>JABUBP010000028.1_pt1 | contig 27017 bp, 30 predicted proteins | sample 7240331 | NCBI WGS metagenome assembly JABUBP01 (sample SAMN07256347, study PRJNA390944) | subsurface metagenome | isolation source: Methane hydrate marine sediment | place: Pacific Ocean: Eastern North Pacific, ODP site 1244 | collected 2002 | reverse complement strand
CCACCTGAAGAAAATTTCGTTCTTTTACCTGCGGACCTTTACCGTGGGCGGACGTTCGATCTCACTCTATGATTTGGAGAACAAGACCATCCGGCCGTTTGGCGATGAGCGCGTCCACTTCGCTCTCAATTGCATGGTTGTCGGCTGTCCAAGACTGCCGCGTGTAGCGTTCAACGCGGGTATCCTTGATCACCAGCTCGATGCTGCTGCCAACGAGTTCATGGCCGAGGAACGAAATGTGCGAGTCACCGCCGGCAAACGCGAGGTGTGGCTTTCGGCCATTTTCGATTTCTATCAGGTGGATTTTCTGGCCCACGCGCCGAGCCTGATCGGCTATGTGAACCGCTACAGGGCCGAACAGATCCCGTCGGATTTTGCCGTACGCTTCTTCGCCTATGACTGGACGGTCAACGACCGCACCCGTCTCGGCGCGAAATGACCGCTGTCGAAGGTCTTACAATGGACGATCGCGTGGGGCCCGGTCGGTCTGGGTGGACGCGCCGCGTAGCCCGTGCCACGTTGCACGTGCTGCGGGCACTGATCCTGACCTCCGTCCAGCGAAACCAAGGCTCCCGGCCGCACAAGGGCCGGGAGCGGCTCACTGCTCGCTTGCGGCGATCGAAATCGGCACCGTCGAGGGTGGCAGGCAGACCTGCTCGGTACAGGCCTGCGCCGTGATGGAGGCTTGAATCGGGTCGCCCCCCTGAAGACTACCCTTGGGAAACGTAGCGACGATCACCACCGACCCCTCGTACACATCGAGTCCTTCGCGCGCGAACCGGGAGGTAAATCGAACCGACTTCGGATACTCGACGTTCGCCGGCTTGATACCTTTGAACTCCAGGGCCGTCGGAATCAGGAAATCGTACGAGGCCGGGTTGGCATTGATGTGGAAGTTGTCATCTACCTTGATCGTGACGACGATCACCTTTCCTTCCGGGACCGATTTTACGGAAGCGGCGACGTGAACGTGATCGGCTGAAGCCAGCTCCCGGGGGCCTCCCGACGCATTTTTGTCCGTCGTCGCGTTCGTGGCCTGCGCGCTTTGGCGTGTTGACGGCAGCGGATAGCGATTGAGGGTGGCGATGACAGACGCCCATGCTTCCGGACGATTATGGAATTGACCGCTAAATCGCTGGATCGCGTTCGTCGCTGCGGTGAGATAGCGCGTGTCAGCGGAGGCCACATGCAGCCTGAGAAGAAGATCGATTGCCATCGACGTGCCGGATGGCATTTCCAGGTCACTCTCATCTGTGACCGGAACCAGCAGACTTTCTTCATTCAGTGTCGTGGAGAACGAGCCATCGGGCCGACTGAACCGAGCAAGCATCCTGTCGGCCAGCTCAGCCGCGCGCTTCTGCCATATTTTGTCGCCTGTTGCGTCGACCAGCGTGATGAGAGCCGAGCCAAAAGAGGCATAGTCTTCCAGGAAGGCGTCAGTCTGCGCGCGACCACGGAAGATCTCGTGTTTGAGGATACCCGTCTTCTCGTCATATGCGAGCGTCCAGAGCCGCTCGGCGGACGTTGTCGCCAAATTCACGAACTCGGCTTGGCTCAGGATTCGACCGCTGTTCGCGAGAGCCGCAATGGCGAGCCCGTTGAGTGAAACTACCATCTTTTCGTCACGCGCCGGTTGCGGACGCCTCTCCCGAGCGGCCATCAGCGCGGCCCGGTCCGACGAGAAGGCAGCAATCATTTGCGCCGCATCGCCGAAGCCGGTGTCCTTCAAGGTTTTGTCCATGGGCACGCGCAGCCGCAATACGGCCGGCGGCTCGCCATTGACGCTCTGCGGATGGGCGACATCAGGGACATTCGGCTTCGGCAGCGGCGTCAATCCATAAACACTGAGAAATCGCTCCGCCTCTTTGCCGCCCAAAATCGTTACGATCTCCCCACGCGTCCACAGATAGCCAGCCCCTTCGACGCCATCCAGCTGCGCATCGCGGGCGGTGTAAAAGCCGCCTTCCGGCGCCATCATGTCCTTTGCCAGAAACCTAGCGGTCTCCAGGGCGATTTCCTTGTAGAGCGGCTTCTTGGTGAGCTGAAACGCTGTCGCGTAGAGCTGCAGGAGCTGTGCGTTGTCGTACAGCATTTTTTCGAAATGAGGGATCGACCAGGTTGGCTCGGTGCTGTAGCGATGGAAACCGCCGGCAAGCTGATCGTGGATGCCGCCGAAGGCTATGGCATCGAGCGTCGCCAACACGTCAGACAGCGCCTGGTGTCTGCGATTGAGCAGATAGTCGGTCAGCAGCAGGACAAGGCGCGGCGCGTTGGGAAATTTGGTTCCGCTGCGGCGATCGGCGAACCCGCCCGTCAGCGGATCAAATTGCGGCAACAACTTATCGCGCGCCTTGGCTAACCACGCCGCCGGATCGATCGGTGCATTGCCCTGGCCACTCGCGGCTGACTGCAATTGACGCAGCGCGGCCGTAACCTTTTCGCCAACACCCAGCACGTTAGCCCGATCAGACGTCCATGCCTGACTGATAGCGGCGAGAATAGTTGGAAATCCAGGCCCCGAGCGTGGATCATCCTTCGGTGGGAAATAGCTGCCCGCGTAGAACGGCTTCAGATCGGGTGTCAGGAACAGATTGTTCGGCCAGCCGCCTCCTCCGGTCATGATCTCGCGCGCCAGCATGTAGATGCGATCTACATCGGGGCGCTGTTCGCTGTCGACCTTCACGTTGACGAACCATTGGTTCATCAGTTTCGCGATGTCTGGATTCGAGTAGATCGTCCGCTCGGCAACATGGCACCAGAAGCAGGTGCTGTAGCCGACCGAGAGAAAGATCGGTTTGTTCTCCCTTTTTGCCCTTGCGAAGGCCTCCGGCCCCCAGGGATACCAGTCGACCGGATTGTGGGCGTGCAGCAGCAAATAGGGATCGTTGGAGTCGATCAGCCTGTTGGTGTATTCATGCTTGCCGGTCGCATCCTCGGCCATCGCTCTATCCGCGTGATGCCAGATCATTCCGGCGACGACGGCAAGGCCGATGCAACTTCGATTGAGAAGACGCCTAGCCATCCCACTCATGAACCCGGTCATCGCAATCATCCTCGTTGGCGATCTTCGCCACTTGATCCGTAACGCTAAGCCAGCACCACAACCTCAGCGCCGATGGAGGTGCGCCGATAGAGGTCGATGGCGTCCTGGTTGATCATACGAATGCAGCCAGAGGAGACGCTCTTGCCGATCGTCCAGGGCTCATTGGTGCCGTGGATTCGATAAAGCGTGTCCTTGTTGCCCTGCCAGAGGTACATGGCGCGGGCGCCCAGCGGATTGCGCGGGCCTCCGGGCACGCCGAGGCCGCCTTGCAGCTGGCTCACCCGTTCCATGAGCTCGGGCTGTCGCCGCAGCATCTCCCTTGGCGGATACCAGTCCGGCCATTCCCGCTTGTCGTGGACCGTCGCGGCACCGGACCAGGCGAAGCCCGCGCGTCCGACCCCGACGCCGTAGCGGATCGCCGTTCCGTCGTCCTGCAGCAGGTACAAGAAATGGTGGTGCGGATCGACAACAATCGTTCCCGGCTCGTCCGGTGCTGGATAATTAACTAGCTGACGGAGGTATGCCGGATCGATATCGGACAGTTTCACTGCCCGGATGGGAAAGGACTCGCTATTGATCCGCCCATAAATGGCCGCGTATTGACGTTCGAGGCCGGCATCGGGTTGCAGCGCAGCCTGGTTCGTCTCATTGACCCCGCGTGGCGACATCGGCCCGCGCTGTGATCCATCTGGTCCCGCGCACCAGAGATCGCGATCACAGTTTTGGGCCGATGCGCGGCTAGCGATTGAGACGGCGATGAGCGTGATGCAGAACGTACGACGGTTCATTGCATCCCTCAGGTTGGTTCAGCTGTGGAACGAGCCGATCCTGCATGCAATCGACGAAGTCTCCGGCGGAGGCTTTCCTTATTCCATTAATCACTGGAATAGTGTAGTCAACAAGAGGTGATGATATGGAGCAGAAGCAATGCCGGAACGCAGGCCCAAGCTTTTGGCTTTCGAGCAGTTCGCGCTGTTGGCGCGCGCCTTGGGCAGCGAGCATCGCCTGGAACTTCTCGATATCTTGATTCAGGGCGAGCGCGGCGTCGAGCGTCTTGCCCAAGCCGCCCACCTCACGATCAACAATACCTCCCAGCATCTGCAGCAACTGCGGCGCGCAGGTCTGGTGACCAGCCGCAAGATCGGAACACAGGTCATCTATTCCATAGCCGATCCTGAGGTGATTACGCTGATCAGGACGCTGAGACGGGTTGCGGAACGCAACATCGCCGAGATCAACCAGATAATCGCGCGGTACTATCGCGACCGCGACGGCCTTGAGCCGATTTCTCGGGACGAGTTGCGCGCTCGCCTGCGCAAGCGCTCGGTCATCGTGCTCGATGTCCGCCCCGCGGAAGAATACGCCGCAGGGCATCTTCCCGGCGCAGTCAGCATTCCGGTAACCGAGCTCAAGCAACGGCTGAGGGAAATCCCGAAAGGACAAGAGGTCGTGGCCTGCTGCCGTGGTCCATATTGCGTCTACTCCTACGACGCAATCGAGATTCTCCGTCCCCGGGGTTTCCGCGTGCGGCGTCTCGATGGCGGGTTCTCGGAGTGGCTAGCGGCGGGACTTCCTTTCGAGAGGACGGTCGCCTCAAAGTCAGATGGCGCGTAAGAGAGAGCACTGAAACGCAACTTCGATCCGAGGGGGCAGAATTGCCGATTCGAGCTCAGGCTCCCTTTCTCTCCTGTACGGTGGTCCAGCGCCACACAACGAAGCTAATTACCGCAAGTGCAACAATCGATGCCTGCGCGGCAAGCGCCTCCACCGTGGGATTGAGGCCAACACCAGACAGCCACTCCCATCCCTGCAAATCATCATACGGCAGCAACCGCTGCTCTTGGAATTCCTGCACCGCATCGCCCAACATCTTGATCGCCATCACAAACAGGAACCCTGAGGTGATCACGAATAGCGGCCGAAGAGGAATTCTCTGCGCAACGAGATTGATAAAATAGAACAGAATCGCCAGGGCTGCAGCGGCCGCGAGTGAGCCTGCGATGAGGCCTGACGTCCAACCTCCTGCCGTCTTGACGAGCGCATACATGAACAGGATCGTTTCCGCTCCTTCTCGGAAAACGGCAAGGAACGCCAGCAAACCGATGGCCACTCCTGTGTCCTGTGCAAGCGCGCGGTCGGCTTTCGTTGCAAGGTAGCCTTGCCAGGCGCGCGGGTCCTGCCGGATCAATAGCCAGCCGCTGACGTAAAGCATCAAGGCGACCGCACAGAGAATGACCAGACCCTCAACAATGTCGTTGTGTACACCGTTGTTGAGAATCTGAAAAAGCCAAGCCGCGATAAGGCTTGCCACTACCGCTGCTGCGGCACCGGCATAGAGCGCGGCCAGCCTCCCTCCCCCCGCGCCCGCCTTTTTCAGGTAGCCAGCGAGTGCCGCAAGCACCAGCATGGCCTCAAGGCCTTCCCGCAGCAGAATGGCGGCCGACTGAACAAACTGATCCAACATGGGTCTCCGCCACGCTGCCAAAGCCAGACCAAGAAGAGGACGAACTTGTCTTCGGTGCAAGGACGCTGATTTAGAATCGTTCTGGTGCCAGTCACTGAATGCATGGCAAATTGCCTGCTGGCGAATGCAACCGAGGTCATCCAAGCCGAGGCCCGGCCTCGAAATTCTCCGGTTTCGAATGGATCGTTCGCTTCATTCTCAGAATTGCGATCGGGTGCGACACTGGCGAGCTGCAAGCCCTTGGAACAAATTTCCGCGTTGATTGCTTACGAACCAAACGGGCTTCCATGGCGGGGGCCCAACCCTGCGCAATGCGCCGCGGCCGAGCTTGTAGCGATAGTTTCGATGCGATACGGGGAGCGACGCCGATCGCGCCAAGCTGATGGTCCATGCAACGCTTGGTTTGGCAGCGATTTGGGGCGGCCATCAAGGCGACTAGTTGGTTGCATCCTTCCGTCGCACAGATCTGTCCTCTCCGCTAGGGTGAGGCCGATTTGGACCTCCCGCCCAGCCGCCTCCGTCCATACTTTCAGAAGTCAAATGATCGGACGAGGCCTCAGCGACATGGCGGTAAGGTCGCGCTTCCAAGGCGAAGGCCCGACCCTGCGCAATACGCCGCGGCCGAGCTTGTAGCGATAGTTTCCAGTTATCGGATCAGGAACCGCGTGGCACAACGAATTCGCCATTGCTTTACCCATGTTGAATTGGGCCTTGGCTACGCCGGGCTTGATTTCGTCCGATACGATCGCAACGAAGCTCATGCGACCATGGCCAGTGCGAATGTGACCGCTCTCCTTCAGCTTGGTGAAGGTCAGATCTGCACCTTCAACCCCTGTCGGCGCACCGGTCTGGATATATACGGTGTCATTTGTGACTTCGACGAAGTCGCCCGACTCGATGCTTTGCGACTTGGCATCTGCCGGATGGATCACGATGTGCGGATAGGGCCATCGCTTAGCGAGATACGGCTTGCGAATATCGTCAAATCCGGACTGCCATGTCTCGTTGACACGGCCGCTCGTCACCCAGATTTCACCCTTTCCCTTGCGAGGCTTGACCGCTTCATAGAAATCGTTCCATCCGGGAAACTTCCACGCCGTCCTGAGCAGCAGCGCCTTGCCCGAATGCGTGTCGAACTCGTATAGCCAGCGCGCGTCGTTGGTAACTCCCTCGACCTCTCCCCAATCGTTGGCGGGATCATGCAGGCGCTTTGTGCCAACGATCTTGCCACCCTTGACGCGCACCGGCGTCTGAATGCCCTCGGTGCCAAGCGTGGCGAGAAAATCATGGGCGCGCATGCCACGCTCTTTGGCGGCGGTCACAACCGCATGATAGGAGAGCACGTTGCCACGCGAGAATCGGGAGGATTCTTCGAACACTTCGTTTGAATCCTTCCATTCGTACCCTTCAAAGCCCATCTTCTTGCCAAATTGCGCAATCGCCCACCAATCGGGCTTCGCCTCACCGGGCGCATCGTTGAACTTTGAATAGAAGCGTAACCGGCGTTCTGAATTGCAGCGGGTAAATGCTTCCTCTCCCCATCCTGCAGCCGGCAGCACAATGTCAGCATAGGAGGTGTTGAGCGGCTCGACCGGATACAGGTCGGAGTCAACGAGAACCATTCCGCCGGCATCGGTGCGCGCGATGAGCATATCGATGACATGCTGCTTGTCGAGCCGATTTGGCTGCATCTGATGGTCGGATGTCAGTTCCCGTACCCGCGCCGACAATTCCTGGCTCGCAACCATCGCGGGGAACCAGGTCAGGCCGATCGTCCAAAAGAAGCGGACATTGCCGTCCGTGACCCAGCGATCGACGTTCAGCGCCTTCTTGCGTCGCCCGGGATACTTCTCGGGGCTGAGCCACCAGCGGCCGCCGCCCGCGCTCATCCAACCGCGCTGATGCCCGCCACCCCGCGAGATCATTTGACCGGGGCGATTGCCTGCTCCGCAGATCAATCCTACCGCGCCAAGCGAGGCACTGTTCATGTAATTGTTTGACCAATAATTGCCCTTCTCCAGCATGAACGAGGTCTTTGGCCGCGAGCCGTCGGATTTCGGCTTCGCAATCAGCTCGGCGCATCTAACGATCAGCGCTGGATCAAGGCCGGTGATCCTGGCAGCATTTTCCAGCTTCGCCGTGTCCTCGGACGCGATAAACTTCTTGTAATCCTCCCAGTCGGATTGGATGGTGCCGCCAAAGGTGGTCCGCCACTGCCAGCGCGTGTTGCGCGTCCCGCGGCCGTAGCCGGCTTCAATCTCCCATTTGTTGGCAACCCACTTGTCGATGAAGGCCTGGTCCTGCCAGCCGTTTTCGATGATGATGCGCGCCAAAGCCAAGTGCAGCACGGTGTCGGTGCCCGGCTCGATCGGCAGCCACAGTCCGCCATTCTCCAGGCCGTATGCGACGCCCATGGTTTTGTGCGGGGTAACAAAGATCAGCTTTGGCCCATTCATCAACCAGGATGTGAACAGGGTCGTTTTGGTCTCATACGGGTCCACGCCCGACAGAAACGCGACGTCGCACATGCTCCAATCTTCAAACGATGCCGCGAACGAATTGATTCCTGCGTCATCGAGCCCGGCGGCATCTTCGGCGGCCTGAGGCTTGTCGTGAGGGGCGTACACGGCTGTTCCAACGGACACGTCGACCAGCTTGGCTATCGCGTACGTGTTCTCGAAGTATTCATAGGAATAGGTCTTCATGCCCCAGGCGCCGACGCCATGCTTTTCAAGCACATGCTTGGACACGGCAGCCATCACGTCGGTCGCGAAATCCCACGAGACCCGCTCAAGCTTTCCGTTCACGCGCACCGCGGGATACTGCAGGCGCTCCCGCGTCGGCGTATCCGGATTGAAGATGCGCTGGGCCAGCGTGCCGCCGCGAATTGAATGATTGCCCTGGGGATTGACGACCTTTGCCTCAAAGTCCGGCAAGACCAGGAAATTGTGCGGCTTGCCCTTGTGGAATCCGATTCGGTGTTGCGACGTGCTGACCCACGGAAGCATCGCGGCGCCGTTCGGAAAATCTATGCCAAATGCGTTGTCCTTTGCCTTTGGTCCGCCGTTGCGACCGACGGGCCAGCGATAGACCTTGTAGCCGCAAGCCACCGTGCAGTAGGCGCAGGCCGTGGTCATCACTTCCGCACCCTTTGGGGGGAGCGGGACAGCATCCATGAAGTTGGCCGCCATCGATAGCCTCCTCAGCCTTTCGGGTTGTCGCCGTAGCCGTACACAAGGCCCATCATGCCCACTGCGACGATGTCGTCCCCGCGGATCTCCAGCATCACTTGCGGAAGGGACTCAGTGGCGTGTCCGGAAACCACCATGCCGTAGCGCGTAAGATCGAAGGTTGTCAGGTGCAGCGGACATGGCCCCAACACTTTGTGCTTGGCCTTGTAGACTTCGGCGCCAAGCGGGCCGCCCATATGTGTGCAGAGAGCGTTGAAAGCGACGATGTCCCTGTCTGGGCCGATGCCGCCCCCAGCAATCTCTCCAAGCTTGACCAGCACATTCCTGATGTCTTTCGCCGGGTAATCAAATTCGATCGGAGTATCGGCGATCACATCCTGAACCCTTGCAATGCGCTTTTCGCGATATTTGGAGCCAACCAACTGAGCGGCCAGAGGCCGTGCCTCGCTCGAACCGAGCGTGGCAAGCACCGCCGCTGCCGATCCGCCGAGGATCAGCAAGCTACGCCGCGACAGGCAGGATGGCGCACGGTTGTCGTGAATGTTCGACTGGGTCTGCATGCTCAATTCCCCGTCCACAGCGGCTTTGTTTCAGGCAGCTTTGGCTCCGCAACGATCAGGGGCTCATCCATGCTGAGCGATTCGAGAAAGGCCACGAGGTCCTTCTTTTCCTGCTCCGAAAGAGTGAGCGGCCTGAGCCCCTGATCGTTGCGGAGCCAAAGCTGCCTGAAACAATTCTTGCCGCCTCCGCGATCGTAGAACTCAATCACCTCTTCAAGCGTCGCAAAGGCGCCGTTGTGCATGTACGGTGCGGAGTATTTCAGCTCGCGCAGACTCGGTGTCCGCCACCGGCCGATATCTTCTGGACGCTTCGTTACGTAATAGAGGCCTTGGTCATCGCTCGCAGAACGGTAGACCTTCTCGGGCACGCCCTTCTGGTAGACTTCCCAGCGGAAGGTGATTTGCTGCTCGGCAGTTTCATTGAATTCCTTCGCCGCCGGCACGCCCGTGCGATAGAATTTTTGATCGGATGCCAGGGGGCCGTTGTGACAAGCGATGCAGTTGCCCTTTCCATTGAACAGAGCCAGGCCTCGCTTCTGCGACTCGCCAAGCGCCTTGGGGTTGCCGGCGGCAAAGCGGTCGAAGGGGACCTTTTTCCCGTCGGAGACAATGGTGCGCTCGAACGCCGCTATCGCTCTCCAGGCGTCGTATAACATCGGCCATTCGGTTCCGAAGACCTTCTTGAATGCCGCGCGATATTCGGGAACGAAAGCAAGACGCATTTCCATCATGGCATCGTCACCATTACCGGCGACTGCGCCGCCCGCGGCGGCCGGCGCCTGTGTTTCCAGGCTTGTCACGGCGCCGTCCCAGAAGAGCTTGTTGTAGTAGGCGCTGTTGAGGATGGTTTGCGAATTGCGCCAGTGTGTTGTGCCGGGATACCCGAAGGAAATTGGACTTCCTGTTCCCCAGCCGAGATCGGGACGATGGCAGGCCGCGCACCCCATCGCGCCATTGCCCGACAGGCGGTTGTCAAAGAACAGCAGCTTGCCGAGTTCGATCTTTTCCGCCGTTTGCGGATTGTCGGCAGGGATCGATACCCGGGGCAGTGGAGCAAGCGGCGGATACTTTGGCGACTCGGCGAAGGCACCCGTCAGAGCAATTGCGGTGATCGCAGAGGCCGTCAGAGCAGTTCGAGCATTGGTCATGGTCGGGCCTTCAATTCGTGCCGAGCGCGCGCATGCCGTAGTCGTGGGGATTTGGTGGAGTCGTGGCTGGCCGGTCGCCCGTGAGGCCTTTCAGAAACGCGACGAGCGCCTGCTTTTCGTCAGCCGTCAGGTTGAGCGGTTTTAACGCCGCCGACTTATTCGGAGAACCACCGCCCCCGCGATCGTAAAATTCGACCACCTCTTCAAGTGTTGTGAAAACGCCGTTGTGCATGTATGGAGCGGTCTGACCGACATCCCACAAGGAGGGTGTCAGGAACTTGCCGATATCGCTCTCGTCTTTCGTGACGACGTAGTAGCCGACATCGGTCCGCAGATTCATAAAGTTGGGCACGCCGAACGATGCGTAGTGGCGGAGCATGGTGATTTGACGGGCAGCATTGCTGGCCATGTCCGGATGTTCCGGCACGCCCGTCGCATGCGGCTTGGAGTCGGACAACAGCGTGCCATTGTGACACGTCCCGCATCCAGCCTTGCCCGCGAACAGTTCCATGCCGAGCTTTTGCTGCTCGGTCAGCGCTGCCGGATCGCCGCGAAGGAATTTATCGAAGGGAGCGTTGGTTGTTCTGATCGTCTTGAGAAATTCGGCGACCGCTCCATAGATCATTCCGCCGTAGGGATCACCGCCGAAAGCAACCTTGAACGCATCGGCGTATTGCGGCACCTGTTTCAAGCGCTCCTGCACGATACGGGTGTCCGCATTCATCGTGTGGGGCTCCGTCACCATGTCGCGGACCAGCGTTCCGGGGTCCGCACCGTCCAGCCGCGCGTCCCAGGTTAGGCGCCTCCGCGCGAACGAATTGAATAGCGAGGGGGCGTTACGAAAATACTCGACGCTCGTGTAACCGGCGGACAGCGGCTTACCGTCCCCCCATCCCTTGCCCGGGTCGTGACAGGTCGAGCACGCGTTTGCCGTATCGCCGGACAACCGCGAATCGAAAAACAGAATCTTGCCGAGTTCGGCCCGCTTCTCGTCGATCTTCGGGGCATCGGGCAGCGGCGCAAACACCTGCGCCGCCGGCGCCGGAGATGGGGCATTGGATTGGCAAAGGGCCGAATCCGGTAGCAAAATCAGCGCCAAAATCGGGATCGGAAGGAATGCTGATTGGCCACTTCGAATATTACGTCGACGCGAGTACACCGTTGTCATCGCAGGCAAATCCCCCAAGTTATATGCTAGAATGGGCGATCGGGTAGACTGCGCATTGCGCTAGATCAAACATTCAATGGAATAATTGAACGAACTTGATGGGAGTTGCTCTCATGGAAATAGGCCGGTGAAACGCATCCACCCCAAGCGCGTGATGTTCGGCTTTGCCGCGGAGATTGCGAAAGCCCTTGCGCATCCAGCAAGAGTCGAACTCCTCGACCTTCTGGCGCAAGGCAGCCGAAGCGTGGATTCCGCTGCGAAAGCGGCAAGCCTCTCCGTCGCCAACGCTTCACAGCATCTGCAACAACTGAAACAGGCTGGGCTACTGTCCGCACAAAGAGTCGGCAAGCAGACCGTGTATCAACTTGCGGATGAGTCTGTCGTCGAAGTGCTGCGAACAGTGAGTGGCTTCGCGGATCGCCATCTGGCGGATGCCGAGCGCGCAATCGCGAATCTCTACCGCGCGCGCGACCCAATAGCCCCCGTTAGCAGCGCGGAGCTGTTGAAGCGAATCAAGGAGGGCACCGGCCTGACCATCGACGTTCGCCCGGCGCTGGAATACCGCGCTGCCCATATTCCTCACGCGATCAACATGCCTGTTGACGACATCGCAAAGCACATCGCCGATATTCCGCCGGCAAGTGATATCGTCACCTACTGTCGCGGGCCATACTGCGTTTTCGCGTACCAGGCGATCGAAGTGCTGCGGCCCGCCGGGCGACAGGCGCGTCGCCTCCAGGGAGGGTTTCTGGAGTGGCGTCTCAACAGGCTCCCGCTTGAGGGCGACGAGGTGCCCGGTGTGCTATGACGCCCGCAAGCTGAGGCAGCGAAACAGTCGGATTGTTCCAGGTCGGTGGAGCGGGCGTGAGAGGCTTCCGTGTGATCTCACGCAATAAACACTACGCGTGCCGGCAATAGAGTTTTTTCGCGTGCTGGTAACTTTTGGAAGCCTGTAGCCGAACTTTCAGATGGAGATGCCGTTCAGGATGCCAAGGGTTGGATCCAGATGGCAGGCCGGTCGGAATGCGTTACCACACCAGAGTATGATCCTGAGAGGCCGGCGCCCCGTACCGAAGATCATGCCCAAGCAAAAAGACGGGCGCGATGACGTTTCGAAGGAAAGTCATCGCGCTTGGTCGTTTCAAGCGAGTCGACCCCGCATTGTGACGGCATGAGGTCTCGCGCCGAGCGTGAACATTTATCGCTACATTGCATTTGCCGTCTCGGGAGCGTGCGCCGCAACCATGCTCTATGTCGGGCCTATCGGAGCCGCCTGGTCGGCCGTCTGTTTTGTCCTTTCCTGATCTTGGAAGCAGCGCCAAAGCATTCCCCCGCTCGATAGCTGCCCGCAACTTCTCGTTCATTGGAAGGGCGTCGAGCATGGAGGTAAATGCGCCGGCGGGTCCCGCGTTGGCATGGGAGCAGATCGCTGCCGTAGGTGATGCGCGACGGATCGGCAAAAGGCGAGCACGCTGGGCAGCGAGGCCGTCGAACTTAACACTGTCGTGGCCAAGCAAAACCGCCTCAGCCCATCATGCCCGCCCATCTTCACCGATGCCGGCGAGGCTAACGACGCGTGAGGTGCCCCTTTGCCTGGCTCTTGCCGGGCGGCAGGAACGCCATCGCACTGGCCACGGCGTGCGTCCGGGTGCGCACACCCGTGTTCAGGATGTCTGCATTGGGGTGAACAAACGCGAATGCACCCGGCTCCTGGAGGGCCGGCATCGCGAATACGGGCGTTGCCGCCATCATCGACAGGCCGGCCGCTGCACTGAGAATAGTGAGTTTGGTCATGGCTTTCCTCCATAGTTATCGATCAACACGAAGACTCGCAAATCCCCGGAGAACACAACTCGCACAAATCGGTCGCTGAGAGAGCGCAGACTCTCATATCTGCGCTCCTCGACGGCCAGGAAGTTCTGGCGCGAGTGAGTCGAGAATCGCTTGAAGCGTGTGATGCTTCTAATGAAAGGTTCGGAGACGCTTCTGCGAAGGTTACCCTCTCACGGTGACGTGAATTCGTCTGTACTATCTCTTGCCTCCGCGACGGCCGCGGCCCACTTGCCGCGCCCATGAGCGTTCGCGATATAATCGCAAGGGCTGCCGACCCGTCAGGCGGATGATCCATGCCGCCGGAGCAAGCCCAATGCTTGTGGCTCACGGCTTTCCGCCAGGACGAAGCAAACCGAGCAGCTCACACCCGCTTCATGGTGACCAAAACCTTCGAGCCGTTCGTGATGGTCCGATAGACCACGCGATAGCGCTCGATGAGTTTTGACAGCAGATCGAGCTTGTCCTGCGGCGCAGCCATATCGAGCTCGAACCACAGACGGATTCGGTAAGGCCGACAGGCGCCTCCTTGGCCACGCCTAGGGTGCCGCGAAAGTCAAGATCCCCTCGGCCAACACTGGCCCTGCGAAGTGGCACCTCGATTGCGCATGCGAAGCGGCACGTGACGCAGCGCTTCAGGCAGAAGCTGCTCCGCAGCCCATGGATGGCATCAGGTGCGTCACGTCGTGGTGAGGGCGTAACCGACGCAGCGATTGCCCCGAACTAATTACTAGAAGTGCACATCACGCACTTCAGGATGGCCTTCGGAAGGAGGGCACCATGTTGCGATACATCCGATTGGCGGCAATCGCCTTGATCGTCCCGTTGGCGGCAACCGCGGCCGGCGCGGCTGGGCCGTGCGCCAGCCGGTCCGATTTCGGCGCCCTGCTCAAGGATAATTTCGGCGAGATTTTGGTGGCTCAGGGATCGTCGAGCAAGGGCCATCTGTTGGAGGTGTTCGTTTCGCCGTCTGGCAGTTGGACGATCCTCTTGTCGCAGGCTGACGGCCTGTCCTGCGCTGTCGATGCAGGCGAGCCGTGGGTATCGGCGGCATCTGCCGGCCCTGTACGGGACGCCGGAGAACGTTAGCAAGCAGCACAATCCCTTCAAGATGGAGGCGCCGCCATGGCCAAGGGAATGACGATCGGCCGAGCCACCAGCGGGCGGGAGACGGCCAGCAGCGAGCCGGGCGGACAATGTCACTGCCGCCGCGAGCACATCGGCGTCACGGCCGCTGGACCACCGTTTCGAAAAGGTTGAAATGGCTCGCCTGAACGATTCGGTCGGCCTCGGCGATCAGCTTGGCGGCGGAGCTGTCAGCCGCAAGCTCGTGAAGGAGATTGGGGTACACGTGCTGGTGATAGAAATCATCGGGGTGAACTTCCAGCCAGAACTTCACCCGGCCGCTCTTTGGCCAGGATATTTCCAGTGTCGCAGATTGCTCCGGCAGCAGACGGGTGTCAGAGCGCTCTATCCAGTCGCCGTTAACGATTTCCACTTGTCGCTGGATGACGTAGCGAACCTCTGAGGTGGGGACTGTCTCGCCAGCATCATCGAGAACCACTGCTTTCATGATGACCTTGGGCGTCACGTAAGTGGGAAATGCATGGCCGATTCCAGTGCTGGTCAGGCGAAACCGCGCTGTTTCAGCTTCGGCAACGAACTCGGGTGTGAGCCCGGAGCGCACCATGTCGGGATCGTGGATACCCCGCCACAGATGCTTGCGGTCTGCCATGTGGCAGGACTGACACGTCGTGCCGCTGCGCGCGGCCGGGCTTTGCTGCCATTCGACGATCGTGTTCTCTAGCGGCTTGCCGTTGATAGCCTGATCCTGCGGAAACTGGTGACATGCCGCGCAGAACTCCGACTTCTCGAATTCGGGCATGCGCATCACGCCGCCATGCGGAGTGGCGGTGGCATCGCTCTGCCCAATCGCGCCCGTGTCGCGCTGCGGCGGGCCGAAGCGGCGATGGCCCCTGAGGTGGCAACCGCCGCAGGAGTTGCCTGCGTCCGCGAGGCCATGCCCGGCGCCCGGATCAACTTCGGCGCCGCGGCGTGTCGCTTCAAATGCCTCGCGCTGTTCCGCGAGCGGCGCATGGCACTGCATGCAGGCGGCAGCATCAGCCGCATCGTAGGTGAGCAGCTGGCCGACGAGTCCTGGTGAAAAAGCCCTGGCGTGAACGGAAGTCCGCCATTCCGCTAGCTTATCACCGTGGCAGAGGCCGCAGCTTTCTGGCGCCAGCGAACGTTCTTCCGGCGTCCACGAACGCGGCGCTTCGCCTTGTAGCGCAAGTGGCTGCCGCCAGTAATCCGCCGGCAGATGCTGGGCCGCCGTGAAAGCTCCGCTTAAGAGCAGAAACAGGAATCCGATGATTAGCGGACAAATTTGCGACGCGCTCATCGGACACCAGGCTCTGGTAATGCGGCAGCACCATACAAATCCGCTGCCGGTACGGCGACTGCTTTGAGTATCCTTTTCTAGCGCGGACGGCCCGAACCGCCTATTTCTTTGGCGCGCAGGGATTGGCCGCTTTCTTTGCCGCCGGCGCACAAGGGTTCGCAGCCTTGCTGGCCTTGGGTGCGCAGGGATTCGCGGCTTTGGTCGCCTTGGCTGCCTTGGGCGCGCAAGGATTTGTCGCCTGCGCGACTGTCGACGGCGCGGTCAGGGCGACGAGTCCGCCAAGCGCAGCGATGGAGGCCAGGGTTGCAAGCGAGGTCTTAAGCGATTTCATGGCAATTCTCCTGTAGGGCAGACGCTTCAATCGCGATTACGACCGGCGTCTCTCGGCGACCGGTCAGGGGATTTGACAATCGCATCGAAGCAAAGCGCAGGGCCCCTGGCGACAGGTTCGCTCTCGGCGGCCAAAAGGTTACGCCGACGTTTGGTCGTTTTCGCGCCGGGTCTCAGCGTCGTCTCTGCCCCGAGTGAGATAGAGGGCGATCGACCTCCATGGTACGCGGCCTCAGGCCGACCCGTGCTTCGGGCATCAATTCAGCCTGTCCCTCTCGCGTGCTGCTCCACCGAGGGGTGGCCGGCTCTGACAGTCCCGGTCGCTTGTCAAGCTTCTTCGCCCAGGATCTGTAGTACGCAACGCCTGTCATCACACCGATGCCCGTGAGGCTCACCAGGAGCTGAGCGAATAGCGATTCAGCGGTCAGTTCAAGCAGGAAATGCCCGAGAAACGACAGCAGCAGGCCCACGCAAAATACCTCAAGCGAGCGCTGTCCGCAGGCGATCAGCGGTCGAAGCAAGCGCCATTTCAATCCCGGCCAATCAACGTGCACAAACCGGATGACGAGGACGGCAATCGCCAAAAAATGCACGACCCGATAGGGAGCAAGGTTGGTCTTGTCGTTCGGGTTGAACGCAGCCGCCAGCCCCTCAGGTAGCAGATTTCCCAGCACCTCGAAACGCACCCCCATCGTCATGAGCAGCGCAAAAATCAGATACGTCGCCGCGATGAAGAGCGCCACTCGCGACCGGATGATCGTCCGCAGCCTCAAAGCGCCGCCGAGCGCGCACCACGCGCCCAACAGAAACAGGAATTGCCATGTGAAAGGATTGAAATACCAGACGCCGTAGGGATAAGCGCTAAGATTCCAGTCGAAATGCCGAGCTGCAAAATACAACGCGAACGACCCCGCGATCGTAGCGACCGGCCGCCGCAGCATCAGCCACAATACCGGCGGACATGCCGCCAGCATCACGACATAGAGCGGGAGGATGTCGAGATTGAGCGGTTTGTATCTCAGCAGCAGCCCTTGCGTTAACGTGAGGACCGGGTGATCGAGAAAGCGCGCAACGTTGAAGTCGTCCAGCAGAGACGACAGGTTCCACGCCTGCGCGGCCCAGGTGATCACCGCCACGTTGACGACAAACAGAACCACGTGTGCGACATACAACTGCCACGCGCGCTCGAGCAGGCGGGATGTCCCGGCGGCAAATCCCTGTAGCACCATGCTCTTGGCATAGACGAGGGCCGCCGCATAACCTGCAATGAACACGAAAAGCTCCGCAGCATCGCTAAAGCCGTAATTCCTGATCGTGCTCCACATCAGGACATTGTTCGGGATGTGATCGATGAAAATTGCCCAATTCGCAATTCCGCGGGCAAGATCGAGACGAAGATCCCGTCCTTCACCAGGCAGAAGTGCACGCATCGTCATGGCGGTTCGAGCCCGAACTGGACCAGCCGGTTGCGCGCAGTTGCACTTGCCCGCTGCACATGCGGCTTCGCGCACGGCTGATCAAACTCGCTTGCGTTATCTGGTAGTTCGCTGAACGAGCACATTTTGTTACAGCTGCCCATCAACCGCGGGAGATCGGCCCCGGCCTATGTGCCGATCCGCAATCAACTCCGCGTCTGCGGCAGAACGCATTATGAGGTGGGTACAGTCGTTGGGCCTCGACAGTCATCGATTGATGATGTCTGCCGAGCCGCAAGGTCCCGACGCGTGAAAACGGCTAAGGGTTAACCTTCAATTCCCCGGACCAACCGACGTTTTCTTGTGAATTGGGCTGTCAGGCCTGAACGCGTGGAATGCGAAAGCAAACGTAACGTCGTAGGGGATGTCGGACAATCGTCCGTCTTGCTGCCGCTGTACGACCACGTTTCCAATGTCGCGGCCACCTGCGACGGTCTCCTTGTCGAGGGCGGAGGTTTGTCCGGCCTCCCATTTCAGAACAATGTCGCCGGCTTCGATCGTGCCACGCCCGCTCAGTAGCGGCAACGCCCAGGCTTCGTGGTGACCTGGGCTTGTCTCGACGGCTATTACTCGCTCCATCGGATCGATTCCGTCGGGCAAGGAGCCGTCATACAGGAACGGCCTCTGCCCGCTCGAGTCATACCCGGCGTAGGGATTACTGCCGTAGCGGCGAGTATCTGGATTATTGGGAATGAGCACCTGCCCGTTCGGAAAACGCCGACGGAAGCGGTCAAACGATTCCAGGCGTGAAGGAATCAAGCGAAGCCGCTTGCCGGTCATCTCTCCTGCGATCGCATCGCCTCCGAATTGTTGCCACCAACTTTCGGTCTGACGGTCGTACATCACAAGATCCGAGTTTCGGAGTTTTCCCGTCGTACCGAATTCGAGAACACGATTCTCCAGCGTGCGGTCAAAAACGAGCGAGGCGTTGCAGAGCGGGCAATACGTTACGGCGACCGGTACGCCGCTGACGACATCGTTCACGATCTCGTGCCAGATCAGAACACTCAGTGGATAAGCTCGCGCATCGTCGCCGATAGCGAGTGAAATCACTGGCTCGGCGTCCACAATGCGCGCAGCCCAGCCGGATGCGGCACCATTGCCAAGCCGCTCGAAACGGGGTGCATCGATCGACCGAATGCCGTCCTTTGGAGGTCCACCCGACCTGATCTCCTGTAGAGGAACAGTGTGCCGCGAAAAGTCAGTGCGAGGCCACTCGGCCCGCCAGCTCGCTGGCTCAGCCAAGCAACTGCCCACTGTCGACGCCGAGACGGCAAGCGCCGCCAGCGCCAATACCGCCGTCCTTACGCAAGCTCGAACGCGTGATGACACGCTGCCCAGTCCTGTCATGGCTTTGCCCCGCGCGCGCTACGTCGTCCTTCCGACTAGAATGTTCGCTCGATCCTCTAATGAGGTTACCCGGTGCCCAAACCTAAAAGGTCGGGTCGGACACAGCCGATCAACTCTTCAGCTGACTAACATGACCGGCGCGCACTCCGATCAGCGGGTTGCCCACGCCCAGAACAGCGTCTCGATCGCTGCCTTACGACGCCCAACGGGTTCCAATCCCGCCCGGAAAATTGCGATCGATTTCGAAGATGCGCATCCCGCCGACGTAACCTTCGCCCTCCCGTGACGAATCTAGAGGTGAGCGGACCGGTTTGGTGCGCCGCAGCAGTGACTGCGCGCGGTCGCACGGCAACTCGCTACGCCGCCTTCCCATCTCGTATCTCACACCAATCCAACTTCGGCGCGCGTAGCGAGACGATGCATGCCACCCGACCGGGGCTGCTCGTCCAGATCGGCATGCACCGTCGTCGCCCACGGCTCCGGACGCTGCCCGCCCGATCGAACGCGCAGTGCGCGTTATTGTCGCCGAGAACGGCATTTTGAACGTCGCGATCATCGCGCACTCCTAAGGAAAGATGGCCACGGGCCCGCTGTGACCATTTCATGATCATTTGGCTTAGTCCGCTGGTACTCAAAAAGCGTCTGCGGCACAGGCGCAACAGCCTCGCAACACCTTCGGACACATTCCCCGTCATTCACCTCAGCGACTGAGCTCGCACGTCAATAACGGAAAACTGCGGAGCGTCTGGATCATGGGGCCTCTGCAGGACGCGCGCGAGAGAGAGAGAGAGAGCCTTCTCAAAGAGAAGTCCGCTCCCCCGAAACAAGCTTCACAAAAAAGCGGCTGCGAACACTTCTTCAACAGCCCGCTAAGGCATTTCACGCCTTCTCATTCCCTGGTGCGCGACAAAGATCGTCACGATGGTGACTCGGAAGTCCGCAACTGTCCCATCTTTTGATCGGCTTGAATCCGCCATCCAGACGGCACGCGCGGGGATCTTCAATAAGATCCACGCGCATGTACGCGGCCAACACGTTCGCGAACCGACACTTAAGTGCGGGCGATCAGCGTATTGCACGATCACGCAGACGAGCCCATCCGGCCGACGGATTTGCAGTGCATGAACCGCCTCCGCCGCTGGCCGCGGCTTGACATTGGGAGAGCGTATAATAGTTGCATTCGCGTCCGTCGGTCCTCCCGTAGGAAGTAAGACAGAAGGCGGCGTTGGCGTCAGCCTTGGCCGGTATTACGCTGGAAGAGATCGTCAATCCGGCCGTCAACGCGAAAACCGAACCCAACAGTGCGAGCTTTTTCATCGAACTTCTCCTAGTGTTTTCTCCGGGCATCTCGCCCATATAGGATTTCGCGAGCTCTCCAGCGCAGGTTACTTCTGCGCACGCGTTCGTGACTTGGGCATCGGGCTGTCGCGGCTCTTCGTCGCCACCGGAAGTTTGCGCTGCACTGGAGCAGCAAGCTTGCTGCCTGGCGTGACCGTTGCGACGACGCCGTGCCGCGAAACCAACCCAATTTCGACGCGCGTGGCGAGACGATGCATGCCGCCCGACCGGGGCTGTTCGTCCAGGTCGGCATGCATCGTCGTCGCGCGCGGAGTTGGTCAGGCTGATACCGGCCCCGCCGAGATGAGCAATCGTCTCACCTCAGCAATTGGTTCGGTCGATGAACTACAAAAGTTACAGCCAGGATCCTCGACGACGGCCAACATGTCTCGGCCTCCACACTGTTGCGTCGGTCGTATCAAGCACAGGTCCGAATGCGCGCGTGGCTGCACCGGATATATCTAAAGAGAGATTTGTCGGCGCTCGATATCTGTGAAGGCTGGGCGGGCCGATAAGTGATTTCATGTGATGCGAGTAGTTGCGCCCGCTGTGGACAGCTAAGTCCGCGGCCTTGCTCGGTCGAAACTCCGGATCACGAGCGCGTGCGCCGCTTAACCTAAGCGTAAATGTTCGCGCAATTCCATTCAGGTGACATGCCCTAATTAGATGCCCAGCGGCTTGAGCCCGCTTAAGGTCACCTTTTGAAAATGGAAAGAGAAGATGAAGATGCTTTCGACGGCGGTCACCGCGACTGCGGCCGCAGTATCGACGTTAGCTTTCGTGACCACAGGCGCTCCAACCGCGCAGGCAGGTGAATTTTGCAGCACCAACACGTCGCGAATGCGCGGCTGCGGCTACGCGACCCTCGCGCAGTGCAAGGCCGCGGTATCAGGCGTCTTCGGCTCCTGCGATCGTAACCCGTTCTACAGCAACGCCAATGCTTCGGCTGCCAAACCAAAAACGCGTTAGCTCGCAAAGCATTTCTAGTCCGGCCAAAAGCGACCCGAATGTTCAAAAACAGTCTTCGGGAAGACCCCACCTCCGAATTGAGCCCTTCGGAGGCAGCCGATTAGCGCGGAACTGTGCAATGAACATTCTCTGAGTTCGCAACGTCCACGAGAGATCCAGCAAGAGCGCTATCGACGTACGAGGTGACGACTACCGTTAGTTCAGTCCAACCTTTTCCCTAACGTTCTCGGTCAGAATGCGCCAATCCAGAAGGGATCTACCCAGCCATCCGGCCAGACCGACCAACACGAAGATCGTGCCCATCTGCCAGACTAGCACCATTGCACTGGCGTCCTGCGTATGAAACAGCCGAAGTCCAAAATCACCCAGTCCAGCGGCAGCGAGACCGCCGAGCGCAGTCGTCAAATGCGGAGTCAATGGGGCGCCCCGACGAAGCATGACCGCTATCACTATTGCCGGGACGATGCCGACAAGGACAATCGCTGGAAAGCAAACCCAGTCCGGGCGAATCTCGATGCCGTCGGGACCATATACGAGCCAGGTTTTAAGACACCCAAAGCTCAGGCTGCCAAGCCAAATCCCTAAGGGGAGCGCCGGCAGCAACAAAGATCTCCGGTTAAAACCCGGAATCGTGCTGGCAAACGCTGCAAAGGCCGCAAATATTCCAGTAGACAACGCCGCCGTCTGCTCAATCAGGTACATCGGATCGGTGAGCTTTTCATCCAAGTCCGCCCTCAGCGTCATAAAGGCCACCACGAGAGCCGTGTAGGGCACAGCCCATCCGAGCCAAATTACGGTCCTCGCCGAGGGAGACCAGAGTCGCGGCGTCTTCCCTGAATAATGGGCGAGTTGCTGAGCTAACCGCTCGGTATCCATATTGCTCACCATTCATATCACTTCAGCGCAGCACTGGCTTTGGAACTGTGCCGGCCTCACATTCATTCAAGCCTATACCCACGGCGATTCAGTCACCATGGGGCTCCCGTACTGGCCCGAACGCCCAGTAGTCCCTGGGAAGCGGCGACGGCCCAAAGCTAAGGGGCAAGGCAACAAGATGCCTTCCCTAGGTATGTTTCGGCGGCCCATCGAAAAAGGTTACATGGCGATGCGGCGTGAACCTGCCTTTTGCGGCGCTGTGCGGCCAAAAGCAAGGCCACGGTCCACGTCTGCGCACGCCACCGAATGTGATGTGCCCATTCTGCGCGGTGTGTCAGAATGGACAGGCGAGATCGAAGTATCGCTATGTGTCGAGTTACAAAGTGTCCGCCGCGAGTCCTTGTGCTCAAAGGGCAGACCAAATGGAAAAGGAATTGCCGGTGTCGAATCCCGAAACATTGCGGCTCTACGCCTCGATTCTGCGCAAGCCAACGCTCAACTCTGCATCCTGCTCCGGTCGAACTCCATATATCCGGTCGTCCCCGCAAGATCCGGGCGAGATTATTTTGGCCGCGGCCGACGCCTTGGAATTTCAAGCAAAGGTTATCGAAGCTCTCGAACAATCAGCCGCGCGACCAGTGGCTAGGTGATCGGCGCCTACAGATGCTCTCACTGATTGATCCGACGCATCGCTGACGGCCCTCGGGTTGTCCGAGCCAGGCGTACCGTCGTGAGACATTAAGCGGCGGACAACTATCCTCGTTCCATAAAGGCTGTTCGGAGGAAAACCCAGATGTTCGATCGTCGACTGCAACCGATGATCAAGGCGACGTTCGCAGCTCCGGCGCGCGCGCTCTCGGCCAAGGGCGTTTCCGCCGACGCGTTGACGTTGCTTGGTTTCGTGGCGGGCTTGGCCGGAGCCGGTCTGCTGGCCTCGCGGGCGTATCTACCTGCCCTCCTGATGTTTGTCCTGAACCGGATCTTGGACGCACTGGACGGCGCGGTCGCACGACTAACCCGCTCCACCGACAGGGGGGCCTTTCTCGATATTGCGCTCGATTTCTTTGTTTATGCTTCGGTACCGTTCGGCTTCGCAGTGGCCGATCCCGCCCGCAACGCCCTCGCGGCATGCGGCCTGATATTCGGTTTCATGGGAACGGCGACGAGTTTTCTCGCATTCGCCGTACTCGCCGAGCGGCGCGGTATCCCGTCGCTCGCTTTTCCGCACAAGGGAATCTACTACCTGGGTGGCATCACCGAAGGCGCAGAGACAATCGCTTTCTTTATGGCCATGTGCCTCTTACCGACATGGTTTCCCGAGCTCGCTTGGTGTTTCGCGGTGCTGTGCTTTATTACCGCGGCAACTCGCTGGTTCTGGGGATGGCAGGCATTCGCAGTATCTGAGTGAACAGCGGAGAGCCTGCGCAACGGCAGTTTGCCTTCGTCAGCGCTACGCGACTCGCGGTCGGAACGCCCGCGCGACTAATAGGTCAAGCGATATCTTGCCAGGCCCATAATTTGCGATTGCAAGCGCCATCGCGGCCCAAGGCAAGTGAAAATTCGCCCAACCATCGGGGATGGTGAGCTGTATCACGGCTGTCATTGCAAGGAGGCCAACGGCTGCGACTCTCGTACCCAAGCCAAGCACCAGCAAGATAGGAAACAATATCTCCCCGCAGGAGGACACGAATGCCATAAGGTTCGGCGCGGGCATTCCAATTTCCGCTCCGAAAATATGCAGTCGAAACTCCTCGGTGAAGAGATAGACCGCCGAGTCAGAAAGCTGAAAGAAGCCATCCCATTTCGTCAGCCCCGACCGCCAGAACGGTACGGCAAGCGCGAACCGCAACGCAAGTTGCGTGATCGAGAGCGGAAACGAAGCCAACATGCTCAACACCCGCTCGAAGACGCGGATCAAGGAAGCTCGAGGCCCTTGATTAGGACCAGCGAATGCAATCACGGGCTATCTCCATATTTCACGCGTGCTTCCGCGAAGTCACGTCGCCCCTTTGCGAAATCCTATATAGCCGACCAAGCTGCATCTGAAGCCGAAGTCGGGAGAGCCTGACAAAGTCTAACTCCCCCGCCCCGTAGATCGCTTGTGACGCTGAATTTTCCGGCGCTTCTCCGAATGAAGGAAAGCCCCCGCGTCGAGCCTACTGTTTACGCATCAACCCTTTGGGACGTCCCGGCTCACCGCCTGCAGCGAACCCTTGCGGTCGCCGGGCAGTTTCATTGTCACGCACGTCCCCTTGGGAACCAGCTTCCATGCGTTGCCCTGGTAATCGACCTTCGAGGTCCCTGCACACGTGGTCCCTGGACCCGCGGCACAGTCGTTTTGGCCTTTGGAGGCAACCCCGAAGCATTTCTCCTTGCCACTGTCTTGAGCGGAAGCCGGAACGGACAACGCGATAAGTGCGGAGGCGATAGATCCGGCTAGTATCGATCTCGTGGTACGCGAATGCATTGCATCTCTCCATTGAGGTTAGGCGCGTATCTGCCTGTAGGTGATAGTTCGCTCGCAACAAGGGCCAGGTTACAATGCATCCGAAGAAAGTCTGGAGGTTCCGCCCAAGTTCAGTCGATCCCATATACCGCGTGCCACTGCGGAGCGGAGTGGTCGAGAGTGCTAGTTCATGTGTGCCAAGGCTTCGCACCAAGCCGATCAACGGTGTGTGATTTCCTGGAGGCCGCGCCGCACGATCGGCCCACGGGTCAGCGATTACCTTTCAGCCGTTACGACCAGAGATCATCCGCTTGCGGAGAGTTTTCAGGGCCCGGTGCACTAATACCTTCAAGTTCGCAACCGTCATGCCGCTTTCGGAAGCCGCCTCCTTCAACGACATTTCCTTCAGTTTCAGCAACTCAATCGCACGTCTTTGGCGGGTCGGCAGCGCTTCGATTTCTCGCCGTAGCAGCTCGTAATCGCCGTCGATCCTTTGTGAACTTTCCGGTACGTCGGGAACGCCTTCGGGCAGTTCGCCGACGTAAGTCTCGTTCGCCGAAATTCGAGCAGACTTTCGAAACCTGTCGACCGCTCGATTATGTACGATCGTCATGAGCCAAGGTAAAAACGGCCTCGATGGATCGTAAGTGGCCCTAACAACGTGAACCGAGACCAAGACGTCCTGGACGATATCTTCCACGTCCGCATAGCGCGAGGGCTTTGTTTGGCGCCTCACCGCGCTCCGGATAATTCGGGATATCTGCGTCAGCAACTGCAGGTAAGCAGCCTCGTCGCCGGATTGGGCGCGCTCCATCAGGAGCCCAAGATCAGGCCGATTTCTGCCGGGTTCGTCCATCCTCAACTCATTGATTCACGGTGGACCTACTCGAGCGCAACATTCAAGAGTGAACAAGCACCCGAGCGCGCCCCTCACTGCGTGTATCTGCCGACGAAGAGTCGAACCTGCGGGTGGTTTGCAGCTACTACAACGGCAGCCATTGCAGCGCTCCCACCAGGTGTCTCGTTCTGTCGCTGAACAAAATAGGCTGATAGTGCTGACTCGCCGCCGACTTTGCTATTTCTCCGAAGGTCGGATACGGAAGCATCAGATCGCTGATCGCCCTCAACGAGAGCCTCTGCCGGACGGCCAAGCACCAGAGCCCGATCATTTCGCCCGCGGCCGGCGCCAAAATCGATGCACCGAGAATACGACCACGAGAGCCGACGACAACCTTAATTGCTCCTCCGGAACGACGCTCTGCCACCGCTCGATCGTTCTTCTCCAGAGGTACCAGCTCGACCCCGACTTTGCCACCGCAGCGCTCGCGAGCCTGAATTTCCGTCAGACCCACGTGGGCAAGCTCGGGATCGGCGTAGGTCACCCACGGCAAAGCTTCGTAGTCGACCTTGGCAGGCAGGCGGAAAGCGAGATTTCTCACGACGATCCCTGCCTGATAACCGGCCACATGCGTGAAATGCGGCGCATTGATCACATCCCCCAGCGCGAAGATGTGTCGTTGACTCGTGCGAAGCCGGGCATCGACAAGAATGCCGTTGCTATCGTGGGTGATCCCAGCTGCATTCAGCCGCAAATCCTCAAGAACCGGTTCACGTCCGGCCGCCACGAGCAAGTGCGAGCCCGAAATCGTGTGATCGACGCCATCCATCCTGATGCGTACAAGGACCCCTTCGGGGCGATGGTCGATCGACCCGATCTCGACGTGTTCCCTGAACGAAATCCCTTCGTGGCGCAAAACACCGCGCAGTTCCTCGACGAGCTCAGGCTCGTCATGGAGCAAGATCGAGTATCGCTCGAGGACGGTCACCGGAATGCCCAATCGACGATGGGCAAAGGCCATCTCGATTCCGATCGGTCCGCCACCGACGATCACGAGATGATCGGGCTTGTCTTGCATCTCGAATATGTTTTCGTTCGTATAGATCCTGGACCGGTCAAGTCCCGCTATTTTTGGCACGGCAGGCCTGGATCCGGTCGCGACGACGAACCAACTGGCGCGCACGGTGATCCCACCGACCTCGACCGAATTCGCATCGACAAATCGAGCGCTGTCCCGAAGTACGGTGACACCGAGTTGCTCGAAGCGTTCGACGGAGTCGTGTGGCGCGATAGCCGCGATCACCGCACGCAAACCATCCTTTACGGCGACAAAGTCCGTCGGAGCGGGTCCACCGGACACGCCTGGAATGTCAATGACGTCGCGGTGACGCGCCGCCTTTCCTGCCGCAAGCAACGCCTTCGAAGGGACGCACCCGGAGTTAAGACACTCTCCGCCCATCGCGCCGCGCTCGATCAGAACGGTCTTCAGCCCGAGCTGAGAAGTGCCCGCGGCCACCGAAAGCCCGGCAGCACCTGCACCTATTACGCAGACGTCAAATATCGCTTCCGCCACGCGTCACATCTCCATAC
>JABUBP010000027.1_pt1 | contig 27181 bp, 26 predicted proteins | sample 7240331 | NCBI WGS metagenome assembly JABUBP01 (sample SAMN07256347, study PRJNA390944) | subsurface metagenome | isolation source: Methane hydrate marine sediment | place: Pacific Ocean: Eastern North Pacific, ODP site 1244 | collected 2002 | reverse complement strand
GAGGTTAAAAAAGTCCCTATGAAAAATTTTACGCATGACTTGGAGGCAATGAAGAAAGCAATAACTGAAAGGACAAAAATAGTATTTATAGCCAACCCTAACAATCCTACAGGAACTTATGTTACAGAAGAGAAAGTAGAAAAATTTATGAATGGTCTGCCAGAAGAGATAATAGTGGTATTTGATGAGGCTTACCGGGAATATGTGACCAGGAAAGATTATCCTAAGACGCTTTCTTATGTCAAGCGAGGGCGGGTGGTAATTGTGTTGCGCACCTTTTCTAAGATTTACGGTCTGGCAGGTTTACGGATTGGCTATGGAATAGGGAAATCTGGATTGATTGGCTTTATGGAGAGGATTAGACCTCCGTTCAATACCAATTCGCTGGCTCAGATAGCAGCCTTGGCCAGCCTTTCTGATGAGACTCACCTTAAGCGAAGCCGTAGATTAGTTAGCAATGAGAGAAAATACCTGGAGGAAAATCTGGAGAAGATGAATATTGAATTTGTTCCCTCGGTGGCTAACCATATCCTACTCAAGGTAGGTAATGGACAAAATGTGTTTGAAAAACTATTGAAGAAGGGAATAATTGTGAGAGCTATGGTTGAATACGATTTACCAGAATTTATCAGGGTAACCATAGGTCTGCCCCAGCAGAACAGGCGATTCATTAATGCCTTAAAGGAGGTTACGGATAAATGTTCTTAACGCTGAAGCCAGGAACCACAGAGCAAGGAATTGAAGAACTGGTTAAGAAGATAGAAGAGTTGGGATTTCGAGCCCACATTTCCAGGGGTGCTGAGAGAACAGTAATTGGAGTGATTGGTGAGAATGCTATAGCTGCCAGAGAGGTGTTTGAAGGGTTCTTTACTGTGGAGTTGATCACTCCCATTTCTAAACCTTACAAGCTGGTTAGCAGGGAATTTAAGAAAGAAGATACGATAGTTAAGATTGGTGATGTTACTATAGGTGGAAAAGATATAGTGGTTATGGCAGGCCCCTGCTCAGTGGAGAAGGAAGACCTCCTTCTCTCTATTGCCAGTAGCGTGAAGAAGGCAGGAGCAAAGGTTCTTCGTGGGGGGGCTTTCAAACCGAGAACTTCTCCCTATTCTTTTCAAGGATTGGGGGAGAGGGGACTAAAGTATTTAGCCAAGGCCAAAAAGGCAACTGGACTGTTGGTAGTTACCGAGGCTATGAATATCCAACAGGTAGAGCTGGTTTCCCGCTATGCAGACATCATTCAGATTGGAGCTCGCAATGTTCAGAATTTCGAGCTTTTGAAAGAAGCTGGCAAAAGTAAAAAGCCAATACTACTTAAGCGAGGTATAGCTACAACAATCGAAGAGTGGTTGATGTCTGCTGAATACATTGTTTCCAATGGAAATTCAAACGTGATTCTCTGCGAACGAGGGATTAGAACTTTCGAAAGCGCTACCAGGTTTACCTTAGATTTAAACGCAATTCCGGCTATAAAAGCCTGGAGCCATCTGCCAGTAATTGTAGACCCCTCGCACGGGACTGGCGTGCGTGATTTTGTGTGTTCGATGTCCAAAGCAGCAATTGCTTGTGGAGCCGATGGTCTGATTATCGAAGTACATTCCGACCCGGAACACGCTCTATCCGACGGAAAACAGTCTCTCCTGCCAGAAAATTTTGCCAGCTTAATGCAGGAACTAAAAAAACTTGCCCGTGTTATAGGCAGAAACTTATAAGAAGAAGAAAAAAGTACCTGGCACCTTTTAAAATGAAAAAGTACCTGTCACCTTTTAAGGTGAGTATAATTGGCGTGGGTTTGATTGGAGGCTCTTTCGGTTTAGCTCTAAAAAAGAAGAGACTCGTTGGGCAAGTGGTAGGGATCGGTCGCCATATCCATAAGTTAAAAGAGGCGAAAAGACTGGGCGCTATCGATAGCTACACTACGGATTTTGCACGAGGGGTTAAAGATTCAGACATAGTTATGGTTGCCGCGCCTGTGGGCAAAATTCCTCTCATTGTTAAGAGAATATTACCTCATTTAAAAGAAGGCTGTATTATAACTGATGTAGGGAGCACAAAGGAAAAGGTAGTTAAGAAAGTCCATGAGATTCTCTTAAAATCTTCTGGGAAGGGAAGAAGGCCAAAGGTCTCTTTCATTGGTGGTCACCCAATGGCGGGTTCAGAGAAGCAAGGTGTCAGAAAAGCCAGGGCCGATATCTTCTCAGGCACCACCTGTGTTCTGACTCCAGCAGATAGAAATGGCCGGAAAGCAGCTAAAGTAATTAGAGCCCTTTGGAAGAGGATGGGAGCGAGAATCCTTTTGCTTAAACCTGAGGAACATGACTATCTCGTAGCTTATACAAGCCACTTACCCCATGTGCTGGCGTCCATATTGGCTAATCTGATGGGCAGGGTTTGTAAGGAAGACCCTCGAGCGAGCAGAGTCATCGCGGGAAGTATCTCCGATATGACCAGAATTGCAGCCAGCAATCCTGAAATGTGGATAGACATCTGTCTGTCTAATAATAAAGCGATTTCAGAAAGTATCAACGTAATGATAAAACATCTAGAAAAATTCAAGAAGTCGATTGAAAAGAAAAGGAAGAGAGAAATTCAAGATTTGTTTCATAAAGGTAGACTGGCGAGGAGAAAATTAATCGGGTCGTAAATATGAAAAATATAGGAATGGAGAGAAAAAAGAGAATTAAGGGAAAGATTTCTCTTCCCGGAGACAAATCTATTTCTCACCGGGCTATTATGCTGGGTAGTATCGCCCAGGGAAAAACTAGGGTCAAAGGATTTTCAGATTGTGCTGACTGCCGAAACACATTAAACGCTTTCCTTAAACTGGGGATAGAAATAGAAGACCACTCTCAGGGAGAATTGACTATTCATGGGCAAGGATTGAAGGGATTGACTTCGGCCAAAGAGATTATAGATGTCGGCAATTCGGGAACTACTATGAGACTTCTCAGTGGAATTCTTGCCGGACAGGATTTCTCTTCCACGATTACTGGTGATGAGTATCTCCAGAGGAGACCCATGAAAAGAATTATCCTTCCCCTGAGGGAGATGGGAGCAAAGATAAGTAGCCCCGACGACAACCATCCACCGGTAACCATTGTGGGGCAGAAATTACATGCAATCGATTACCATTCTCCTGTTGCCAGTGCCCAGGTGAAATCCTGTGTTCTTTTAGCTGGACTATATGCTAAAGGGAGGACGAGTCTTACTGAGTCTTCACCATCGAGAGACCATACGGAACGGATGTTAAAATATTTAAATGGACCTATAGAAATCAAAGGAACGGCTATATTCATAGAAGGAGTCTCGGAATTAGAGGCAAGAGCGATTACCATTCCCGGGGATGTCTCTTCAGCAGCGTTCTTTATCATTACCTGTCTTCTTTTAAAGAATTCCGAAATCAGGATAAAGGGAGTGGGAATTAATCCCACGCGGACCGGCGTCATAGATATCCTTAAAAAGATGGGAGCTGACATTGTAATTGAGAATGTCCATGAACTTTGTGGAGAGCCGGTAGCCGATCTTATTGTGAAAAGTAGCAACCTGAGAGGTACTAATATAGGGGGAGCGTTGATTCCCAGAATTATAGACGAGATCCCTGTGTTGGCTGTGGCTGCAACTCAAGCAGAAGGCGTAACTGAAATCAGCAATGCTCAGGAATTGAGAGTAAAAGAAAGTGATCGCATAGGCAATGTGGTTTCCGAACTTTCTAAAATGGGAGCCTCGATAAAGGAAAAAGAAGACGGAATGGTGATTTCCGGAGGGAAGAGATTGGCAGGTAGTTCGGTTAATAGTTTTGGTGATCACCGTATGGCCATGGCACTAACCATTGGCGGACTGATTGCTGATGGTGAGACTACCATAAACGATGTGGCCTGCATTGATACCTCCTACCCTCACTTTATGGATGCTTTGAATAGAATGGTAGAATAGACATGGTGGAAATTTGGTGAAGAAAAGAGCCGTTATTACTATCGATGGACCAGCAGGAGCAGGGAAAACCTCAATTGCCAAAATTGTCAGTAGAAAGTTGGGTTATAACTATATTGATACCGGGGCGATGTATAGAGCAATAAGCTGGAAGGCATTTAGAGAAAAGATAGATTTAAAGGCTAAAGGAAAGTTAATTAAGATGGTAAGAAGTACCAAAATAGAATTAAAGAATAGAGCTGGAATAGTGAAGGTCTATTTAGACGGAAAAGATATCACCAATAAGATAAGGGGCAAAAGGCTGGCCGAAGGCGCAAGCATCTTAGCTACAGTCCCTGAGGTGAGGGAACAGCTCATGAAAATTCAGAGGAGAATGGGTTCTTCAGGGGGAATTGTAGTGGAGGGCAGGGATATAGGCACTGTAGTCTTTCCCAGGGCAGATTATAAATTCTATCTGGATGCGTCCATTAAAGAGAGGGCTTTGAGGAAGTATAGAGAACTGAAAGTAAAAGGGAAGGAAGGGCAGCTGGCTGAACTGGAAAAGGCGATTCGCTCTCGAGACAAACGGGACCGCACCAGAAGGGTGGCTCCATTGAAGATAGCTCGTGATGCTGTAGTCATAGACTCTACAGATATGAGTAAGAAAGAAGTAGTGGAATTTATTCTGAAAAGAATCCAATAAATATTGTACCTGTCCCTTTTTTCAGAGGTGAGGTGTCTCGTGTTGTATATTTTAGGTTATTGGCTAATTTGGTTGACAGGCAAACTCCTGTTCCGTTTTCGAATTGAAGGAAGGAGAAATATTCCCCAAGGAGGAGCTATTATTGCTCCTAATCATGCCAGTTATTGGGACCCTCCTCTGGTGGGTGCAGCAATTGATAGCTACCAAGTCTACTTTATGGCAAAAAGACAACTGTTCCGGTTCCCGATTTTCGGAACGGTTCTCAAGATGATACATACTTTTCCTGTAGATAGAGGAAAGATAGACATAGCTGCCTTCAGAAAGGCACTTAGAATTTTGAATGGGGGGAAAATCCTGGTGGTCTTCCCTGAAGGTAGTCGGGGAAAAGAAGGGCGCCTGAGATCTCCTCAACCCGGGATTGCCTGGATAGCGCACAAGACCAAGTTTCCTGTCGTTCCTACCCTGGTTGTGAATACTCACAGGATAAAAGTTTTTCCCAGAGTAACTGTACGCTTTGGCTCACCTATATATTTCGAAACGGACCAAAGAGGGGAAAATGAAAAATCCCGCTACCGCAATTTCGCCCACAAAATAATGGAAGGAATAATAAAGTTAGACCGAGAAGAACAGTACCGATATGGAATATGAAATTGGAAATTTGGAATTTAAGAGATGCGACTTATTTTTGCTAAGAAACTGGGGTTTTGTTCGGGAGTAAGGAGGGCTATCTCTTTGGCGCAAAGTATACCAACAAGAGAGAGCAAGAAGGGGACTGTCGCTACCCCGGTGTATACCTTAGGGCCACTAATTCATAATCCTCAGGAAATTGGGCGCTTGGAAAGGCTGGGGGTAAAAGCTATCTCCGGCCTAAACCAGATTAAGACGGGAACTCTCATTGTGCCCTCTCATGGGTTACCTCAACCTATCTTGAAGAAAATAGAGAAAACGCGACTTAAGTTGATAGATGCTACCTGTCCGTTCGTTAAACGGGCTCAATTATTGGCAAAAAGCTTACATGAGAAAGGCTGCCATGTAGTAATAGTTGGGCAGAAGTCTCATCCTGAAGTAATTTCCTTGCTTTCTTTTGCCAATGGCGAAGCTTCTGTGGTGGAGACTCTTGGAGATGTGGAAAAGATTAACACAAGCAAAAAAACAGGAGTCATCAGCCAGACTACACAATCGGTGGAAAGCTTCGAGAAAATTGTGAAAAAGTTAAAAATAAAGATTAAAAAACCCAAAATTCATAACACTATTTGCAAAGAGACTTCCCAACGCCAGAAGGAGGCGAAAAGATTGGCAAGGAAATCGGATCTCATGATTGTAATTGGTGGTAAAAATAGTGCCAATACTACCAGACTTTACAACATCTGCAAGAAGGTTACCCCAGCTTACCATATAGAATCGCCAGAGGAATTGAGACCCGGTTGGTTTAATAAAAAAGGAGTAGTAGGAATAACTTCAGGCACTTCCACTCCTGATTGGATAATTAAAAGTGTAATTAAAAGCTTGTTTAGGAGTAGCTCCGATTTATCGGAGCGTTTAGATGATGGATACACAAAAAGAGAAAAATTACCATAAATCTAAAGCTGGCTCTAAGATGGAAGAGTTATTAGACGACTTTGACAAAATCAAGGAAGGGAAAGTCGTTACCGGAAAGGTTGTCCAGATAAAAGGCGAATCTTTATTGGTCGATGTGGGCTTGAAGACTGAGGGAGTTCTCAGGAAAGAGGATGTAACCACTCCTTCCGGGAAATTAAAGGTAAAAGTTGGCGATAAAATCGAAGTCTTTCTGGAAAAAAGAGAAGATACCTTTGGACGACCTCTTATCTCCTTGAAGAAGGCGGAGGTTGCAAAGACCTGGGATAGAATTCGCGATGCTTACACCACACAGAGGGAAATACTTGGTAAAATAGTCAAAAAGATTAAAGGGGGTATGATGGTGGATCTGGGAGGCCCTGATTCTATTCTGGAGGAAGGAAAGGGGCTTGCTGAGGCTTTTATGCCTGCCTCTCAAGTTGGTTATCCTCCGGTAAAGGACCTGGATAGCGTTATTGGCCAGGTGGTACCTCTAAGAGTAATCGAATTCAAACCAAAGAGGAATATCGTCGTCTCCTGGAGATTAGTAATTGAGGATGAGGTAAAGAAAAAGAGAGAAGAACTGTTAAACAGAATAAATATAGGAGATGTATTAAAAGGTAGTGTAAAGAATATCACCAAGTTTGGTGCATTTATTGACCTGGGTGGAATAGATGGACTCCTCCATATAGGCGATATAACCTGGGGTCGCCTGGAGAAGGTAGAGGATGCTTTGAAAGTTGGCGAACAGTTGGACGTCAAAGTTCTCGCTTTCAACCGGGAGAAAGAACAGATTTCATTGGGATTGAAACAGTTAGAGCCTCATCCCTGGGAAAATATTCGAGAAAAATACCCTGTTGATTCAACTCCCACGGGAAGGGTAACTGGCCTTCTTCCTTATGGTGCCTTTGTTGAACTGGAACCCGGAATAGAAGGCTTGATTCACGTCTCCGAGATGTCCTGGACGGAGAAAATAAGGCATCCCCGCGAAGTATTGAAAGTAGGAGACATGGTCAAAGTTAGAGTACTCAATATAAATGAAAAAAACAGGAAATTATCTATTGGACTGAAACAGATACAACCCAATCCTTGGGCTCAGGCAAAAGAAAAGTATCCATCGGGGACAAGACTCACCGGAACTATTACCCATCTGGCACCTTTTGGTGCTTTTGTCAAATTAGAAGAGGGTATTGAAGGGATGATTCATGTTTCAGATATTTACTGGACAAAGAGACTGAGACATCCTGGACAGGTGCTCAAGGTGGGCGACCAAGTGGAAGCAGTGGTTCTGGATATAAAAGTTGAGGCTGAGAAAATATCTCTGGGATTGAAACAGAAATCGAAAAACCCGTATGAGAAGTATTTTGTAGGGAGTAATGTTCAAGGGAAAGTCGTCCATCTCACCAATTTTGGAGCTTTTGTAGAATTGGAACCGGACATCAAAGGGCTAATTCATATTTCCCAGGCGGGTAAGGAGAAAGTTAAAGATATAAAAGAGGTTTTAAAGGTGGGAGATAAAGTCTGGACAAAAATTATTAAAGTCGATTCCCAGCAGATGATAATCGATTTGAGCATTAAGGAGTATATCAAAGCACAGGAAAAAGCAGAGGTGGAAAAGTATATTGAACAGGAAATTCCGGGAACTACTCTTGGCGAAATAATCAGTGAAAAATTGGACAATTCAGACAATTCAGAAAATGAGGAATAACTTGAAAAAAGAATTTCTCCTCTTTGTTTGCCTTTCGTTCTGCCTCCTTTTTTTGAGAAATCCTCTATCCTATGCGGACGTCTCCTTCGGTAAGAACAAGGTAATCGTTGATCAACATACCTGGCATATTGCAGAGACCGAACATTTCCAAATCTACCATTATCCTGAAGAGAGACATCTAATTCCTAAAGTAAGCAAGATGCTGGAAAAAGCTTACGAAAAGGTTACCACTGACTTAAATATCAGTATAGAAAAGAAAACACCTTTCTTCTTATATATGACACATAACCACTTTGAGCAGAATAACATTGCCAGTACCGGAGAGGGTGTCGGTGGATTCTCCGAGCCTTATAAGAACAGGTTTGTCATTCCTATAACAGGTTCGGATAAAGAACTGGAACATGTGATTACTCATGAGTTCACCCATATTGCAATGTTTAATATCTGGTATGGTGGATTCTGGAAATCGGCCAGTCTGATGAGATTTGTCTTCTATCCCTTGTGGATAATTGAAGGACTGGCAGAATATGAGGGTAAAGAAGAATGGGAAACTTATGACCATATGCTTTTAAGGGATGTTGCTATCTCCGATATGATAATTCCCCTGGGTAAGTTACACAGTTTCAATCATTTGAAAATGCACCAGATCTCCTTAGCCTATCAAGAGGGACACAGTGCAATCAGTTTTTTAGCAGAAGAGTATGGAGAAGATAAAGTTCCTAAATTGATTAAGAATCTTCGGGAAAGCCTGGACATAAATGGGGTTTTTTTGCGCACAATCGACACTGACTTATATAGCTTTGACAGAAAATGGCAAAAATATTTGAAAGAAAAATATACAATAGAAGCAGAAGAAAAGGAAGAGGCCGAAATTTACGGGAAGAAACTTACAGAAGATGCTGAGTTTAATTCCAATCCCGTCTTCTCACCCGATGGAAAGAGAGTAGCTTTCGTTTCTACCCGTAACGGATATGGTGACCTGTTTGTGATGAACGTTGACGGAACGAGCCAAGAATCGATTCTAAAATCGCGGATTGGGAGGAGTCTGGATGTCGTGCACTATGACGGACACGCCCTCTCCTGGTCCCCGGATGGAGAAAAAATTGTTTTTGCAGGAGAGAAAAGAGAGAAAGATTATCTTTATATAATTAATCTCAGAAAAAATAAGCTAAAGAAACTTCGTTTACCTCTGGAAGTTTTAAAATCTTCTTGTTTTTCGCGCCAAGGGGATAAGATTGTTTTTGTGGGAATGGAAGGAGGTATAAACGACCTCTACTTAGTGGATGCTAATGGAAAGAACCTGGTGAAGTTAACCAGCGATGAGTTCGATGACAATTATCCTGTCTTTTCTCCTGATGATAAGAAGATTGTCTACGTCTCTGAAAGGGAGAAACAGAAAGACCTCTTTCTTTTGGATGTGGAAACTCTGGCGATTACCCGATTGACTTCCACCCCCAGTGATGAGCTCGAGCCCTCTTGGGCACCCGATGGTGAAAGTATCATCTACATTGGCGATTATTCTGGAATTTATAACATTTACCGCATGGACTTAAGCGATCTCGGAGAAGATGTTCAGGAAGAGAATCCGGAACTGGACATTTTCCAATTGACTGATGTCAAAGTAGGAATTTTTACTCCGGAGATATCTCCGGATGGGAAGCATCTACTTTTCGTTTCTTATCGGCATGGAGAGATGAACATCCACTATGGAGAATTTCCCCGGGAAGAGATGTTTGTAAAAAAATTGAAGGGAAAAGAGGAAGAAATAACCATAGCTCAATTGCCTCCAGAGCCCACGGGGCCCATCATAAGCCCCTATCCCTCTCCAGTCAGTAGGATTCGTCCCTATAGATTCAAGGCATCCACAGATCTCATCTTTCCTTTCCTCTTCTACTCCACCACAGAAGGTCTGTATACTGCTGGATACTGGCAGGCAAGTGATATGCTGGGGAACCATGGGATGATTACTTATGTGGAGTATGCCTCGGAATATGACTGGCTGACCTATCAAGTAGGTTATATTTATCAAAGGTGGCGGCCTACTTTAGGCTTTTTCGCTTATGGAAAGACGAGACGCGAATCTGAAGACGATGATAATAATATAGTCCGTACCAGTGAATTTACCGAAGAGATGGTGGTCAGTTATCCTTTTGACCGTTTCCGGCGAATAGAGTTAGGATTTCTTACCGAATATAAACGAGAACGGAATGGAGATACTACCGCTACCCGGGAAAATGGCGTTGCTTTTTCTTTAATAAGGGATACAACCCGGGGAAAGATTCTGGACATAATGAGCGGTAGCCGGGCAAATTTCACGGTCTATCAAGCCTTTAAAGGGCTTGATGGGGACTTCGATTATACAACTTACATTCTCGATGGAAGGAAATATTTTAAATTATCTGAACGTAATATCTTGGGATTTAGATTTCTGGGAGCGCTGAGTCAGGGAAGAGATAGAGAAAAGTTCTCTCTGGGGGGAGAGACGAGGTTGCTGGGGCGAGAAGAGACGAGGTTGCGCGGTCTTTCTAAAGATGTTTCCTCAGGGAGCAGGTTAGTCCTGATTAACGCTGAATGGAGGTTTATGCTCTTTCCAGAAATAAATTGGAGGTTTAGACTCCTGTGGCCGGAGATATATCTGAAGAGCCTGCAACTTTGTCTTTTTACCGATTCAGGAGCAGCCTGGAACGAGCCTGAGGAGATAAGGACAATTTCAGATATAAAAAACACAATTGGAATAGGGTTAAGAATAAACACTTTCCTCATCCAGATGTTTCCCTTTACACTCAGGTTAGATTATGGCTGGCGGACGGATAAATTCACTGGAAAATTCTATTTTTCTCTGGGACCTACTTTCTGAGCAGATGGTAGTCGCAACCTTTAGGTTGCGTTTATAACGCAGACTAAAGTCTGCTGCTCCATAGTTGACAAGATTTCAGAAATTTATTAATATACAGAAATATAAATGAACTCTCTAATAGTAGCTATTTTTGCCATTCTGCTTCTGGGGTGCGGATTTAAATTTTACGGAAAGATTATGGAGAAGCTCTGGGACGTTAACCCCCAGAGAAAGACCCCGGCAGTGGAAAGGACCGATGGTATAGATTATGTACCGGCAAAGCATTGGACAATTCTCTTCGGACACCATTTTGCTAGCATTGCCGGGGCCGGACCAATCATCGGACCGGTGATTGCAGTAGCTATTTGGGGATGGGTGCCGGCTCTCATCTGGATAGTAATAGGTTCCATATTTATGGGCGGAGTTCATGACTTTTCCTGTTTGATGAGCTCTCTAAGACATAAGGGCAGGTCGATTAGCGATGTTGCCGAGTCTACAATGAGCCATCGGGCAAAAATGCTGTTTGCTACTTTCTTGTGGCTGACTCTTATTCTGGTGGTGGCAGTCTTTGCTGCTGTTACCAGCAAGACTCTGGTGAGCGAACCGAGGATAGTGATACCTACTTTTGGACTGATTTTAGTTGCCATTCTGACCGGGCTGATGATTTACAAATGGAGAGTGAGCCAGGTAGTGGCAACATTTATAGGTCTAATTTTACTGGGAAGTCTTCTGATTCTGGGCTATCATTACCCCATATCTCTGGGAGTAGAAGGCAGCACAAAAATCTGGATAGTTATATTATTGTCGTATGCATTTATTGCTTCTATTACCCCTGTAAATATTCTCCTCCAACCGCGGGATTATCTATCTACTTTTATCCTGTTTTTTGGACTAATTTTTGGCTATTTAGGACTGTTTTTTTCCCATCCCAGGATGCACACTCCTGCTTTCGTTCAGTGGTCTAGCAGTCAGGGGACTCTCTGGCCAATGTTATTTGTCATTGTTGCCTGTGGAGCAATTTCAGGATTCCATTCCTTAATTGCCAGTGGAACAACGTCCAAGCAATTGGCAAATGAGAAAGATGCGAAGAAGGTTGCCTATGGAGGAATGATTCTGGAAGGTGTTCTGGCCAGCCTGGCTCTTATTGCTGTAGCAGCGGGTCTTTATTGGAGCGGAGGAGCGGGACGGGAAGGATTGGTCTATCCAGAATTAATTAAGGAAGGGAACTGGATTGTGACCTTTGCCCGAGGTTTTGGTCGGATAGCAGCGCCTCTTCTGGGCGCAACTTTCGGCCCATTAGTTGCTATGGTTATGCTAAATAGTTTTGTAATGACCACTTTAGATACTGGTACAAGAATTAACCGCTATATAACAGAAGAGTTATTTGGTGAAGGTTTGAAATGGAAAATATTCCAGAACCGTTATTTTTCTACAGCAGTCATCATTTTCTGTGCAGGATACTTAGCATTTGGCAATTGGAAGGCAATCTGGCCAATTTTTGGGGCTTCAAATCAACTGGTAGCAGCGTTGGCTCTTCTGGTAGTTACCACTTATCTCTGGGCGATGAAGAAACCCACAAAATATACAGTCTATCCAGGGATTTTTGTTCTACTCACCGCCACCGGAGCCCTGATATACCAGGTGCGTGGCTTCATTGTAAATCAGAACTACTTGTTGGCCATAATTGGCGTGATTTTGCTCATTTTGGCCATTTTTATGGTCAGGGAGGGGGTAATAGTCGTTCGCAAAGTAAAACGGGCCTAAAACCTGTTAAACAATCCCTGTCCCTGTCCCGGAGTGGCTTTCTTTGGAAGCCAGAACTCTTTAAAGCTATAATTTTAATTTTTTCGTGCATTTTGGCTGTTTTTGTGATATAATAGAAAATAATCTAGAGGCGAAAAACAAAAGGCCCTCAGAAAGGGAGAACTATGGCAGAAGAGTGTGCAATCTGCGAGAAAGAGGTAGAGAAGACAGTCAAGTGTCCACTACTAAATAGAAGTACCTGCCTTTCCTGTTGTTTTGCCATATCTTCTGGAAGAGTCGATATGATCCAGAGGATAAGGAAAGAGTATGAGCTGCAAAAGGAAGATATCCTCAAGGCATGCAGTACTTGTCTGGAGAAGGCCGGAGGATTAGGCGAATAATCACTCAAGAACTCTGAAAAACTGTCGTTTTCTCAGGGTTCTCCCCTGCTACCAGTCACCCTCTTTAGACTCTCCGAAAGGTTCAAAATAAATAAAAAAAGGGGTCAGAGTCATTTTTCCTGAAAAATGTATTTTATTCTTTTATAATTTAGCTATGCCAAAATAGCTGAGATGAGGAGAAGGCTGGAATTAAGCAAAAAAACACGAGGAGGAAAACCATGAAGGGCTTGAAACTATTATTGGTTCTGATTGTAATCACCTTGACCGGTTGTGCCACCACCACTCCTTGGGGTAAGGCGCGACCTTTCCACGAGGAGGGCTGGGCTTATTACAAGCAAGGAAATTATGATGCAGCTATTGAAAAATTCAAGACAGCGGTAGACCTGAACCCTTCGAGTGCTCACTTTCACTGGAGTTTGGGACTGGCATATAGGGGAAATAAACAATTCGCTGAGGCTATTCCACATTTTAAAAAAGCTGGTGAACTGGAGCCTAAAACAACTCTCTACCAAACAGAGCTGGGGATAGCTTATTATCATAATCAACAATATCAGGAAGCAATAGATTGCTTCAAGCGGGTTGGGGGAGGTTGGTACTATATTAGCGCTGCATATGAATCATTAGGGCAGATAGAGTCTGCAATCAGAGCGAAAAAAAATGAACTAAGCCTTAAAACCGATAATTCCTGGAAATTTACGGCTACCTCAGAACTCCGTAACTTGGAAAAACAATATGATGAGGCGATAACTGCGGCAAAAATGGCAATAGAGTTAAAACCCAACGCTCGTGCCTATAATAGTCTTGGACGGGCATATAGTGAAAAAGGGAAATATGATGTAGCCATACAATCCTATAGGAAAGGTATTGAAATAGCTCCCGATTGGGCTCCTTTACACAAGGGCCTTGGGTATGCCCATTTGCTTAAAAAAGAATTTAAGGAAGCGACACAGGCATTCAACAAGGCTGTAGAGTTGGAACCGACCAATGTCATCTTCATTTCACGGCTGGTTCTTTCTTATTACAACATGGGTAGATACGATGATGCCCTTTCTGGAGTTAATAAGGCTATTTCACTTCAGGAACGGCCTAGGGCAGGTCTATTTTTTGCCTTTGAAGAGGGACTTCCAGTTGTTGTCGGGCTTATGGCGGGGGGCGCCGCTGAGAAAGCCGGTATTAAGAAAGGAGATAAAATAGTAAAGGTGAATGGAATATCGACAAAGGGATGGGATTTGGAGAAATTTTCTCAGAGCCTGGGAGGCCCTGCGGGCACAGAGGTGGTTTTGCAAATTGTGAGGAAAGGTTCTAAGCCATTTGATAAGACCATTACCAAGGAAATATACACCCCAAAGGGAGCCGTCACAAGTTTCGGCATCAGGGGATCAATTTACAGGGCAAGAGGCGACAGTGATGAGGCTATGAAAGACGCTGAAAAAGCGATGAGCCTTGACCCTGATAATTTTTGGGCACGGTTTTCCTATGGCACAGCGTGTTTGGATAAGGGTCGCTACGATGATGGAGTCAAAGCCTTAGAAGGTGAAATAAAAAGGAAGTTACCAGCAGAGAATGCCCAGTGGTTGATTGCAAAAGCTACACTATACGCTAAACAGGGCAAAACGAAAGAAGCAGTCGGCACCTATCTCGAAATATCAGAGGAGGCTATTTCCCCTAAGAGTATTCCCGCGTGGAATGACCGTAAGGTCCTATTGCAGATGCTCAAGCCCATAGCACAAGCTCACAGAGAAAATGCCAGAAAGTTTGAGGCAAAGGGCCGTTTTCAGAGGGCATTAAATGAGCTTGCCGGGGCACTCAGTCTGGCAATGGATGATAAGGAGGCAGGAGAGGTCAGAAACAGTATTTTTAAGATGGTAAGAAGAATGCCCCGGCCACCGGAGATATCAAAGGATGCCCGCAAACGTGCCTTGAGAGGAGAAATCCTGTTAAAAGAAGGAGACCTTGAAGACGCTATTTCAGAGGTTAAGAAAGCTATACGACTGGCGCCTTTTTCAGCCAAGCTATATTTCAACACCGCCCTCGTATACGGGCAACTTAAAAATTATCCTGAGGCTATTCGTTACATAAAGATCTATCTTCAAGCGGCACCTGATGCTCCTAATGCTCGTGCTGCAGAGGATCAGATAATCAAATGGGAACTGCTGATGGAAAGAGGGAAATGAGTCAGACGAGCTCGTAATTAGGAGGAAACAATAAAAGGGGTAATAAAAGGGGTCAGAGTCATTTTTCCTGCTAATCGGAAATAACCGAAGCCCTGTCTTCTATAAAATGATAGTTTGAAACAGAGTGGAACGAGAAAATCACTCTGACCCCATTTCACACTGTCACTTTCCGGGGAAGTCCTGCAAAAAAGGAAAGAACTCCCACCTTTATTACAAATTTACCGAGAAGAAAACTTTTTTATCCCTTTTACCTTCAAAGTTAAAGTAAATTATAAATATGAATTTGTTTATTTATGAAATTAGAAGGTTTTTGGATAGAAATTAATAGTTTGGTTTAAGCCATCTTAAATATCAAAAGTTAACATAATAATCATTATATGTCGGAGTGCGACATCTGGGGAGGGAAACTTTGGGGGTCCTTTGGGGGTTCTAAAGATTACGTCTTTTCTTATTGAGTAATTTCCTTATCTGCTTCAATTTTTCTTCGCTGGGTGTAGCCTTGCCGCTCAGCCAGCGCTGGACTGTCCTTGTGCTAACATTGAGTTCTTTGGCTATCTCCCCGGTCTTATAATCATAGTATAAGTAGAATTGGTGAAGTTCTTTGAGTTCTTGAAGTTCTTTTTCCATAAAAGTGGTTATCCAGCCATTTGTAGGCACAGATTCAATCTGTGCAAAAGCAAGGGTTAATCCTGGAATCCTAAAGACTGTGGAGTAGCAGAGCTTGCTCTGCGTCTTGCTCTATATGTTAACTAATTGCTAATTGCGAAACAAGTTTCGCTACTCCAAAACTCCGGGGTCCCCCGATGAGATCGGAGGTCGTTCCGCCCTTTCGGGCGGACTCCAGAATAATGAGCCATTTTTAATGGGAATGCTTAAAAATAAGGCATAAAATGAACAGACAAATACTTCGGTAGCAGTTTATTGAAAAAAGTGCCTTAAAACGCAAAATTTAGCCTTTTTTGTTTGGAGGGCCTGCAGTCTTAAGGACTCCCCGCCCATGTTTTCACGCCCTTGCTTAGAAAGAATAAAGCAGACTTGTCTCTGCTCTGGTCTCCATCTGCTCGGTATCTAAGGGTGGCTCGTTGTCGTAGGTTATGGTGACACTTAATCTTATGAAGACCTTCTCTGTAACTTTAGTAGACAGCGCTGATACGGATTTGATACGGTAAGCATCGCTCTCTGTCAAGTTAGGGAAGAGATGCAACTGTTGAGAAAAATCAGCTACCTCAGATATCCTCTGTTTATAGAGCCCTGCCAGCCTTACAAAGGTCTCAATGTCCTGAAGCTGATCATAGTTTGTCTCCCGGGATACCTCCAGTCCTGCCTCAGCTTCAAGGCTCCTCCTTTCGTCCTTGAGGAGGAGATAGCCTGCCCCTATTCCTAACCAATATCGGATATCGATGTGGTTTACCTTATCGTGAAGGAGGCCGAGGAGACCATAGATGTATTTTTCTCCAGCTAAGAACCTATCGAGCTTGAGACTTCCTTCTTGGGCATTGGCGGTCTCTACATCCTCAGATTTGCCATGCCTCGCCTGAGCCTTGATGGTCACTTTATCTATATCTGACTTTCTAACCATCTCTAAGGATAGGCTACCATTCTGGGAATCAGTGGTGCCAGATACAAAGATATAGCCCGCAGTGACCTTCCCTGACCAGGAGCTGTCTCCTTTTTCAACTTGAGCCCAGGCTGCACTCACCGTGCCAGCTACTATGGTCAAGGAGACGATAAATAGTATGACCTTGCCTCTTAAGTTTTTCACCTTACTTTTGGGGCCTTCTTTTTGGAGTGTTGCTTAAGCCATTGGGCGATTTCAGGCTCATGCATTTTTCCGGAAGCGATATTTTCTGCCATCGCGATTTCTTTTTCGGTGGTAGAGATTAAATCATAGCCATTAATGAGTAGGATGAGGTGCATAGCAGCAAAGCCGGTCCGCTTATTACCATCTAAGAAAGGATGATTTTGAATGAGAGAATACCCTAAAACAGCACATTTTTCAAAAAGGGTTGGGTAGGCTTCTTGGCCAAAAGCGCTAGCTTGTGGACGAAACACGGCAGATTCAAGGAGGCCTTGGTCATGAATACCCTGGCTTCCCCCATAACGCTTGCTAAGTGCTGCGTGAGCTGCAAGCACTTGCTCTACGCTAAGATATTGAATCGGCTTAGTCAGCGAGCTTCTGGTAGGTGGCATCGTGGGTTCTTAAACTATAGTCAAGTAATTCCATGAATCTTTCATCAACTACGCCTTGCTGATACATCTGACTCATACGGTCATACCGCTCTTTAAGCAGGAAAATAGCTTTCTCGGTTAGGACGCGAATAGGTATGTGGGTTTTCTTATGAAGCTGACTTAATATCTGCTTTACCTTAGGGTCAATTCTAGTTGAGAGTTGAACAGTCATCTTATATCCCTCCTTTGATAAAAGTATACCATAAGATAAAAGTAAATGCAAGTATTTTCTATTATTTTCTTTCAAAAATTAATTTTAGGATTTATAGTATCTAATTCCATATATGTTTTAACTTTTCTGATTGTTCAGCCTTTTATGCGTAAATGGACTCTACGGTACACTTCTTTTCTGTAGCCTATTTTAAGAATGAGGATGTTTTCTTTAGCAACTTTATAAATAACTTTGTAATCTCCAACGCGCAGTTTTCTATATCCTTGTAATCCTCTCTTTAATGGTGCACCATATTTTCCAGGGTCTGTTAATAGTTTTTCTTCGATAGCTTTACGAATCCTCTCTTGCATATTCCTGGGAATCTTAGGAAGGTCTTCTTTGCGGATATCTGGGTGGTAAAATAGACTATAAGACATTATTTCCAAATTTCTTTATGTGACAAGGATTTTTTATAAGAGAATGTTTTCTCCCTTTCCCGGGCAACTTGTTGCCAGTAAATATCTTCATGAATCTCTAATGCTTCTTTTATCAAATCCCTTGCCACCAATGATAAAGAGACACCTTCCTTATCAGCCAGTTTACCTAAGGCCTTATATAAACTCGGCTCAAGCACTACATTTAACCGGGGATTTTTTGTGGGCATGATTTTCACCTCCACATTAAGTGTATCACATATGATGAACCCTGTCAAGTCTTTTTTGATTTTTTATTTCTTTAAGGAAGCTTTTATATCCAATTATCCTGTAACCAGCTCCTAAAACCCCCTAAATTTGAAGGTAATATATCTAATCTAAGCATATAATAAAACTTTCAACCTTTTTTATTATTAAGTAGTTTCCTTATCTGTTTCAATTTTTCTTCGCTGGGTATAGCCTTGCCGCTTGAAATTGTGTCTACATTTCCTCCTATTGTAGGCACAGATTCAATCTGTGCAAAAGCAAGGGTTAATCCTGGAGTCCTTGCGAAAGCAAGGTAATTAAATTCTGGAGTGTGAAACGAGAGTTTCACTTGGTCAAGCTTTCGCTTGACACTCCACCTGCCCTTTCGGAATGCGAAACAAGTTTCGCTACTCCAAAAATCCCGAGGTCCCCCAAGGCTTATGCCTTATAAAGGGCTATTTTTACGTCAAAAAGGTATTGCCAGGGCAGAAACAGCAAAAAGTAGCTTTAACACAATTATCGTGAGCACTACCAAAAGGATGTAATGAACGATGGCACTACCAAGTTTCTTATTTTTTCGGAACTCTCTGAAAGCAAATAGTGCTCCGATAATCAGAAGTACTGCTAAGAGGATTACCACAAACCAGAATGACAAACCTGCCATTTTTCTCACCTCCCTTTTTCTCGTCACCCTGAAGGGCGACCGACCTAACCTGGTCGGGCACTCTTTAGAGTGCCGCTTCGCTTCACATTACAGATTTCAAATTACTATTTTTTCTTAAACCGACCAGTACTCGAGCGAAAAATCCTCTCCCGGGACAAGAAAACTTATTGTGCCACGGGAGGGCCATCTTTCGAGTTCCATATTGTTTCGCTCCAAAACGATTACCATCTCTATTGCCTGACCAACTTTTGCTTTTAAATCGACAAAAGGTATACTCAATTCTATAATTTTCTGATAGCTTATAGAAGTCAAATCTTTAAACTTCTGATAATTCTCCTTGTGTTCTGCTTGGACTACGTCAAAAAGAGAAAAAGCAAAATTTCCATCCTCAAGCATTTGAATTCTTACCTGTTGGGGAGATTCCTTGAAGAAATTTATTTTGATTGTGAGGTCTTTTAAACTTTCATAAGAAAGTTCTATATTTGTGTCGATGCGCAGATACAAATTGCTCAGGTCGAAGCCATAATAGAAACTTCTGACAATGTTTCCTCGATGGTGCATCGGTCCTATAATCTCGGAGACATCGTATTGTCCCGCCCCCTGCCATTCGAAATAATCGGTTACTTTACCGTCTAATATAGGGTTTATGAAGTCGGTGGGCTCGCGTTTGGGACGGGGTTTCTCGTGGCCAGAAATGGCAATGTGCAGCCAATCTGGCACTTTTTCCCCAAGGAAAGTATACACATTCATCAGGTGCTTTCGATAAAGATTATCAAAAGCGAGACTATTGACAGAGCGATACTCATCTCCATACCACCAGTTCCAATCGCTACCTTCGGCAATATATACCCCCTCTTTCGCTTTCTGTATCTGTTCATGTTTCCCGGGGTCTCTTTCTTCAAAATGGGCTAACATATTACGAGTCCTGGCGAGATAGTCCCATGCAAGATTATCCTCCTCATGTCCAATCCACACACTAAAATTGTGATTTATCCAGGAACCACTCCATAACCTGGGCAGGGAGACCGGTTTTGTGTACTTTTCCGTAAATTTACTAATCGTTGTCGATTCCAGTAATGGGTCGTCACTGATTGTTTGATAAAGCCTCCTCAGAAAGTCCCCCCCGTCATTCTTATAATACTCCCAGCAGTTCTCTCCATCAAGTATAATGCTCACCAGATGGGGTCCAGGGAAGTGGCTCACGCGCTTATGAATATTGTGAAGTTCCTGCATAAAATGCCTCACTGCCTGTTCAGGGGGAACCCCTGCATAGGTAAAACCGATCAGGTCGGATAGTTTCCTATTTCTAAAGACAATTTTTATGGAACTGTCGTCCGTGCTGAACTGATAGAGCTTATAAAGAATATCGGCATTATGGGGAGAAACACCTATTGAGGATGCTAAAATACCTTCATCAGTGGCAATCCAATCTATTCCTGCCTGGGAGATTAAAGGGACGATTGCTTCGGAAACCGCACCCTCGGAGGGCCACATTCCCTTCGGTTTCCGGCCGAAGAACTTCTCATAACAGGCAACGGCTCGTTCAATCTGAGCTTTCGCGTCTTCCCGGTGACGAAACTCTTCTTTGGGCAGAGCGATTTCAGGAGTGGCCATCTTTGCTGCCTTAACGTCAATTAGAAGAGGCAAAATGGGATGGTAGTAAGGAGTAATGGAAATTTCAATTTGTCCCTGTTCCTGTTTCTCTCGATACTTGCCAATCACTTTCTTCATTATTCCCAGTTGTTTATCTATCACCAATCTCTTCTCTTCTTCAGTAAATCCTTTCCCTTTCTTCCCCAATTCTCTAAGTTCAGGGTCTTGCCTTCGTAGACAAGGGTCAATCCAACAGAGGTTGAAAAGCAACTGTAAATCTAAAAAATCCTGTGTACTAAACCTTCTCTGAATCTCTTTCAACTCTTCCCCAGCCACATACCTTCCCCTTTTGGACAAAAGGTCCCAGTATCGGGGAAAAGGTTTAATCATGTTTTCCCAGTTTGCTGTAAAGAAGTTCTGGAGAATAAAAGTCCTCTCTTCCGGAGATAGTTTATTGGCGGGTTTTAAAGTCAAGTCCAGAAACTGGTCAGTCAGATTATTCTGGGCATAATCGTTTATTTGGTCTATCAAGGAAGGGACAAGATTGAAATTTACATGAATCTTAGGAAAATCGTCTAAGGAAGCCACCATGTCATAATAGTCTTTAGTCGCGTGAAGCCTCACCCAGGGAAGGACAAACTTGTTTTCCAGGAGGTCCTTATAATATGGCTGGTGCATATGCCATAGAAATGAAATATGGAGAATGTTATTTTGAGGCATTCCTACTACTTTTTCTTTTTAGCAGGTTTTTTAACAGGTTTTTTAACCTTTTTCGAACCACCAAAATAGTAATGCACAACAACCCTGCCATAAGTTGTGGCGAAAGCTGAAGCAGCACTCTGATAATAGAGGCCAATTTCCGCTCCCAGACCTAAATTGGGAAGCTGCATCATGAAATACTCCACCCCGGCAAATGGACCTATAGAAAAATTATCATCCCTATTTTGTCTTAAGTCTATACCAATTTCTCCCCCTAAATACAAATTCATGCTCTTCTCATCTTTTGCCTTATAGATTGCTCTTCCTCCCAGAAGAAATTCGCTGCTGGCCGTCTCCAAATGGAAGTTAATAACCGGGTTCACAGCAAATTTCTCAGTCAACCAATACCTGAAGGACCAACCGTCCAGAGGTGAAAGAGCAGAAAAACCCACGCCTAATCTCTTCTTCAGACTAACCGCTTCCCCCTTAAGGGGCAAGCAGAAAAGAATACTTACCATTACCAAGCCAACTACTAATTTTTTCATTTTACCTCCTTTGATTTAATTGCCTCCCTTTATCCACAGGATTATCCCTGTGGGGCATCAGAATTTTACCATCACCTCCCCCAGAAATTTATCTGCACCCTCCTCATCCTTAGCAAGCTTTCCTGCCATAAAAGCACTATACACCATGCGAAAGGAAAGATTTGCTGAATAATAGTACTTAACGAAAATGTCCACTTCATCTCCTATGCTCCCTTTCGGAGTATGAGAATTGTAAATGAAATAGTTAAGTCCAGTTTTTAATTCAGGGAGGGGAAAGACGGACACTCCCAATTTAAATATCTTCAAGTTAGTAATTGCATAATCAGTATCTTCATCCCTGACCTCGCTTCTATTTTCCATATAATATTCCCCATATTCTTCTTCTGACAGGTGGGCGTAGTCTGAAAGGAAATTTTCATCTTTTCCTGCTTGGACATCTTCTCCACTGCCCACGAGATATTCACAGACAACGATGCCTTTACCAAATCTGGTATCAGCTTGAAAGTTTCCACCTAATATGTAAGCTAAACCTTTATAATCTCTCCCTCCCCCCTTTCCCGATTGAAAGATTATGCCACCCCGATAATCGACTTCCTTTCCCAGTTTTCCACTCAAATGGCAACTCAGAAAGTTCTTATCCACGCCACTATCGTGGTCTCTCTGCCAGAAACCGGAAATTTGGGGAGTAATCCCTTTCCATCTTCTCTTAAAAAATACTCCATAAGCGTTCCTCTCTTTCCCGTTATCAGGGCTAACTCCGTCTGACTCTGTAGGTTTTAACATCATTAGCTCGCAGTCGACCTGCCAGGGCAGGATGGCGGATAATTTAATGGCATCGTAACCTGAGGCATTGTCATCAACCAATAGCCCATCTCCGTATCGGAGAGGTTGTCTTCCAAAGGCTAAATATAAAGGAAGTCCAAGAAATTCATCAACTTTCACATAGGCATTTTCGATCCAGGGCAGCATATTCTTGCGAGTCAATCCCTCAATGGTTACTGTGGAAGTATCCACACCCCAGAAACCTCTCGATTGTAACTTTAGGCCAATGGTAACTCCCTCTGCTAAAACTCCCTCTATCAAGAATCTCGTCCGTTGATAGATGTAACTGGTGTCTCCATTGTTTACCGGCACCCACCTTATCCTGATTTCTTCTCCCACTCTCACGCCTGCCAGACAAACTTGAGGAGATATCTGAAGGATGGAAACTATAAGAAGAAATAGAATGGTTCGTTTCAAAACTTTCTCCTTATCTAGATACAGATGGAGTCCTTACGAAAGCAAGGCAATTAAATTTTGGAGTGTGAAACGAGAGTTTCACCCTGGGTTAAGCTTTCGCTTGACACTCCACCCTCCCTTTCGGGAGGACTCCAGCACGATTTCGAATCCTGCCTATTGTAGGCACAAATTTCCCGATTGAAAATCGGGATGCTTATATTTTAGCATACCATATAAAAAAAAGAGGAAAAAGTCAAGAAAAAACTTGACTTCCCCTCTTGAAAGAATCTAATTTATATTGAATTCACGGCGTAGGCGACAATGCCTTTATTTTCGCCTCAGCCATATCCTGCCATATCCTGCCAGAATAGAAATGGGACATCTGTTGGTATATTTTAATTGCTTCATCTTTCTGTCCCAGTTTCTCATAGCACCTTCCCATGCCCTGGTAAACTCCCGGCAAAAGGTAATGCTGGGGAAACCTGTCTAGAAATTTCTGGTAAGTTTCCTTAGCTTCGTCGAATTTTTCTTCCTGTTCCAGACTATTGCCCAGGCTTAGCAGGACTTCAGGGGTGAACTTTCTGGTTTCATATTTATCCAGATATCTTTTATAAATAGAGGTAGCTTCGCTGTACTTCCCCATTTCATAGAGGGTATTACCTTTATAGAGAAAGACTAAGGGAGTAGCCTTTGAGCCGGAATGTCTTAACGCTTGGTCATAAAACGAGATAGCCTTATCCGGCTGATTCATAAAATATTCCTGTTGTCCTCTCGCCAAAAGACTAAATGCCTGTTCATTCATCTTGGCACGACGAGACAAGGAGAAGGGAATAAAAATAGCCACAGCAAGGATAACTATTCCGCCAATTAGAGCATTCTCCTTATTCTCGTTGACCCAGGTAACCGACCTTTCTACCCAACTTACCAAACGGTCTTTTTTAAGCTCTTCTTTTACCCATCTACGAGGCATTCAAGCTCCTTTAAGTGCTTTACCAATTAATGACCTGGCGTTTTCCAACATAAGCTCCATATCTTCTTTCGCCATTCCTGCTTTGTTAACCACTTCCAAAGCCTGTTGTTCAGTAATTAAGTCTTCCGGTTCATGCGTATCAGTATTAAAAATTAGCTTTGCTCCCCTCTTTTTCGCCAAACTCCCCACGTGTTGATTGGTTAGAGAGTGTCCCTTGCGGGAGGTAATCTCAAGAAGTACATTTTTCTCCTTTGCCAGGTCTACTTCTTCACTACTTATTTTTCCTGGATGGGAAAGTATATCTATTATGCTGGATAAGGCAGCCCGGTTTGTGCCTGGAGGAACAGATTCGACTGTAGTTTCTCCGTGCACCAAAATAATTTTTGCTCCCAGCGCTCTACATTCCTCAGCAACCCGGGAAATTAAATTAGGAGGAACATAGGTCAGTTCTGCACCTGGAAGGACCTCTATTTTATACTCAAGAGTGAGAATTGAAGAGACCTTAACGATATGCGGAATTACGAAACTGAGATTAGACATATCAACATGGTCGGTAATAGCTATTGCTTCGTAACCCTTATTCTTGGCACGAAAGACGAGTTCCGAAGGGATTAATGAACCATCAGAAAAGAATGAATGTGTGTGAAGGTCAATCATCTATAGTATCCAATATGATTTTTTCTGGTGCCCCCGGGACGATTCGAACGCCCGACACACGGTTTAGGAATGTTAATTTAGCCTTTTGAGAATACCAATAAAATTAATAATTTTATAATATTTATCTATATTTTTGTCAGCTTCTATTTTTGGTAACTAACCGTAGAAGAGTCGATTCATTTATAAGCGTTTTTTCTATGGCGAAGTCTTAGTACAAGCACGCCTTTAGGAATAAATGTATAGATAACTCTATAATCTCCTATCCTAATCTTATAAAGCCCCTCAAATTTACCTTTCAGCTTCTCCCCTTGTTTTGCTTTTTTAGATAGTGTTTTCTCGATTTTATTGATTAATTTATCTTGTTGCTCTTGTGTTATTCGTTTAATATCTTTGGAAACAGACTTTTTCCAAAAGACTTCATGCGCCAATTAACTTCCTCATTTCTTTGGTAGAAACAATTTCGTCGCTCTTGTCATTTAGACGGTCAAGTGCAATTTGATAGTCAGCGTACTCTTTAAGGTAATTATGAAGAGCTTCCCTTAAAATATAGGTCTTTGTTCTTTCAGTAAGCCGAACAACGGTATTTAAAGCTTTGGATTCATCCTTGGAAAGCCTTATTGCAACTGTAGGCATCTTGTGCCTCCTTTCTTCCCTTTGTTATACTTGCAACATAAGTTTAACATGTTAGACATCCTTTGTCAAGCGAAAAATCAAGTTTTTTTATTTGGTTAAAAATATGGTGCCCCCGGGGGGATTCGAACTCCCGACAAACGGTTTAGGAAACCGCTGCTCTATCCAACTGAGCTACGAGGGCGACTCTTTCTTCTCTATTTCAGGCGTAAACATGCATTTGTAACCTGCTTATTTTCCTGTTTATATTATACCTTCTTTCAAGGTTTCGTCAAGAATTTTTTTGGAAAATGTCATAAGTTCCCACATAAAATAAGAAATCCCAAATCGCTTTGATTTTTCAAGCAGATTCGGGATTTTGTCTATCTTTCTGTAAATAAAAGTTACTCAGGACTTCAATCCCTGAGTTGAGGCTCTGGATTTCTTTATTTTCCTACCATGCACAAAGCGATGAGAAGGAGTATTATAAGGATTAGTGCAGCTTCCATTGTCTTTTTGAACAGCTCCAGTTCCCCCGCTATCTATTTTCCCCAGCTAAAAGTAAGGGCAAATTTGTGGAGATTTCCCAGGTCGTGAGAACTAAATGCATAATCCACAGTGAAAATTTTTATCTTCAATCCTATTCCACAGGTAAAGGTTTGCAGATGGTTAATTCCTGCCCTCAAATCGATCCTTTTCAAAGAAGAGGACGTAGCCCCCTCCCAGGGAGAAAACTCTACTCCTGCACAGAAGTATAACTTCTCATCAGCGAGCTTGTTGATATCCGCAGTCAGGGTGAGACGGTTAGAGAATGTCTTCAATGCCATACCACCTTTGAAATTCATCTCATACACATCGGGCTCATCTCTTAAAGTCACCTTTGGCTGTAAGATATTTTGCAGGGCTAACCCGATGTTCAGTTCATCTAAGGGCTGATAAAGTATCCCCAAATCTATTCCTCGGCCATTCCCTGAATATTTCATCACTCGCTCATGAAGCAGTTTCAAACTTGCTCCCAGGGAGATACGTCTATAAATTCTATTTGCATAAGAAATAATTACTGCATTCTTCAATATCGACTTATTTATGCCAATCACATCTCCGGTACCGTCAACTTCTTCATACCCTCCGGAATGGAAGAGAACATCGGAAATAGCTAAAGTCCCCAGCCTTCCCAGGGGATGAACATAAGAAAGAAAGTTATAACTCGTCTGTTCGAAGAAGGGAGCATACATAGCAAGGAACTGATGTTCATTAATCTGCGTTAAGCCTGCAGGGTTCCAATAAGGCGCGCTCGCCTCATTTGCCAGTGCCACATATGCTCCCCCCATTGCTAAAGACTTTGCTCCTGCTCCATACTGTAAATAGTCATTGGCCATTCCGTAGTAATTATCTGCTGTGGCAACCTGGCAATGTAGACCAAGAATTACCACAGAAATAAGAAAAACGCTCCGATGAATCGGAGCTACTCCAAATAGTCTAAAAGGCCTATTTTCCATTCTTTTCCCTACTTCTATTTAGCAACAGCAATCTTCCTTAACATATGCCTCTTCTCTTTCTCCACCCAGATGCGACAGATATAACCTCCATTTGCCACCACTTTTCCAGAGAGATTCCTTCCATCCCAGGGAACGGTATTCGCTTCCTTACCACCTTTTTCTCCTGAGCGATAATTCTCCTGCCAGACCTCTTGACCGAGGAGGTCGTAGATTGTAATTGTTACATTGGAAGGCTGATTTAGATTATATTTTATGTAAGTATTCTCTCTACCCGCACGGAAGGGATTGGGTTGATTGAGAACTCCAGCCACGTCATCGCTATGGGATTCAGTTTCTGCGGGATTCTCGGATGCAGAGCCAGGTTCTGCCGGGTCCTCGTAAACAGGGTCCGGTTCTGCCGGATCCTCGTAAACAGGGTCAGGCTCTCCCGCCCCGTAAGCTCCCATATCAACTCCATTCTCCCCCGCACCAATGCAAGGACTATCTGTTTGCAAATGAAAATCACGGTTTGCAAAATCTATAAATTTTGGGTCTTGAGAAACACAATGCAAACCCCTTCCATCTTCGCTCTGATAATCAGAAACAGATTTCCATTCCCCTCCATAGCGCACACATCAT
>JABUBP010000026.1_pt1 | contig 27564 bp, 22 predicted proteins | sample 7240331 | NCBI WGS metagenome assembly JABUBP01 (sample SAMN07256347, study PRJNA390944) | subsurface metagenome | isolation source: Methane hydrate marine sediment | place: Pacific Ocean: Eastern North Pacific, ODP site 1244 | collected 2002 | reverse complement strand
CCCAGCACAGCGACCGCTTGGCGGGATCGGGCGGGATGCGCTCGCACTCGGCGGCGGCTTCGTTGATGGCGTTGACGAGAATGGAGCGGGCGCTTGCGTCGAGGACGCCGGCCGGAATCCGGACAACGATATTGGGCATCGGTCGATCTTCCTATATAAGTCCAAATTATGAACTCAGGCTTATACAGGCTAAATCCAGAAAAGCAACTCAGAAGATGGCGCCATGACCGATTCTCCCGTGATCCGCCGCTCGCCGGTGAAACCCTGCGACTGCAACCTCGCGCGCAGCTTCGAGTTGATCGGCGATCGCTGGACGCTGCTGATCCTGCGTTCGGCAATGTACGGCGTGCGGCGCTTCGACGATTTCCAGTCCGAACTCGACGTGCCCCGCAGCGTGCTGAGCGCGCGTCTCGCGGCGCTGGTGGATGCCGGGATCATGGAGAAGCGCGAATACCGCGAGCAGGGGCAGCGTGCGCGCACCGAGTATCCCCTGACGGAAATGGGCGGCGAACTCGGCCTGCCGTTCTTTGCGATGACGGCATGGGGCGACAAATGGCTTGGCGAGGGCGAGCCGCATTTTGGCTTGCGGTCGCGGGCGAACGGCCAGAGCCTCAGGGTGATGCTGGTTGACGAGCGCGGCAAGCCGGTCAAGCCGCAGGATATCCAGTACGTGGTGGACAAGAAGGTGTGGCCGCCGGAAGACGAGAGTCCTTCGCGTCGTACGCAGGATTGAGCCGCGGGCGGCCGTGGCCGTTGCCTTTGCTTCCTTCCCGTTTCATATAGCTGCCATGACCAAGCCATTGCTCGGCCGCCTGGAAGACGAACGCTTTGTGCGGGGGCGCGGGCGCTATATTGCCGATCTCCACGGACGCGGTGCGCTGCATGGCATCGTCGTCCGCTCGCCGCACGCGTATGCGCGCATCGTCTCGATCGATACCGGGGCCGCGCGGGCCATGCCCGGCGTCGCCGCCGCATTCACCGGTGCGGATCTCGCCGCCGACGATATCGGTCCCTTGCCCTGCGGGGTGACCAACATCGCTATGGCACGGCCGCTGATCGTCCCGCCCTGCCACGCGCTGGCGCGCGAAGCGGTCCGCTATGTCGGCGAGCCCGTCGTGTTCGTGGTCGCCGACAGCGTCGAACGCGCGCGCGATGCCGCTGAAGCCGTGGTCGTCAAGTATGAGCCGCTGGTGCCCGTCATGGCGATGACGGACGAGGCGCTCTGGCCGGAGGCGCCGCACAACATCGCCTTTGAGTACCATCGCGGCGAGATGGCGCCGGTGGAGGCGGCGATGCGCGATGCCGCCCATGTCGTGGAGTGTGAACTCGTCAACAACCGCGTGGTGGCAGCCTCGATGGAAACCCGCGGCGCGCTCGGCGAATATGACGGCGTGAACGATCGCCTGCATCTGACGGCCTCGGCGGCCGGCGCGCACGCCATCCGCGATCTGCTGGCAGCTTCCGTATTCCGCATCCCACGCGAAAAACTGCGTGTCAGCATTCCCGACGTTGGCGGCGGCTTCGGAATGAAGAACGTGCTCTATCCGGAATGGGTGCTGGTGCTGTGGGCGGCGCGCCGCCTGAAGCGTCCAGTGCAGTGGATCGGCGAGCGCAACGAGGAATTCTTGGCCTCCGTGCATGGCCGCGACAGCTGTGCGCGGGCGCGGCTGGCGCTCGACAGGGACGGCCAATTCCTCGCGCTCGAAGCCCATGTCCTTGCCTTCATGGGCGCCTACATCTCGACTGTGGCGCCTGTCGTGCCGACCATGGCGATGGGCAGCGCGATGGGCGGCGTCTACGACATTCCGCTGCTTGCGTTCGTGACGCAAGGCGTGTTCACCAACACCACCCCGGTCGACGCCTATCGCGGCGCCGGCAAGCCCGAGGCGAACTATCTGATCGAGCGCTGCATCGATATCGCCGCGGCGAAGCTCGGCATGGATGCCATGAAGCTGCGGCGCAAGAACATCGTCCGCCGCTTTCCGCACCGCTCGGCAATGGGACTTTCGATCGAGCAGGGCAGTTTTGGTCACGCGATCGATCTTGCCATCAAGGCCGCCGACGGTTTTAACGCGCGCCAGCGCGAGGCGCGCAAGCGGGGCAGGCTGCGCGGCCTCGGCTACGCCTGTTTCCTCGAAACCGCGCGCGGCACACCCAACGAGGTGGCGCGGCTCGAGGTCGGCGAAGACGATCACATCCACATCAGCGTCGGCACCCATTCCAACGGGCAGGGGCACGAGACGACCTACGCGCAGATCGCGGCCGATGCACTTGCTCTGCCGATCGAGCTCTTTGCCTTCCGCCAGGGCGACACCGACGATCTCGACAGCGGCGGTGGCCATGGCGGCGCGCGCTCCATGCACCAGGGCGGCACCGCGGTGCTGATGGCATCCGAAGGCCTGATCGAGAATGCGCGAAAACTCGCCGCGCGCCTGCTGCAGGCGGATATCGAGTCTGTCCGCTACGAAGCCGGCATGCTGCGCGTCGCCGCGACCGGCCAGGAGATCGGCCTCGACGAGGTCGCGCGCGCCTCGCGGGAAGCGCCCGAGGACGACGTCGCGCCGGGCCTTGGCTGCAAGGCGACGCATCTCTGCGACCGGTACACGTTTCCCAATGGCTGCCACGTCGCCGAAGTCGAGATCGATCCCGATACGGGCGAGGTGACGCTCGAGCGCTACGTCATCTTTGATGATTTCGGCCGTCTGCTCGATCCCCGCCAGACCCTGAGCCAGGTCCATGGCGGCGTGGTGCAAGGCATCGGCCAGGCCCTGCTCGAGCAGGTGCTGTTCGACGGTGACACCGGCCAGAACCTGTCGGGGTCGCTGATGGACTACGCGCTGCCGCGCGCCGCCGATATTCCATTCTTTGAAGGCGCGCTGACGCAAAACTTCCCCAGCAGTGCCAATCGCCTCGGCGTCAAGGGCAGCGGCCAGGCCGGCGCCATTGCCTCGCCCGCCACGATCATGAACGCCGTGATGAATGCGTTGGCGCCGCTCGGCGTGACGCATCTCGACATGCCGGCAACGCCGGCGAAGGTGTGGCAGGCGATCCGGACGATGCGCCGGGCGGGATAGCGCAGCCGCGTGACCGAATAGCGCACTTGAATTAAAACTATCGAAGGTTGTGATGTGCTTCACAAATAGTGGCCGGTTGATCCGGTAATTTGATTTGCGGATTTTTGCTCAGGGGAGCGGGTGATGGCGACATCCCAGATCGGCAAGGTTTTTGCAGTCGATGAAGTTCAGGTCCGCATTGTAAGGACCGAACCGCCCTGGCTTCTCATCCACGCCGTCGGAAGGGTGCCGACGACCGGCTGGTCCAACGGACAGCTATCAAAGCACGTGTACGTGACGTCGCCTGCCGATGGCATTCAAGGCTTCGATTTCGTCGCGCAGATGCCGGCCCCGGATCAGATCATGCTCGACGTGCTGACTCCGATCAGCGCGCAACTGGAATGCCCCAAGGTCGATCTTGCAAACTATTGGGGGCAGGGCATTCCGCTCAAGGGTGTGCGCGTCCACGCAGTCTCCAATGCCAAGACCGTCGAGATGCTGTCGTTCGAGGCATCGCTCGAGGCCGGCAGGACCATGAGCCCGCGGGCCGTCGCATCCTATGTCGGTATGATCGCGCCCGCCGCAGCGCCGGGCTTCGAGCAGGATATCAAGCCGCTGTTCCGTCCGCGGGATGTAACCGTCATGCAGTCCATCGCAGAGTTCAACCTGCACAATTACGATGACGTCAAGACCAACGCAGACAGGATTCTCAGGAAGCTGAGGATCAACATGCCCTGCGACGGGCTTTGGCCGCCCGAAGATATTGCGAAATTCGAGGCCTGGAAGAACGGCGGAATGCCGGCCTGAGAATTTGTGTCGGCGTTGTCCGGATGAGGCACCCGAATTCCTAACGAAGAGACATTCGCCAAGGGAGCGAGCGATGAATCACCTCCGAACCATCTCCGCCATGAGCGTCATGTCGGCCGTCTTCATTCTGGATATGGCTCGTCCCGCTGCGGCGCAGCCCGTGCTGTCCGCCCAGAGACCGCCGATTCTGGCCGCGCCGGAGGGACGGCTTCAGATCGGCCGCGGCAAGGACTACGTGCCAAGCACGGTCGATGCCCAGACACTGTTCAATGACCTCGAAGGCTCAATGAAGAAGCGCCGGGATTTTGCGTGGAAAGTCATCGAGCAGGTTCTGCAGCCGGTGAAGATCAAGCTGCTGGATGGCGTCACGGAGGTCGAGGTGCCGCTGTGGCAGACCTGGTATGAAGGACGTCCTACGGGCGGCGCCGGCAATCGCGAAATAGACAAGGTCTTCGAACTCTACTTTAAGAAGCTAAAACCGGTGCTGGCTACTAATCCCAATGCGGATGTCGGGCCGGTGGTTGCGGACACGATCAAGGAGTTCTCGACCAAAGACCTCTCGTCATCTCTGACGGACGACAACCTGTCATCGGTATTGCACCAGTTCGCCGGGGCAGCCGTCGCTGGCAAGCTGCTCGGACAGGGCACAACCATGTTCAGCCCGTCGTTTCTGGAGCATGCCCTGAAGCAGGCTCGCAAGATTGACGGGTGCAAGAGAAACGTCGCGACCGCGGATAGGGATCCGCCAAGCCCCACGCAGTTCTCGCATTGCATCGAGGAATTTCCCCGCTCGGCCGTCATGATCAAGACGAGCTGGCGGCCGCTGGCAAATCGTATCCCGCAGCATGACACCGGCGCGGCGGCAATGAGCAAGATAATCAAGGAAGGCACGTGGCCCGGTCCTGGACGCGCCGATCTTCAGCCGGCTCTGGTTGATCCGGACAGGTCGCAGATCTACACAAATATTACGTCGCAAGGCAGCGAATGGGCCCTGACCGGCATCCATTTCGTCACCAAGGACGTCCGCGAGTGGGTGTGGGTTACGCTATGGTGGGATCCCGATGGCTCGAAGGACTTTGGTGCCGATCGTCCCGCGTCGATCAACAGTCTGAATGGCGGTGTCTGGAACAACTACAAAATGTGCGTCAGCTCGGCATTCGCCGAACGCGATCCGCAGCCCTGGAGTGCCTATACGGGGGCGCAGGTTAGCTTGGGTGCGTCGATCAAGGCCGTCTATGATGCGATCCAGGCGCAGATCGACACCGGTGCCGTCTCGCGTCCGCAGGATTTCGATCATTTCTTTGGCGGCACGCCGAATCCGTTTGAGCTCCGGGGAGCGTTAGGACCGTGGCCGGCTCCGCACAACACGCAGAGCTCTTGGTGCAGCAATCCCAATGTGGAGCAGCACGCGGGCAACGCCAGGACGAGCTGTATCGGCTGCCACCAGATCGGATTCACGCGAAACGAGCGGCGCAACGCCAATGCGAGCTTCATCGATATTCTAGTGGGCGACTTGCCACAGTTCGGCCGGACGCGTGCCCGGAAGAATTTTACCTCCGAGTTCTCTTGGTCATTCGAATTGGAGTTCAGGCCGGCGATTGCCGGAGGCAAAACTTCGGCGGACTTTGAATGGCCGAACTAGTTCTCTCGATACTTTCGGTCCACGTTATGGCGATGTGCGGATGGACTGACGGCAACAGGAATGGCCCATGAAGATTCCGGTCTTCCTGGCCGTACCGGCTGACGGGCAGCTGCTCGATCCCGCACTTTCCATGCGCATCGGGCGCGACGCGCGTCGCGTGCTGGAAGCGCGCCGCGTGTTGCGGGACAGGATCGGTAGGCGGCTGCAGGACGTCCGCGAATTTGTAGCCGACGACGATGCGTCGCCGTTGCTCGTGGGCCGTGCGCTTGCGCGGGGCCGAGAGGCGCTCGGCCATGACGATGACGGTTCACATCATCTAGCCGTGCGCGGGACCATCGACGTCGCCGAGGGCAGCGCGCCGCCTCGCGACATCGACGGCAATCCGGTGCTGGCCGATCCGCGGGTGGACACCTACCTGACCTGCTTCAACGACAATCCTGTCGGCACCGTGGCCGACGTTGCGGCGAGGCTCGGCATCGCGGCGTTGCATGCCGGCGGGCTCACCGGCGAGGGGGTGGCGATCGCCATTGTCGACACCGGCATCAACCTCGATTTCCTCGAAGCGAAGCTCGGCTATCGTCCGAAGCTGGACACGCAATATTCGTGGCGGCCGCCGGGGGTGAATGTGCAGCCCGGCGATTATCCGGTTGGACACGGCACCATGTGCGCCTATGCGGCGCTGCTGGCCGCGCCGAAGGCGACGCTGATCGATGTCCCCGCCTTCATCGGCGAGCCGCCGGGCGGGGCGGCCATCGGCCGCAGACTCAGCGTCGCCTATCAGGGCATCGCGCAGCTTTCTGCGTTCTGGTCAATCGCCTTCACGGCCTCCGGCGCGCCGAAATACAAGTCCCTCGTGATCAACAACAGTTGGGGGATGTTTCACTCCAGCTGGGATTTTCCCGCCGGACACCCCGGCCGTTACGCGGATAACCCGAAGCACGTGTTCACCCGCAGCGTCGCGGCCATGAGCAGCATCGATCATGTCGACATGGTTTTTGCCGCCGGCAACTGCGGCACGGAGTGTCCCGACGAGAAATGCCAGCATGTCACGGCGGCCACGATCACGGGCGCGAATGCCTTGAGTGACGTACTGACCGTTGCCGGCTGCGATCTCTCAGGGGAAAGGGTCGGTTACTCCTCTCAAGGGCCCGGGATCGTCGGCATGGCGTCTTCGAAGCCAGATCTGGCGGCCTACACCCACTTCCTTGGGTCACAGGCGCTCGGGACGGGAAAGCCCGATAAGGGTACTTCGACGGCAGGTCCGCTGGTCGCGGGCTGCATCGCTGCATTGCGCACGAAGCTCGATCCCGGAACGACTTCGCCGGCGCGCCTCAACGAGCAACTCCGCCAGAGTGCGCGAAGAGCGGCCGACAGTGCCTGGAACGCAGATCTCGGCAACGGTATCATCGATCCCGTTGTGGCTGCCGATGCCTTGGGCTTGTTGGCGAACAGCTGAAGGCGCACCAGTCCGGAGTGCGCGACACCTCTTCGGCTTTAGAACTCACTTCGCCGGACCGCCCGCCCAGTTCCGGTACATCGATAGCAACGCCACGATGTCCTGGCCGCGGAATCCCTCAGCCAGTGCCAGCGCGTAGAGTTCGCGCGAGGCGGAGGCCGACGGCGTCGGCATCTTGATCGTGCGGCCAAGCTCGATGGCGAGCGCGAGGTCCTTCTCGCCCAATTCCATCTTGAAGCCCGGCGAGAAGTCGCCCTTCAGCGCGTTGGGAAAGCGCTTCGTGAAGTGATGCGAGCGGCCGCCGCTGACGGAGAGCACGTCATACAGTTTCTGCGGCTCGACCCCGGCGGCTACCCCGAGCGCGAAGGCTTCGGCCGCCACCAGCACGTTGCCCATGGTCATCATGTTGTTGACGATCTTGACCGCCTTGGCAGTGCCGATGGCGCCGGTGTGCTTCCACTCCGCGCCGATGCGCTGCAGGATCGGTTCGGCGCGGGCGATGTCGGACGCTTCGCCGCCGGCGATCAGGATTAGCTTGCCATTGCGCGCCTCGAGAGGACCGCCGCTGACCGGGCAATCCACCACTGCAATGCCGCGCGCGCGCGCGGCATCGGCGACGCTGCGCATGGTGTGGGGATCAATGGTCGAAAGCTCGATGCAGAGCGTACCTTTTGAAGCACTCGCGACAATGCCGCCGGCGCCGAGCCAGGCTTCGTTCACGGCCTTGGGATCGGGCAGGCTGGTCAGGACGACCGAGCGGTCCTTCAGCGCCTCCGCGATGCTTGCAGCCATGCGGAAGCCTTCTTTCTCAAGGCGCGCGCGCTGATCGGCGCTGACGTCAAAACCGACGACGTCGAGGTTCGACTCGCGCAAGCGGGCGGCCATCGCCGAGCCCATCTGTCCCATCCCGATCACGGCGATCTTTTCTGTCATTGTTTTCTCCCTGGACCGTGAGAACCGGTGGCGCGGCGAGGCGCGTCATGTCGACGTGCTTAGCACGGCCCCGACGAATCAATGAAGGCACGCGACATTCGCTCGCTTCGGCAGCAAACCGTCTCGCGGAAATTCATGGTGTACGGGAATGACAGCAAGCGAAGATTGCGGCGAAGGAGTCCACAAACGCGGCGGTGCTGACGGTGGCGGAATGCCTTGTTGGCTACAACCTCGTTTCGCGTCAGCGAGGCGTCCTTGCGTCGTGCGGTCGATTGATGGGCGAGGGTGGCTGGGGAACCTGGATTCGAACCAAGACAAACAGAGTCAGAGTCTGTTGTGCTACCGTTACACCATTCCCCAACGGAATACCCAGAATAATCAATATCTTAGACAGATATCCGGGTAAATCGCTTGCGGCGGGTTCAGGACAAATCACTGCCCGCTGGCGGGGCCGTTCTACTCGCTTGATCCCGTCTTTGGCAAGCAGGGAAGCGCGGTCATTTGCGAGCCGCGCTGCAGGGGGAGCCATGGTCCGGGTATCGCCGGATGGGCTGCAACGATGGCGATTGCCACGCACGGAAGCTGCGCAGCGGTTGCGCGACGCATGGTCACCCGGCGCCTGCCTGTTGAAAGCGCAGCGCGCACATTCTGCGACCAATGACCGATGTCGCTGCGCCATTCCGCGACCTCGGCGCAACTTGCCGCCCTTTCTCTGGCATGCAATGCTTGCGCTACCAAAAGAAGAGGAAACGACGCCGCCGCCATATTTCGCGGCGCCACGCTTTGCAGCAAGCCCGCGCACCGCGGGGCGCACACCTGGAGACGATCACATGAAATTCAAGCATATGCTCGGGCTGCTTTCGGCTGCCGCGATGTCGCTCGCGCTGACGGGCGGGGCGGTCGCGCAGCAGACCGTCAAGATCGGCGCGATCTTTCCTTTCAGCGGCAATGCGGCGAGCGCCGGCAATCATGCCAAGGCGGCGCTCGAAGTGGCGATGGACATCATCAACAACGACCATCCCGAACTCGGCGACTTCCCGCTGGCCAAGGGCGCAGGCCTTCCTGGCCTCGGCGGCGCCAAGGTCGAAGTCGTGTTCGCCGACAACCAGGGCAGCCCTGCCACCGGCCAGAACCAGGCGCTGCGCCTGATCACGGAAGAGAAGGTGGTCGCGATGACCGGCGCCTACCAGTCCGGCGTCACGCTCACCGTCAGCCAGATTACCGAGAAATACGGCATTCCCTTCGTCAACGGCGAGTCGGTTGCGGCAGGCCTCACCGAGCGCGGCTTCAAATGGTTCTTCCGCACCACGCCGATCGCGTCCGACTTCGCGCGTGACTATTACGACTTCCTCACCGACATGAAGGCGGCCGGCGCCAAGGCCGACAGCGTCGCCCTGGTGCATGACAACACCGAATATGGCACCTCGGTCGCCAACACCATCACGGCCGCATTCAAGGCCAAGGGCATGGCCAACATCATCGACGTTGCTTATCCCGCCAACGCCACCGACATCCAGAGCCAGGTGTTGCAGCTCAAGGAGAAGAAGCCCGACGTCGTGATCATGATCACCTACACGTCGGATGCGATCCTGTTTGCGAAAACCATGCAGGCGCAGGACTACAAGCCGCCGATGCTGCTCGCCGACGACGCGGGCTATTCCGATCCGTCCTTCCTCAAGGCCGTCGGCAATATTTCGGTAGGCGCCTTCAACCGCTCGTCCTGGAGCGTCGGCAAGCCCGGCTCGCCCACCGACATCATCGCCAAGATGTACAAGGACAAGAGCGGCGATGAGATGGACGACACCGCCGGCCGCCAGATGACCGGCTTCCTCGTGCTGATGGAAGCAATCAACCGCGCCGGCTCCACCGATCCCGCCAAGATTCAGGCGGCGCTGAAGGCGACCGATCTCAAGCCCGACCAGCTCTTGCTCGGCTACAAGGGCGTGAAGTTCGACGACAAGGGCCAGAACATTCTGGCCTCCGGCTTCATCATCCAGCTGCAGGACGGGCAGAATTATGTTTCGGTCTGGCCGAAAGCCACCGCGGAGAAGCCGCCCGTCTTGCCCTATAAAGGCTGGTGATATCTTGAAAGGGCGGGACGAACTTCCCGCCCTTTTCAACATTTGAAGCGCATCGCATGTCCTTCGTCCTCGTTCAGGTGATTGTCGGCGGCCTCCTGCTGGGCGCCGTCTACGCGCTGTTCTCCTCCGGCCTCACGCTGGTCTGGGGCATGATGAACGTCGTCAACTTCGCGCATGGCGATTTCGTCATGCTCGGCATGTACGTCGCCTTCGTTGTCTACACACTGCTCGGAGGAGGGCCGCTGCTCGGCGCGCCGCTCGCCATGATCGTGCTCGCGACGCTCGGCGTCATCGTCTATTTCGCGCTGATCCGCGACATCATGAAGGGGCCGATGCTGGCGCAGATTCTCGGCACCTTCGGCCTCGCGCTGCTGCTGCGCTATTCCGTGTTCTGGTATTTCGGCTCGAATTTCAACACGCTGCCGTCGAACCTGGTCGGCGGCACCATCGATCTCTTTGGCATCCGCATCGAGGCCTCGCGGCTGCTCGCGGGCGTAGTGGCGCTGGTGGTGACGCTGGCGCTGCATCTGTTGCTGACGCGCACGTCACTCGGGTCGAAGATGCTGGCCGTGTCGGAAGATGCTACCGCCGCGCAGCTGATGGGCATCCGGCCCGATACCATGCAGGCGATCGCCTGGGCGATCGCGGCGGGCGCCACGGGGATTGCCGGCGCGCTGATCGCGAACTTCTACTATATCGTTCCGACGGTGGGCGAGACGCTGGGTATCGTCGCCTTCGTCACCGTCTCCCTCGGCGGCTTTGGCAGCGTGCCGGGTGCGCTGGTGGCGGGGCTGCTGATCGGTGTCATCGAGTCCCTGTCGGGCTATCTGATCAGCGCGGTCTACAAGGACGTCGTGGTCTACGCGCTGTTTCTGGGCTTTCTCTGGTTCAGGCCGCAGGGCCTGATGGGCAAGTCGTGATGCGCCGCGCGATCTGGCTCTCGGTGGCGCTGGCGCTCGTGATCGCCTATCCGCTGTTGTTCTCGACGCCGTTCCAGCAGCGCCTCGGCGCGCTGGTGCTGCTCTATGCCATTGCCGCATCCGCCTGGAACATCGTCGGCGGCTACGCGGGGCAGGTCTCGGTCGGGCACGTCGTGTTCTTCGGCTGCGGCGCTTATGCTGCAATGGCCGTCTACCATCATCTTCAACTGTCGCCGCTGGTCGGCATTCCCGTCGGCGCCGCGGTCGCCGTCGGCATTGCCGCCGCGATCGGCGTGCCGACGCTGCGGTTGTCCGGCCATTATTTCAGCATGGCGACGATCGCGGTGGCGGAGCTCGCGCGACTCATCGTCATCAACGTCGAATTCCTCGGCGCCGCCGTCGGCCTGTCCGGTCCGCCCGTGCCGCGCAATGTCTTCGACGTCTCCTTCATCTCGGCGCTGCCCTACTACTACCTGTTCCTGATCATCCTCATCATCACGCTCGGCATCACCTGGTGGATGACCGAGAGCCGGATGGGATTCTATCTGCGCGCGATCCGGGATTCCGAGCGCGCCGCGCGCTCGCTGGGCGCTCCCGCCAGCCGCACCAAGCTTTTTGCCTTCATGCTCAGCGCAGGCTTCACCAGCGTCGCCGGCGCGCTCTATGCCATGATGTTCGGCTTCGTCGATCCCGAGTCCGGCCTCGGCATTTTGCTCTCGGTGAAGATGCTGATCATGGCCGCGCTCGGCGGCGCCGGCCTCCTGTTCGGCCCGCTGGTGGGGGCGGCGATCCTGGTGCCGCTGGAGGAGATCTCCAACAACTGGCTCGGCGGCAAGGGTGCAGGCCTCACCTTCGTGGTCTATGGCGCCATCATCGTGCTGATCGCGCGCTTTCAGCCCGGCGGTCTTCTCGAGCTGGTCAACCGGGTGCTCGTCAGATTCCGCAAGACGCCAAAGGAAGCCGCCGCGGAAGGAGACAAGCATGCTCCTTGAAGCGCTCGACATCACCAAAGCCTTCGGCAGCTTCAAGGCGGTGGATTCCGCCAGCGTCACGCTGCAACAGGGCGACATCCTCGGGCTGATCGGCCCGAACGGCGCCGGCAAATCCACGTTCTTCAACTGTCTCACGGGCGATCTGCCGGCGACATCCGGCAAGGTCTTGTTCGAAGGCCATGACATCACCTTGCTGACGCCGGAAGCGCGCGCACAGCTCGGTCTGGCGCGCACCTTCCAGGTGCCGCAGACGTTTGAGCGGATGTCAGTACTGGAGAATGTGATGATCGGCGCCTTCCTGCGCACACCGCGCCGCCACGAGGCCGAAGTGAAGGCTCGCGCGGTGCTGGAGCGGGTAGGGATGAGCCGGCTTGCGGATGCGCCGGCGCGCTCGCTCGGCACGCCCGGCCGCAAGCGGCTGGAGATTGCGCGGGCACTGGCGACCGAGCCGAAGGTGCTGCTGCTTGACGAAGCCATGGCCGGCCTGACCCAGCGTGAGGTTCAACTCGCCATCGATCTCGTCCGCGACATCCATCGCTCCGGCATCACGCTCGTGATCGTCGAGCACATCATGGAAGTCATCATGTCGCTGGCGAGCCGGGTGATGGTGTTCCACCAGGGCAAGGAGATCGCGCGCGGCAGCCCGCGCGAGGTCACCTCCAATCCTGCCGTGATTGCGGCCTATCTCGGCACCCGCGCCGCCAAGGCCGCCGCCGGCCACACGCCGATCGAGCTGATGGGCGGGCCTGCGACATGACCGGGCCGCTGCTCAAGATCGAGCATCTCGAAGTGCGCTATGGCGATTTGATCGGCGTGTCCGACGTGTCGCTGGAGGTGGCCGAAGGCAGCGTGGTGGCGCTGCTCGGCTCCAATGGCGGCGGCAAGACCACGACACTGAACGCAATCGCCGGTCTCATTCCCGTGCATTCCGGCTCGATCCATTTCCGCGGCGAGGAACTGGCCGGGCAGGCTGCGTTCGCCATCGTGCGCAAGGGCCTCGCGCTGTCGCCGGAAGGCTGGCGGCTGTTTGTGCAGCAGAGCGTCGAGAACAATCTGAAGCTCGGCGCCACCCCGCTGCACGACAAGTCGCGGATGCCCGCGCTGCTCGAACGCGTCTACGAGATCTTCCCGAAACTGAAGGAGCGCCGCAACCAGCAGGCCGGCACCATGTCGGGCGGCGAGCGGCAGATGCTGGCCGTCGGCCGCGCGCTGATGAGCGATCCGAAACTGCTGATGCTGGACGAGCCGTCGCTGGGCCTTGCGCCCGCGGTGGTGGAGTCCATGTACGAGACTTTCGGCCGCCTGCACAAGGAAGGGCTGACGATTCTGCTCGCCGAGCAATCGATCGAACTCGCGCTCGAAGTGTCGGACTTCGCGACGGTGTTGCAGGTCGGCAAGAGCGTGCTGTCCGGCACCGCGGCCGCGCTGGCGCAGGACCCGGAAGTGCAGAAGGTCTATCTCGGCACGCATTGAGTGGGCGGGTCGGGTGGACGAGGCTGAACTCTCAATTCAACCCCATGCACAGTAGCCGGTAAGGTGACAGGTTACCGCCAGACCTGCGCTTGCATCTCCGCCTGCAGCACTTGCAGCAGCAGTTGGCTCAGCCGTTCCTCCAGCTCCCTGTCGTGCAGCGAGAGCGGGCCGGGATCGTTGAGTATGGCATTGATCAGCGTGCCGAGCACGACCTGAAAGCCGAACGCGATGGCGCGGCTCTTGGCGGCGCGGCGGCCCTTGCCCATGGCGGGCAGCAGGAGAGGGGTGGCGCGCTCGGTATTGCCGCGGGCGAGCGCCTTGAATGGCGTCCACTTGTCCGGTCTGTTGTCGTCATGCTGTAGCGCCGCGCGCAACACGCCTTCGTGCGCGCGCATCCAGGAGATGACGCCGCGCACCAGCTGGCGGCAGCGCGCCGTAAGATCGGCGTCCCGTCCGGAGCGGTCGGCCGCCATGTCCGCGATCCGGCGCTCGCCGTCGCGCGCGGCCAGCGCCATCAGCGCGTTGAAATAGGCGTCCTTGCTCTCGAAGCGGCTGTAGAAGGCGCCCACGGTGGCGCCGACCTCGGCACAGAGTGTCTCGATAGAGAGCTCGGCGAGGCTGCGCTTCCGCAGCATATCTGCGCCGGCCTTGAGCAGCGCCAGCGTGGTTTCGCGGCTGCGCTTCTGCCTTGATGGGGCGACCCCCGGCAGGTCGAGTTCGTCCGCAATACCCTGCATATGGCGCTTGCATCTCCAGTTATTCATAATCATAATTCGGATTATGATTTAAGGCAACTCCGGCCGGATGCGGACCGGGGCTGGCGAGCCGCGAGGCGGCCACCAACAAAGCGGTCATCAATTAAAGAGGCAGGGAGGAACGCATGAGCGCCGGCAACGCAACGCCTTTCGGCGGCACCATCGGCAGGACCGTCAAGGAATCGAAGCCGTGGTGGCCGGAGGCCAGGAAGCCGCCGGCCGGCGCGCCCAACATCCTGGTCGTGCTGTTCGACGACGTCGGCTTCTCCGATTTCGGCTGCTACGGCTCGCGGATCAAGACGCCAACCATCGATCGTCTCGCAGCCGAAGGCCTGCGCTATACCGGCTTTCACACCACAGCGATGTGCTCGACCACGCGCGCGGCGCTGCTGACCGGGCGCAACCACCATTCCGTCGGCGTCGGCTGCCTCGCTAATTTCGATTCCGGCTATCCCGGCTACCGCGGCAAGATCGCCAGGGAGGCGGGCACCATCGCCGAGATGCTGCGCGCGCACGGCTATCGCAACTACATGCTCGGCAAGTGGCACGTCACGCCGCTGACCGAGAGCGGCGCCACCGGCCCGTTCGACGGCTGGCCGCTGGGCCGCGGCTTCGACCGCTTCTACGGCTTCCTAGATGCCGAGACCGACCAGTACGCGCCGGAACTCGTCTCCGACAACGCCCACATTGATCCCCCCGGTACGTACGAGACCGGCTATCACCTGACCTCCGACCTGATCGACCAGTCGATCCGCTTCATCGCCGATCATCTGGCCGACCGGCCCGATCTGCCGTGGCTGACCTGGGTCGCGCTCGGCGCCTGTCACGCGCCGCACCAGGCGCCGGCGGACCTGATCAAGAGCTATGACACGATGTTCGAGCCCGGCTGGGACGTCGAGCGCGAACTGCGCATGGCCAAGCAGAAGGCGATGGGCGTGGTCCCGCAGGACACGAAGATGCCCAAGCGCAATGACGGCGTGAAGGCGTGGGAAGAGCACGCCACCGACGAGCGCCGCGTATTCACTCGCCTGCAATCGGCCTTTGCCGGCATGCTCGATCATGCCGACCAGCATCTGGCGCGACTGATCGCATTCCTCGAGAAGGCCGGCGTGCGCGACAACACGCTCGTCATCGTGATGTCCGACAACGGAGCCAGCCAGGAAGGCGGCCCGCTCGGCTTCATCAACGCCATGGGCCCGTTCAATTTCCGTCCCGAGCCGATGCCGGAAAAAGTGCGGCGGATCGACGACATCGGCGGCCCCGATACGCACACCAATTTCCCGCACGGCTGGGCGATGGCATCGAACACGCCGCTGCGGCGCTACAAGCAGAACACCCATGGCGGCGGCATCCGCGATCCCTTCGTGATGAGCTGGCCTGATCGTATCGAGGCTCGGGGCGAACTACGCCATCAATTCGTCCATGCCTGCGATCTCGTGCCGACGCTGCTCGAACTGATCGGCGTCGAACCCCCGCCGATTATCGCCGGCGTTCCGCAGATGCCGCTCGAGGGCAGGAGTTTTGCCGCCTCGATCGCCAATGCCGCCGCGCCATCGAAGAATTCATCGCAATATTTCGAGATGTTCGGCCATCGCGGCCTGTGGAAAGGCGGCTGGAAGGCGGTCTCCTTCCATCCCTCCGGCACGCCCTTCGAGAACGACAAATGGGAGCTGTTCCATCTCGACCGCGACTTCTCCGAGGTAGATGACCTCGCGGAGAAGGAGCCGGAGCGGCTCGCCGAGATGATCAAGCTGTGGTGGGCCGAGGCCGAGCAGCACAATGTGCTGCCGCTCGACGACCGCTTCGCGCCACGCTTTGCCGAGAACGCGACGCGCTTCCACGGCGAGCGCAGCCGTTTCACCTTTCATGCCGGCATGGGCCATGTGCCGACGGACGTCGCCCCCGATGTGCGCAGCCGCAGCTACACCATCGAAGCCTTTGCAGAGATCGAGGCGGGCACCGAGGGCGTGTTGATCGCCCATGGTGATGCCACCTCGGGCTACAGCCTCTACATCCAGGACGGCCATCTCGTGCACGACCTCAATATCGGCGGCGGCCACGAAATCGTGCGCTCGAAGGCCAAGTTGCCCTTGGGCGCGCACCGCTTCGGCCTGCATGTCGAGCGTCAGGTGCGCAAGGAGGCGCCCGCAAAAGGCTCGCGCACCGGTATCAGCGAGTACACGCTGCTAATCGACGGCGAGGCCGCAGGCTCGATGCAGACACAGCAAGGCTTCAACACGCTGATCTCATGGTCTGGCCTCGACATCGGCCGCGATCGCGGCAGCCCGGTGTCGCATTACGCCGCGCCCTTCGAATTCACCGGCAAGCTCTCGCGCGTCACCGTCGTCATGCATGACGACCAGAAGCTGGATGGTGAGGGCGTGGGTAACGCCCAGATGGCGCGGCAGTGATGTGCTTGCCCGCACCCGCTTGATGGCGACGTCGTCGCCATCGCGCTCCCCGGGGCATGTGCCGGTTGCAACCGGCGGCAAGCTCGTTCATATCGGCGCGCGATTTGCTCGACGAAGGGAGCTACCGGCGATGGAAGAACTGAACGGACGCATGCTCGCGTGCCAGATCCTGATTACGGGTCTCATTGCGCGGGTCGCCAACGACCAGCGCGATCCCCTACGGTTCCTCACCGATTTCCGCGACGAGATCAAGGCGGTGGTGAACGGCATCAACATATCCGGCATGGAAAACACCGAGCGCGTGCGCCAGGTGGCTTCGCAATCGATCGACGAATTGTTCTCGCTGATGAAGCCACCGAGCAGCGATTGATCGAGCGCGCCGTGTTGCTGTTTCCAGCATCAATTTAGAACCATTATTAGAACGTTTTTAAACTCCAGTTTGGAATCGTTTCAAAGCCTGCATTTAGAATCCCTTTCAACTGGCCCGATTTAGAAGCGTTGTTGCCCGCATCGCATTGACCCCAATTTTATCGCTGGATACTCACGCCTGCAGGGATGGTTCGTCGCGCAGGACATTGCGCCGCGAGCAGGATGTGAACTCGGGGGCGTGGAAAAATGGGCGCAATAAGAGCACCGAGATCGCTACGTTTCGACGTGGCAGGCAATTCGGTCGAAGATTATTCGGGTAAGAAGCTCTCTGCGGTGGCAGGCTTGATTGCAGCGGCCTCGTTCTCCGGCGGCGCGGCCGAAGCGCAGCAGTCGCTGCCGCCGGTCAACGTGGATGCGCCGGTCGAACGTCCGCGGCCGACCGCCTCGAAACCCTCAGCCGACCAGCTTCGCGCCCGCACGGCGCTGCGCCGCGCGGCGCGGCGCACCCAACCGGCGCAGGTCGCGCCCGTGCCGTTTCCCAATGCCGGCACGCTCTCGGCGGATCGCAACCCCTATGCAGACGCCGCTGCGCCCTACAAGGTGGATAGGTTGCAGAACTCCGGCAAATTCCCGGAGCCGCTGCTCAACACGCCGAAGACGGTGACCGTGCTGAGCAAGGAAGTGCTGCGCGACCAGAACGCGACGACGCTGAAGTCGGCGGTGCTCAATACCGCTGGCGTCACGCTCGGCACGGGCGAGGGCGGCAACGCGTTCGGCGACCGCTTCTTCATCCGCGGTTTCGATGCCCGCAACGACGTGTTCCTCGACGGCATCCGCGACGCCGGCGTCAGCGTTCGCGAGAACTTCTTCACCGAACAGGTCGAGATTCTCCGCGGTCCGGGCTCGACATTCGCAGGCCGCGGCACCGCGGGTGGCGCGATCAATATCGTGACCAAGCAGGCCACGACCGACAAAAGCTTCTACAACATGGATTCGACGTTCGGCACCGACCAGACCAAGCGCGTTGTGCTCGACGTCAACCAGGTGATCAGCCCGACACTGGCGGTACGTGCCGGCGGCCTGTTCCAGGACGCAAACGTCGCCGGCCGCAACTATGTCAAGGATGACCGCGACGGCGCCTTCGGTACGATCAAGTGGACGCCGACCGACACGATCAAGATGTGGGCCACCTACATCCACACCAATTTGCACGGGCTGCCAGACTTCGGCGTTCCCTATTATCGGCCGGGCTCGGGACCAGGCGCCGTATTCAGGACGACCGCCGGTGGACCGTTCCCGGATTTCTTCGGCACCAACCGCAAGAATTTCTACGGATTCGTCAATCGCGACTACTACAGCATCAAGCAGGACATCGGCACGGTCGGCGGTGAGGTCAACATCACCCCGGATCTGACGTTGAGCAACAAGACGCGCTTCCAGCGCTCGGTCCAGGACTACATCGGAACGCTGCCGGAAGGGCCGAACGTGCAAAGCCCGAATTTCAACGCCTGGACGATCAGCGCCAATCCGCAGAGCCGCTATCAGGTCACCGAGAACTTCGCGAACCAGACCGAGGCCGTCTACAAGTTCAACACCTTCGGCTGGAATCACACGGCGCTGGGCGGCATCGAGGTTTCGCGCGAAATATCGAGCATCGACAAGTATCTCGGCATCAGCTCGGAGCAACTTCCCGGCGGCACGACGGGCGGCAACGTGCCGGGCGTCAGCATCTTCAATCCGCAGTTCACGTTTGCCAACGTGCTGTCGGGCAATCCGATCTGGACCGGCAAGCCGACAAGGGTCGCCATCGATACCCAGAGCTATTATTTGATCGATAGCGCCAACTACAACGACTTCGTGATTCTCAACGGCGGCGTACGTCTTGACGATTACACCGTGAAGACGAGCGGCTTTGGCCAGGTGGGCGGCGTGCCTCAGCCGAACCAGTGGGGATCGCAGGAACTCCGCAGTCAGATACCGAACTTCAATCTCGGCTTGACCTTAAAGCCGCTGCCGAACGGCAGTGTCTATGCCGCCTATGCGACGTCATCGAATCCGGTTGGCGCCGAGTTCGACGGCACAAGCGCACAGTACGGCGGTCTTGCGCCGTTCCTGCCGGGCAATCCGAACCAGTTGTTCGGGCCGGAAAAGAACAAGGCGATCGAAATCGGCACCAAGTGGGAGCTCTTTGACCGGCATTTGTTGCTGACAGCGGCCCTCTTCCAGACCGAAAAGGAAAACGCGCGCGAGTCGCAGAACTTCAACAACACGACGCCAGCCGCGACACTGGCACAACTGGCGGCTCTGGGCTGCACCTATAATCTTCCGATTACCGTTCCTCCTACAAACCAATCCTGCATCACCGCGGGCGCGGCCTACAAAATCCAGGGCATCGATCTCGGCGTCGGCGGCAAGATCACCGACAAGTGGAGTGTGTTTGGCGGCCTCGTGCTGATGAAGTCCGAGGTGACGAAGTCGCTGGTGCCGTCGGCGCAGCCGCTGATCTTCCCGACCAATGTCGGGCTGAAACTGGCCAACGTGGCGCATCGGTCGTTCAGCCTGCTCTCCAAGTATCAGCTGACCGATATGTGGGAGCTCGGCGCGCAAGCGGTGTACCGGTCGGAGATGTATGGCGGCACGTTCCTGGCGGCGAACCAGGGCACTTCAATTCCGAGCTTCTGGCGCTTCGACACCTTTGCCGAGGCCAAGATCAACGACAACTGGAAGGCCAAGGTCTTCGTCTACAACATCACCAACAAGCTCTATTACGATGCGCTGTACCAGAGCGCCACGCCGTTCGTGTTCGTGTCGCCGGGCCGCAGCGTCCAGTTCGTCCTCTCGGCGCGATACTGAGCGGAGCAGAAGCCTGATGCGATGCTGATCTGTGTCCCCGATGTCCTGAGCAAGACCGATGTGGCGGATTTCCGCCGCATCATGGAGGCCTGCGACTGGGAGGACGGCCGCTCCACCGCGGGCGCGCAGTCGGCGATGGTCAAGAAGAACGAGCAGCTGCCGCCGGACAGCGAGGCTGCGCGCATGCTCGGCAACCGCATCATCTCGGCGCTGACGGCAAATCCGCGCTTCATCTCGGCGGCTATACCGCAGCAGATATTCCCGCCGCTGTTCAACCGCTATGCCGCGTCCAACGGCCACCATTTCGGCATCCATGTCGACAACGCCGTGCGCGGCGACCGCCTGACCGGCCTGCGCATCCGTACCGACCTATCGGTGACCCTGTTTCTGTCGGAGCCGGAGGAATACGATGGCGGCGAGCTCATTATAGAAGACTTCTACGGTTCCCACGAAATCAAGCTGCCGGCCGGACATCTGGTGCTCTACCCGGCCTCCAGCCTGCATATGGTGACGCCGGTCACGCGAGGCACGCGCGTAGCGTCGTTCTTCTGGCTGCAGAGCATGATACGGGATGCCCATGCCCGCAGCCTGATTTTCGATATGGACACGGCGATCCAGTCCCTGGTGGGGCGATTGGGGCGGGATGACCCCGAAACCGTCAAATTGACCGGCATCTATCACAACCTTATCCGCTACTGGGCTGAGGTATAGGACGCCTTTCGCGCGATGCGGGAAATCGGGAAAAAATCCCGAGCCGGAAGGGCAAGCATTCCGGCGCGGGAGCGGGAAAAGGAGAGAGTTTATTCTCCGTCAATGCCGATGACGTGAGCCGCGCTATTAGCGCTTTTTCGCAGGCCCGGAGCGTGATACGCGGAGGATGGATTGAGGTCGCATGTTTAGAACGGTTCTGAAATTGGCGGCAATGGCTGCGATCGTGCTGGCTTCGCCGGCACTGGCCCAGCAGCAGCCGGCGCCGCTCCAGCCCCCGGCGGCCCAGCAGGCCCCGGTACAGGCCGCGCCCGCTGCAACGCAAGCTGCGCCGGCCGCGAGTGCACCGGCCGCGGCGGTTTCCCCTGCCGCCGGCGCGTCCACGCAGCTGACGATCAGCGTGCCCAAGGAATTGTCGCCGTGGTCGATGTTCATGACGGCCGACGTGGTGGTGAAGGCCGTGATGATCGGCCTTGCCTTTGCCTCGCTCATGACCTGGACGATCTTCATTGCCAAGATGATCGAGCTGTCGGTCGTGCAGCAGAAGGTGCGCTCGGCCCTGAAGAAGATTTCGGACGCGCGCTCGCTGGCCGAAGCGCAGTTCGCACTCGGCGCAAAGGAGGGCGTGCTACCCTCGCTGCTGGCCGCCTGCATGCGCGAGGCGCGCCTGTCGGCCGGCATTTCCAGCGACGCCGGCATCAAGGAGCGCGCGGCCTCGAGCTGCGCCGAAATCGTGCGTGCCGAAGCCCGCCGCGTCCGGCTCGGCATGGGCCTGCTCGCCACCATCGGCGCGACTTCGCCCTTTGTCGGCCTGTTCGGCACGGTGTGGGGCATCATGAATTCCTTCATCGGCATCTCGAAGGCGCAGACCACCAACCTTGCGGTCGTCGCGCCCGGCATTGCCGAGGCGCTGCTGGCGACCGCGATCGGCCTCGTCGCCGCTATCCCCGCCGTCATCATCTACAATCACTTCGCCCGCGTAACGAAGGGTTACCTCGAGCTGGTCAACCGCGCCTCTGGCGCGGCGGCGCGGCTGTTGTCGCGCGATCTCGACCGCACCCATGTCGGTGGCGGGCGCGCGGCGGCGGAGTAGGGCGATGGCAGTCTCGATCGCTGGCAGCGAATTCGACGACGAGGGCGACTTCGCCGAGACCCACGAGATCAACGTTACGCCGTTCATCGACGTGATGCTGGTGCTGCTGATCATCTTCATGGTGGCGGCGCCGCTCGCCACTGTCGATCTTCCGATCGACCTGCCGACCTCTTCGGCGGTGGCGCAGAAGAAGCCGGACAAGCCGACCTATGTCAGCATCAAGCCGGACTTGACGGTTGCGATCGGTGAAAACCCGGTGAAACGCGCCGAGCTCGTCTCCGCGCTCGACGCCGCGCCTGACGGCAGCAAGGACCGATTCATCTTCCTGCGCGCCGACAAGGCCGTGCCCTATGGCGACCTGATGGACGTGCTCGAAATCCTGCGCGCCGGCGGCTACACCAAGCTCAAGCTGGTGGCGCTGGAAGTGGTCGCGCCCGCTCAACCTGCCAAGCCCTGAAGGGGCTGACCCGCGATGTCCGATCTGGAGAACGAGCCGAAGCCATCGATGCGGCTGTGGATGTGCGCCGCCGCCGGCGCGCTTGCGCTGCATCTCGGCGGCGTGGCGCTCGCGATCGCGCATCTGCGCACCGAGGAGCTCGACGACTCACTCGGCGCCAATGCGATCGAGATCGGTCTTCTGGCTTCGCCCCATGTGGAGCAGAACGACCTGCCGCCCGGGCCCGACACCGACGCGTCCGCCGCTTCCCCGCAGCTCAACGAGCAGAAGGCGGAAGTGAAGCAGACCGACCTGCCAAGGGACAAGCCGACCGAGGCGGAAGATCCCGACCGGATCGTGACGCAGAACGAGAGCAACAAGCCGAAGGAAGACGAGCCGAAGATCGCGGCCGTCGCCACCGCCGCCTCGACCGAGTCGGTGGCGCAGGAAGCGACCTCGCGACAGACGCTGGACGAGAACGCGCCGGAAGCCGACAAGGCGAGGGCGCCCAATCTCGGCATCGGCAAGGACAAGGGCCGGCTCGCCGCCGACTGGGGCAGGCAGATCAGCGCCTATTTCGAGCTGCACAAGCGCTATCCCAAGGTGAAGAAGAACAAGACCGCGACGGTCAAGGTTCACCTGACGCTGAACCGCCTCGGCAATGTCTTGCAGGTCGGCGTCCTGCAATCGTCCGGCGATACCGCGTTCGACGATGCCGCGATCGACATGATCCGCCGCTCCGACCCGGTGCCGCGTCCGCCGGCCGAACTGACCGACGATACGTTCAGCTACAGCCTGAACGTCAATTTCAACGAGAAGAAGTAGAGGCGTTTACCCGTCCCCGCGGGCGCTGCATCTTTATGCGGCATGCACTCGCATGTGCGGAGCCATCCGGCATCTGGCCGCGGAACGAAAGGCGGATTACGCTGGTCCACCTCTTGAGTCCCTATTAGCCCCTGATGTGCCGGCAATGACGCTCGAAACTCCACCGCCGATGGCAACGCAAGCGTTCACCGATGTCGCCGCTGCGGTCGATCGGCTTGAGCAAATCTACCGGCGCAACACCAAATTCCTTCGCGACCGCTTCGAGGCCTACTGCCATGGCGGGACGATCCCGGGCAGGGTGCGCGCCTTTTATCCCTTCGTGCGGATCACAACTTCCAGCTATGCCCGGCTCGATTCCCGTCTCTCCTACGGATTCGTCGCGAGACCCGGGGTGCACGAGACCAGCGTCACGCGCCCGGATCTGTTCCGGAACTATTTCACCGAGCAGATCCGGCTGCTGATCGAAAACCACGGCGTGCCGGTCGAGATCGGCGAGTCGAACGAGCCGATCCCGATTCATTTCGCCTACCGACGCGACATCAACATCGAGGCCTCGCTCGGCACCAATGACGACCAGGTTGTGACGCGGTTGCTGCGCGACGTGTTCGATACGCCCGACCTCGCCGCCATGGATGACGCGATCGCCGACGGCACGCTGGTGCTGCCGCCCGGCAGTGCCGAGCCGCTGGCTTTGTTCCGGGCCCAGCGTGTCGACTATTCGCTGCGCCGGCTCTACCACTACACCGGCACCGACCCGGAGCACTTCCAGAATTTCGTGATCTTCACCAACTACCAGTTCTACGTCGATGCCTTTGCGCAAGCCTGCCGGCAGCGGCTGGCCGCGGGCGAGATTGGCCCCGAAGCCTTCGTCGAGCCCGGCAATGTCATTACCCGCAATGCCCGGGACGGCGGCGGCACGACCGGGACGGCGCCCGCACGCATGCCGCAGATGCCGGCCCTGCATCTCGTCGGCGCGCGCGATCGCGGCATCACCCTGATCAACATCGGGATCGGCCCGTCGAACGCGCGCAACATCACCGACCACGTCGCCGTGCTGCGGCCGCATGCCTGGCTGATGATCGGGCACTGCGCGGGCCTGCGCAACACGCAGCGGCTCGGCGATTACGTGCTGGCGCACGGCTATGTCCGCGAGGACCATGTGCTCGACCGCGAGCTGCCGCTGTTCGTGCCGGTTCCGGCGCTTGCCGAGATACAGGTCGCGCTCGAACAGGCGGTCGGGGAAATCACCGGGATGACCGGCTTTGAGCTGAAGCGATTGATGCGCACCGGCACGGTCGCCAGCGTCGACAACCGTAACTGGGAAATCAGCGGCCCCTCGGTCATTCAGCGGCTGTCGCAATCACGTGCGGTGGCGCTCGACATGGAATCGGCAGCGATTGCTGCCAATGGCTATCGCTTCCGCGTTCCCTACGGGACGCTGCTCTGCGTTTCCGACAAGCCGCTGCATGGCGAAATCAAGCTCGCCGGCATGGCCAGCGAGTTCTATCGCCAGCGTGTCGGCCAGCATCTCGAGATCGGGCTGCGGGCGCTCGAGCTGCTCAAGCTGCAGGAATCGGAGCGCCTGCATTCGCGCAAGCTGCGCAGCTTTGCCGAGGTCGCGTTCCAGTAGTCCAAACGAAAATGGCCGGGCGAAACGCCCGGCCATGACGCAGGTTGATGCGAACGAGCCTCAGCTCTTCTTCACCAGCGAGCAGACGCTCTTCTCCAGCGGCAGGAAGGCTTCCTCCGCCGGGATCGTCGCGACCAGTTTGTAGAAGTCGAACGGATATTTCGACTCCGAGGGCTTCTTGACCTCGAACAGATAGGCCGGGTGGATCTTGCGGCCGTCGGCGCGGATCGAGCCCTTGCCGAACAGGGGATCGTCGGTCGGCATTTCCTTCATCTTGGCAACGATGGCGCGGCCGTCATGCGGGTTGCCGCCGAGCGCTTCCAGCGCCTTGAAGTAATGCCGCAGCGACGAGTAGACGCCGGCATGCACCATGGTGGGCGGGCTCTTCTTGTAGCGTTCCATGAAGCGCTTGGAGAAAGCGCGGGTGCCGTCGTTCATGTCCCAGTAGAACGTTTCCGTGAAGTTCAGGCCTTCCGACACCTTCAGGCCGAGCGCCTGCACGTCGGTCAGGAACATCAGCAGGCCCGCAAGCTTCTGGCCGCCGGCCACGATGCCGAATTCGGCCGCCTGCTTGATGGTGTTGGTGGTGTCGCCGCCGGCATTGGCCATGCCGATGATCTTGGCCTTGGACGACTGCGCCTGCAGCAGGAAGGACGAGAAGTCGGCGTTGTTGAGCGGATGCTTGACGCTGCCGATCACCTTGCCGCCATTGGCGGTGACGACGGCTGCGGTGTCGCGCTCCAGCGCATGGCCGAAAGCGTAGTCCGCCGTGAGGAAGAACCAGGTATCGCCGCCGGATTTCACCAGCGCCTTGCCGGTGCCGTTGGCCAGCATGTAGGTGTCGTAGACCCAGTGCACCGTGTTCGGCGAGCACTGCGCGCCCGTGAGGTCGGACGAGGCCGAGCCCGAGTTCAGATTGACGACGTTCTTCTCCTTGGCGAGGTTGGCGATCGCAAGGCCAACGCCGGAGCTAGCGAGATCGACGAACACGTCGACCTTCTCGACATCGATCCACTGCTTGCCGATGTTGGTGCCGACGTCGGGCTTGTTCTGGTGGTCCGCCGAGATCAGCTCGAGCTTCCAGCCCTTTTCCTTCAGGCCGGAGTCTTCGATCGCCATTTGCGCGGCAATGACGGAGCCGGGCCCGCCGATATCGGCGTACAGGCCGGACTGGTCGCCGAGGCTGCCGACCTTGACGTTCTTGTCCATGGTCTGCGCCAGGGCGCTGCCGGCAAAGACCAGGCTCGTGGTCATCGCGAGCGCTGCGAGTGATCGCTTCATCTGTCCTCCAAATGTATTTTCGTTATTGGGCAAAATTCCCAAGCCGCATTATGACTGGCTTTGCTGCGGTCGCCTAGCCGCTGCGGCGATGGGTCCGGCCGCCTCGAATTTCACCGAGCGGATTATTAACCTCGTTCCGGGGTTCTCGTTCTATGGGGAGCGCCGGCGGGCGTGTGCAGCGGCGGAACCTGCCGCTCCATATCTGACGCAACGAGCCGGCCGGTCGCTTGATCGTCTGACGGCGGCAATTTACAGTTGAACGAACAAGGCATTTCAATGATAAGAAATTTAGGGATGAAACCGTGGAAGATGAAAAGCCGGCAAATACGAATCGGCTGAGATCGTTTCTGATCAACCTGCTGCTTACTCTCTGCTCCATCGGGCTGTCATTTGCAGCACTTGAATTCTTCCTATGGGCATGGGGCGGCACGCACGCCGCTCAGCCGCCACCGCGCACGGTTGCGGTGCCTGCGCCCGCAAGTCCCGATTCCGACATTCCGATCCCGCCCGAAGTGCGGGCCATCGCTGAGGGCCGATACAAGCTTCTGACCCTGCCGGACGAGTGGAAGCACACGCCGGCGCCAACCCCCGCCGGCGCGGACGACGCCCAATACTGGCATGGCGCGCTCCACGTCCGTAACTCCGATCGCATGCGCTGGGCCGGGCCGTTTCCCGAGCGGCGCAGCGATACCTACCGGGTCATGGTTGTCGGCGACAGTCTGACCTACGGCGTTGGCCTCGCCGAGCAGTGGCGGTTCAGCAGCCTCGCCGAGCAATCGCTCGGCCGGCAGTTCCGGATCGAATTCCTCAATCTCGGCATTGCCGGAGCGCAATCCGAGGACGTGCTGTTCTTTGTCAGAAAGTATCTGCCGATACTGCAGCCGAACCTCGTCATCTATGCGGTGTGCCTCAATGACTTCCTGCCGTCGGGAATAGGTCAGTATACGACGCAGGCGGCTTATCCGTTTCCGCTTCCGGACGGCATCAAGACATTCCTGATCCAAAACACCCGCTCAGGTGCGTTTTTGAACGAAAGCTACGACGCCGCACTCCGCCGCCTGCATCTTCGCGCAGACTTCTTCGACGATATCCTCGCCGACTTCGGCGGATATCAGAATCGCTTTGCCCGCGACGTCCAGGACATCAACAAGAGCGTTCAGGCGGCGGGACTGCCGCCGCTGGTCGGCATCGTGGTCGACCAGTTTCCGGCATATGATTCTGCCGGCTATCGGATCGCGATGATTGCGGAGGCGGCCCTGCGGCAGGCGGGAGCAGCCGTCATTCCGACCGAAGACTATTACCGGCGCTACAACGGCCAGTCATTTTATATCTCGCGCTGGGAAGGCCATCCGAACGAGATCGCCAACATCATCTGGGCCAACATGATCGCGCAGGTGCTGAGCAAGCGCGAGAATCTGCAGGCTTTCCGGAGGTGAGCGTCGCGATCTATTTCCAGAAATAGCGAATGCCCACATAGACCACGACAAGGCAGATGAAGATGAGCGCGACCGGCAGTCGTGGCTTGGCGCCGGAGTCCGAGCCCGCCGCCGGCTTCGGCTTGGGGGCAGGGCGGCGGAAGGCGGTGACATTGTCGGGCGGAGCTTCCTGCTGGCGGGTTGGGATTTCGGGCGGGGCGCCGGCGCCGCCCATCTCGGAATAGTAGCTGCGATACATCAGCACGATGGTCGCTTCGCTGGCGTCCGCATCCGTCATCTGCTTGAGGAATTTCTGGTAGGCGTCGAGAAAATCCTGCGCCTCCTGCGGCAGCGCCGAGGCTCCGTTCAGCTTGGCCAGCATCTTCCAGGTCGCAAAATCGGCGCGCGCCCGCGTGTCGGCCCGTCGAGGC
>JABUBP010000025.1_pt1 | contig 27945 bp, 21 predicted proteins | sample 7240331 | NCBI WGS metagenome assembly JABUBP01 (sample SAMN07256347, study PRJNA390944) | subsurface metagenome | isolation source: Methane hydrate marine sediment | place: Pacific Ocean: Eastern North Pacific, ODP site 1244 | collected 2002 | reverse complement strand
AGAGACGCGCATCCGCTGACCGCGTCACGCCAGGGAGAGAGCGCAATGTTGCCGGGCGGCATCGGATGGCGTCATGTCCAGCTCGCCCTCGAGCGAGCCGGCTATCGCGGCACATTGATCGCGCCACATCAGATAAGGTTCGACGTCGAGGGCCATCGGCTCACATTGTTGACGCAGATCTCCCAGGAAGTGCTTTCCGGTCTCGACAGAGGTCTTGGAGTGAAAGTCTACGATCTGCGCGAATCCGAGGCCGCTGCAAGCTGCTCCCCGAAGTCGGCGGAAGGCGGGCCGGCAACGTGGCGAGCAACCTGAGGCAAAAAGGGTTCATATCGGTATGTCGAAATGGTCATTCATTCTCGCTCTCTCCCTGGCGTGACGCGGTCAGCGGATGCGCGTCTCTTGCCCGAGGCCGACATGACAAACGACGTTGTCCAGGACATGGTCTCCGGGCGCGACCGGTCGGTTATTCCCAGCGTTGCCGCCTCGATGACCAGCCAGGTTAGGGCCGGTGTTCGTTCCTTGGTCGCGCAACTATGTTCGGTCGGGTCTGGCGCGATTGCCGCACTGCGAGTTCTTGCACCGCTCGTCTGGATAGCTAGCGTAGTGCCTGGCGACGCAGCGTGGGCGGCTCCTTGGACGGTCTCGGTTGACGAGCGGAACGGCATGCCTACAATCGGCATCGGCGGCGGCCCGGCGATGACGACCGAGTTCGTGTTCTGGGGCAGGAACTGGAGGTGGGCCGACACGGTGCCCGCCTTCCGAGTCGTCTCGCCATTCGACTACACAATGACCGCCCAGAACACTCTCCTTGGGCTCGAAATGCGCGGAACCATCCGCAAGCAATCCGAGCGACAGCTCAGGATCGAGCTGGAGATCGATGCTCGCCAATCCCAGGCGAATGTCATTGGCGGGGGCCTCTCCTTCAGATTCGACCTGCCGAAGGGCGCCCGCCAGCTCGGCGAACCGGAGCTTCTCCCGGGCAACGCCGGCCTAGCCTGGGGACGCCAGCAATCCAGCCGGATCGAAGTGCGCTTCGACCCCCCACCCGCCTCCGTATTTTTCGAGCGCGGCTCGAAGTCGGAAGTCCGAGCATTCTTCTTCGGCGGCGAGATACCACAAGGCGTTCGGCGCCATGTCGTGACCGTTGACACGTCGGGCGACTTCAAGATCGTTCCGACGGTCGAAGAACGCTATGGTTCATCGGATTCACGATCCTGGCCCACCGGCCTGCTGTTCGATTCCGCCATAGCGCCCTGGAATATCGCCCCGGTCGATCTCTCGTTCCTCAATGCGACGGAGCGCCCGGCCGGATAACGGGGGTTCGTACGAGCCACCAAGGACGGCCTCACGTTCGAGGATGGCACGCCCGCGCGATTCTGGGGGACCAATCTCACGGCCTATGCCCTGTTCGGCACCACCCGCGACAACGTCAAACGTCAGGCGCGGCGATTGTCGGAGCTCGGATTCAATCTCGTTCGACTGCATCACCACGACTCTTACTGGGTCACCCCCAACGTTTTCGGGAAGGAGACCACAAACACCAAGAATCTCGACAACGGCGCCCTCGCCCAGCTCGACTGGTGGATCAAATGCCTCAAAGACGAAGGAATCTATGTCTGGCTCGACCTACACGCACAACGTGGCCTCAAGAGCGGCGACAACATCGAGGCCTTCGCGGAAATCGCCAAGGGGAGCCCCTTTGTGGAACCGAAGGGGTACAATTACGTCAACCCGAGCATCCAGGACGCGATGAAGGATTTCAACGCGGCCTATGTGAGTCATCTGAACCGGTTCACCGAGCTTAGCTACAAGGATGATCCGGCCATCGTGGCGATGCTTGTTACTAACGAGAATGACGTCACCTTTCACTTTGGACACGGCCTCCTTCCCACACAGAACATTCCCTGGCATTCGGCGCGTTACATGGCCGAGGCACGCGCCTTTGCTGCGCGCAATAATCTTCCGGCGGATGCCGTTGCGCGATCATGGGAGCCCGGCGCATCGAAGCTCTATTTGAACGATCTCGAGCAGCGCTTCCACGCCAGTATGATCGAGCAGCTTCGTCGCCTTGGGGTCAAGGTGCCTCTTGCAGCAACCAGCTACTGGGGCGAGACGGAACCGTTGAGCTCGATCCCGGCGCTCACCGTTGGCGACCTGATCGACGTGCATTCGTACGGAGGTGTCGGTGAGCTCGAGAAAAACCCCCTCTACGCCGCTAACCTGGTCGACTGGATCGCGGCCGCGCAAGTGGTTGGCAAGCCCCTCAGCGTCACCGAATGGAATGTCTCTCCGTTTCCAGCTTCGGACCGTCATTCGATTCCGCTCTATGTCGCGGCATCCGCTGGCCTGCAGGGCTGGGACGCCCTGATGCAGTACGCCTACACGGGTCTTCCGCTGAACGATCGCGGCGTGCCCTCCAACTGGCACGCCTTCAACGACCCCGGTCTGTTGTCGACGCTGCCGGCCGCTGCATTGCTATATCGGCGCCAAGATGCGCGCGAAGCGAATACAACGTATGTATACGCACCGTCGGAGCGCGACTTGTTCTATCGCTCGGTATCTCCGGGAAACTCTGCTGCGCTTCGAACCGCTGCTCAGAAGGGCAAACTGTTGATCGCAATGCCTGCGACGGCCTCGCTGCCCTGGCTACATCAAAGCGACGTGCCATCCGGGGCGCGCATTCTTACCGACCCGGACCAGCCGCTGATCGATCCTGACGCGGACGAGGTGACTTCCGATACGGGCGAGCTGCGGCGCAACTGGAAGCTCGGAATCTTCACGATCGACACTGCCCGCACACAGGCTGCCACCGGCTGGATCGGGGGCCGCTCGATCGCGCTCGCCGACGTGACGTTCGACATTTCGACGCCAAACGCAAGCGTCGCGATTCAGAGCCTGGACGGACGAGCGATCCCTGACGCCAGGTCGCTTCTGATCTCGCTCGGGGCGCGCTCCGTTCCGGCCGGCAACAATCGGGTTCCCTTCAGCTCGGAACCTGTCACCGGCAAATTGCAAATACGTGCTCAAGCGGGGTTGAAGCTTTTTCGGCGTGTACTACCGGGCGAGGAACGCGAAGTTTACACGGACTACCGCGATGGCCGATACGTGGTGACGCTCGATCGCGGTCTTTCGACCTACTGGCTGGTGTTGAAATGAGCACATCGCAGTGACGGCCGCAATCGAACGCAATGTTCATTCTCAATTGCTGTCGCTTCGGCGCCGGATGCTGAGCGCGAGCCTATGGCTGCTGTTCGGCGGCGGCTTCGGCATGGCGCTTCGATTTGCGACCAATCTTCTGACGACCAGACTGCTGGCGCCCGAGATGTTCGGCGTGGTCTCCGTTGCCACGGTGATCATGATCGGCCTGGGGATGTTCTCGGACCTCGGCCTCAAGCAATGCATCGTGCAAAGCCGGCGAGGTTCAGACCCGGAGTTCTTGAACACCGCCTGGTCCATTCAGTGCCTTCAGGGCCTGGTGACATGGCTGATCGCTCTCGTCATCAGCCTGGCGATCCTCTGGGCCGACTGGCTGGGGCTGGCTCCCAAGAACAGCGTCTACTCCGACGCGAGGCTGCCGGTCGTCATCGCCATCATGTCGTCGGCAATGGTTATTTCCGGGCTCGCGTCGACCAAGCTATATGAAGCCAGCCGGCGCCTTGCGGTCGGCCGCGTCGCCCAATTGGAGTTTGCTTCCCAGATCTTCGGCGCCCTGTGTATGGTCGCTTGGGCCCTTATCGACCGCTCGATCTGGGCCCTGGTCGCCGGAGGCATCGCTACCTATTCGATGCGCACCCTGCTCAGCCATCTCTGGTTGCCGGGCACTCCCAACCGCTGGCAGTGGGACAGGCCCTCCTTCGGCGAAATCATGCGCGTAGGGCGTTGGATATTCGCCTCCTCCATCATGGGCTTTCTTGTGAATAACGGCGATCGCCTGCTGCTTGGCGGTCTGCTGGACGCGCGCCTGGTTGGTGTCTATGCGATTGCATACCTCATCTTCAGTTCGATCGAGCAAGTCTGGAGCTCGATCATCAGCGAGGTCGTGTATCCGGCGATGAGCGAAATCGCGCGCGAGCGCGCCGACCAGACGATCCGGAGCTTTCAGCGATTGTACATCTTCGTCGCTTCCGGAATCTATCTGTCGGCCGGTGCACTGATGATCGCGGGCGAAACTGTAGTGCGACTGTTGTACGATGCTCGCTATGCCGACGCAGGGTCGATGCTGCAATTGCTGGCGGTCGCGTTAATCGCCGTTCCGCAGCGAGCGGCGCTTTACTACCTCTTGGCGCACGGACAAGCAGCGGTGTTTTCCGCCGTTCTTGCCGTCCGGCTGTTGACTTCGCTTGTCGCACTTCCCGTCGGCTTCTATCTGTTCGGACTTCCGGGAGCACTGGGGGGGCTGGTACTCAGCCACTTTGCGCCCGTACCGGTGATCGTCTATTTCAGCGCCCGCAGTGGATTGTTCGATCTGCGAAGGGAGCTGGCCGCCTTGCCAATGATCGGGATTGGAATGACGGCTGGCATGCTAATCAATTGGGGGCTCGAATGCTTGAGATGACGAAGCGATCGGACCGGCCCAAGCACGAGTCGCCCACATATCGTGCGATCGACGCGCTCCTGCGGAACGGGCTTCGCCTGGTTCCGCCCGGGCCGATCGCCGAGACTATCGCCCTTTGGTGGGGATACAGGTTCAGACCCGCTCCCCGGATCGTCCGGCTTCGCTCCGGGGCGAGGATCCGGATTGCTTCCATCGATCACCTGCAGCTGCTGATCTACTATTTGGGTGTTTTCGAGCCCGCATCGATATCGATCCTCGAACGCTGCGTCGACGCAGGGGATACGGTCGTCGATGTCGGCGCCAATATCGGCTTCTACACTCTCGAGAGTTCTTGCCTCGTGGGCCCGGCTGGGCGGGTCATTGCGATCGAGGCGGTTCCCGAGCATGTACAGGCGGTCCGTGCCAATCTCGCCCTGAATGGAATCGGAAACGTCACGCTGCTCGAAATCGCGGTCGGCGACCATGAGTCGGAGGGCATTCTTACCCGCCGCAGTGGCGACAATCTCGGAATGTTTACGCTCGGCAACGTCGGAGGAACCGAGGCACGTCCTGTCCGCATCGATGCCCTGGACAAGATCCTCAAGGAGCAGCACGTCGACCGCGTCGATTTCATCAAGATGGACATCGAAGGTTCGGAGTTTCGAGCCCTGCAGGGGGCCGCCAATACGATCGAGGACAAACGTCCGACCCTGTTGGTGGAGATCAATGAACAGGCATTGCGCGGCTGCGGCAGTTCGTCAGCAGAGGTAATCGGACTGTTCCGCACGTTCGGATACTGCGGCTGGGAGATCACCCGTTTTGGTCTTCGTGCTCTCGGAGCGCTTGGAGACCCCGACTGGTCCGGCGAATGTCTGTTTATCCATCGCGACAACATAGAGCTGCGGCAAAAGCTCCGCCTCGCGGCTTGATGAACGCGCGCTCAAAGCCTTACGCGAGGACGTGGCCGTCCATGAGAATCACGTTCGTGTTTCCTCCCGATACCGCGAGTGGCGGCATCAAGGTAGCGCTCATCTATGCGCGCACATTGGCCCGAAGGGGATACGATGTTCGGATCGTTTCACCGCCCCCGCCGCCGCCATCGCGCGTGGAGCGGCTTCGTCGCTTCATCAGGGGCGAAGGCCGGCCACTCGATCGGCCCTCGGTCAATCTGCCGATCGAGGGCACCGGGATATCACACCAAGTTCTGGAGCGTTACCGGCCCGTCGTCGACGGCGATGTCGCCGACGGTGATGTCATCGTCGCGACCTGGTTCGAGACCGCGCACTGGGTCAATGCACTCGGCTCCTCCAAGGGAGCAAAGGTACACTTCATCCAGCATCATGAGATATTCGATTACCTGCCGGTCGACCGCTGCCGCGCGACCTATCGTCTACCGTTCCACAAGATCGTGATTGCACGGTGGCTCAAGGATACGATGGCGGCAGAGTACGGTGACCGAACCGTCGATCTCGTGCCGAACAGCGTCGACCGTGCACAGTTTTATGCACCACCACGGGGCAAACAGGAACGCCCAACGATAGGACTCCTGTACTCCAGCGTTCCGTTCAAGGGACTCGATGTCGCTTTGGAGGCGGCGCAGCTCGTTGCAAGGCGGGTGCCCGGCCTGCGCATCGTTGCATTCGGAAGTGAGTTGCCCACGCCCCGCCTCGAACTGCCGGCTGGGTCGGATTTCCAATACCGCCCCCCGCAGGATCGGATTCGCGAAATCTACTCCCGCTGCGACGTCTGGCTCACCGCCAGCCGGAGCGAGGGCTTCAATCTGCCGGCATTGGAAGCCATGGCTTGCCGTACCCCCGTTGTATCGACAAGAACCGGCTGGCCTGAAGAGGCTATCGTTCCTGGGCAGAATGGATTGCTGGTCGACATTGACGACCGGCAGGCGCTTGCGGCGGCGCTGGAGTGGATATTGACCCGTAGCGAGGAGAGGTGGCAGGAACTCGCCGAAAATGCCTATCTGACGTCAAGCCGCGGATCCTGGGACGAAAGTGCCGATCTGTTCGAACAGGCGCTGGACCACGCTTGTCGGCGCGCGGCACAAGGGGAGATCGCAGGCGCTTGCCGATGTCCCGCTGCCGGCTGAACCGCCAAATTGTCAAAAAACCTTAGCTTAGCTCTGCTATCGCGCCGTTATGAAGATGCGTCAACGCTTTGAAGGACACTCCATTGGCGCGCCACAGATTCACCTCAAGTGGTTCTTGCTCCGATGAAATTGCTTGTGGTGATCGTCAACTACCGCGTCGCTCACCTGACCATTGATTGCCTGCACTCGATCGCCTCGGAGATCGATCGCGTTCCGGACACGCGCGTCGCAATCTGCGAAAATGGAACCGGCGACGACTCAGCCGCTCGAATTCAGAAGGCCATTGAAGACAATGGCTGGGGAGCCTGGACGTCGCTGACGGCCATTACCCCGAATCTCGGATTTACCGGGGGCAACAACGTCGTGATCAGACCGGCGCTGTGGGCGGCTACACCGCCACAATACATCCTGCTGCTGAATGCGGACACCGTCATTCGTCCGAACGCGTTTCGGGCGCTCGTCGACTTCATGGACCAGCACGGCGAAGTCGGCATTGCCGGAAGCCGGCTCGAAGACCCCGACGGGACGCCGCAGCGCTCGGCGTTCCGATTCCAGTCCCCGCTGGGGGAATTCGAAGGCGCGCTCAAGCTCGGTATCGTGACGCGGCTGCTTGAGCCTTGGGTAACGGCGCCGCCGGTCCCACATCAGGCCTGCGCGACCGACTGGGTCGCCGGCGCTAGCATGATCGTCAGACGTGAGGTATTCGAACAGATCGGGCTGCTCGACGAGGGATATTTCACCTATTTCGACGATATCGACTTCTGCTTCAACGCGCGCAAGGCGGGATGGCCAACTTGGTACGTCCCGGCGAGTCGGGTGGTGCATCTCGTCGGGCAAAGCACGGGCGTGGCGGAAGCCAGGCCGAAGCGGCAACCCTCCTACGTATTTGAGGCGCGTCGGCGCTATCTCTTGAAGAACCACGGTCCGTTCTATGCGGCACTCGCCGACATCGGCCGGATTGCTGGATTGGCGCTGTGGCGAGCAAGGGTGAAGCTGACTGGAAAGCCGGATTCGACGGCCCCTCACCTGTTGCTAGATTCGATCCGCCACAGCGTATTCAGGACTGGCTTTTATCTAAGGGATGTCCCCAATCCGGCACTAACGCGGCAGACCACGTGAAAAGTGATAGCCGACTGAACTTGCCGACCGGCACGCGGCAATACTGATCATCAAGCGCAGCCCGCAGCTTGATCAATTTCCAACGTGGAACGGGCAAGGACAACACGGCCAATCCCGGCACTGCTAGCCGGCAGCGGCACCAGCGCAGGACGCCATGGAACCGAATTGGTTCGCAACCTTTGCACTTGTTGTGTGGCCGCTGGTAGCGCTGGGGCTCTATCGAACCCGTCCGGTCGGCGAGGCGACCGTTTGGACGATTGTGGGCGGTTATCTCCTGCTGCCGGCTGGCTGGGGCATCAAATTCCCGATGATCCCGCCGATCGACAAGAACACCATTCCAAGCGTCTCCGCGTTTATCATATGCCTGTTGATACGGCGCGACACGCTATCTGCCTGGAAGCGCTTCGGACTGATCGAAGCAGTGGTCCTGATCTACGTGTGCAGTCCCATAGTTACCGCGCTACTTAACGACGACGATATCAGAGGTGGCGGAGCTGTGTTGCCCGGGGTGGGATTGTACGATGGCCTCTCCACAGTCGAATATCAGTTGCTGCAAATTATTCCCCTTTTGCTCGCCCGCAAATTCCTGCAAAGCCCGCGCGACACCGAGATGCTCCTTCGTGCGTTCGTGATCGCCGGTCTCATCTATTCATTGCCGATGCTTCTGGAGGTCCGCCTCAGTCCGCAGCTTCACAATTGGGTCTACGGGTATTTTCCACACTCCTTCTTGCAACAAATCCGGGCTGGCGGCTTCCGGCCGGTGGTATTTCTGGGCCATGGCCTTCTGGTGGCCTTCCTGATGATGATCAGCATCCTCGCCTCAGCGGCCTTGTGGCGTTCGCAAACCCGCGTTAGCCGCATGCTTCCGCCCGCCGTGACCACCATTTACCTGAGCGCTGTTCTGATTTTCTGCAAGTCGCTGGGAGCCCTGGTGTATGCAGTCTTCCTACTACCGCTCGTGCGCTTCGCTTCGACACGAGCGCAGCTTCGAGTGGCCGCCGTCCTGACGGTCATGGCCCTGCTCTATCCGAGCCTTCGGGCGGCAGATCTCGTGCCAGCGGAGAGCCTGCTGTCCCTCGCGGCAACTTTCAGCGAAGATCGGGCTGAGTCTCTCGCCACCCGGTTCTACAACGAAAAGCGGCTGCTCGATCATGCGTCCGAACGTTTTTGGTTTGGCTGGGGCAGATTTGGACGCAATCGCATCATCGACCTTGAAACCGGGAAGGAAGAGAGTATCACCGACGGGCTCTGGATTCTGACAATGGGACAGTTCGGCTATGTCGGATTTTTGGCACAGTTCGGTCTCTGGGCGCTGATTGTATTCCGAGCGATTGGTGCAGCAGGTTCGGCCGGTGACCCAACCAACAAAGCCCGTCTCGCCACGCTGGCCGTCATTCTTGCCGTATACATCGTCGACCAGCTTCCAAATGCACCGATCAGCCCACTGATGTGGCTGATCGCCGGCGCGCTCCTTGGACGGTCGGATGATGCATCTCGCGCCCGACCCCCGGCACGCAAGACCGGATCTCCACCGGCCCCCAACCCGCGTGTGATACCCGGCCATGGCGATACCCCATCGAAAGCTGCTTTTGTCGCGATGTCATGATGGTGGAGACAGTAATGTGCTTCGAGTTGACGATGCGGCAGACGATCTACCCGTCCGCCGATACGGATGACGACCAGGAGATTGCAGGATGCCCGGTTCAGTTGGTTATACGCGGCTCATCGCCGGATTGGTGCTGCCGCATAGCCTTGTGGAATGGATCCGTCACAGGAAGGCGCGGCGACAATCGGCGGCCGACAACGCGCGCGCCGATGCGTTCAAGCGCAGCATTGCCGGGATGGCACGTCCAGTTGCAGTATCCTACAGCCGATCCGAAGCGGTTTCTTTCCTTTCGGGCCTTGGCTGCGATCGCCTCCAGGTCGAAGCGGGCAGCATGCCCGAGAGCTCGTTGAACTACAGTTGCGAGCAGTTGCGACAACATCTTCAGGATCGGCCGATACTCGGGCTTCACATTGGCAACTTTGTCGGCGTGTCACTTTGCCACTACGCTGATTTCGCAAGAAAGATCGATGACAGGTCGATCGTCGTGTCCATCGATCCAAACCTGCCGCATCGCGGCATTCGCAACCCGCAAGAGAAGGTTATCAGCTGTCTCAATTATTTCGGGTTCCAACATAACGCGGTGCTCCTGACCGGCTTCACCCTGGAGAAGAACGCCAGCAACGATGGCGTGAGGATCACATCCGACTATGATCCCGCGGTGGAGTATGGCGCGGAGCTAAGCTGCGAGAACCAGTTGCCAATGCTCAGCCGGCTCATGCCGAACACATTCGACTTCGTCGTCATCGACGGCAATCACGAAGCCAGCTATCTGTCGCGCGAGACCGCGTTGGCCCACCGTCTTCTTAAGGCCGGCGGGATCCTGGTCATGGATGACGTCGATTGGACTTCGCTCGGGGACGTGTATCGCGGCCTCGACCGTGAGTTGTTCGAGGAACTCGGGTTCGACAATCGAATCGGGCTGGTAAGGAAGAAGTAGTGAGCGGGCTGGAATCGCCGCGATCTTGCATCGGTTCATCGCTAGCCGCTTCGCCCGGACACAGCCAGCGCCAACCTCTCGAGTGCTTCTGAGCCGTCAGGCTCGACCGAGAAATGGTCAGGGGCAAGTCCGCGGCGGTGCCGCTCATACATGGTCACATAGGCGCTTTCGATCGTGCGGGCGAAACGTACGCTATTGAAAAAGGGGGCTTGCCGTCGGCGCTCGGCAAGCTTACGCCTGAGGTCACGCGCCTTTTCCGGATCGGATCCGATCTCCACCGCCCGCGTCTCGTATTCCATGAGGCTGTTGGCGACGAGTTCCGGCATCCGCAACGCGTGCGACAGGCTCGCACCCACCCTTCCTGGAAACGTATCGCCCAGGCATGTGAGCACCGGCAGATCCGCGCCCAAGGCGTCGATGGCCGTCGCATGGGCATTATAGGGTAGCGTGTCGAGAAACAGGTCGGCGACCTTCTGCCTGGCAACATGGTCGGACGCGTTCGCCATCCGCCCGGCAAAAGCAAGGCGCTCCGCATCGACCCCACGGGAGCGCGCCTCAGCCTTCAGATTGGCGATCGCCGCCGGATCGTCGATCCGCAGCCAGAGGACACTGCCTGGAACGGCCGCGAGAATGCGCATCCAAACATCGAAAACAAGAGGAGTGATCTTGAAAGCGTTGTTGAAGCAGCAAAACACAAAGCCGGTCCGCGGGAGGCCCAACTCGGTCCGGGTGAATACGCGATCAGAGACACGCATCGCTTCGTTGGCGACGAGGAAGCTGTCCGGCAGCAAAACGATCTTTTCGGCATAGTGCGGCCAGGAGGCTGGCGGCAGCACGGTCGCATCGCCAATGATGTAGTCGATGTAATCGACGCCCATCGTGGCGGGATAGCCCAGGTAATTCACCTGGAGCGGCGCCGGGCGTCTAGCCAGAATCCCTGTCCGGGCCCCGCCGGTGTACCCCGTCAAGTCCACCAGCACATCGATGTTGCGTGCCCTGATCCGGTCAGCGATCTCATCGTCGCCGAGGCCATGCCAGTCTTCGAACCGGTCGAATGCCGCCTCGATGCGCTTGCGCATCTCCGAACGGTCGTTGGGCCCTATGGAAATACCGGTGAAGCAAAACCGCGAGCGGTCGTGCGCCTCGAACAAACCAAGTGTCAGGGAAGATACCGGATGCTCGCGAAAGTCCGCAGAAAGATAAGCGACGTTGATGCACTCGGACGGTGCACCTGGATCTCTTCGCCGAGCGTCGTTGAGTGGTGCAAAATGCCGCGCCGCCCACCGTCTCGTTTGTTCCAATTGTATCGCACTCGACGACAGCACGGAGAGAAGGCAGTGTGGCGGGCTTGGCAGATCGTCCTCGTCGGCGATTGCACAAAGCTCCGCGCTTCGCCGGTCGAACTCGGCCCAATCGCAAAGATGCATTTTGGCATGCAGATAGATGCCGCGAAGCTCGGCAAGCCGTGGCCGCAGCGCCAGCGCAGCTTCAAACTCCGCGATCGCCTGCTCGTATTTTCTTGCTGAATAGAACAGATGACCGCGCCCGAACCTGGCTTCAGCCAGATTCGGCTCGTGCGCCAGGGCCCGATCATAGGCGTCCAGTGCCTCGTCTTGCCGTCCAACAGCCTTGCACACATCGGCTCGCCCAAGCCATGCCCGCGCAAGGTCGGGTTTCAGGGCGATCGTCCTGTCATAGGCTGATAATGCCTCCTCCGGACGATTCAGCTTGCTACAGACAACTCCGATTCCCAGCAGCGCATTGGGCAAGTTCGGATTGAAGGCAAGCGCCGTCGTGAAAGCCGTGAGCGCTTCCTCGTAGCGGAGCAACTCGCCCAGGACATTGCCGCGCACGAGCCAGACGTCGGGATCGGCCGGTCTCAGCTCGAGTGCCTTCCGATTCAGGGACTCCGCGATCGCGAAGTTTGCGGCCTGCGCCTCGATGATCGACAGGTGATGGTAGGCCAGGAAGTGACCCGCAGACTTGTCGATCGCCCTCCGATACAACTTCGCGGCACGACCTATGTTGCCGTCGCGGTGATGCCGAATTGCGTCCGCAAGGTCACGGTTACCGCCGCGCGACATCGTCATAGTCTCGTTGCTCCGCCAAGCGTCTAATCGCTGACCAGGGCGGCTTTGTCATCGGCGATCCGCCAGGCAAGGGATCGTCGCTTGCCATGCTCGAGAACAAATCCACTTCCTCTCAGGCCTGGTCTTCGTCCACGCTGGCGGATTCCGCTTTTATCGGCTCACGCGTTGACAGCTCTATTCCGGCGGCCGCAAGCGACCGCATGATTCGGTCGGCGTAGTTACGCCATTGTACCTGCATGGGCGCGGGAACCTCGCCCCAAGATTCGCAGTTCTCACCAAACTGCGCTCTCCGCATTATATCCCCGATGATATCTCGGACATCGGAATTAGACATTCGCTATTCTTCCAAATTCCCGGATTCTTCCAAACACCCGGTTCAGCCGCATGGCCACGGATCGGCTAACGTCGCCGCGGACAATTACTCATGGATCGATCTGTTCCTCTTGAATTTGCGCACGCCGCCTCGCGAGCGCCCGCAGCCTTCCGCGCGGACAGTCGACCTCTCGCAATCCCCAAGGACCGCTGCCTGCATAACACGCTATGGGGGTTCGAGCCGCTCCGTCGCACTGCACTTGCCAGAGTTCGCCGACCGTGTTGCGCATGTAGCAAGGCTCTGGCGCAAAGATCGCCATCGCCTCAGCCGGAGCAGCTCGCCCGCCGCCGGTAGCGACCGTACACGCGCCCAAGCACGCGACGGACAAGGTCGCGGCAAAAAGTCTCAACACTCCGGCTTCCCCTCGCCCCAAGAAAACTCGCAGGACACAATGCACTTGAGGCGAGTTTCGCGGTGTTATTGCAATACGCGCACTGCCACCAGCGCCCAGCAATCCGCCAAGCACATGTCCTTGTCAAAAATGACGTTAGCGTTACTGCATGACTTCCGCATGACCGTTTCACAACCGTTAGCGAGAACTGCAGTCACCGACGGTGCCGGGACCGCACCAACTTGAGATCCTCCGACGCCGCTCCGATCATTTCCGCATCCAGGCGGTCCATCCGTCCCGATGCATCTGCCGCGAGACATTCAAGGATGCTGGAGCTGTTCAGACGTTCCGCTTCCTGCAGCGGGCCAAACAGGATAGGTGCCCGACGAGCGTCGACTCCGTGCAACCAGCAAACCTGCGCAAGGCTGACGTGCCCTTCGAAGGCCTTCGGGAATTTCAACAAACCGCAGGCTGCAATTCTCGGATGCATCGTCCACGTGCGGCTATAGACCTCCATCGCAGATGGGGTCCCGATCGCAAACTGATCTCCGATCATTGGTCCTGCGTAGTGCAAGCCGAATGCCCGGTCGACAAACAGCACCGACTTAGTACGGGAGGCCTCGAGCAGTTCCTGCCAGGAAAAGCACAACTCCCGGATTGGCTTGTCGGGCCGCAGGCGAACGACGAGGTCATACTCGCGACCAGTGGTCATTGCCATTTCGAAGCACGACCTGATCTTGGAATGCATCTTGTCCTGGTTCGAATAGACCGCAAACGGCATCTTGGTCTCGTCATCGAGGCGAACATGCGGTGTCGCATAGAACTCTCGCAGGGCTGCCTCGGTTGCGCGGCCAGTTTCGGCTAATGCCAGAAACAAGTTCGGATATCTCTGCTTCATCTCGTCAAGGCCGCGCTGGAGACCCGCCTCTCGATAGCACTGTACGAAGCGCTCTCCCGCGAATGGCAAGACGGAGCGGTACGGCTCCGCCCCTGATCGTCCGATGAGCTCCCAGCTGTCCACGAAGAGGTCGTACTCGACGTCGCCGAGGAGAGAATCGCGCCACGAGCGGAATGCACCGGAATAGCCGCGGAGTTGCCCCGAGACGCAAACCGCTATTCGCAGCTTCCGCCGTGTCCGCAGGAACGGCGGCGATAACTTACGTCTCACCAGGTTCAGTGCCCACCACGCTCGGTTTTCGATCCGATCGCGGTTGGCTCTCGTGCTCCTCACGTTCCTTCGCAGGACCTCGCGCAACTCGATCGCCTCTGCCACGATTTCGCTCAGCTGCACGTCGCCGGATATCGTCTTGACCTGCTGTTGAAGCGTAACATCGCCAGTTCGCAGGTGCCGAACCAGGAGCGATCTCGCTGCAGCCGCCTCTTCCGCCGGCACTGTGGCTGACCCAAGGCGCTCTATCGCCGTGCCCAGAAGCCGGTGTTGGTCGCCAGCCTTCATCGTGTGGGAAAATAGCCATTCGAACACCACCCAATGGCAAAGCGGCAGATCGTTTACCCTTACGCCCTCGCGCATTTCCTTCAGATAGCTGGCGATGTCGATGACGTTACGCCTAAACGATCGTGGATCGAACATCGAATTGTATGGTATCGCCAGATCGCCAAGGGTGAATCGGGCGACCCACGCCAGATGCAGGTGGGAAACCCGGCGCTGCCCGATTTGCTTGCCCAGCGACGTATGTCGCAGAAGCAGCATGAGCAGAATGAGGTTTTTGTTCACCTCGCCAGCCGCCAGCATGGTCCGAATGGTCGGTAGCAAGGCCCTGGCGGCTCTCTCCAATACAGTCACCATTCCCGAGGTGTGCTGCGCCGCCAATTGGTGATGCAGGATCGGCGGACTGGTCGAACAGTGCGGTTGCGACACCAAGGTGGACAACAACTGATACCGCAACTCGGGCTCAATCTGGTCCAGGCCCCGACCTGAGTCGATTGCGGCAATAAAAGTCAGCGCCGCGCATTCATATGCAGCTGTACCGCATGCAGCTGGCGGCAAGAGGTCAGCACAATACCGCAGCGCCTTTGCGTGATCACCGGAATGGACGCAAGTCCGGATCGCCTCGAGATCGTCTTCGATGGTGCGGGGCGATTGGATGGTCATGTCGCACACTTCGTCCTCAGAAATCATCCATAATTATCGGGCAGCGAGCAATTAGAGCCGAAGTCTGTGTCATCAAAGTGTAGCCGGAGTAACGCAAACGTTTGTCATCGCGCACGTTTGGCCGGCTTAGCACGACTGTCAAATTGGAATCGTACAATTGCTCCGAAGGGATCAAGGCAGGGATTATCCGGGCTGGATTGGCCTAGCAAGCAGAGGGCCGGGACGACGTCCCAGTGTCATTCAATTGCAACGAATGAGTGAGCTGATCGGCGGGTACTCCGCGCTCCTGTTCGATCTCGACGGAACGTTGGTCGACACCATGCCGCTCCACTATCGTGCCTATGCAGGGGTATTTGCGCGGCGCGGGTTCATCCTCCAGGAAGCCAGCTTCCTGGAGGCAGTCGGCGGACCTGCAATTGAGGCGATCCCGAGATTTCTGGCATCGCTTGGCGTCGAAAACGTCGGCGCAGCCGAGATTCTGGCGATTCATAAGGAAAAGAAGGATTTATTCGGCAGCCTGCTGACACAGTCGAGCCCGGCCAGATTGCCGGCGGCAGAGCTGCTCGATCGCGCACGCGGCACAAAGAGAATTGGACTCGTCTCGTCGGGCAACCGCCGGGGCGTGGCAGCAATACTCGCCCGCGTTGGGTGGGAAGACGTATTCGACGTCGTCATTTCCGGGGACGACGTATCCCGTGGCAAGCCCGACCCCCAAGGCTATCGTATGGCGGCCGCGGCGCTAAACGTTCGGCCGGACGAATGCCTTGTCATCGAGGATACGAATGCCGGCTTGATGTCGGGCAAGGCTGCCGGAATGTCGGTTCTGGACGTGGCACTGCTCACGGCACGCACATGAGGAACGCAGCCTCTGTTCGGATTCATCCTGCTTTTGCAGGTTTCTCGGAGTTGCTTCCGCTGTCCGGCCTGTCTGGCGCCGAGGTCATGTTGATGCGAACCCGCGCCGGAAGCCGCATCGTGCGCAAGATGGGGCAAGACGCAGCAACCAATCGCGTAGTAAGGCGGCAAGCCGAACGGCAACGCTGGTTGCGAACCGTGCTCGAGGGAGTAGCGAACGTTCCGGAGGTGATCCTGGAGGGCGACGTCGACGGACGCTATTTTTTCGACATGCCGTTCATTCCCTCACGCGATGCCGCGACCTTTCTGGCGACGGCAGACTTCGAGGAGGTCTACGATTTTGCGGAACGAATTGAGAGTCTGATGGCGAAGCTGTCTCGCACCGGTCCAGAAGCGGGAAAGTGGTGCCCCCCCGTCAAGCAAGTCGTGGACTTGAAGCTGGCCGAGATTGCTGCAAGGACCGAGGGCCGTCACACCGCCGTCATGCAGCCGCTATGTCTGGCCGTCGCAGCTCTCGACAGCCTTGCGGGCGCATCCAACGAAGCTCCCACCGCAGTCCACGGCGACCTGACATTCGAAAACATTCTCGTCGGCCGCAAGGGACAACTTTGGCTGATCGACAGCATCGACTCCCCGTTCGATCACTTCTGGCTGGACTGGTCGAAGCTTTTTCAGGAATGTGAAGGCCGCTGGCACAGCTATCGAGGGCGCTCGATCTCGATGAGCGTGACTTGGTATCTGCGCGAGCGCTGGATGCAGGCAGCAAGACGCCTATCCCCCTGCTACGTCTCGCGCCACTACGTTTTGCTCGGGCTGACCTTTGCCCGCATTCTTCCCTACGCACGGTCCGCCGAAGACATCGCCTTTGTGTCGTCTCGTGTGCAGGCGTACGGCACCGCCGCCCTCGAAGCTACCGAAAAAGAGCTAACATGAAGATCATCGTCCCGTGCGCAGGGCGCTCGTCGCGCTTTCCGAACATGCCGCCGAAATGGATGCTGCCGGACCATGACGGCGTACCCATGGTCGTGAAGGCGGTCGAGGGGCTGGGCATCCCGGTTGACGATCTCGTCGTCACCGTGCTGAAGGAACACGAGGAGCGGTTCAATGCGCTCGAGGGCCTGCGGCAAGCGTTTGGGCGTCCGGTCCACGGCGTCATCCTCGAGCGGCCGACCGCCAGTCAGTCCGAAACCGTTTTCGAAACACTGATCCGCGCCGGGCTCGATGAACCCTTCATGGTGAAGGATAGCGACAACTATTTCGAGCTATCCGCACTCGAAGAACGGTACAATTATGTATCGGTTGCCTCGCTCAACGACTTCGACCAGATCAACCCACGCAACAAGAGCTACGTCCAGGTTGACCAGGAAGACATCATAGTCAACTTCCGCGAAAAGAAGGTCATCTCCGACCTCTTCAGCGTCGGAGGGTATTACTTCGTCAGTCCGCGCGACTTCATAGCCGCCTATACCGAGTTGAGTAAAGGCGCGCACGTCTCATCGAGCGAATTGTACCTATCCGAAGTAATCGCGTTCATGATCCTCAACGGACACGTGTTCAGGGCACGAAGGGTCAACAGCTACCAGGATTGGGGTACGGTCCACGAGTGGCGCCAGAAACTCGAGGGCCGGCGCGTCTTCCTTGTCAGCGTCGATGGTTTCCTTTTCGAGCGCGGATCGCATTTCTTTGCCCCGTCTTTCGAAAACGTGCTTCCGAACGACGCTGCCGTTCAAGCCGTCAAGGCCATGGCCAGCCGGCAAAACATGATCGTGTACCTTTCGATACGCCCGCCCGAACTGGAGCAACTCACCCGCGAACAGATTGCCTCGCAAGGCCTGCCCTCCGGGCCACTCGTGTTCGACTGCCGGATCGCGCAGTGGACCCTCCTCACTTCCCCTCACGCCAGCCTTCCGTTCGCCACCTGCGGTGCCGTCGAGATCGATCCTGCAGACCCCAACCTGCAGGAGAAGATCCTTTTGACTCCCTAAAGCAAGAACCGTCCACTTTCGAAGTGGCCACCGCCGCCTTCCGAACTGTCGTGTTTGTTTCAACGTTCCGTCACATCCGGAAGTGTCGTGTTTGCGTTAACGTCCCGTCACCGTGACCCGACATAGTGACTAATCAAAAGTAAATCCTGCTAGATGTTCTGCCAGTGGTGGTAATTCATGACGATGTCGCGACCGGGTGGGGCTACCGCCTTCTCATTGGAAGGACGGGTCACCGGTCGCCCAACGCCGGTTGCAATCGTAGCCGGGTCGGAAGCAAAAGCGGTTTCCACCTCGTCAGACGAATTGGGGCGCGACGTTCATGGCGTACTCGGGATACCCATCGATGCCATTGACATGGATGATGTTCTCGCACGCATATACGGCGCCACCGCGGCCGCCACACCGTTGTGGATATCAACGCCAAATCTGGATTTCCTGGCCTGCAGCCGATCCGACGCGGAATTTCGCGAATCCTTGCTGTTGAGCGACCTTTGCGTGCCGGATGGCATGCCGATCGTTTGGATTTCCCGCCTGCTGGGCATCCCGATCAGACGACGGATAGCCGGAGCAGACATTTTCGCCACGCTGAAGCAACGCGTCGCTCCAAGCGTTACGGCGTTTCTTTTTGGCGGAGCGGACGGGATCGCAGAGAGGGCCTCGCGGCGGATCAATCAGGAAAAAAGCGGATTAACGTGCGTCGGGACACACTACCCGGGATTCGGAACAATCGAGGAGATGAGCGGATCGTCCGTCATCGAGACCATCAACCTTAGCCGAGCTCACATTCTTGCCATCGGATTGCCGGCCCGAAAAGGTCAGCCGTGGCTTTTGCGGAATCGTGACCGGCTGACAATTCCTGTCAGGGCAAGTCTCGGGGCGACTCTCAACTTTCAAGCCGGCACTCTTGCGCGCGCTCCGGCGCTGATGCGGTCCAGTGGCCTTGAATGGATGTGGCGCATCAAGCAGGAACCGTATCTGTGGAAGCGTTACTGGAGTAACTTCCGCACCCTGTCGTTTCTGCTGCTCGCGCGTGTAATCCCGCTTGCGACCGTCCTTCTTTGGGCCAGGTGCCTGCGCCAGAGCCACGACCTTACAATCCAACGAAGCCAAGCCGCAAACTCAACGGTGCTTTACCTTTCGGGGGCTGCCGTCGCCCGCCACGCCGCAAAGGCCGCGACCTGGATCGGCGCTGGTCTGTCGTCTCCGGAACCGATGACCATCGATATGCGCAAAGTCACCACGATCGACACGCGCTTTATCGGACTGCTGCTGATGGCGCGCAAGAGCCTGGGCAAACGCAATCAACCGCTGCGTCTAGTCGGCATACCCCTCAACGTAGGCGCTGTGATGCGACTCAACGGGTTCGGTTATCTGCTTGAAGCAAGTAATCCGGGGTAAGACCTTGCTATTATCGCAAGTCTCAAGCCCGCCGCCGCACACCAGGACCATCGGCCTGATTGCTGGAACTATGGCATGCGTCGTAGCCATATCTTACGGCGCGCCTGTGCTGGAAGCTGTTCGACGTTGGGGTGCGCAGGAGGAATACAGTCACGGCTTCCTCATCCCTGCCATTTCCGGATGGTTGCTTTGGACACGGCGCCAGGCAATCATCGAGAGCCTCGGCAGACCCTCCTGGACCGGACTGCTGGTCGGTGCCCTCGCCGGAGCAATGCATATTGTCGGCGAGTTGAGCGCGCTCTTCGCCCTGTCGCAGCTCGCAATGATTCTGACGTTGTTCGGCGCTTCGCTGTGTATCGGCGGTACTGCCCTGCTGCGTGTCACGTTTGTGCCGCTGGCGTTTCTCGCCTTCGCGATTCCGCTTCCCTATTTCCTCGACAGTACGTTGTCCTGGCGGCTACAGCTCTTGTCTTCTCAACTCGGCGTGACTTTCATCCGTCTTGTCGACGTCCCAGTATTTCTTGAGGGAAATGTCATTGACTTGGGCAACTACAAACTCCAGGTCGTCGAGGCCTGCAGTGGCTTGCGCTACCTGTATCCCCTGATGAGTCTGGGCTTCATCGTTGCGTGGCTGTTCCAAGGGTCAATGTGGCAGCGAGCCGTGTTGTTGCTGTCTCCGATTCCGATCGCGATTGTGCTGAACAGCGTACGGCTGCTCGTGGTCGCGCTACTGGTAAATCAATGGGGTCCCGACCACGCCAAGGGCCCAATGCATTTTTTCGAGGGGTGGGTGGTATTCCTGGCTTGCGCCGGTTTGCTGCTGGCCCAAGCCTACGCAATGGCGCGCTGCGGGCAGCGAAAATCATTCTCCGAAGTATTCCGCCCTCCCTTGCTCAACCCGCAAAAGCCGGACCGCGCCGAGCCTATCAGGTGCTACGCATTCACGGCCGCCTATCTAGCACTTCTGTGCACGACGGCGTTGGCCGGCACAGTCGTCGCCGGGCGGCAAGAGTTTATCCCCGAACGTACCGCATTCGTTCAGTTCCCATCAAATCTCGGAGCTTGGCACGGCCGCTCGTCGTCACTCGAGCCTCAGGTCGAGCACTTTCTCGGACTGACCGATTATGTGCTGTCGGACTATACCCGCGCCGACAGCCGCAGCGTTAATCTCTACGTCGCATACTACGCGTCGCAACGGAAAGGCGTGTCACCACATTCGCCGCAGGTCTGCATTCCCGGTGATGGCTGGCAAATTGTCGACTTCCAGCGCACCAGCTATGCCGATGAGAGCGGCGGCACAGCCATTCCACTGAACCGGGTGGTCATCGAGCGCGCCACTCAAAAGCAGATCGTCTACTACTGGTTCGAGCAACGAGGAAGACGAGTGGCCAACGAGTTTGCTTCAAAATGGCACCTGCTCGCGGATGCCGTGTATTTGAACCGCACCGATGGCGCCCTAATACGCCTCACGACACCGCTTTATCCGGGCGAAGCCGAACAGGATGGCGACAAGCGCTTGCGCGGATTCGTGCACGAACTCCTGCCCCAGATGAGCCGGTTTTTGCCCTCGGCAGCGTCATAGCGCTGCCCGGGAAAAGAGTGAACCGAATCGAGATCACCATGCCGCCACCCGCTGTAACTCCCCTCGCCAAGATCGCACGCGCGACGACCGTATCGCTGCTGCTTTTTCTCTCTTCTTGCGGAACGCCTGAGGAAAGAGCCGAGAATCACTATCGTCGCGGGACCGAACTAGTTGCGAAGAAGGATTTCGCACGCGCCAGGCTCGAGTTCCGAAACGCGATTCAGCTCAAGGACGATTTCCTTCCGGCGTGGCGATCGGTCGCAAGCATCGAGGAACAGCAACGAAACTGGCCAGCGGCGAACGCTGCCTTTCGACAGATTGCAAGGCTCGATCACAACGACATCGACGTGCGGCTCCAACTATCATCAATGGCGCTGTTTTCAGGACGTTTCAAGGAGGCGCTCGAGTGGGTCGACGCCGCTGCAGCGATCGACCAGACCAACGCCCGGACTCACGCGCTTCGCGCAGCTGTGCACTTCAAGATTGGCAACGAGACCGACGCATTGCAGGAAGCGCGCCGGTCGCTGGAGCTCGCGCCGGGCAACAAGGAAGCTGCAATGGTCCTTGCTGCGGAACGTTTCGCGCACGATGACACAGAGGGTGCCCTGCGGTTCCTAGACGCGATAACCGGAGAGGCGGCCAGTGACCTTGGAGTCGAACTTTTCAGGATCAAGGTTTACGAAAAACGGAATGATCTCGATCAGGTGGAGCAACGCTTGCTGAACCTCGTCAAGCTCTACCCGGGGGAGCAAGCACTGAACACGCAATTGTTGGTGTTCTATCTGGCGCAAAATCGAACGGATGATTCCGAGCGGCTGTTGCGCCACGCCGCCGATGCAGACACATCCAACGCCGCTGCCGGAGTCGCTCTCGTTCGGTTCATCAAAGAGGCGCGAGGGGAGGCCGCGGCACGTCAGGAGTTGCTGGGGCGTCTCGAGCGTGCAGCCGATCCATTCGCCTATCGGATGGCGCTTGTTGAACTCGACATCGCGACCGGACACGGCGAAGTCGCCGAAGCGCAGCTCAAGGCCCTGGTAACCGACGGCAAGGCACGCGACCGGATCGAAGCTGCGCAATTGCGCCTGGCGCAGCTCTATGTCGCTACCAAGCGCTTTGCTTCGGCAGACTCAATTATTACGGATGTCCTCAATAACAACGCCGGGAACGGGCACGCCCGCCGCCTGCGCGCAACCGTACTGCTGGAACAGGGGCTGTTCGAGGAGGCTATCGGCCAACTACGAGAGGCGCTTAGCGATCAGCCACGCTCGACCGATCTGATGTTGCTTCTCGCGGTTGCGTATGAGCGCTCCGGTTCGATTGAATTGGCGGCGAAGCAATATGCCGATGCCGCGCGCAACTCAAGTCTTGCTCCAGCGCCAGCGCTTGATTACGTCGCATTCCTGTTGCGGCGCGGCCGCAGCGACGAAGCGGAAGGCGTTCTGGCAGAGCTTACCTCCCGCTACCCCGACAATCTTGACGCCCTCTCCGCGCTGGCGCAACTTCGAATCAATCGCCAAAACTGGGCTGGCGCTCGCGAGACCGCTGAAGCCGTTCGACGGCTTGGAAACAGGAATGGGCTTGCCGATCAGATCATCGGCGCGGCGTCGGTCGGCCAGAAGAATTATCAGCATGGCGTAGCTGCCCTGACCCAGGCCTACAACGCAAATCCCGGTGAAGCGGGACTGATGTTCGCGCTGGTGCGCTCCTACGTATTGGCGAAACAGTCGGACAAAGCCGATGCGTTCCTGGATTTCGTTCTTGGCAAGAACAATGCGAACGCGGAGGCGCGCGTGCTCAAGGGGCTGTTGCAAATGACGAGCGACCGCCCTAGCGAGGCCGCTCAGAGCTTCAGGGCGGCCATCGACGCGAACCCAAAAAGCCCGGTGGGGTACAGAGCTTTGGCGGACCTCAGCATCAAGCAGAAGAGCTACGATGACGCCCTAAGCGTGTTGCGGGACGGACTCCGCGAGCAGCCGAAGAGCCCCCCTCTCCTGCTGGCCTATGCCGAAGCCCTTGAGCTCAATGGCGACTTCGAGGCAGCAATGGCCGCTTATGAGGGCATGTTGATAGACGAACCAGGCTCGCTGATCATCATCAACAATCTTGCCAGCTTGCTGGCGGAGCACCGTAACGACGAGGCGAGCCTTGATAGGGCGGCAAAGCTCGCCAAGAGTCTTGCCCGATCGGAGGTGCCGCAATTCAAGGACACTCTTGGCTGGATCGGCTCCCGGCGAGGAGAGTACAAAACTGCCATTCCCCTTTTGGAGAGCGCAGCGGCCGCGCTTCCAGGCAATGCGATCGTTCGTTACCATCTCGCGATGACCTACTTGGGGGCTGGCGATCCTGTGAAGGGTTCAACGGAGCTGCGAAAGGCTGCCGAGCTGGTTGGGGAAGACCGAGCGCTAGCCGCGAAGATCCGGGCGGCGCTCGAGGAATGAGCGGAGCACCGGCCTGTTGGCGGCCACACTGCAATCAAGGCAGCAGGGTGACATCCCTAGCAAGCACGAAAGTGAGTGCGTTCGAGCTTATCGATTGCAAGCTCGAAGTTCTTTGCCTGTAGACATAGCTGATATTGGTACGCCATTCCCGGCTCAACCGCCTCTCGTAGGCGGCGCTGGCCGTCCAGAAATCAAAGCTCGCGCCGGAGGCGGAAATCTTGCTCAACTCACCCTTCAGGTAGATGCTGGAGGCGGCGTTGATCGTGTGGCTGACACCGAGGCCGTAGGTCGTGCGCAACGACAGATCGCCGAGCACTCCGGGCGAAATCGAGCGCGATGCCGTCGCGGTCAGGTCGGTGGTGCTCCACAGCCTGTACGCGGCCAGGCCCTCGGCCAGATAGCCGACAACTGTGCTGCCATTGCCCTGCTGAAGAGTTCCGAATCCCGCGATCGACGAACCGAACGGGCTTGCCGAACCTGCTCCGGTGCCGCTGACTATGCCGAAACCGACCGACGCGGACACTTTCAGCCGCGACGTCGGGCGCAGACGAAATCCGGTCAACGCCCTCGTGAACTTGGTGTCCGATTTACTCGAATCTTCTCGTACCGTCCAGGATAGGTCGGTCAGCGAAACCCAATCGGTGATGGCATTCAGCCGGCGCGTCCAGACCGGACCGGCAGACAAATTGCGGTAAGGCTGCGCGTTCCCGCTTGTGAAGTCGACCGTGCTTCCGGTCACGCTGAACGCGAGCGTGTCGACGGCGCTCAGCTGCTTGTTGAAGTTGCTTCCCAGCTGGATGGTGCTCATTTCCCCCCGCGCCGTCGCAAAGCCGATATCGTTGATCTGCGCTGCAGTAACGTCCTGCCGGCGCCATGATGTCACGAAGGAAATCCTGTCCTCCGGTTGATGGCCGGCATACTCCGCATTGAGAATCACCCCATTCTGCGTGATGGTCGTGAGCGATGTGTCTGCTGCACCAGGACCCATGTAGTGGATATACGCGAAATCCCCGTTCAGGATGTATCGCGAGGTCGGGGTCCGGGCGCCAAGTTCGACAAAGACAGCGCTGGTCGAGCTGTAAAGGTTTCCCTTTGGAACCGAGGTCAGGAAAAAGTTATTGTTGGCCTCAATCGTCTCGCTGAGGCTGGTCTTGGCGGACCAGTCTGCCGCAGGCGACGGGGATGCCATCGAGCAAACCCCAATGGCAACGGCGATCTTGATCGCTGGCTGGATCACGTTCCTTTGCCACTGCTCAATCCAGCAGCCCGCTTAAGAGCCCGCGTTCGGGAACAACAATAACGTCACCCCCCCGGATTTCGACGTTGCCAGACAAATCCGTGCCGGATTCAAAGGCGACGTAGTCGAAGACGAACATGTTTTCGACGCCATCGACCTTGCGGCGAACCTGGATGCGACGCTTTGCGGCGAAGGGCCCCAATCCCCCTGCCATGGATATCGCTTGCATCAGGCTGGTCTTTGTGGACATCGTATAGGACCCGGGCTTAAGGACCTCTCCTGTGACGAATACCCGGGGTTTCCGATCCTCATCCTTATCGTTGCCGACCAATGCCACCGTAATGTCGAGACGGTCGGTATAATTCGGCTTGAGCCGATTGCGCAGGACATTCTCCAGCGCTTGCGGCGTAAGTCCGCCGGCACGGATGTGGCCTGCCAGCGGGAACGAGATCATGCCAGTCGGGCCGATCACCACCCGACGATCGAGCTTCGAGTCCTGCCAGACGGAAACATCGATCGTGTCGCCAGACCGCAAAGTCTGTGCCTCGGCATGCGAACTGATCCCGCACATCAGAAAAACCAGCATCAGGAGTACACGCACTATCAAATCTCCCGTCAACCAGGATACAGTCTTCGAACAACAAGCCGAACCTCTTGCGCGACGATTATGGTCCCGCAACAACTCGGCGTTCCGGCCCCGGTCAAGCGGCACGAGACAACCCACGCGCAGATCGTCGCTCCCTGGGCCGCCAAGACCAGCGACCGGCGCTACCAGCACTTGCGCGTCAGCGTTCTCAGCCAGCTATGCTGGCGCTCATCGGAAAGATACCGAAGTTTTTTTTATCTTCGATGACTTCACGAACCAATTCGCCGGGGATGCTGTGAGCCCCGATTGCGAAACCATAGACCAGCGACTTATCGCACAACATATTGATCACCCTTGGGATTCCTGCACTTGCTTCGGCAATGATCCGGGATGCCTCTGGCAAGAACAGTTGCTCCGGCGCGCCTACTGCACCGAGGCGATAGTCGATGTACCTGACGACGTCTTCCTGCGGCAATCGCCGGAGATGAAAGTCCGATGTCACTCTTTGTGCGAATTGAAGAAGTTGAGGTGCCTGCAATACGTCGCGTAGCTGTGGCTGGCCAACGAGAATGATCTGCAAGAGCTGGTATTTCTCAGTGTTGACGTTGGACAACATGCGCAGGGTTTCGAGGGCTGCCGGCCTCAGATTCTGCGCTTCGTCGATGATGAGCATCGTGCGGCGCCCCTTCGCATGCTGGGCGAAGACGAAGTCCTGGAACCTGCTGATCAGGCTGGGCAATGCGCCTTCGGAAGGAAGACGGAGCGATAGCATGATCCACCGCAACAAATCATCCTCCTCGTGCGGCGTGTTGGATATCAACGCAACCTTTAGCATTGGATCCAGGCGCCGCAGCAAACAGCGCAGGAGCGTGGTTTTTCCTGACCCCACCTCCCCCGTAACGATCGTCAGTCCAACATTATTTTCCACGGCGCACTCGAGAACCGCAAAAGCCATGCTGTGGGTTGAGCCCCAATACACGAGATCAGGGTCGGGCAGGATCGAAAATGGCTTTTCCTTCATCCCGTAGAAAGTTTCGTACATTTCGGTCCTCGGCCGGCTAATTGGTCAGGCCGGCTCTCCTCCGCACCGTTGAAAAGCAGACAGGCCGGCGCGAAGCGATAGCTTGCCTTGTCGGCCCAAGGCGGGTCGAAGCACCGGCCGCCGCGCCTGTCGATGACGGCGCAGCCACGGCTTAGATTCCTACCGCCGACCGGAAGTTCGGATCAGGCGTGCACCAACGACGCTGGCAGCGATCCGATAGCGAACTCCGCTTCAACCTGCCATCCGATCATGAGAATGAGATGACAGCTTCGTCGCCCGCGGATCCGTGCCGAACGCGACTGTAATCAACGCATCACAAATCTGACATGATGCAGGGCATTCAGCACTTTCAGCCAATCTGCACAAATCCAAGGAATAATCTTTGATCGGACGGGTTATGATGGGTTACATAAGTGTGATACTCGTTGGGATCACTTGATTGATTTCATAGAGCCACCTCATTGAACAAGTCGCTCGCGGGAGAAGGCCGTGTTTGAAACGAAGATATTGAAAGCAGCGATTGCCTTGTCGGCCATATTGTTTTCGGCCGCTTGGCCGCAAGCCGCGGGCGCGGTGACGTTCATAACACCAAGCGCCAGCGTGCTCGTCGCGCAAGCCAATGCCACGCCCCTGTCGCCAGGAATATACTTGACCAATGGCTACCGGTACGTCCAACCCGGAGCGCAGTTCGACGATTATTTCGCGTTCACCACAACGCAGTCGCTTGCAACGACAACAACCGCATCGGTCCTCGAAGCTAATCCTGTTTTGAACGGCCCGTTCGGAGTGGTTGGGCTCACGGTGGAGTGGCTTGGCCTGGGTTCAGCTGCCGCATTCACCGACTCCAACGGAGTCCTGAATGCCTCGGCAAGCCTCGTCGCAACGTTAACCTCCGGCGGACCGTATTTGCTCCATGTGTTTGGTACGGCGCTCGCGGATGGCGGGCTTTACAGCTTGCGGCTGACTGCTTCCGAGGCCCCCTCACCCGTTCCGCTACCGCCGACGATCATACTCCTTGGAACTGTGCTGGGGGGCTTTGCGGTCACCCGTCTCCGCCGCCGCGGTCACTTGCGAAGCTGAACGGCAGGACCGGCGCCCCGGCTCCGCAGCTAAGGTCCGATCTGCGGGGACGGCCTGTCAGATTACTGTCTCGAAATTTTATTAATAACTCCGAGCAGTGCGGTCGCGTTCTCTTGCCAAAACGCGGCGGCGTTCATCTGGCCGAAAGCCGCTACAGATGCTCTGGAAACCGACTCCCAAAGATCAGGATGCTGCCACGCTCGAAGAGCGGCCTGATGTCGGAGATAACGATCACGTTCTTGAGCTGTCGTTCTACCTCGATATTCTCCGCCGACGCGCGTTGGCCTTCGCCGGTCCCTTTATTATTGTGCTGGCAGTTGGCGGGCCGCTGGTCGCATCGAGACCGGCGATCTACCTCGCAGAAGGCAAGATACTCGTCGAATCGCCGCAGATACCGATCGAGCTGGTGCGCCCGACCGTCACGTCTTTAGCCAGCGAACGGATACAGCTCATCGAACAGCGCATCATGACGCGCGACACCCTGCTCTCCCTTGCTGAAAAATTCAGCGTGTTCGGCCCGCGCGGGAGCATGTCGCCC
>JABUBP010000024.1_pt1 | contig 27953 bp, 39 predicted proteins | sample 7240331 | NCBI WGS metagenome assembly JABUBP01 (sample SAMN07256347, study PRJNA390944) | subsurface metagenome | isolation source: Methane hydrate marine sediment | place: Pacific Ocean: Eastern North Pacific, ODP site 1244 | collected 2002 | reverse complement strand
TGACCACTACGATGGCTATATGGATTTGCACACGAATACTCCTCATTATGATACGCACTATGATGGCTATGCGGATACTCACACGAATACTCCTCATTATGATACCCACTATAATGGCTATTATGATACCCACACGAATGTCCCTCATGAGGATACCCACACTGATATACCAGCCCACGATGATGAGCACGAAGATAGACCAGAATTAGTTTGAAGGAGGAAAGGAATGCCCATCTTAGTAAAGCCTTATCTGGAGTGCAACCTACATTGCGAATATTGTTATGAGACAGAATATAGGAAGCACCACAAACCCGAAATGGACTATGACCTTGATGCTGTTCTCAAGGCTATAGAGGAGGTGTATCACAGCGGCCACAACGGCAGGGAAATAGGCTTGCACGGTGGTGAACCCATGTGTATGCCGAAGCCGGATGTGGAGAAGATTTTAGCTAAATGTGTTGAACTTAGTGAAAAGAGTGAAGAGAGCGAAGAGAGTGGAAAGAGTTTAATCCAAACAAATGGCACCCTTATTGATGATGAGTGGATTGAGATATTCAAACGGAACAAAACTCATGTTTGTATTAGCTGTGACGGACCGGGTGAACTCAGTGCTTTCAGGATGGACGCTCCGACAGCAGACAAGCTGGTTGAGACCATAGCCAATCTCAGGAAATGTGGCCTGGGTGTCTCAGTTATCAGTGTCACTAGCAAGTCTAATGTCGGAACCAAAGAGAAGTTTTCAGCCTTTAAGGACTTTCTTCTTCAGCTAAAAGAACTAGGGGTAGGAGGCCGGCTTAACCCGTGTGGATGTGGTCAAGACCCAAGATTTGAGCTTGAACTTGATAAACTGACCGAAATCTATAAAGGCCTCACAAGGTTCTGTATGGAGCACGGGCTTACTTGGGCCCCGATGAGTGACCTAGCTGTGAAGGTTGGTGGAAGTGGAGCGGTCTGTGCTTTCCAGGGATGTGACCTCTTTCATACAGACTCAGCTACCGTTATTCTTGGTGATGGCTCTATCACCAATTGTATGAGAACTAATCAGGGAGACATACTTCTGCAACATCCCTCTAAATATCCAACCCGTGATGACTTACTGCAAACCATACCGCAGGAATACTATGGATGCAAGGACTGCGAATACTGGAACTACTGCCGTGGTGGCTGTCCCACCGTAGCTATAGACAACGATTGGAGGAACCGAACATACCTGTGTCCTGTATGGAAGGGCATAATTGAGGTGCTGCTGAATGCGAGAAAACTTATTCTACATAAAATCTCTTCGCAAGGGGGGCACAAAGATGTCCATAGAGACAATCCCCATACAGACAGAGTAGATGAACATAAGGATGTTCATAAAGATACCCCTCACATAGATACTGGAGGAAAGGCATGATACGACTGATACCGAAGCATAAGCACGAAGACTGGATGATTAGATTGGGGAAAATAGCTTCAACCAAAGAGATAATACGATTGTTAATAAATCCTGAACAGGGAAAGGAATTCGCAAAAGGTTTGGAGGAAGAAGCGAAAGAAGATTTGCTTCACCTGTTGTCTCTCCCAATTACATATAGCGATTACCACGGAGTAGGTCAGCTCGAGAATCCATACTTCATTATTCTGCACGATACCTTTCCGCCACTAATTAAAGCAAGGGTTCTGGAGTTTAATAAGGAGAAAAGAAAGAGAGTAACAATAAAGAGGTAGGAGGGGATAATGGGTCACAGCAACGACGACTTTTTAATGCGGATGTGTAAAGAGGCAGCAGACGACCTTGCCTCGGGTAAAAAGACCTGGAGGGAAATTGAGACCAATACCCTATTCTTGGCTTGCGTCGGGATGGTCATGAACCGTTTAACTCACAAAATAACTAGGCCACTATGGTTCGCTGCGGGGAGTGTATTCTGTGGAGTAGTGGGTTGGCTAATTTCTCTGGTGTTAGGAGGATAGTATGAGATATGCAGTAATATCAAAAGGACTAACTATTACCGAGCTTCAATTAGAGGTTAACCGATGCGGAGGTAAGAACCTTAGAGTGGCTGTTGCGAGTAAGCAGGTGTTCTGTGATTTGGATGATGTAGGATTGGTGAGGTTAAGGACAGTCCCAGGGTTAACGGTTAAGAAAATTGGTAAGATTTCTACTGATATAAGTGCTCCGAGTATTACTCCTATACCACCTCCAACTCTTGCTGGCATGCCTGTTTACGGAGCATCTCAGGCAAGTCTATCCTCAGGGTTCTATGACCTTAGAAATGCCTTTGACCCACCTCTTGTCGGAGCCCGGTCAACCCTAGCGATTTTGGACTCGGGAGTGCGTAAGACTCATGAGGGATTATTAAATAAGTTCGTTTATGAGGCAAACTTCTCCGACTCCCCAACCTGTGAGGATATTTTTGACCACGGTACAGGTGTAGCCTACTTAGCTTGTGGTGGAACTAATGGGCCAGGGGAAGAGAGTGGCATTACTCCTGGTGCCTACTTTATGAATATAAAGGTTCTTAACGATATTGGGGTAGGAACGGAAGAGGCTGCTGTTTTAGGGATAGAGTGTGTGATTGAATTGAAGGAGCAAGCCGTTCAACAAGGCTTATCTCCCAGCGACCCCTTTTATCCGAGTGGGCTTAACATGTCTTGGGGTGCTCCAGATGATGGCGACCCGGATAACCCAATAAGAGTAGCCTGTAGGGCTTTACCGGAGCATGGTTTATTAGCCTTTGCCTCAGCGGGCAACGGTGGTCCTAATCCTGGAACCGTGACGATGCCTGCTTGTGAACCTCTACCAGCAGTAGTGGCAGTTGGGGTGGTTACTATTTCACCTTTCCAAATAGCTGAATATTCAAGCCGAGGGCCAACAAAGGAAGGATTTATTAAGCCTGATGGGGTCTTTTTTGGTCATCGTATGCTTACTGCTAGTTCAAAATCGGATACCGCTTACACTATAAAGTCGGGTACTTCATTTGCTGCTCCAGGGATTGCTGGCGCTGCGAATTTGGGAGCGGAACTTCTAATGCGATTACTAGGTCAAGAGATTGTTGATATACCTGAAGGCGTTGAGCTAGTTAAAGAAAATCTAATGAAATACGCAGTTAAACCTGCCGGTATTCCAGCAGGCCAAGATAATAATTATGGATATGGTCTGCCCGCAGGCGACTTAATTCTAGGCGCAGTTAGACCTGCTTTAATGGACCTGAGTATGATTACTCCTATTCTTGGATTAGCAATGGTTGGAATGATGGTACCTAGCTTGATAAAAGGAATGAAATGATGAGGTTGCCTAAACTTGAAGATGTAGTAATTAAGGCCAATGCCCGGTATTTCTTCCTTCAGGGCTATATTAGTGGTGATACCTATGATAGGGTATTTAAGTGGCTTGATGGTGAAGAAGATAAGGAAATACAACGTGTGGTGGTTAATTGGATGAAGAGGGATGCAGCTTGGATTGACGAGGTAGCACCAGCTATTATGGAGCGTTTTCGGTTTGCTGCACCAGTAATCCGTAGATTGGTGGAGCATATTCGTAAATTAATACTATCACGAATAAGGGAGCTTGAAGGAGGTTAAAATGCCCGGTCAAGCAGTCATAACCATAAATGAGACCCAGTGGAATGTCTGGGTAGCCAGTACCTACGCTGAGCTGACTACTGGTCTAAGAGGAAGAACTTCGATAGATTCTGGCACAGGCATGGTGTTTATCCTACCCGCAACACAAGCAGTATCGGTAGATACCACTGGCATGAACTTTGCCTTGGATATCATCTTTATTGCTAATAGCATTGTCATCGACGTGGCCAGAAATATAGAGCCAGGCTACTTGGTGACCGAAGAGACTCCTTGCGACTCCTTCCTGGAAGTCAATGCTGGAGAGGCAGTTGATGTAGAGGTTGGAGATACCGTTAGCACTACAGCTATCCAGGAACCGGGGTTTGATTGGAGTACAATTACTTCCTTCGCTATACCATTAGCACTTCTTGGCTTTGTCTGTGCTATGGCAGGTGGAATGATGACTGGGGTTGTGGGTTCTTCATCACCACCAAAACAACTAAAGAGTGGCCATCAATCTATTAGTGGCGAACCTCGCCGCCGTTTGGTTGAGCAATATGGTAGCTGGGCAGTGGGAAGGGCGGAAGCTATTTGCCCTGAAGGAGATATTGCTTGTGTTACCAGAGAAGCGGAAAGACTAATAGAAACACTTAGAGGTAGGTACGGTGAGGAATTACCAGAGAGAGGAAAAGGACAGGGAAAGGTAAGTGTTAAGTGCCCAATCTGTGGAAAGGAAATAGAGGTTGTAGGCTATGATAGGGTTACTAGGTCAGAGACACTTAAGAAACACATTGAAAAGGAGCACCGTGCAGGACACCACTCCATGTGGCTAACTTTGGGGCAGCGAAAGGAGTTGGAGACGAAATATGGCGCTGTAGCGGTTAGGTGGGCTGAGGAAGCCACCAAGCCAGGTGATATAAAAGGGGTAGAAACGGCGGCGGAATACTACTACAAGAAGATAAGGGAGGCATTCGGTCTGGGACACCTTTCCCCCGAGCTAAGCGAAGAGCAAATAATGAAATTGAGGGAGGTTCTGGGGCTGACAGCAAGTGCAGCTGAGGCTCTTAAAATTCATCAAGAGACAGGGTATATCGCGTGATAATACAGCCAGGAACAAACCTTTTAGGGGATTTGCTTGAGGAGTTCTGCTCCGAGAAAGGGTTGGGTAAACCGCCGGCCAGGGTAAATCTCTACAGTAGGGAGGAATATATCGAGGAAACCGGTGACGACAAAACGGCTGCCCGTTACTCAGCCAACAAAGACCAGATAGCCGTGTCCCCCGATATTGTATCTCATATAAACCTTATCCTTCACGAACTGGCCCACCATTACCAGTCCCTCCGCGAAGGAAGTGCAAAGTTTGATCGGAAATATGATGAACACACCAAGACCTATGGGTATATCGATAACCCCTATGAGGTTGAAGCCAGGAAGCTTGAGATGAAATGGCGGCCTGAGTTTGAGCAACTGTTAAAGAAGAAGCTGGAGGCTGCCGGCATTGGCTAATTTGATAACTCCCGAATTAGTCCTGCAGGTGGCTGAGGCTGTTGAGGATTACCAGATAACGGCTAAAGAGTTTAGTAGTATTATTTCGGTTATTACCTCAATATTTATGGGAGTAGCAATAATAAGTCTTGGAGCCATACTTACAGAACCAATAATAAAAGACTTTACTGAAGAGACAGGGTTTAAGACCAAGAAGGTAGCAGGAGTAATAATACCTAAACCAATAAGCAAGAGGAGTATTTAATGCCAAAGGTATATCTCGAGCTAGAAGATGTAGAGCAGCTGGAAGAGGCAGCCACTTGCCTCAGGGACCAGCTGTTGGTAAGGGTCTTGTTCTGGGGGGCCTGCCGAGTTAGCGAAGCCCTGGCTATCAGGATCCCTGAAGACATAGATGTCACCGGTGGCACCATCACCATTAAGCACCTTAAAACCCGGACCAGGCTTCTTTGCCCTTACTGTGAAACCAGGATGTCGCGCACAGCTAAATTCTGCCCAGGCTGTGGTAAAGAAGTGCCAAAGCCAATCAGGCGCCAACAAGAAGAACACCGGCAAAGAACAATCCCCCTCGATGATGAAACGATGAGCCTGCTTACCAGTTTTAGTAGTCAGGACCACACGAAGGGGCTCCTCTTCAAGATTTGTCGCAGCCATGCCCGGAAGATAATAAGCGATTGCGCCACAAGAGCCAGCCTGGGGAAGCTGGTAAATCCTGAGACAGGCCAGATACGCGGGGTCTCACCTCATCGCTTAAGGGATGCTTTTGCTACCATGGCAGTTCAGCAGGATGATTCGACAGACGCAATTAGGAGCCTTCAGGAGCAGCTCGGTCATGCTAACATTGGAACCACCATGAAGTACAGAAAGATTGCCGGTAGAGAGCAGCGGGAGTGGTATGATAAGTTAAAAGAGGGGACAAGAGATGGTAACCGCAGTTAGGCCAGGTGATAAGGAAATAAAGCGCCGGACTGAGCTAATTGCTCAGTCCAAAGTAAGATCCCTGGCGGATGGTGAGGTCAGAGATCTGTATACTATATTGCACAAGGAGCTTCACTATTCCTATGTAACAGGAGAAATCGGCTCTCTTGCGTTTTTCATTATACACTATGGTCTTGATCAACTGTTCGATGCGGAGCGGAGGGGGTTCAACAGATGGTAACAGCACTTAGACCCAGCCAGGGTGGTTTTCTTCGTCCCTTTGGCACAGCCTGGTTCATCATAGAGTTTCTAAAAGGCAACGGCCCCGAGGACTCCACGCGGATAGATCCGGCTGAGGGAGCTCCGATGACAGATATCCACGGTGAGTATAAGAGTGCCCTCCACCGAGCTCATGCTAGTGATGCTGCCGTCCGGGACGAAGAGGAAAGAGCAAGGCGTGAGAAGCGACCGATTAGCCCGGAGAGGATCGAGGCGATGGCAGAATTTTACCTGGCCCGGATCCCCTATAAAGAGCTCAAGATGCGGCACCACAGCTTCGTTAGCTACTTTGGAATGCTGAAGCGGTTAGGCTGGGTAGAAGCGGTAAAGGAGGAGCCATCAGGTCCCCAAGAGTACCACCCGAATTTCCAGCCGCGAAGGTATTACCGCCTGACGGACAGGGGCAAGGCTGCCACTATGCCGGAGCTTTCAGATCCGATAACAACCCTGTACAATTACCCCAGGGAAATCCGCAGTGCCAAAAGATATTACTACACTAAAAAGATGTAGCCCCTAATCAAAAATCCTCCTCAATGACATATATTCTCCCTCGGAATTGCCTTATCACCCCGCTAATTTTCAATCCTGGTGCGTCTGGTGATGGCCAGCTCGGGCCAACTCTGAGTCCCTAGTGTCTCTGGGGGGATTTGGCAAATTGCTCAATTTTCTCTGACCTCTGGGGGAAGAGAAGGAAATAGCTAATTCCTCTGATATTACTAAAGCTCTTTTTGTGAGAAGCTATTATTGTAGCTTATTTTGAAGCTAGAACCTTAAAAAACACCACTTACCCCAAAAAGTTCTAGGGCGAGTCCGAACCTTAACTTTCCGTAAATCTGGGGGGCAAAGCTACAGAGTGAATAGGGCAAACCACCGGCATTTTGAAGCCCGAAAGCATATAGCCTAGTGGTCATAGAGTTTCAGAGCCTAGTTAGGGGGGGCTATCCCTTTGAGGATGGTGATAATATGAGAGATACCCCTAACTACATCAAAAGCCTGTTACTCCCCAACGCCAAAAGCCCAAGAGGGCGAAGGGTATGGTCAATAGACCTAGAAACCACTTGGCTACCCTTCTTCTTGGCTACCAACACTATGGGCGACACCGCTATTCCTGCTGACGCTTTAGGCTCACCGATACGCCTAGCCTATGACAAAGATGGCTCTGTTAGGTTCTCCAAGACTGGGCGACCTGTGTCCAGAGTGGCTAGACCTATCTCCGATAGTGTAACCCTTATTCGGCAGAACTTTGTTGCTAATCTCCAGCAATATGCCGAGCAAGTCGCCACCGATAGGCAGAAGGATTATGCTAAACAGGCAGAGCAAGCCACTATTGCGGGCAAGCCGATTATAGCCCACGATAAGGTTGAGCTTGACAAGGCTATCCAGCTTCAGCTAGAGGAAGCTATGCGACAAGCCCAAGAGGAAGCCATACCAGAAGCCCCAGAACCCCAAAAGGAGCTGGTAACAGCCCAGTAAATAGGGAGCAAGCCCCCCCTATCTAGGCTCTGAAGCAAAACGAAAGGGGGGCTATACAATGGCAACAACCCAAACTTTGCCAAAGTGGGCAACCCTTGACCGCAGAAATGTTTTAGCTTCCATCTTAACCGATTATCTAGCTATTAAGGGCTGGAAACTAGACTTGATGATAGGCGAGTTTTACAACCTTGATTACGAGGCTAGAATTAAGCCCATTATAGCCGACTGGAAGCACCTAGACAGAGAGCTAGACACCGCCTTGTGGGAAGCTGAACGAAAGGCGTTACACTCATTAGGCGAAAGGACATACCCCATTAGAGGGCAGTTCTCTGCTATATCTAGGGACATTTACGCTGAAAGCCAACCCCTTTATTACCTAGAGGGTCAAGCGGTTAGCGGTATAACCTTAACACCCTTTGTTAGAGTGCGGTTAGCGTCAAGCTACATTAGATTATATGTAGATTTGGGCGAAGCATTAAGGCAAGTTAGCAAGTCGCAAAGGCGAAAGGCTATCCGATATGGCAAGGCTCTACCAAAGTCAGTAAAGAGGGCAATTAGCAGTAAAGTATTAGAAGCGGTCAGGGATTATTATAGCCACTAAAGCATAAAAACGAAGTGAAAAGACACTCCGCTACTGGGGTGTCTTTTTGCTATTATACCGATAATTCACAAGGGAAAGGCACTTCCTATAAGGGGGTGTCTTTTGCCTTTATACCGCTAGTTTAGTCAATGGGCGATACGAATAGTATCGCCCCTCTTTTTATGGGGGGTATGTAGGAGTGGCTAAACAAACTCGCTTCACTAAATCAAGGGCATTTCTACGCCAGCGTAGAGTTGCCAATCGTAAAATGCGAACAAGGGTAATGCCTGAAGACAGGTGATTATGGAGAAAACCGAAAGGAGGTAGTATGGCTCTAAAAGACCTCACAGGCAAAACTGTCTATGAGCTTGACCGGGCGGACTTTGAGAAGCTCTTTTGCCAGCACTGCCACGAATATGAGGAGTGCGACAGGAACGATAAAAAGGTGCTCGGTTGTAAGGCTTTCGTAGATAGCGGGCTTTGGGACAGTTTTTACCGCAAAGATTAACTGAATAGCCACAAGGGTTGTGGCACAGCCACAGCCCGAAAATAAATAAGTCATTGGAGGCAACGCAATGCAGGTAGAACACTATTCGCTGAGAGATGTCGGCAGGGACGATGGGAGATCTCAAGTTGAGATCACACAGACAAAGGTTGTCTGTAACAAATGCGGAGCAGTCTATGAGGACATTGAAAGCATAGAGCAGGCAAAGAAGTGGATTGCTGAGGGCTATGCACCTTGTCCGAACATAGCCTGCAAGGGCGAGTTGGAGATCAAGGGAGGTTAGCCCTCCCGCTGGAGAGCATAACAATAAGAACGCTATTCCAACGGGCAAATAAAAGAAAGGAGGGGAACATGGCAAGAATATTCATTGTTGATGGAACTACTTACCCAGACCCGGGTCCTGATGTAACCCCGGACCGGTTCAAGCAGATGATGGCCGCCTTTTTACCCGAGCTGGCCACCGCCGAGATGACCCAGGAAACACAGGGCGAGGACACCATCTACCGGTTCAAGAAGCGTGTCGGCGTTAAGGGCTAAATATGGGCGATATTGCTGAAATTCTAAAGAGCGTCCCTGAGGTAAAGCTCAAAATTATACCCCTCACCTGGGAGTTGCTTGACGAGAGCGGTCATATCGACATCAAGAAGTCATCTTACAATGTCAAGGAGGTCGATGCCGCCTTAGAGGAAGCGGAGAGCTATGCTCGGACAACGGAGAGTGCTGTCTCTCATCTGAAGAACCTTCTTTGCTAGCAGAGGTAGAACGAATGTGGGACTTAGATACCCTGCACGCCATGAACGAACGTGCATACGAGGAATACAAACGGAAACAGCCTACTACCCCGCTGGAAGGATTGAGAGAGAAGCTGCGCAATGCTCGCCCTCCCTCTATCTCTATACTCCTGGGTGTCTTCCGGAATGTTGAGACTTACAACGACTTTGTGAAACTGGTCAGGGAATACCTTCCGGAAAGGGAAAAAGAGATACTGGAGAAGCCTACTCCCCACGAGCAGATGGCATGCTTTGCCTCGCACTTTGAGGACCGGTACCTGCCGTTGCATCCTAGCTTTAAGGATGGGATGTGCGAAGACGACTACTATGAGCTCTTGCGCGAAGTACCCATTATCGTTATGGGATTCGGCTGGGAAGATTACCACGAGCTAGATAGTGCCAGGCTGGGAGTTCAGCTTATGAGCTACCTTTTTGAGTCGCCTATGGAGGGTTATGACGGAGGCGAGAGAGTGGCCCTGGTTGACGGATTCGCACCTGAATACCAGCGCGAGGCACAGCGAGTCCCCTCAAACGGCATCACTCTTGATGCTGCCGACCGCATACTCAAGGGGAAAAAGTGGCTAGGTTTGCGAAATTGGGCTCAGTATATAAACCAGTCCACTGGTAACTGGTTCCTCGATACCGACCAGGAGATGCGATACTCCGGGATGCAAAACGACTGGGATAAAGAAAGTGTCGAGGCGATGAGCAAGGAATGGCTCCAAGCCATTACTTTTTACGACAAAATGATGGATTTCGCCGGATGGCTTGAGGATGGAAAAGAAGGACCAGCCCGCTTTAAGCAAACGATAGATTTCATTTTAGCCCATCTTGAAGAGGGGGTGTAAATGGCACAGGAACTAACTAAACAACCGGTAGGCTACCAGTGGGCGCTGCCGGAGAATGTTGAGGTCCCGGCCGACGAGCTGAAGGTGCGCCTCGACTTCTACGGACAAAGTGTGGTGATGTATGTCGTAGACAAGGGGATTATTACCACCAAGATGGTGAGTGCCCAAGATATTGCCCTGGCATTACTCCGAGATATACCGCTGGGGTCGGGAGTACTCCCTGAAAATACTCTTTGGTGGCAGCACAGACAGGATGGAGCACCGGTAGTAGCATTATGGCGCCCGCCGCAGGTCTGGCCAGCTGCCTTGCAGCTCGAGCCCTTCAAACCACCGCGGCGCTTTAAGCTACCCATGCCCGGGCTTATCTTCATATGCCGGCCAGGATCCCCGCCAGGAGTCGTTGCCGTAAAGAGACGACCGGCTACTCCGGAGGAGCCAATTTACTATGCCCCACTATACAACGTGTATCAGGGTGGTAACACCTGCCCCGGCAGCCACAAATACTCAGAGGACATCTCCAAAATACCAGAGGAGTTTTTTACAGCCTTCTTCACGCAAGCTCTCGGCGGTGAGGTCTCCCGTAAGTTTGGCCACGACCTGCTTAAATTGTGGGAGAGCATCGATGGAAAGAGGCGATATCCGCTGCGGGATCTGATGCCGTGCGGCAAGGTGGCAAATCTTTTGAAGTAGGAAGACGATGACCAAACCAGTGAATTATTTGACCAATTCGTTGACAGGTCTCGAGGGGGAGCCGGGAGTCTTCTATAATTACATCCTGGCTGCCGATGGGCTATTTATCCAGGCAAAGAACGCTCACCTTGCGGCTACCGTCTGTATTGCTCCCCAGCTGGTTAGAGGGCTAGCGCCCCTCGAGGAGAGCATCCAGTTGCTCCATGGGAAGATCCCCATGTATTTCCTTAACCTGGCACTGTCAGTATTATGCATCAAGCCGGATATCGAGCAATACTTGGCGCTTATCTGGCAGGATAACTACAGCCTGGGCGTACCTTCTCAGTCGCAAACTGCCGCCTCGGTGACCTATGAGACCTTGCCCAGCACAGTACTGGATATCCATAGCCACACCGGGGGTATGCCCCCGCACTTTAGCGGTATAGACGACTATGACGAGCAGGGGTTCTGTCTCTATGCCGTAGTCGGAAACCTTCGCAACCTGTTCCCTACGGTAGAGCTCCGGTTAGGTGTATATGGTTACTTTATGCCCCTCGGGAAGGAGGATATCTTTGTATAAGATAGCCTTGAGCTGGAACAGTGAAACACTTGAGGTAGATAACTCCCGAGTAGCCGCGATTATTGTCGTAGGCTGCGGCGGTACCGGTGGGTTTGTCGCTGATGGTCTCGCCAGGCTGCTTCCCCGAGCCATAGACCTAGTACTTATTGACATGGATACAGTAGAGGAGCGCAACCTGAACCGCCAGAGCTTTACCACCGCCGACGTGGGGCTCTTTAAGAGTGAAGCTCTGGCAAAGCGTTTGGCCAGTAAATACCAGCGCCCGATACAATACAGCGTTTTACCGGTCGGGGTCGGCGATTTACCCAGAGGAATAGTTGTCGGGTGTGTTGATAACGGCCCAGCTCGCCAGGCGATCGCCGACCACCTCCATGATGGTCAATGGTGGGTAGATTCAGGGAATGGTCGCAACTTTGGCCAAGCACTCATCGGCAACTCAAAAACCGAGAAGTTGAAACCATCTTTCCTAGCCAACCTATGCTGTAGGCTACCGCTCCCCACCATCCAGCAGCCAGCTATTCTCGCCCAGATACCCAGACAGCAGAGCTGCACCGATGCGGTGGCTGCCGATGACCAGAGCCCAACAATCAACCAGGCTATGGGCGCCCTGGTACTCGAGGTGGTGAGGCGCATCCTTGAAGGAACCTGCCCCTGGATGCAGCTGTATCTTGACCTTGATGCCGGCACACTAACTCCAACCATGGCAACACCGGAAGTAGTGTCCCGGCTAACAGGAATAAGACCCAGTAGACTAATCGCAAAAGAAAGGAGGTGAGACATGGCTAGGGAAGAGCTAAGGGTAAACATCATCATCAAGGGGGACCGCATTTTCCTGGGAGCTCAGGCGACTGACTGCGACCCGAAGATGGCCACAATGCAGGGCAATCTTCAGACCGCTCTCGAGAGCATACCCTCATTCGTCGAGGAAGCGAACCAGCAGTGGGATGCAGCTCCCCGCAATCCCAAATCCACAATTCCAGAACCAGTAGCACCGGTTAGAACGGCGCCAGCAGCAGTAAGTAAAACGGCTGCTCAGCCGAAATTCTTCTAATTCTTGATGAGCGTCAACAATTAACCAAGCTTTCGGGTTGGCCTCCGAAGGCTGAATAAGTGGCCAAAAAGGAGGTGATAAAGATGGAAACTCAAGTTAACAAACTGAGAGAGCTGATGGAGCTGCTTAAGCCAGCGGTCCCGAAGAAGTCGGCGATTCCGATTACGGCCTACATCAGGCTCGGTGAAGGGAAGGCGATAGCAACGGACCTCGAAACCATGGTCATAGCAGACCTACCCGAAGCCGAGGAGCCTATGCTACTCCCTTTCGCCCCGCTTGCCGAAATGCTAAAGTACATACCCGGCAATGAGACGATCAAGATTGAGGCTCAGAACAAGAAGGTTTCCCTGGCATGGTCCAGTGGCACCGCCAATTACCCCACCCAGGCTGTCCAAGACTTCCCAGTACTGCCGGAAATGCCAACCACGGCCGAGGGGACCATTGATGGCGACACCCTGATAGCGGCGATGCTGGCTGCCTTACCCTATGTTGCTGCTGATGAGACTCGGCCCGTGCTTCGCGGTGTAACCCTGATATTGGGGAGTCCCATTGAGGTGGCTGCAGGAGACGGTTTCAGAATGAGCCACCAGGTGCTGGGGCTTTCCTTCCCACTTGAGGCGAAAATCATAGTACCAGCTCATGCCGTGAGGATTCTGGGGCATGTCTTCGCCAAGGCGCCCCGGACGCCCCCTTCATCTGCCGATTCCCTGATACCGATAATTACCGCCAAGCGGCAACTCCACATGGCTCTCACCGGTGAAAACAAGGTCAGACTAGACCTCGGCCGGCCGGCATCCGTTGTCATCAACCTGGTTCAAGGTACCCCACCAGAGTGGCTCAAGCTCATTCCTAAAGGCGAGCCTATACTGCAGAGCCAGGTCTTTGCCCCACAACTGGAAGCAGCCGTAAAGCGAGTCCGGACCATCGCCAAAGACGGCAAAAACATTGTCCGCTTGGCTTTCGCTGATGGCAACCTTACCGTCTCCGCCAAAGCAGAGGATCAGGAAATCAGTGCCACGATAGACATCCTGAATACTCAGGGCGAATCCGGCAGGACGGCACTTGACTACACGTACCTTCTCGATTACCTTTCCGGCAAGCAAGGTATCGTCACCCTCTCTAAATACGACGATGCCGGTCCGGTAGTCTTCCAGTACCAGAATTCGCCTCGTGTCCTCATCATGCCCATGTTTGTACAATGGGGCGATGAGAAGCCGACAGCTGCGGAAAAGGCAGAGCCGGAACCAGAGACGATTGAGGAAGCTACTGAAGCAGAGAAGGAGCCCGAGCCAGTAGCGGCAGCACCGACCGAGACACCAGCAAAGCGGAAGCGGAAGCGGAAACGCTAACCGCGTAATCCTGAGGCAACCAGGGGTGCTGGGGCGGGAAAACTCCAGCACCCCACTTTATTAGTCACTAATATACCATGAAAGGAGGCTTAAGGATGCAACTCTTGACGAAAGAGATACGCGATAAATTCAAGAAGATTGGGAGCCAGGATGGAAAAGGTGGAGAGGCAGTATGTGTAGTGAAGTTTTTTGACCCGACTGGGAGCTGGACCTGGTATGCGACTGAGTTCGATGGTGAAGACATATTCTTCGGGCTAGTTGATGGTTTTGAGCTTGAGTGGGGAACATTCTCGCTGTCCGAGCTACAGACAACCAAGGGTAGATTCGGCCTCGGCATCGAGCGGGACAGGTATATCGGCATGCCCAAAATGAAGGATATCTCCGCCTTGAAAGGTAGAGAGAGTTCCTGGTGCTACTAACATAAACATACATAGAAAGGAGGTGACAAGTGAAAATAACGTCCTATGTGGAGCTAACACCAGCTCAGGAAAAGACCCTTGAGGCACTGGAGACGGTCACTGTCAGAACGTCCCTTATCAATCCTACCGTCGTGGCCACAATTCGTACCTTCCAGGTGCAAGAGGTCAAATTAACCATCGGTGCCGATGGAGTAATTCAACATGTGGAGGTGCAAGATGTCTGATAGGAAAGTCGATGGCTGGATAGACGACCTGGTTGGTGCTCTCGTCGACCCTATCATAGTGATGCCCGGGGGCTGGGGAGATGACCTGCCCGAGTGGCTGAGAACTAGGGTTACTCTTGAGCGCCTTGGCGAAAACATTGTGGCACTGCGAGAGGGGAGAGAGCTGACCGCTACCGATGCTGAGGCTGCCTGCTACCTGTTCACAGCCTCGTTGACTGCCCCAATGGGAAGCGACTGGACCCAGATATATCTCTACGTTGCTGGCGGGGAAATGAAAGACAAAATGCCGGAAGACATAAAGGTAGAATCCTTAACAGAGAGCCAGTGGCGCGACTTAAAACACTTGAAAGACTGGATCTACCAGCAGCGGGTGAAACACCGCAAGGAAAAGCAGCGGGGCGAGCGGCGCCAGGCAAAAGAGGAAGCCGAGGCAAAGGAGCTGGAGACCAGAGCGGTCCAGCCATCCTTCTTCTAGTATATTAGTCGGGGCTCGAATCCGGAATTGGGCTATACGACCACCAACTACCATCCGGTCTAGCAAATATACCTTCATCAATGATTTTAGGTGGAATCGCATAAATACCTTCATCAGTGATTTTAGGTGGAATCGCATAAATACCTTCATCAATGATTTTAGGATACTGACCTGGTGCGGGAGCCATTGGCGCTGGTGGTGTAGCACAGGAAAAAGACACCAGCAAGCACATTACTAGCGCTAGCCCTATTACCGTCATCAGCTTTTTCAATGGTCGTCCACGGATGGGGAGAGTCCACCCTCTATATATAACGAACTTTGCTGGGAAAAGTTAGCCTGGGGTATATTACCGGGGTCGGGGGTTCGAATCCTCCGACCCCTTTTTTGTGTCTTAAACTGTCTCAAAGTGATGCAACTTGATGTAAAGTGTCTCACTCTAACTCAAACTAGCACATAGTAGGGGTCGGGACCACAAATCCCGTCCCCCCTTTTTGTCTTTTTATCCCACTTCCGCTGCTGTAGCCAGGCATCAACAAAGCTGGCTATCAGGCTGCCCACCACTATTACAGCGAAAATAGTCCCGATATCTCCTCAGGTCATAACCCACCCCCTTTAGAATATGAACTTGCCGAGACAAAATCCAATAGCGAACAGACTCCACCCCCAAAAGAATATCGGGATTTTTCTCTGATACCATTCCTTGGTCAGTTTATCACTCATAGCTTACCCCTTTCTCCTTTCTACGGTCTAGCTCTCTTTGTATGCCTGTCGCAATAGCATAAAATCGTCAATGCCTACCTCTTGGGAGCTTATCAAGGGCGCCCATGACTCGGTCAAGGGATGGTATTCCAGTATCCAGCCTCTAAAGTATTCTAGACCTGCCACTTCGTCAGGGTTAGCGTCTTCCCAGCCTGCGGGCGGGTATGCCACGACTGCGTAGGTACTCCCTTTCAGCAGCGTGGTCAAGATGTTTAGGGTAGGATCTAGCCAGTATCTAGCCCAGTGGTCGCCTTTAGCATAGGCGTTATCTGCTCCCTTCCTGAAGTCCTTGGCAAAGGACTCGACTTGTTCATAGGTTGGGTAGTCTGTCTCTTCCACCTCACCCCCCTGCTTTTGTCTGGATCTGGTTTCTTGCTGCGGGTTACTTAGCGAACTAGCCCGCCAAATGGTTAAAGAGTAGACCGCAGACCCCTACACTCCTATCCACTTGAACATCTTCTCCACAACCTTAAACAGGAGTTCAAAATACCACTCAAACACAGCCGAATACAGGTTAACAATCCAGTCAATCAACTGCCTCAGCACATTTCACCTCCTCAGCTCAGTATAACCAGCCACCGCCGAAAACAATAGGGTATTCGAATCCCCCTGGTGAGCTGGACAGCTCGCGTCGGCAGTCGGCAAAACTTTGCGATTCGCAGCTTTTTGAGCCTACCACGCCTGAAACCCCTGGCAGTCGGCAGCCGACCCGAATCACCACGCCCTACAATCAAAATCTAGCCCCCTCTCAGGCAGAGTCCGACCGATATAGCATCAAGGTTAGCAGCCCCGCCATGTAGGGCAGTCAAAATGCTCGGTCAACAAAAAAATTCGCAGATTACTCCCCGCCCTGTCTGGTATCCCTATTTTTTACTCTTCCAGACCAAGGGCAAAGTGAAGCGCAGCCTCTACTGCTTTTAGCTTTTCAGGACTAAGAGAAACCAGCCTCTCTTGCAGGCTTCTTTTAGCAATAGTAGTGATGGTATCCAGGTTGACCACACAAGGTTTGGGAAGACCATCCTCCGGCCCCAAGGAAACCTCTGAGGGAATATGACGCATCCGTGTGGTTACTGGCGCCACCGTTACCAGTTCCCGAACCGCATAAGCCTCATTGCGGGATAGGAGTAACACAGGGTGCCGTCCAGCTGGTGGCATCAATTTTGCCCACCATATCTCGCCTCGCCTCATTACCAGGGCTCCTCAGCCAGCACAGTAATCCCCACCCGGTGGGCTGCTTCAACCTCCTCAGCTGACTCCGGAACTTCTTGATAGCCATGCACATAGTCTTTTACAGCTGAGGACTCCCGTTCTTGTTTCAGAAGCCTCTCAATAGCCCGTCGAAAGAACTGGCTGCGGCTTTCTCCCTTGGCCTTTCGCTCCGTTTCCACAACCTCTAAAACATCCTCAGGCAGGCTTATAGCAACCTTGGCGCTCTTACCCATAGTAGCATCTCCTCAAATTCTTCATACCAAAGTATGAATGATTGTGCCGTGTTTGTCAAGAAAAGAGGCAGGCGGTAACCTTTTGGTGGAGCCGGTGCCATGGCCAAGGTATTGAGGGGGTGCTGCTCGCACTAAGGAAATATGGCGCCTGAGTCCTAGAATCAACATACTATGAGCCTTTTGTCAATGGCTCAGGTCTAAAGCGAGGGGAGTAAGGAAGGAAACGTGCGAAGGATGAGAGGTCTGAAGTGGGGGGTCTTGGTAGGCTCTGTGCTAATGGTCTTGGCTGTTGGCCCACAGCCATATTGGAGCGAGAATCCGACCGCTTTTTCGCCCCCCCTCCTCCTCTTTTAGGGGTTTGGATTGCCAGTTATTGCAGGAATAGTTGCCGGGGCGATAACAAGGGGCTCATGGCGGAAGAAATCCTGGCGGGGACTCTTTGTGCAATACCGGCAACCGTAGTATACTGGTGCTTGACCAGCTAGAGTAAGGAGGTGAACTATGCGAAAGTTAAACTGGGGTATCCTAATAGTAACCTTGCTAATCTCAGTGCTTGCCCTTGCCTCAGCCTTTTATGCTCATAGCAAAGTAGACAGACTTGAGGAAAGAGTGGCTGAACTTGAGGAAAGAGTGGCTGAAATGGAGGATGGACCTAAGCTGTTGGAAAATTTATATATGCATCAACAAGGCGATGACAAAGTCATTGCTGTGGTTCAAGGTATGGAAGTGACCATGAGGCCAATTAGAATTGGTTCCTCCTTTGCTCGATCCATGTTCCCCGAACTCTCAGAAAATGAAAGCCTTAAGCAGGTCATGACTGAGTTATTCAAGAGGAAGGCTCTTTTAGCTGAAGCCAAGCGATTAGGGATTGACGCTACTGAAGAAGGTTATGCAGAGTATATGAACTCAAAGACTGCATATGAAGATCCTCAGCGAGGCGGGCCGATACGGGATCACATCAAGACACTGGGGATGAGCGACGATGAGTACTGGAAGAAGGCATTACCTGGTTACATAGAAGCAGCTACCATAGTCAAGCTGTGGAACATGCACATAGAGGACATCGGGCTGGAAGAGGCAACGTATGAAGAACAATGGCAAGCTAAGAACCGTTATGCTGCTGAATTGTTAGCGAATGCTAGGATTATTTGGAAAGCTCCAGCATTAGAGGCCATATATATATCTAAATGATTCTGTTTATCCTGACAATCTCAGCATGAGGAATATACAATACCTACTGTGGGCAAGGTTCGATTAAAGTTTCCATCATCGTTTGCCAGCAAGTTGAATGCACAAGGCTCTGATTTGGTCACCCTTAAGAAGGAGATAGGAGAAGAGGCTACAATCAGCGACATATTAACAGATCTTGCCGTCAGTTACACTAACTTTCGTAAAGTGGTTTTTAATCCCGCTGCGGGAAAAGTCAGTGACCAGGTCAATGTTGTTCTCAACAATAACCTCTTGCAATTACCAGACGTGACAGAAGCCAATTACCTAGAGTAATTCTCCAGCCCTTATTTTTTATCCGGCTCAGTTTGTTGGCGGGTGGCCCCAACCCTTTTCTTTCTGACCCCTAAATTAGCGTCCAGATGCGAGGTCATTCCTCAAAAGGAAGCCCCATCATACCTCATACAGGTTTGGTCAGAGGGGTGAGGGCACCATGTTGATTCCCGAGCTTACTTCTTAAGAGCGCCCAAATTTTTAGACGATGTCACCCCACCCGCCTGATAGGTAAATTTACTTATCGTCTAGGCTACTACCAACTCCCTTTCTGTCTCTACCTTGTAGTTTTTCTCATAGAACGAATGCTTATTGAATAAAGCGAAGACAAGGTACAGTAATCTCTTGCATACTGCCCCACGTGCCTCTCTCTTGTTGAGCGGATTTTGATGTAGCGGACGTTCCTGTAGTCGCTTGGCCCAGGCTTTGAATTCCTGGTTATGCTGCAATATGTTCAATGATACTTCCCAAAGACAATAGCGAAGAAGTGGGCGGCCTTTTTTGCTCATCGGTGTCTTACTTGCCTGTTTGTTAGCAGACTCCGACTGTATCGGGTTTATACCTGCCATCTTTACCAGCTGCTTACCGCTACGGTAATGATTCAGTGGTCCTAATTCACCCAGTATGCCGGCAATAGTGATATGCGCCAGTCCTGGGATTGACAGGAGATATTTGCTCTCCGGTATCCACTCCACCAGTGTTACAATAAGGTCCTCTACCTTCCGCCTGTGCTCGGTAAGTAAACGAATCCGCTCTACCAATAGAGAGATTTCGAAACAGATCACCCCTGTTCCTGCGTGAATACCAACTGAATTGTGAGCAGCCTGATATATAGCACTCACCTTTTTGCGAATAATATGCTGCCCTTTGTATTTTGCCATCATCGTGTCCATAAACTTCTCCATACTCATCTCGGCGATGACATAAGGTGAGGGATATGCGGCAAGTACAGCTAGAGCTGTTTTGGTGGAGATGTCTTTAAAAACGGTGTAGAATTCCGGGAACAAGCTATCGAGGAGAGCGCTGAGAAGATTGGTAGCTCTGCTCCTCTCCCTGCCGAGGCCATAATAGGTGTGATAGGCAGCACGTAAGTCAGCATAGATACCCTGAGGTAACCTGGTCTCTGTGAATTTGCCAGTACGTAGTAATTCCGCTGCCATATCTGCGTCTCGGTAGTCATTCTTCCTGCGGTCAATATCTTCACCCTCTCGTCTACGCTTCAAGGTAAAGGGGCTAATTAGCCGGAAGGGAATTCCTCGCTCTTCCAAAAAGTAGGCCAGAGTGCGCCAGTAGCGGCCACCTGCCTCAATGGCAAAGATAGTGCCTCTACTGTCAGTCTTTACCATCTGCGCCTTGGTACGTTCCAGTAACTCTACGAAGCCATCTCTGGAATTGCTCACCTTGAACTTAGCTCGTGTGAATGCATCCTGTGTCTTGACTACGGCTGCATGTTTCTTCTTGTGGGCATCTATCCCAATGATCAGATACCCAGCCGGGATTTGTCTTAGCTTTCGCGCTGTGCTATTCTTCATCTTAGTGGCTCCTCCTATATTAGTTATTAGTGCGTCTGTCGGCACACCAAGACTATTATAGCCTGGGGCCATCATTATTTCTCATACTAATTTTTAGCCTTCTTTCTGGGCTTTTGAATGGTATCGTACCTCTGTGTTTAAGAGGGGCTTAGCCCCTTCTCGTTGAAAGGAGACGCCAAACTCCAGCCGGTCAAGGGCTTCGGCCTGCTCCTTATTCTCAATTGTAATATACCTCATGGTTGTGTTAAGACTTTTATGACCGGCGAGGTCTTTTATGGTGAACGGTCCCACTCCCTTCTGATGTAGCCTGGTGCAAAAGGTATGCCTCAAGATGTGGGGGCCTCGCTTACCCTTGTCGATGCCAGCCAACCTCAAGTATCTTCGCACTATGCTATAAATATACCCACGGTCCAGATTGCCCCCATTGGTGCCCACGAAAAACCTGCCATTTTGAGCCTGTGGGTGGTTGGCTAGATAATCTGCCAATGCACCTGCTGTCTCACCGTTTAGGTGGAGATACTGCTCTTTATTGCCTTTCCTGGTTATCTTTATCTGACTTCTCTCAAGGTCAACATTGGCTAGCTTCAGATTTGTTAGCTCCGACACCCTGAGCCCCGTGTGAAGGAAGAGGATAGCTATTGCCATATCACGTTCACGAACTCGTGGCCTACCCTTTCGGTCTATTGTCCCTAAAAGGCGGATACACTCCTCCTCAGTTAAGTATTCCGGCTCTTTCTCTGGTATCTTGGGGCTCCTTATTGAGGCTGCTGGATTAGCTTCTAATTCCTCATTCTCTACCAGGTAGTTGAAGAATGATTTTATTGCCGCCAGTTTTTGCGCCCTAGTGGCACTGCAGTTACCTCTGTCGGTAGCCAGATAGTCCAGATAAGCTCTGATGTCAGCCTTGGTGACCTCTCCTACTTCAAATTTATCTCGCTGATGCAAGAAGGGAATCAGCCCTCTTTCTACATCAAGCCGGTATGCTTCGATAGTGCCCTGGGAAAACCCTTTCTCAATCTGAAGATAACGCAGAAATCTGTTTAACTTGCTCCTCATGTTTTCCTCCCTTTAAGCACTAGCATAGCAGTCAACTAAATATAATTTTAGTAGTCAAAAGGATGAATTTTAGTGACCAAAAGTAGTAATTCATCCCTCTTGACAAGCAGCTCCCCCTAGTGGTATAAAGGTGTTGTACCGCAAAGCAGGGTATTAAGCCCTGTGACACTGGCGGAGGCGCTTTTTTAGTGCCCCCGGAGGGGTTATGCTGGTGTCGCTTTGCGGTACAAAGAGGTGCCCGCCCTGAAGGGGGCTTCTCTATTTGACTCCTTGGGGCGCAACTAAATGGGCGGGGTTGATAAAAAATATTTTGCACAGGGGGTTGACAAAAATTATATTTTGTGGTAGGGTAAAAGACACACTATGAATGACGAAGTCAGGAAATCAAAGCATATAAGGATGAGGCCGAGCATTGTGCGTAGGGCCCACCAAGCAGCCAAAGAGGAGGGGAAAACCCTTGGCAGGTGGGTTGAAGATGCAATGGAGGAGAGGCTTGAGAGAAAAGAAAAGAAGCCAAAATAGAAAAGACCTGCAGCAACAGGTCTTTCTGGGGTAATTAGATAGTGAGCTTATCTAGTTTCATTGTAAAACAAATACTAAATATAAGTCAAGCAACAGAGCTCAGAGACCCCGAGTGTGGGTGTTCTTTGAGCTCTTTCAGTTTTCTTGAGGCAGGGCGCTCGGGAAATCAAGGCAAGAGAGTTTCCTCCTCTTCCTCTTCCCGTCCCGTGTGGTGCCTTGACCGTAATCGGGGTTAGCACCCTGCCTCAAGAGGGGTGAGTTAGCTTGATATAAGTAAGGGAGGTAAATAAAAGTGCAAGCGTACTGTGTGAAATGCCACGACAAAAGAGAAATGAAGGATGCTAAGAGCATAACCATGAAGAATGGAAAGCCAGCAACCCAGGGTGTATGTCCGGTGTGTGGCACGAAAATGTTTAGGATTGGTAAAAGCTAACGAGCTATCAGGCTGGTGGAGGAAGAACTCAAGTGAGGTGAGTGATGATAGTGCTGGACAAGATTAAGGCCTTTTTAAAATGGTATGGAAAAGGAATGTGGTTTTTAGAAGACCTAAAACCAAAAGCGAAAGGTGCTGAGAAAAGGGCGGCTGAGCCCCCTGAGACAAAGGTAGAGGCTCCCGAAAAGAAGGGGGATGAAAGTAGCTCAAAGTAGGGAAACGGGCCTTGTCGGGGGAAACCAGGGTGCTGGGGTTTTCCGCCATGATTACCACCAGCTTAATTTGAGCACCCACCCCTCCCGTATCCGGAGCCCTGTGGGAATCGGGCTTAGCGGCAGGGCCCACCAAGTAGAATAGCATGAACACAGGAGTTAAACAATTGAGAGAGGAGGCAAGGTCGGGTACTAGAGACAGAGGCTTCCGTTGATGAAGTCAAAGAAGCGGTTTCTAAACTCCAAGAAGCGCTGCTTTCAAATCGGGCTAGTGTCTGCCTGCCCATGCTGGGAAAGACGTGAAAGTTTAAGATGGAAATCGGGATAGGAGATTTCTTATCAGCTACATTGAGGGGTGCAACACCGTTGCTCTTTTGCGCATTAGGTGTGCTTCTAGCGGGAAGAGCAGGTGTTTTGCATCTAGGTGTAGAGGGTACGATGCTGATCGGGGCTTTAGCTAGTGTTCTCGGAACAGTTTTTGGAGGCAATCCCTGGATGGGGGTGCTGGCGAGCATAATGGCAGGGGTAGCGTTCGGGCTAATTTTAGCTGTTTTAACGGTTTATTTGCCTACTGATCAAGTAGCAATTGGAATTATGTTTAACTTGGTGAGCATTGGCATAACCAGCTTTATACTTCGCCTTGTGATAGAAGAAATAGACGTTATTTTGCCTGTTATCCCACCAATATTTTTCGGCATCTCTTCCTTTACATTGGTAGCTCTTATTTCAGCAGGAGTTATGTGGTGGTTACTCTTTCGCACTGGGCCGGGGTTGAAAGTCAGGGCAACGGGAGAAGATGCCCATGCCGCTCATGCTGCTGGGACAAACATAGCCAGAGTAAGGCTTGCTATTTTGACAATTGCTTCAGTACTTTCCTCTCTTGGTGGTGCATATCTTAGTATTGGCTGGGTAAGGGGCTTTACGGATAACGTTACTTTAGGGCGAGGCTACATTGCTTTGGCAGCAGCTTACTGTAGTAGATGGAATCCTCTTATTGTACTTGTCGTCTGCTTGGTATTTGGGGCTGGTGAAGCACTAGCCTTCAGGGCACAGGCAGGAGCAATAGGTGTTAACCCATATTATGTTTTTATGGTTCCTTATGTTCTTACTATTTTGGTTGTCGCGTTAGCTGGACGAGGTCGTGACCCTGCCGAGGTAGGCAAGCCTTATATAAGGAGGTGATAATCATGATTAGAGTATAAGAAACTTATGAGAACCAAATTTTTCTAAGGAGATAAATCAGTGAAAAAGAAAATATTATGGGTGGGGCTAACTTGCTTATTGGCGACGGCTCTAGTACTGGCCTCTTGTGGTGAGGCAGTACCAGGCGAGCAAGAAGAAGAGGAGGAGGAGGAGGAGGAAGAGGAGGAGGAAGAGGAGGAGGAGCCAGTCAAGGTAGCAGCTATTTGGTCCACAATAGACCCGGGTAATAATCGTGGTTGGGATGAAGCTCAAGTTAGAGGCCTCAGGGTGTTGGAAGAAGAGTATGGTTGGGACTTATCTATAGCTGAAGGTGTATCTTACGCCAGAACGACTATGGTTGCCGCTAGTTATGCTGCCAAAGGTTATGATATAGTGATATTCCCCGACGCCGGGCAGACGCCTGCCTGGATGGAAGTTGCACCGAAATATCCCGATACTTGGTTTCTCATGTTGTCCTACGCTGATAAACTTCCTGATTCACCCCGCGTGGCTGCATGGAGTTCGGACCTTTATGCTTATGGTACCATGGTAGGAGTAACGGCTGGCGAAATCACCGAGACTAACAAAATTGGTATTGTTAGTGGAGTGCCTATTGAGGTACTAAAGATTGTTTGGAGCGGTGTAATTGAAGGAGCTAAGGCAGTAAACCCTGCAGCAGAAGTGATGGTTTCTTGGACAGGTGACTGGTCTGATCTGGCTAAGCAAAGCGAACTAGCCAAGTTGCAGTTGGGACAAGGTTGCGATGTGATGCACTCTATGGCCGGAGTAAAAGAAAGAGGTGTACTTGAAGCTACTGAAGCCGCCGGTGCTTACTATATTGGTTATATGTCTGATGTTTATCAGGATGCTCCGTCAGCTGTAGTAACCAGTGTAATATGTGATACTCCTCCGATGTACCGTGAAGTGGCTGATGCTTTTTTAGCCGGTACACTGGAAAAGAAGATTAACATACTAGGTTTGGAGCGATTCACATTAACTGACTTCCACGGTATGATACCTGCAGAAACTGAAGCTAAAGTTCGTGAGACTGTTGAAAAGCTTAAAACTGGTGAGATTAAAGTACCATATGTGCTACACCCCGAGCTTTAGTAAAAGTTAAGATTTAGTAGGTTTTGGCGCTTTTAAGAGACAACTTTCTCTTTTAAGCGCCAGACCCTCTAGATATAATAGGAATAGTGTTAATTAAATAGGTGGCAGGATAATGAGCACTAAGCCAGTAGTGGTTATGGAAGACATCTCAAAAAGTTTTGGTAACGTACAGGCCTTAGATAAGGTAAGCTTCACATTAGAGCCTGGAGAAATAAGGGCGTTGGTAGGTGAAAATGGGGCTGGAAAAACCACTCTAATGAATATTCTTTCCGGTATATACCGATTAGATGAAGGAGCAATTCGGGTTTGGGACAAAGATGTTACTAAAGACTGGTCTCCCAGTTTATCTATATCTAAAGGAATAGGGATGATTCATCAGCATTTTACTCTAATCCCCAACCATACGGCGCTGGAGAATATTGTAAGGCCGACATTAAAATGGAGAGACCTTATACCACCGTGGAAGAAGTTTGAAGAGCAGGTTGAAAAGCTTTGTGCTCAATATCATTTCCAAATAAAGCTAAAAGCGAAAGTAGAATCTCTTTCTATGGGGGAAAAGCAACAGGTTGAAATTCTAAAGGCATTATTTCAAGGGGCGAAGATATTAATTTTAGATGAGCCTACGAGTGTACTTACTCCACGGCAAACAGAAGCTCTACTGGAATTTCTCCCCCGGCTACAGCAACAAGGACATTCCGTAGTGCTAGTTACACATAAACTTCTCGAAGCCGAGGCAGTTTGTGACAAAGTAACAGTTCTAAGGAGGGGAAAGCATGTAGGAACGGTAAAAAAAGAGGATACAACATTACAGAAAGTTGCCAGAATGATGGTTGACCGTGATTGGATTTCACCTACAAGAGGAATCAAGCCTCCTGAAGAAAGACGAGTAGTGTTAGAAAGTAATAGATTGGAAGTGGAAAATGAGGGAGCGGTTGTTTGTGATAATTTATCTGTTGCTATCGGTGCAGGAGAACTAGTAGGTGTTGCTGGTGTAGCCGGTAATGGGCAGATAGAACTGGCTGAAACGTTAGTAGGCTTAAGACGACCTAAAAAGGGGGCTATTTTACTTGATGGGGTTAATATAAACAAATGGAGTGTCGACAAACGGCGTCTTGCAGGTATGGGGTATATTCCGGAAGATCGGCAGAAACAGGGGATTGTTACGCAAATGAGCGTTGCAGAGAATTTGGTATTTGCTAATGTAAGGCAATCCCCCTTTTCCCATCGGGGTATTATTCGCCCTCGCAGCATAAATAATTGGGCAGAAGAAGTTATAAAAGAGTTTAATATCAAAACAGAAAACCATCTCACACCGGCAGGTTACCTATCAGGAGGAAATCAACAGAAGGTTATATTAGCTCGGGTTTTATCATCAAACCCAAGAATAATTGTGGCTTGCCAGCCAACTAGAGGATTAGATTTTAGTACTACAGAGTACGTAAGGGAAAAAATTGTCGAATCAGTCAACAATGGAATGTCAATACTTTTAATTTCTAGTGACCTTGATGAGATACTCGAGCTATCTCACCGCATTGTAGTAATGTTTAAAGGCAAAATTGCTGGTGAATTTAAGGGAGGGGAAGTAGATCTTGATCAGTTGGGTCTTATGATGGTCGGAAGTAAAACTTAATAAAAATGAGGTTTTTGACTCATTTCAGGTAATTGGAGGGGGAATTATTGCGTATGAGAAAATTGGTGGTCTTAGGTATCTCGGGAAGTCCTAGAAAAGGTAACAGCCAGTTTCTCTTGGACAAAGCTTTGGAGGCGGCTAGGAATGCGGACCCTGATGGAGTGGAATGTGTTTCTTACTCAATTCGGGGGAAAAAGATAGGGCCGTGTATGTCATGTTTTCGCTGTGGAGAACAAGAGGGTGAGTGTGTTATCAAGGATGGTTTTCAGGAATTACGTGACTTATGGTTAAAAGCAGACGTGATTCTCTACTCTATACCTGTTTATCACATGGGAATACCGGGCCAAATGAAATGCTTTATTGACCGGTTAGGGAACTCTCTTTTTGGTAGATATCAGGGGATTTTTGAGCCAGGAGAAGGTAAGCTACCCAAGTTGTTAAAAGTTGTCGGGAACATTGTTCAAGGAGTTCATCTTTGTGCGGGACAGGAGCACACATTGACAAACCTGATTAACCATAGTCTTATAATGCAGTGTATACCTGTGACGGGAGATATGTGGCACTCGTATATAGGTGGAGGAGGTTGGACTTCTAACGATATTGATCCTAAAGCACTTGAAAATCAACTGGCCAAAAACAACTATGATGCTTCTATAGCTGTAAAGTCAGCTCAGGATATTGGAAAAAGGGCAACGGAATTAGCTCTTCTTGTAAGGGCGGGAGGATATTCCAGAAAAAGGGAACTAAGCCAAGATCCAATATATAAGCCATTTTTGGACAGGATCAGGTAAAATTGGCAACAGGCTGGTAAGCAAGCTTGAAGTAGTGTGTGAAAAGGAGGAATTTAAAATGACTATGAAGATAGTTAATGTTATTCCAGAGCTTTGTACCGGATGTAAGCAATGCGAGCTGGTTTGCTCTTTTAAGCACGGGGGAAGTTATTCCCCTCGTTTATCTCTCATCAACGTGGTTAAGTTTGAGGATAGATGTTTAAGCGTGCCGGTTACATGCACATATTGTGAACGCCCTCTCTGTGAAGAGGTTTGTCCAGTTGGAGCCATAATTCACGACCCTGTTACAGGAGTAGCCAAAGTAGATGAGGATTTGTGTATAGGATGTAATGAATGTGTAAATGCATGTCCTTTCGGTGCCATAAAAATGTCTCCAAAAGGTATTGCCATGCGGTGTGACCTTTGCGACGGAGACCCAGAATGTGTAAAGTATTGCCCTGCCGGAGCATTAAAATATGAAGCTCCACAGCATTCAGTAGAGAACAAGCGGCGTTCCAGGGTCATGGCGTTGAATCTGGATTAAGCAAATAACTTATTGGAGGTAAAGATTATGTGTCAAATTACTGGAGACATTTTACATGTTGACTTAAGTAGTAAT
>JABUBP010000023.1_pt1 | contig 27987 bp, 23 predicted proteins | sample 7240331 | NCBI WGS metagenome assembly JABUBP01 (sample SAMN07256347, study PRJNA390944) | subsurface metagenome | isolation source: Methane hydrate marine sediment | place: Pacific Ocean: Eastern North Pacific, ODP site 1244 | collected 2002 | reverse complement strand
ATGCTGGGAGGCTGGAGCAATAATTAACCTTGTTCCCGGAGCACATCTTCGTCCTTTCAATATCTCTGCCACCAGGCGCAAATTCTCTATTCGTCCATTGGTACAGGTGCCAATAAAAACTTGGTCAATTCTGATGTTTTTAGCTTTTATTTGAGAAATTGGTTTAACATTATCCGGGGTCTCAGGACAGGCAAGCATTGGTTCCAATTTTGAGGCATCGATTTCAAAAACTCTTTCGTATTTTGCATCTTTATCTGCCTTGATTTCTCTATATCCATCCTCCCGATCCCCCTCCTTGAGGTAGGCTCTGGTCAAACTATCCGAAGCAACAAGTCCAGTCTTAGCTCCTGCTTCTACAGCCATATTGCAAAGAGTGAGTCTTCCGGAGAGGGACATCTTTTCCACCGCTTCCCCGGCAAATTCTAAAGCTCTGTAAGTTGCTCCATCAGCTCCCAGCATACCAATAATGTACAGAATCAAATCCTTAGCATAGACACCTTGGGGAAACTTTCCTTCTACATTAATCAAAAAAGTCAGGGGAACCCTAAGCCAGGTCTTTCCTGTAGCCATTACTACAGCCACATCCGTAGAGCCCATTCCGGTAGCAAAGGCAGCCAAAGCCCCAGAAGTGCAGGTATGCGAATCGGCACCAATAACAATATCGCCGGGATTCACAAAGCTTTCCACCAGTCTCTGATGAGAAATTCCCTCCCCTATTTCCGAGAGATTTACCTTGGTTTCTCTTGCAAAATCTCGTAACTCTCTTTGGACATTGGAAAGTTCTTTGCGCGGAGGAGGAACAGCGTGGTCGAGAAAGATAATCGTTTTCTCTGGAGCAAAAATTCCGCAGTCAACCACTTTACCTGGGCCGCTTAAAGCTCCACCTCTTTTTAATTTTCTTAACTGCTTAATAGCGAGGGGACCTGTGCCATCCTGCACCATACAGAGGTCTACCGGCACAATCACAATATTCCCTGCAGTTACTTCTCTTCCCAAACGGGAGGTAATAATTTTTTCAGAGATAGTCTTACCCATAATCAATCTCCTCAAAAGTCAACAAGTGATTTTTCGTAGAGGGCTTCTATCCTGTTCAACATGTGAGTGATATCAAAAGTAGGATAGACCATTTTCTTGCCTTCCCTACCCATTCTCTGAGCCAAATTCCGATCTCTAAGCAACTTAATTACCCTCTCAGCAAATTTTTCTATATTGTGAGGCTCGACCAAAAATCCATTTACTCCCTCAATAATTGCTTCTTTAGCGCCGTCCACAGCTGTGGCTACAACAGGCTTTCCAGAAGCCATAGCTTCAGCAAACACAATAGGAAGACCCTCCCACAGGGAAGTAAGCACCAAAACATCAATAATCTGCATAATCTCCGGGACATCGCGTCGCCAGCCAGTCAAAATAACTTTTTCTTTCAGTTTGAACCTCCTGATCAATTCCTCCACCTCGGGTCTTAACTCCCCATCTCCCACCAAAAGAAACCTTGTGGATGGTAAAACCTGGCAGACACGATGGGCAAGAAAAATAAAATCTTGAGGAGCCTTTTGAGGCTTGAAACAGGCAATCATTACCACTACAGGACTTCCAGAGTTAATTCCGAATTCTCTCTTTTTTTGGTCAAAGTCAACTTTTATTTCAGAAAATGCTTTAATATTTGTAGCGCAATGTATTACCTCATATTGTCTTTTTTTCCCAATCCTATTAGCCAGGCCTTTTTTCACATTTTCGGAAGATACTACGATTAACTTGTCAGTAATCCAGGCAGTTACTCTCTCTACCCAGATAAAAGCTTTTCTTATCCACCACTTCTGATACTCATTAAACCCAAAACCGTGGTATGTGTGGAAAATCTGAGGCACGCCAGCAAAATGGGCTGCCCAGCGGCCAAGAATTCCCGCCTTGGAGGAGTGGGTATGCACTAAGTCAACCCTTTCTGACTTTAAAAGCCTCCATATCTTCATTAAGGTAATCGCATCTTTTATAGGATTCAGCATCCGAATCAGTTGGGGAATAAAAAATGACTTTATCCTGGGATTATTCTTAACTTCACCATCCAGAATCCCCCCACAGCCAGAGATTAAAATAGGGTTATATCTGTCTCGATTAAGGTTTTCGGTAGTGTAAATAGCGATATCTTGGGCTCCTCCCAGTTCCAGTTTTGTAATAATTGTCGCCACTTTATACTTTCTCATCTATTATTTAGCCATTACCCCTTTAATCCATTCTATTTCTTTAATTAGACCTTCTTTCAAATTAAATCTGGGATTATACCCTAACATCTTCTTTGCCTTTTTTATGTCCGCCCAAGTCGCCCGCATATCTCCTTTCATCTTTTCTGTATATTTAATCTGGGCCTTTTTTTCAATAATTTCCTCCAATAATTTGATCGCGCCATTTACAGAGATATAGCTACCACCCCCAATGTTAAAAATTTCGCCTGTGCACGCTTTTTCCATCACCAAAATATTGGAATTCACAGCATCTTCGATATAAGTGAAATCTCGAGTCTGGTTTCCATCGCCATAGATGGTAATCTCTTCTCCCTTCAACATTGCTCTGATAAACTTGTGAAAAGCCATATCTGGTCTCTGGCGTGGTCCGTAGACAGTAAAATATCTCAAGGATACTACAGGAACCCCAAAATTCTTCCAATACGAATAACACAAACTTTCACAAGCCAGCTTGGAGACACCGTAAGGAGAGACTGGTAAAAGCAATCTATCTTCCCTCATCGGCAACTCACAATCTCCATAAACAGAGGAAGACGAGGCGAAAATAAACAATTTCAGAGAGACTTTCTTTGCTGACTCCAGTAATCTTTGTGTAGCCAGAATGTTGTTATTTAAATAGGTCTCAAAGCGCCTTCCCCAACTGGCGAGAACTCCTGGCTGGGCAGCATGGTGGAAGATATAATCGATCCCTTCCAACAACTTATCTAAATCTACAGCCAAAAGGTCTTCTTTTACAAGAGTGAAATTGGACGATTTCAACAGGTCTTGCACATTAGTTTCCTTAATTCTTCGGTCGTAGTAATCTGTAAAGGAGTCTATTCCCACGACCTCAAAGCCGGATTGAATCAACCTCTCCGCTAGATGCGATCCAATAAATCCAGCACAACCAGTAACCAGACAACGCATTTTTCCCCCTAAAAGGCCGACCACCCCACCTTTGGTCGGGCGCATACTGTAGCAGCAAACCTGTCATTGCGGGCATAATGGTCACAGAGTGTTGCTATTTTTTAGATAGCAATACCATTTAAGGTAGTGAATTCTATGATCTTTAGTAAGCCCACGATGTTTATTATAATCGGCTTTGAGCCGTGAATAAAAGCTTTCTATAGCATTAGTTGTTGCTGGGATATTTGGCTCTTCCAGATAATGGAACATATCAGGCAATACATTGCTAATGAGTGCTCTTTTATTAAACGGTTTTAATAATCGAGTAAAAAATAGCGTTTTTCTTCAATAATAACATATAGTTACTGTTTTTAACAGCAACACTTTTTGACCATTATGCCCATTGCGAGGAAACGAAGTGACCGAAGCAATCTCCTGACTGCCACGCTCCTTTTCCCGATTTTCAATCGGGACTCGCAGTGACATGATTATATTACAATTCTGAAACCAACTTCTCGGCAACTTCCTTTCCTTCTAAAATCGCCTCTTCCATCGTAGAATACTTCCAGCCACCATATCGTCCCACTGAATAAATATCTTTCTCTTTCAGATAATCCTGAATTATCTTTAAATTCCTGTCTCGATTTCGGTCATAAATGACATAAGCATAGGCTATCCGTTCCCGATGCTCCACAAGGATTTCACGCTCTGTTCTCAGAATCCCAGCCTTGACTAGGTTCTTTTTTGCCCTGGCGACAAATTTTTCCTCTTTTTCTTGAGTTATTGGCTCTGGCTTATAGGCAATCTCAACATAGACTGAGCTTGTGCCAGGAGGGCACATCTCATCTGAAAACTTCTTGGGAAAGCCGACCCGATAAAAGAGATATTCCTTTTCAGGAAAATAGACCCAATGTCCATGGTCCATCTCCTCGCGTTTAATTCCCAGATTCAAACTCAAAACTGAAGTATATTTCAATTTAAGAGCAGCGTTCTTAACCTTTTCTGGCACATCCTCTATTATCTCTAAAATTAATTCTGGTAGAGGAACTGTGGAAACCAGAAATCGGAACTTCTCCTCGATTTTTCCACCATCGAAGTAAGCCACCTTTTTTCTTATGTTCACTCTGGAAAAGTTTGTGTTCAATTCCAGATTCTTAATCTTCGCTTCAAATGCATCAGGCAATTTCTGGATCCCCCCTCTGCGGGGATAGTCGAAACGGACATTGTATCCAAAATGTTTTTTCTGGTCTTCCAAAGCGCCAATTACTACCTCCTGAATGTTAGGCGAAGGCACATATTTGGGGTTCACTTTTATCCATCCACAAGTCAAGTCTCGTGGGTGAACTGTCCATATTTTTTGATTATAGGGAATCATAAAATGCTTAGCAATCCCCTCTCCAAAATTTTGCAGAATCCAATTATAGAACGATCCTTCAGGTGGACGTGTCTTGCAGTGAAAAGAATGGTACTTGGCACTAATAAATCCAAAGACACATTCTTTCACCACTTTTGGTGGCAAACCATATGTATTTGCCTGGAATGGGTACCTCGTATACACACCTTTTGAATAGATCCAGGAATCTCTTGGGATGTCGGTCGTGAGATTTTCCTTCAGGAGTCTTCTTACCAATCCTATTGTATATTCTTCTTTCAGGTGCAAGAGATGTCCTAAGATGTCGAAGGTAAACTTCTCTTTCGATCCCGGGCATGGCTTATACTCTGAACGGCATAAGCCACCGACCTTTCTCTCTTTCTCATAAACCGAGTAGTCTATTCCTTCCATCTTTTCCAGATGGAAAGCAGTGCTTAAACCGGTTAATCCCGCTCCTATTATTAACACTTTTCCAGCCATTATTCCACCTTGACATAAATTAAACGAGTCGCGTAAAGAATAGCAAAAGCGATAATCGCTGCATATATAATCACCGCAAGTTCAAATTTAACTGTGGTAATAAGAAATGCCGCAAGTCCTAAGATTGCTGTAAGATAGTAATTAATCAGAACGACTTTCTTTCTATTGTATCCCATTGCCTCCAGCCTGAAAGCAAAATGGTCACGACTTCCAGCAAATATCGACTTCCCTTTAAGTATCCGGAAAAATATGACCAATAAGGTGTCATATATGGGAATGCCTAAGACTAAAAAGGGAGCAAAAAGTCCAATATTATTTATTGTTGTATAACTTTCCCCCAATGAGATAGCAGCCAGAATGAACCCGATAAACAGGCTCCCGGAATCTCCCATAAATATCTTGGCTGGTCGCCAGTTGTATCTTAAGAAACCGAGGCAACTTCCAGCCAGAGCTAAGGCAGCAAAGTTGACATAAATCTTTTCCGTGGGTAAAGCAATGAAGAAAAAAGCCAAACCGGCAATAACTACCACTCCCGCAGCCAAACCATCCATTATATCAATAATATTAACTGCATTAGTTATGCCCACTACCCAAAAAATAGTTAGAAAAATAGACAGGGGGAGACTGGAAATAAATTCTATTCTGATATTATACAGGATTAAGATGATGCTAGCAATGAACTGTCCAAAAAGTTTCACTCTATAGTCGAGCTTCCAAATGTCGTCGATAAGTCCTAAGACCATTATCAAAGTTCCCCCATAGAAGATTCCTCGGAGATTATGAAGCGTGCCTGTAGGAAAACTGGTGAGGAGCCTCACTCCCAGAAGAGTCACAATAAAAGCTAACCAGATGGCTAAGCCCCCTAAATAGGGAACTGGCTTTAGATGAATTTTTATATCCGGGACCGGATGGTCGAGAATTTCAAACTTAAGTGATGGTTTTCGCAATAGCGGAGTCAACACATACGCCAGAGCCAGAGCAAAGAAAAATGCCACTACATAGAAAACCATAGTTAACCTCCCGGGTGTTTATCTAAATATTTAATCCTGTTACGGGCAACATCAGTCCATATGCTTTCAGGATAATTCGTGGAAATTGAACTATATGTATCTTTTGCCTTTTTCCAATCCTCCAATTTCTCATAGCACTGCCCCATATAGAATTGGGCATAATCGGAATAGCCATATTGACTGTAATTTTTTATGAATCTCTCGTAGGCTTTAATTGCCTCTTGCCACTTTTCCAGCTTACGACAACATTCGGCAATTTTAAATTGGGCATTGGCCACAAATCTATTCTGAGGAAACTCCTGAATAAGATTCTGATATTCACCTATTGCCTTACTGTAATCTTTAAGTTTAAAGTGATATATGTCACCCATAAAATATAAAGCCTCGCTGGCCAGTCCTGATTGGGGATATTTTTCAATAATATCGAGCAAATTTTGGATGCTCTTTTCATATTTGCCCCGTTCAAAATATTTTTCTGCAAGAATATAATCATTTAATGCATGAGGATAGGTAAGATTGTTTCTAACGAGCCCCACTCTCTCCTTGGCAACTATCACCCATTTAGAGTGGGGATATTTCTTGAGCAACTGTTGATATACATCGCAGACTTTCCTATGGTCCAACTTCTCAAAGAAGAGAAGATTTCCCAAGCGGAATAAACTCTCTTCGTGAAAAGGGTAATCCGAAAATTCCTTCACTATATTTGTATAACACTCAATTGCTTTATCAAAGTAATCTTTCTGGCGATGGGGATTATTATGATAAAATTGAGCCAGAAGCCACTTCCCCCATGCTTTCACATTCTTATCCCTGGTTCTCCTGATACATTCCTCATATTCAGAAACCGAATACCTTTTCTCACCTCTTTTCTCTTTAGAGAGAGGTTTTATCCTTCCCCTTATCCTATCTTCCACTTTTTTATACTTTCTTTTTCGGGAAAGTGAGAGTAAGAGTCCTTTTAACAAAAAGTATAATATAACAAAGATGATAACTGTTGCAACACCAATTATTAACTTAATGCTCATCTTTCCCCTTTTAATCACCCCCGATTTCATCGGGGGACTCCAGCCTTTTGGTATTTAGAAAAAGGTACCTTTAAACCCCTGAACAGTCTTTTCTAGACCCTCATCAAACCCAATCTCAGGTGAATAATGGAGAGTCTTCCCAGCCTGAGAAATATCTGCCAAAGAATGTCTCACATCACCCTTTCTTGGACTCTGATAAGTAGGCTCTATTCTGGTTTGGAGAATCTTATTCAGTCTTTCCACCAATTCATTTATAGTGACTCTCTTACTATAAGCAATATTGAACACTTCTCCCGGTGCCCCTTTCGCTGTGCATGTTTGTAAATTAGCTTCTACTACGTTATCTATAAAAGTGAAGTCCCTCGATTGCTCACCATCACCATAGATGGGGGGCGATTTGCCTTTCAACATGAGAGTGATGAATTTGGGAATGACTGCTGCATATTGCGAACCGGGGTCCTGCCTGGGACCAAAAACATTAAAGTAACGCAGACAAACTGTCTCCAGTCCATAAATAGAATAGTATATTCGACAATACTCTTCTCCAATCAACTTAGTAACCGCATAGGGAGACTGAGGATTAGTTTTCATTCCTTCTTTCTTAGGTAATGTGGGAGTATCTCCATAAACCGAGGAGGAAGAAGCATAAACCACTCTTTTAACTTTCACCTTGCGCGCCGCTAACAAGACATTCAATGTCCCCATGATGTTAACCTTAGTAGTGGTGAGAGGGTCTTCTATTGACCTCTCTACAGAGGGTAGAGCTCCCTGATGGAGGACAAAATCGACTCCCTTCATTGCTCTTTTGACTATTTCCCAATCCCTGAGGTCTCCTTCAATGAGCTCGACACTATCTTTAAACCCGACAATGTTTTCTCTCCTACCAGTAGAGAAATCATCCACTATTCTGACTTTCTCTCCCCTTTTAACCAATTCCTCAACAATATTTGAGCCAATAAAACCAGCCCCGCCAGTCACTAAATATAACGCCAATTCTCTCTCCTCATTTCTTCTCTCTTATCCCTGCCAGAAAATACCCCCTCTCCCCTTTGGGGAGAGGGCAGGGTGAGGGGCCTCCCCTTTGTGGGAGGGACACCCTATTCTTGCTTATCACAGTTTTATTATCTTCTTACTCTTTATCCCCTTGGTTGCATTTCTGGAATCGATAACCAGCCTTGCGTTCTTTACAATCTGCTTATAATCATAGTCACTATGCGCAGTGGTGATTACCACGCAATCAGCATCTCTTAAAGAACTCTCCGTCAGGGGAATCGATTTCAGTCCCTCTACTTGAGGCACATGAGGGTCATTATATACGACCTTTCCTCCTCTTTCTTTGAGAAGCTTCATAACATCCAAAGCCGGGGATTCCCGAATGTCCGAAACATTACTCTTGTAGGCTACCCCTAAGATTAAGATCTTAGACCCCTTTATACTTTTTTCTCTCTCATTTAGTGCAGCGTCAATTTTACTAACCAGAAACTCTGGCATTTTACTATTTATCTCACCAGCCAGTTCAATAAAACGGGCATAAAAGTTTAAAGTTTTCAGTTTCCAGGAAAGATAGTGGGGGTCTATAGGTACGCAGTGGCCTCCCAAACCAGGACCCGGATAGAAAGGCGTAAAACCAAATGGCTTTGTAGCCGCTGCATCTATCACCTCCCAGGTATCCAATTTCAGCCTGTCGCAGATGAGGGCAATCTCATTAACCAATCCCACGTTAACAATGCGAAAGGTATTCTCCAGAAGTTTTACCATCTCTGCAGATTCCGTCGTGGAGACAGGAACCACCTCATCAATTATCTGTTCATAGAGAGTAACAGCAATACTGGTACATTTCTTTGTGATACCACTTACAATTTTTGGCGTATTCCTTATAGTGTAAATCTTATTGCCAGGGTCTACGCGTTCCGGCGAGAAAGCCAGAAAGAAGTCTTTTCCCACTCGAAGATTTCTCGCTTCCAATCGGGGAAGAATTACCTCTCTCGTTGTGCCTGGATAGGTAGTGCTTTCCAGTATAACCAGTTGTCCTGGGCGCAAATATTTAGCCACTTTTTCAACGGCAGAAATAATATAAGAGATATCGGGGTCTCTCGTCTTGCGTAAAGGCGTGGGCACGCATATGCTTACGGCATCCATCTCTTTCAAAACTGAGAAGTCTACGGTTGCCTTCAATTTATTATTTTTTACTAAATCTTTTAACTCATTCTGCTTGATATCTTGAATATAGCACTTTCCTTGATTAATCATTCTTACTTTATCCTTATCGATTTCAATTCCAGTAACATCAAATCCTGCTTTACTAAACTCCATTGCCAGAGGAAGCCCAACGTATCCTAATCCAATAACCCCGATTTTAGCTTTGTGCCGAACAATTTTCTCTTTCAATTCCATTTATCTTCCTCCTAAAGAGAACATTTTCTTAACAGTTTCATAAGTCAAAGCCATAAAAAACTTTGGCTCTTTAAATAGTCGCTTTACTACTCTCTCATAAAAAGCAACTGGACTCCTGAAGACGAGTTCTAAACGAGAAATAAAGTTAACCCTGGAGACCATCTTCTCTACTTCTTTAGCAGTAAACTGAGGGGTATCAATTTGACCTCTGCGAGACCTGATGACTTTAAAGTTAAAACCCGGCCTGAGATAATTTTCTTTTTGACAAATTTCGTAGAGACGGGTGCCTGGATGCGGAGTAGCAAGAGTAACACTCAGGTTATCTACTTTCAAACTTCGGGCAAATCTCAAAGTCTTTTCCATCTGCTCCTTGGTCTCTCCAGGAAAACCGACCACAAAAAATGCATCTATACCCATCCCTAATTTTCTGCAGAAATTGATTATTGGCTTTACCTTTTTGAGGTTCAGGGGTTTCTGAATTATACGGTGCAGAACATAATCATCGCCAGATTCTACCCCAAGACTTATCTTATAGCACCCGCTTTCCCTCATTTTCTTCAGCAATTCTTCATCCAGCGCCCAAATGGCAACTCCATTGGGAGTAGTCCATAACAGGTCAAGTCTTCTTTTAATCATTTCATCGAAAATCCGAAAAGCCCTTTCTCTATCGAATGTGAGGTTGTCATCATAGAATTGTAACTCCTTTACTCCATACTCTTTTATCAAAAATTCCATCTCACTTATTACATTTTCTGGCGGACGGGGTCTATATTTTCTACCCCAAACCGTATGGATAGAACAGAAAATACAATTAGCGGGACAGCCTCTCGATGTAGAAAGACAAGTATTCGGTATTCTGCGAGTTGTTGTTCCCATGGGAGTATTTATTTTAAAATATTTTTCCATTAAAAGCAAATGTCTCGCTGGAAAAGGAAGACCATCCAGGTGTTGAATATAATTAGTCTTCGGTAAAACTCTTACACTTCCATTTTCTCTGAAAGCCAATCCATCCAGCGCTAAAAAACCACTTCCTGTCTCTAACGCCCTAAGTAACTCCTTTATAGTGTGCTCCCCCTCCCCAATTATGACGAAATCAATATTGCCATCTTCCATTACTAACTCTGGAAGAACCGAAGGGTGTGCTCCGCCAAATAGTGTAATTATATCTGGGTTTACTTCCTTGGCAAGCTTGATAACCTTATGAGAATTTTCAGCCTGAGTAGAAAAAAGACAAGAAACTCCCACAACATCTGGATTAAATTTTTCTACTTCTCTCTTTATGTCATCAAAATGTAGACCATATCTTTTGAATTCTCTATCGATAACCTGTTCATTTTCGAAACCTTCTACAACAGCATCAAGTATCTTTACTTCATAGTCCTTTTCCAAGACAGCAGCAAGATAGGCCAGTCCCAGTGGAGGCTGAGTGGTCTTGGGTTCAATTCTTAAAATGTCATACGGTGGCTGGATCAGTAATATTTTTTCTATCTTTCTGGAAATCAAGATTTATTACCTCTTCTTTCTCCTCTTTTCTTCACAAGTAATTCTTCATAAAGTTTTTCGGTTTCACTTACCATTCTTTCTATGGTAAACTTCTCCTCTATCCGTCTTCTTCCCGCACTGCCCATTCGTTTCCTCAAATTCTCATCCTTTAATAATGTTAGTATCCGCTCAGCTAAACCCTCTGCATCCCGAGGCGCTACCAGAAATCCTGTAACTCCGTCAACTACCACTTCAGGATTTCCTACCACATTAGTGGTAACTACAGGCTTAGCCATTACCATAGCTTCCAAAATCACCATAGATAAACCCTCCCAGAGTGTGGCTAAAGCAAAAATATCAAAAAGAGCCAAGACGCGGAGGACATCTCTCCTGTATCCAGTAAAGGTAATATGGTCTTTCAATCCCAAATCGAATGCCAAATTTACTAACTCTTTGCGTTGGGCTCCATCTCCCACAACAAGAAAGTGTGCCTGGGGATATTCTCTGATTACAATCCTGACTGCATTCAAAAGATATTCGTGTCCCTTCTCCTTTGCCAATCGGCCCACCACCCCCACAATTGGTACACCTGGCCTTAAACCAAATTCCTTTCTTTCTATTGGTGCCACATTCGCTTCAATAAGCCCGATTCCGTTGTGGATAGTCACTATCTTTTCAGGGTCTATGCGGGCTTTTTGAATGATATAAATCCTTATGGCATCTGAGACTGCAGTGAACTTATCTACAAGCGGTGAAGTTACCTTCTCCAGCAAAAGAGGACACATTCTAGTCACCTCTATGCCTTGCATAGAAGAAATCACCACTGGTACTCCAGCCAATTTTGCAGCTATACGGCATAATATATTTGCCCGAAACAGGTAAGAGTGTACAATATCAATTTTTCTCTTCTTCATCAAGTAGAATAATTTGATAATAGCTCTAAAGCTGTCCAGAAGAATCAAAAAACCTGGACCTCTGGGCATATTCAAATATTCTACCTTAATGCCCCTTTCTTTCAACTCGTTGGACAAAACTCCCCGACCCTTTAGACAACAAACTGAAAGATTGTACCTGGTTTTATTGAACAATGGAAGGAACTGAACGAACATCTTTTCCGTCCCTCCCACAGTCAAACCAGGCACAACTTGCAACAAGTTAATGCGTCTCAATCAAACCACCCAGGCAATAATTCAAAATTTACCAGGTTACTCCACACTCTATTTCTCTTCAGTTGTAATTTCAAACAAAACTGTCCCACCACCAGTAATTTCGCAAGGGTCCAGGCACTGCACACAAGCTTTTCCATCCTTGTTGGCAAGCCCCAATTTTTCCGGGGCAACACCGTTATACAAAGCATTATAATAAGGCATAATTGAAGCCAAAGAGTGCATACAGATATTACTAGTCTCTTTAAGATTTAATTTATACCCCTCATCCAGCACAATCCTGTCCCCAACACTGTACACCGGGCATTTCCCCTTAATCTTGATTACCCTAATTACCAATTTACCAGCCATATTTTCCTCCAAGCCCTTTACCCTTGGCACACTCACAAAGAATGTCAATCTATAAACCTATACTTAATCAGGGTCAATACCGCCTGTAATCCATCTTTCCACCCTATCTTCTTTCCTTGTTCTATTGACCTCGGATAATAATGAATGGGTACTTCATAGATTTTAATACCTCGTTTCAATATCTTAGCTGTGACTTCAGGACAAAACTCAAACTTCTTACAGTCCAAATTGATACTTTTCAAAATGTCAGCTTTGAATACTTTATAACAAGTTGGCTCATTAGTAATGCTTGAATGATAAAGTAGATTTGTCAGCCAACTCAAGAATCTTCCTCCTATAGCGTATCGATAATAAGACCATTTATTTTCTTTAAGCAGTTCTCGAGAGCCATACACCACATCTGTTTTCCCCTCGATAATGGGCCGGGTCAATTCATAATAGTCTTCAGGCTCATATTCCAAATCAGTATCCTGAATAATTATGATATCTCCAGTTACATAGTTAATCGCTGTCCTTATCGCCATACCTTTTCCCATATTTTTATCGTGATAAATGACTCTAATATTATTGTTATCGATTTTCTTTAAAGCTTCTCGCGTACTATCTGTCGAACAATCATCCACAATTATAAGTTCTTTCTATTTATTATATACAATTTCTTTACTCAGTTATACAATTACTTTTTCAATAATAAATAGAATTTTTATTATGACCTCAAAAAATTCCCAATACCGCTTTCAGAGCCATTTTTAAGTCATTGGTGGTGCGTATCTTCAATAGTCTTTTGAATAAATAACCAGGCCGCCTGTAAAATCGTCTATGTGCCTGCTGGTAATAGTGCTCAACAGTATCCGTATTCACTGTTGGAAGTTTCATTACTGGGTAGGAAAGATCATATTTAGACCATACTTTTGTCCTTAAATAGCCTTTCTCTACCGCCCAGTTATACATTTCTGTACCAGGATAGGGTGTGGTAATGTTAAATAAAGAAATATCAGGGTCAAGGGCAATAGCAAAATTGATAGTCTCCTCCATCATTTCTCTGGTTTCTCCAGGATTACCCAACATAAAAGTAGCTCTGGCTTCTATGCCTATGTGCTTAGTCATAGCAATCGTATCTCTTGCTTTATCTAAGGATGTTTTCTTTTTGATATTTTTGAGAATCTCCTCATTTCCTGATTCAATTCCATAACATATTTGATGACAACCAGTTTTTTTCATCGAGCGCAAAGTCGTTTCGTCAATAAAATCTACTCGAGAAAAACATGACCAAGTTATGTCAATATTTTCTTGAACTATAAGCAAACAGAATTCCTGGACTTTCTTTTTCAGGGCCGTAAAAGTATCATCATAAAAGGATATTTCTTTTATACCGTAATCTCTTTGTAATAGTTTGATCTCTTCAACAATATACTTAGCCGAGTGCATGCGTACTCTTGTTCCTAAAAAAGATCCAAAACAAAAAGTACATCGACCAGGACAACCACGGGTGGTAATCATACTTATCGCCGGTAGTCGTTTATAAGCTCCTAAAGCCGGATGGTATTTCTTTACAGGTAGAAGGTGGTAAGCAGGAAATGGCAGATTATCAAGTTGTTCGATGAAAGGCCTTTCGGCATTATGGATACATCTTTCTTTTTCCCTATAGGATAGTCCTAAAATATCTTCTTCTCTTTTCCCACTAATCAGCTCCCAGAGAGTTTCTTCTCCTTCTCCTCGAATTACATAATCGACATTTTTATTACCTAATACCTCATCTGGTAGAACTGTAGGATGTACTCCTCCTAAAACGATTTTAGACTTTGGGAAGGTTGTTTTACAAATTTGGGCAATCTTTAAAGCATTATCAATTATGCTCGTAGTCGCAGTAATTCCAATAAAGGAAGGGGTCTCTTTTTCCCTCTCTATTTTTTCATATATGTCTGAGGAAGAGAGAGATTCGGTTTGAAGGTCTAGAATCTTAACCTTTACATTCTTTTCTTCAAGAAAGGAAGCCATATAGGCCAGTCCAAGTGGAGGCATACAACCAGCCACTTTTTCCCAGATATTTCCTTTTCTTTTAGTCCATGGAGGGTTAATTAATAAAACATCCATTGCACATCTTTCCTTTTTAGAGTAATTTAATCCTTTACTCCTACAGCAAGCAAAGATAAACCCCAAGGTAAGTTAAAATATGAATCTATTTCGCTTAAAAATGGGACAAAACGATCAAATAAAAATAATTGAACAAAAGAAATCTGCTTCTTTTTTCTGATTCGAGCATTCAAAAACCAACCTAACGCTCCCAAGCGGTTAAAATAAGAGACTTTTTCTATCCTAAAATTAGCATCTTTTAATTTATTTACTAGTCCCTGTTTACTGTATCTTCTCCAATGACTAACATTTCGATCCAACGGGCCATAGAGGAAAGGATGTGCAGGAATCAAAAGGACTAACCTCCCTCCTGATTTAAGTAACTCATATATATTACTGAGAGCTCTTAAATCGTCTTCAATATGCTCAAGAACATTGATGCAAACTATAGTGTCAAAATTATGCTTTCTTAAAGCTAATACCCCCTCTCTGGTAATATCATAGTTATAGACTTTTACATCGGGGAAATCCAAATTTATGTATTTTACATACAACTCCTGGCAGTCAATGGCAACTAATTCTCGAGACTCTCGAAGAAGCCCGCTCAGATTTCCTACTCCACAACCCACCTCAAGTACTTTTTTGCCTAAATAAGGCTTTATTATTTTATAAATCCAACTATTGTAGTTATGGCAGAGAGCAATGGCTCTCAAAGTTTGTTGAGCAATGTCCAAAAAGAGCCTCCTTTATTTAGGTTTTTTATTTAACCACTCTAATCGGTAATGAGTCATTACTTAATGGACTAAAATCTTTTCTCGTTACTGTAAATTTGAAAGAGTCCATTATCATCCTTGTAAATTAGGACAAATCCATATTGGGGAGCCAATTATTATAATTGATAGTCTTCGCCATTCTATCTAAATTCTGAATCGCTTCACCCATTTCATGGATCTCGCTTTCTCCATAACAAAATTTAAGCTGAAAGCTGCAAAAATTAACATATAAGGCATAATCGGCAAGCGATACCTAATTTGCGACCAGACAATCAGATGTATAATAGTAAACGAGACTATCAAACCATAAAAAAATGTGAATTGTTTCCACTTCCTGATAGAAAACATGATTCCGATTATGCTAAAAGGTAAAAGTATCCCATAGGAAAGAAGGCTAATGAGGATTAACAGAGTCTTTGAATGCCTATAGGTATAAATGCTTTCTGTATGCGGGTACAATCTCCAAAATTTAAGGAATTTCCAGAGAGCTAATTTGAGCATGTACTTTGGATTGTGCCTTATAAACTTTAGAGCCTCCCTGGTATAATAGTCGTCTCGTTCTATTTCACTCAGTTCTTTCCCTTTTAATAATACAGGATTTGTTTGCTCTTCCTGTTCGATTCGCCGTTGGTGCTCAGCATTAAATAGCATGCTTCCGTCTAAAAGCGCGTAGCCTAACTGCGTAGTAGATGGGATAATTCTTTGAAAAACGATATAGTTTCTGCTTATCCAAGGAAATAAAGTCAGGATGAAAAAAAGTAAATAGATAGCAATATTTCTATAGGTCGAGACTTTCCTAATTCCCAAAATCACCAAGAAACCTAAAACAGAAAAAGGAACAAAAACAAAGGCCGTTGGCTTACACAAGGCTGCCAGTCCCATAAACACACCACTCAGACTAAGATTCTTCCAATCAGGTTTCTCTACGCTGGTAATGAGCCAGTATATAGCAACTGCCAGGAGAAATGTAACCAATGTTTCTACAAGTAAATACCCTGTGTAATAGATGAAAAATGGATAAAATATAGAAATTGTGGCGGCAATAAAGCCCACATTCTTATTAACTGTTTTCTTGCCAATGAAGTATATGACTACACAGGTTAAACCACCAATTATTGACTGGATTATTCTTACTGCAAGATAACTGTGCCCAAAGAGAAAATATATTCCCGATAGAAAAAGTGGATATATAGGAGTGCGCTGTGCCGTAGGAATACCTGGTTGAAAAGCATATTCACCATACTTCAAAATATTTAATCCTAATAGATCGAATTCTGCGGCATCTGCAACAGGAATATTTTCTTTCAAATAAAAGGCATACAAAATTCTCAAAAAACTCGCCAACAAAAATAAGACTAATAGGAACAAATACTCATTAGTTACTAATTTGCCAGTTATATTTCTTTTCAAATCCTGTACCATCAGGGTCTCCATACACAATGTTTATCTATAATAGCGCATAACTAATCAAGGTCCATATCTCCTAATGATATTAATACCTCAAAACTCTGTCAAAAGCACAATATTCGGCCTACAGAACTCTGTTTACACAAAAAATCTTAATTTTTCTTGAAAAGGTATGAATCTATATGTGATTTATAATATATAAAAACTTTCCCATCTGTCCTTTCACTACTTTATCTACATTGCTTCTAATAAACTTGTTTTTGATGCCATTTCTTTTTCTATAAGAAACCATTTTCTGAGTTAATGCCTCAACATCAAAATCTACAAGAATCAAATTTGTTACATCATCGTAATAAAGTATTGTTGTTATTACGTCTAACCCACATGCTAAATATTCATTTAATTTAATTGGACAAGCCACTAAATTTGTAATTGTCTTATCCCTGATCAAAAGACCCACATCAGCGGCATTCAAATATTTGCCCACATCCCAATAATTAGAAGAAACTATCAAATATTTATTCCTCTCAATATCATAATTTTTCATTTTGGATTGCATAGTTATTTTTCCTTTGGTTAATAGTAACAAAAATATATTTTTTTGTTTCTTAAGTGCCCGCGCAAAACTTTCTAGTAACATATCTACATTCTGCCAATAATCCAACCCTCCTGAATAAGTAAATACAATATCGTCTTTACAAATATTTAAATCTTCTCTTATTTTTTCACCAATACTCCTATCACTATAAAAATACTTACTATTAACTACTGTTGGAAATACTGCTACCTTACTATCGTTGAGATTATATCTATCCGAATACAGTTGTTTCATATATTCAGATACAAAAAAGAAAAAAATTGCATTTTGAAACACATATTTCTCCAATCTTTTAGCACTTTTTGCTACGAATTTATTCACAATATTCCTTGAATTCAACAATTCGTCAACAACATCACCCCTTATATCTGCTATGATAGGCTTTTTGACTTTATATTTTTTGAGCAAGTTTAACGCCAATGCAGTACCAATAAGTCCTTTGCAGTGTATTATGTCTGCATTTATTATTAAATTTCTGCACGGAAGCAATTTACTTGTCATATTATTAAGTAACGGAATCATTGCTTTGGGAAGTTTATAGTATTTATGAAATTCATAATTAACATTAGCATAATTTGGAATATCCCAGTCAAGATAATTACATAATACCATAAGCGTCACTTTGTTATATTTAGCATGCTCCATACAAAGAGAATGTACTTGCGAGTCATAAATAGATGAGGACTTATAACAATCAGAAACATATAGAATATGCATTGAGTGATTATCTGCCAACTATTCTAATTTTTACCTCGAAAGGTATTATTGTTTGTAATATTGAAATAAATTTTTTAGTTTCTGCAGCTACACCGTACTCGGATGAATAAGAAGCAGAATCTTTATGCCAGAGGAGTTTATCCGAATTAATTTTTAACTCTTGATTAAACCTTGGTGATAAAATGAAATTCCATTCCAAATTATGCTTTCTTTTTCCTTTAAACTTATCTACTATGTCCAATTTTCCTTCTTTTTTATGAAATTTTATTTCTCTTTCATGAACAACAGGTTGGGAGAGTCCTTTATACCCGTAATGCTCTCCCACAAAAACATCTACTTCATCACCTGTTTCCCATTTTAAACATCTGGGCAAGGCATCATTTCCCATCCAAAACAGATTATTTTCTTCAAACTTATTCTGCTCCTCGCCATCAACCATTACAGTATTATGATACGCCGTACCTCTAAACCTATTCCTCGCATCCGGTTCTGGTGTATAAACATAGGTCCCCGGGTCAACAATTACATCTTTCCCATCTATGCATAACTCAAAACTTAATTTATCATTATGAGCGTGTCCACCATTTCCATTTTGCCCATTAGGGCCACATGAAATTATGCAATAATTTCTATCATGGCGCATCACATACCAACCAGCATCGGGAAATGCCTTGCTACCAATATTTGCAACAGAATTTTCTTCCAAATCTTGCCAAACCCTATAGCCTCCTTCTCCAAAAATCCATAATGCATCTTCACAAAAACCAAATTCTTTAATCTTAAATTTTGGCTCCTTAAAGAATATAGCACCGAGAACAAGCAAGTATCTCATATCCAGAACTTCTCTGGGATGCAGTTTAAAGAGTTGTCCAGAATCATTATCGCCAATCTGAGTCATTTTCCCATTCGGTTTTAATAAATATAAAACCGCCTCAAACATCTTGTAAAGCTTTTCTGTATATTTTTTGCCAAAAATCTTTTCAGTGATTTCTTTAAGATTTTCACCGGTAAACCCGCTATCATTTATCACAACTAATAATGTAGAAAAGAAAAACAACTCAAGAACTAAACGATGGTAACAAGTTGAGGCCTCAAAATCACATCCATCTGGATAAACTTGCTTTTTCATTTCATTTATAAGCTCCTTGATACCAAAGTTCCTCCACCCTTTAGCCCCTTTGAATTCGGGAAACATCATTCCCAAATATACCAATCCCACGATATCTGAAATATAATGATTTGAAGTTATTTCACCGTATTCTAAATTCTTCATAATATGTCTGCCATGGTGATAAAGACTTTTTAAGAGCTTAAGCACGAATTTATTAGTAATTTCAGATGAACCTTTAAAATAATAATATCCTAAAATCCAATTACAAGCCCGTATAGCCACATCCATAGTACATTGCCAGTTAACTCCAAACTTGGGCTGGTTATTGTTTATCCAATTACTGACTTGATTAACAAATTCTTTCGCATACTTTTCATCATTAGTTAAACAATACGCCTCACCTAAAATAGATAAATGTTGAAACCGTGAAAGCTCCTTGGGAACCTTTATATCTGCTTTTCCATAAGGAATTTCTATATCTTTATAATATTTCTTAGGATTCCATCGATAACCTGACTTAAAATCAAGATGCCAATCTATCCGCTCCAATCTTTTATCTCCACTGCCCATTATACTGAAAATCCCATCACAAATTCTATCAGCTTCAGAAATGATATTTCCAGCCAGTTCTGGGTAATGTGTTTTTAAAACTCTCGTAATTTCTTCTTTGTTCATAAAATCAATCAAACACCTCGGCTCCTCTCTCTTTCTGAAATAATCCGCTATCTTCTTTACTGTAATGTCGCCGCTTGTCCCCGACATTGTAACACGGGACTTTAGTGCCTGAGTGAAAAGTTCTACAGGCGTGTCATTGCCAGAAAAGAGCGAAGCGACTGACGAACCAATCTCGCTCCTCTTCGCCTTCAACCAGAATCTATCCCAATATTCAGCCATTTTACCACGGAACCTGTCCAAGATGAGCCTTACCACTTTCCCTGGTGGCAAACTCCTTATCCGATAAAGGTAATGCCTTATCTTCGTTCTTTTCATTCTCCACCCAAAACTGCACAATTTGAAGTTGTGCCTACAAATTTTCTCGTTAATTCCTTCTGTTTGTAGGCACAGATTCAATCTGTGCAAACAAAAATTGAATTTGCACAAAACCACTGTAGGCACAGATTCAATCTGTGCAAATTAATTCGAATTTTGCAAAATTTCTTCGATTTCATCTAATGTCCTCTTCACATGTTTATCCCAGGTATATTTCTCCAAAGCTTCTTCCCTTGCATTTCTGCCCAACTCATTTCTCAAATCTTCATCTTCTGCAAGCTTAAGTATTCCCTCCACTAAATCTTGGACATCTCTTGGTTTTACCAGCCACGCTGTCTCTTTATGTTCCAATACCTCACCAATCTGCTCTAAATCGCTTGCTACAATGCCTTTCCCCATTCCCATATATTCAAAAAGTTTGGTTGGTGAACCAAAAAATCTTGAACCATCCGGATTTGACACATGAGGAGAGACTAAAATATCACACCCAGCAAGATACTTAGGGGCTTCTTCCTGAGGAACAAGTCCGGCAAGTATAACGAATTCCCCCACATGGTCTCTTTTTATGATTTCCTTCACTATAGGCATCCTTGCGCCATCTCCAACAAACAAAAAACGAATGCTCCAATTCTTTTGAACTACCGGCTTAACCACTTCCGCCAGCACCTCCGCCCCATGCCATGGTCCAAAAGTCCCGATGAAGCTAACAACAATCTTATCCCCAAAACCATATCTTTTTCTAATTTCTTTCTCATTAACTTCTGGGCTATACATTTCCGGCTCAAAGCCATTAACATTAACCAGTATTTTCTTCTCTTCTATCCCCCGTTCCAGGAGTTCCTCTTTTAATACTTCTGAGACTACTACAATTAAATCCGCGACCTGCAAGTTTAAAATTTCTATCCTTTTTGCCATTCCTTCAAAAATTAATCTTCTTCCCCAATTTCTCGCCATCCATACTTCTGAACCATTATATTCAATAATTAACAATATTTTATATCTTAAAGAAAGTATAACTCCAGTATAATTATTAAGACTATATCTCTGATAAATCAATTCTGGCTTCTCCCTATCAAAAATTCTACACGATTCGTCAAAAAGGTCCTGATTATATGCCATCTCTGGTATCTCTCTTAAATTCCTTATCCTCCTGAACGGATTCACAACATAAACTGGACACTTCAACTTATCAATCAATGCTAAATTATCTGTGGAGACAAAGAATAATTCCTTGCCCGAATTAATAAACCCCTTTGCCACCCCATAAATGTGCGAAACTGAGCCCCCAGCAGATAATCCAAACCAATCATGTGTCCGTAAATAGGCTATTTTATGGATTGCAAAATGGTAGGATTTTTTCCTTTTCTCCTTTATTATTTTTGAGATTTTGACAACTTTATATTTAGTGCTGACTAGAACACATAAGGAAACAAAAAACTCGTACAGAAGTTTGGGTAAATCTTTTGTTAAAAACAGTAACCAGTTGATTTCTTCTTGATTCCCCTTTTGGTCAGATAAGTATCTTTTTTCTCCTCTTAAGAGAAGGAGGACAAATTTCCATATCTCCCGGTAACGAAGGACGGATAAGTCATATGTATAGAATCGAATTTCACCAAAAAAATCTGTCCTTAATCGAAGAATTTTCTTGAGATTTTTTTTCACTTCATCCGCAACTAAAACAGTGGCGTCTTTTTTCAGAATATCCGGTTTCAAATCTGTTATTATAAACACTTCTTTCATTAGCTTCCTGAAACTAAATTTTCTTTATTTTTAACCTTCTTCGGCCTTCTTGAAACAAGATTCTTATTTGCCATATGAAGGAATGAGAAATTTTTCTACCCTAGGATGCATAATCTTCACTGAGTAGGTTAAAATCATAAAAAATATTATAAAATAGGAGATAGTAGAAATAATTGCTCACCCAGTGATTCCGTATCGAGGAATAAATAACAGATTTAGACCAAAGTTGAAAATAAAACCTGTTGCGGTGGCGTAAATTATGATTAGGGATAGCCTCGCCCTGCTAAGACATTATTATGTATCGTTGCCAAAGATAACAAAAATATCCCCACAATAAAAAATTCTGGTTTTCTTCTATTATGAAAATATTTTCTCAATTCTTCTAAATTTTGAAATTTGTACCTTGAATTCCAGGCTTTCCTCAAAAATTCTGTATCTGTTATTTCAACGCCAATTGTTTTAATAGATATTCTGTCAACAGCAGATAAAATTTTAATTTTTACTTTATATAAAATTTTCTTTGTTAAAACTTTAAGAGAAAATGTTTTTATATCATCAAAATAATATTTGAACCACTTCTTTATCATTATTTCCCAGATTTTTACATTTCAGTTCCAAAATGTATTTTTATTACATGCCTTATCATAAATGAGACAACAATTAATGTAATAAAATATGCTATTGCCTGTGCTATGGCTGCCCCGATAACACCATAAGAAGTTATAAAAAAATAACTTAAAATGAGCGAAACAGGAACTGAAATAGAAACAGAAAGAAAATTATACCGCATTTTTCCTAAACCTAATATAGCTACCCCGAGTAAGGCATAACAACTCCAGAAAAAATATTTTAATACCAATATGCGAAAATAACTGCCTGCTAGAACATAATTATTGCCATATACAATTTTAATAAATGGCGGTACAATCAAAAAAGCAATAATGCTTAAACCAAAAGCGAGCAAAACCATCAATTTTTCATATTTTTTTAAAACTCTTAAAAATTCTTTTTTATCATTACTTTTTTCAGAAAAATAAGGTGTAGCAATAGTTTGAATACTTGAAGTTATGTAATTCATTCCTAAAATAAAAATAGTTGAAAGCCCATAATAACCGAAACCTACCCTGTCTTTTATAAGATAATTGAGCATAAAAATATCCATATATTGCCCAACTCTACTGACCCCATTGGCAGATACGCTCCATTTAGCATAAAAAAAACTCTGATGAAAAACATTGTTTGCTTTCACTTTGCTTTTAAAATTATCCTTAATCAAATTAAACAAAGGTATTAATGTAATATATCCAATGAATATTATTGAAAGAATGAAACCAATTAGACCATAAAAATAAGTCATAGTGACCAAAACTATAAAGCCAAATAATCGTATAAATACCTGCATTTTTGCCATAAGTTGTATCTTTTTAAGAGCTTGCAAATAAACTATAATTAGAGAAGCATAAGTCATAGCAGGAATAACCAGCATATAAAGAGGCAACCATTTATTAATCTCTTTATCCGGTGACAAAAGACCTAATTTAGCCAAAGCAAAGAGACCTACGAGCACAAACAATATAGGGAAAGTAGTATAATAAAAACACTGTTTAAATATAAATGCTCGCTCTTCTAAAGTTCTTTTTTCGGAACAGAGTTTCAAAACCGCCGTATTAAAACCAAAACCAGCCAAAATTGTAGCCACCCCAATAAACGACTGCATTGTTCTAATTTGACCTAACTCTACTGGGGTAAGAAATTTAGCCACTAATAATTGTGAACCAAAGCCAAGAAATCCAATAATAAAATTGGCAGAAAGAAGATGAAAAAAACCTTTATGGAAAACATCTCTCAATAATTGCAAAATTCGGTTCATGCTGATGGCCATTGAAAACCTATCTTGTTCTAACATAATAAGAATAAAGATGGTCAAAAATTGGTAATTTATTTATAGGTGTACACTCGTCTAACAAAGTCATAACTTTTCCAAAAACACGGTTCACAAAAGGAAAATTTTTTAAAGGATTAAATATCCCACCAGACGCCCAATATCTATCAACCAATTTAAAATTATTTTCAGCCATGCATCTATCCAAGAATTGCTTTGAAAATAAATTCAGATGTAGCGGAGGAGCATACATATGCCATCTGATTGATGTAAATGTATCAATCATCCATCGTTTGAAGCATTCATAGGTTGGTATCATAATAACCACTATCCCCTCAGGAGATACAATATCGGCAAGTTTGTTTAAGAAGATTAAAGGATTTATCAAATGTTCAAGTATTGCATAACATGTAACAACATCATACTCCTTATGAAAATCTATATTCTCCACAAAATCTTGATATATCATCAATTTTCTTTTTCTGGCTATTTCTGCTGAATTTCTTGCCAATTCTACACCTTCACGAACAATATTATTAGGAAAACTCATCAAAAAATCCCCGGTTCTACACCCTATATCCAAAACAGATGAAATTTCTCTACTTAATATTTTTTCAATTTTCTGAACTTGCCTGTTCCAACAAAAACTCTTTTTAAATTTAGAATCTGCCATTACTTTATTATGCTTAATACTATAATCTTCATATACATTTTCCATATCTACATTATGTTCTTCGATATCGAAAAATCTGCATTTACAATCGCTACACTGATATAAAGTATACTCATACCTTACAAAAGGGCTTTGTATCTTCTTGATTAATTTGATTTTATTACTTTTACAAAATCTACAGGTCATTTTATTTTCCAACGTAATAATAATTTTTTGATATAATTTTTTGCATTTTTGCCTAATGTTTTTTCGATTATTAAAGGTAGATATCCCTTTATTCCCTTTCCTAAATAATCAATTTTATAAAACTCCTTCTCGGCATATAGGCTCAATTTATATGCTTCTTCCCGAGGAACCTTGTTGCTGAAAAACATCACGGGACTATATTGGTTATAGTGCGACCAGTCTATCTGATCTAAAGGTTTCTGAAGAAAGCCAGCTTCTCTCACCAATTCAAAGAGTTCCGTGCCCGGAAGTGGTACTACTGCAGAATAACCTATAGAGGTTGGTTTAATTTTTTTTAATAAAGAAATGTCCGTTTTGATGTGCCGTTTTTCTTCCCAAGGAAAACCGTACATAATATAAGCATTTGTACTAAATCCTAAATTTTTAACAAGGGAGAAAGCACTTTTAATTTCATCAATTGTGGTTCCTTTTTTTATTTTTTTTAAACCTTCTGAATCAGCAGTTTCAATACCAAAAGAAATTGAGTAACACCCAGCTTCTTTTAATTTTTTATAAAAATCTACATCCCTACTCTTAACAGTAGACATACATCTCCATTTGAATTTAACTCCACTTTTAATTATTAAATCACAGACTTTTTTTGCATGATTTTTGTTTATGGTAAAAGTATCATCATAAATGGCGAACTCTGTAACGTTCTTCTTTTTGTATCTTTCCAAGATTTCTTCAACAACCTTCTCTGGCGAACGGAAACGGGGTCTTCTTGTCCACATCAGTTTTGAAGCACAGAAAATACAATTATAGGGACACCCCCTTGCGGTAAAAAACATTCCATAATCGTATGGGCGAACATCAGCTTTGTACATCAGATCTAAATCAACAAAGGGAAGATCATCTAAATTATTAATAAGGCCTCGATCTGGATTATGTAAAACTTTACCACCTAATTTAAAGGAAATACCATTTATGTTTTCAATACTTTTTCCAGTTTCTAAAGCGTGTAAAAGTTTAATAAATGTAATTTCTCCTTCTCCTCTAACAATATAATCTACAAAAGGAGATAGGATTACTTGATTAGGAACGGCTGTTGGGTGGTGTCCGCCTATAATGACAGGTTTTTCTGGATATAATTGTTTAAAAATTTTTGCTACATTTTGCACAGAAGTCCAATGAGCTGTCATACATGTAACACCTAACAGATCAGGCGAATAATTTTCTAAAAAAGCTCTCAAATCCTGCCAACTTTGATGTTCCGTATCGTTCAAGTTTTTAAGATAATCATTAAAATGAAGCTGGTAATCAAGTAAAGAAAAGTTTGAACTTATATCACTATAATCTACGTTATAAACAATTGTCTCATGTCCCTCTTTTTTTGCAACAGCACCAATTTGACAGAGATTATTAATGAAAGAATTCATCTCTCCACCAAAAAGTCTTAAAAATGGCGGGTATATAAGGGCAATTTTCATATCAACCTCTCCACTATACACTCCACATCTTCCCAAGTCATCTCCGGATACATTGGCAATGTTAGTGTATTCTTGATATACTTTATTTTACTTTCAAATTTACTTTTTCTATACAAAGTAAATGTTGGGATTAAATCATAATGTTTACTTGTCTGAACGCCTGCATTTCTCAGTTTCTGTTTTATAAATCCCATTATTCCTTTATTTATTTCTTCTGCTTTTCTTATGTTTCCCTCATCATATTCAAGCCCATATAGTTCCCGAAATCCTATACTTTTAAAAAATTTGAAATAAAATCCTGCTCCGCATTCTACATCTAAAATTGAACTTTTTCTTTCATTTAACAAGAGATGACGAAAACACCACACCACATTCTTAACTCCGTAGCTTCTATATACTTCATCTATGCTTATGCTTATAATATTATCCCAAGCATTTTTCCAAGTGTCTTCAACTTTTTTCATTAAGTATTTCCTTTTTTAAGCGCCTGGAATACTCCTCTATAAGACTCTTGTAATCAAACTTTGGAGACCAACCTACACTTCTAATTTTAGTAATATCAGCCACAACTTTACTTTTAATATTTCCCACCGAATTTATTTTTTTAATAACCAATTTCAATTGTAAGTTAAGTTGCGACAAGACTTTCTCTACAAATTCATCAAGAAGTATCATTTCACCCATTCCCAGATTGTAAACCCCGCCATTGCTTCCATCTTTAATAACTTTCATAAATCCTGTATAGACATCATCTATTAAAAGAAAATCTTTATAGGGGTTTAAATTGCCAAGTGTAATTTCCTTTATTATATCTCCTTTTAATGCTAATTTTACCTGTCTAGTAAAATTCCCAATGAATAGTTCATTACTTAAATGGGTATCAATAACATTAAAAAGCCTGATATAATTTGCTTTTATATAAGAAGTGCTAATATAATACTTAAATAAGCTGTATTGCATTAGTTTTGTTAGTCCGTATATGCTTTGTGGCTTCTCTACACAAAATTCAGTATATCTATTTTGAATACCATACTCTGCTGCATTACCTATCAAAACTATCTTTCCATCAAATTCTGCTTCAACAGCAACATCAAAAAGATTCTTCGCTACTAACACATTAATAGTATAACTAGTTGAATAATATTTTGTAAAAGTACTGACAAAATTTATTATTACTTCAGGTTTAGACTCAACAATTTTGAGCTGTTATTCCGCATATTTCACTGTATATTCAGTTTCTGATAGATATTCAGAATAGTCTCGAAGTTATCCTTCAAATTCACTGTCTCTAATATCTTTTTATGCTCCTCATAATTATCGAGTACATCTCTTACCTTCTCACAAAAATCATCAATATCTCGACTTCTGAATAGGATTGTCCCCTCCGGTCTTTGAGCAACATCACTTGTTACTGATGGTACCCTAAAATAAAGAGATTCTCTGAGAGAAATTGCATCGCCATCGGTATTTGTTGGTCTCACAAACACGTCACTTTTCATAATAATAGGGTACATTTGGCAGGGTTTGGTTTGAAATAAAAAATTGATTTTCACTCCCTTTTCTTTTATTCTCTGTTTCATTTTGTGGAAATATTTATAATCTCCAATCTCTGGAAGGCAAAAAACAAAACCTACTTTAGGATAATATTGCTTCAGATAGGCACATAAATCTACACACATATCAATCCCATAAAGGTCTTGGTTATTGTAAAAGGTTATTCTGAAGGCATTTGCTGAGATTACAGGACTATGGCTATCCATGAAATCCCATACATCTTGAGGAATTTTAGCAATATCTTCGTCTTTCACAGTAGGCGGGATAAATGCGGGAATAACTGCTACATATTCAGGTTTAACACCCAAAGAGACGATATTCTCCTTTATTTCAGGACCTACGGCAATAAAATGAACTCTCGCTCTTGTTGCAAACCAGAATGCAAATTTATACAATAAATTGAGACCTTTAT
>JABUBP010000022.1_pt1 | contig 28195 bp, 25 predicted proteins | sample 7240331 | NCBI WGS metagenome assembly JABUBP01 (sample SAMN07256347, study PRJNA390944) | subsurface metagenome | isolation source: Methane hydrate marine sediment | place: Pacific Ocean: Eastern North Pacific, ODP site 1244 | collected 2002 | reverse complement strand
TAGCAGACTTTAGTCTACGCTTTATCGCCCCGATAAATCGGGGCTACTCCTGTAACAACTATAATTCTTCTTCTGATTTAACCGGCGGTGTTTTCAATTCATCAAGTTCAACTCTTAATTGGCGAACCGTTCTCTTTAACTCTTTAGCCTGTTTCAATCCTAATAAAAGCGAGCCAACAACACCCACAATCACTGAAATTAAAATAACCATAATTAACGGAACCTGCCCACTCTGCCATCCCATAAACCGCATCTGTACCGGGTAGGGATTTTGAAAAGTAAAAACCATCAGAAGTAATGCCATGATTAAAATAAAAAGTAATTGCATTTGCATATTCCCAGACCTCCTTTACAACATTGGAAATATTCACTGGGTAAACCCTACGTTACCCCGGGATGTAAAGGGCTCACCAGCGGTAAATTAAAGCAATATATGCGCTGGAAATTATAAGAAAAATTAGCGCAACCGGTATTCCAATTTTTGAATATTTTCTAAAAGACAAAGGCGAATTATCGTGAATGTTAGATGAACTAAGACAAGTTTTCTTATTTGCAAATTTTCGCCAATTTTTTTCTCTGCGCCCATGCACGTTCAAAAACTCATCTAACATATTGGAACTAACACTACCTGCTGTTGCTCCCGTGAGCGTGGCGCTCGACCCTGCAAGCACGCCCAGAGAAAGTGCCCAAAAATACAGATAATGCGGAGAAGACATTTTAAAATTCATCACCAATGGCAAAAAAAGCGCTGTACTTGGTCCGGCATTGAGAAAGGCAGTAACAATTCCTGCCAACCACATCAGAAGTAAACATCGGATAAGAACATTCCCCAAAGAGAGGTGAACAATTCCTTCCCCCAACCAGTGGAGAAGTCCACTTGCCTCGGCAGCGCCAACCAGTATAAACAGGCCAGAGAAGAAAAGCATATCCTTGTAATTCAATCTTTCCAGTATTGTTCCTGTTTTGACCTTTCCTAAGAACATCCCTGCTAATCCGCCACCTAAAGCAATAAGTGCTGGTGATATATGAATGAAATCAGAAATGAGAAAAGCAACTACAAGTATACCCAGAATAACTAATCCTCTTTTTACCGCTTCAGGATTTTTCATTCCCTGTTTTAGTTTCTGTCTTATCCTATGGAAAATATTTTCATTATTGGTTAGATTACCCCCATCGCAATATGCCAGTTGTGGTAACTGTTCGTATACGTTAACTTCGGTTTTCTTTTTTTCCTTAACGAATAGTCTCTTCTGTGACAATCGAATATAAACGAGAAGCACAAAAAGTTCTATCAAACAAACCGGCATCATATACACAAAGAATTTAGTAAATGCTATACCCGTTTCTGTGCCTATAAGCATGTTGGGAAAATCGCCAACCATTGTTGATGCCCCGCCTAAATTTGAGGCAATAATCATACTAATCATATAGGGTTTAGGATCGAAATTTAGATATCTACTCAGGCTAAAAATCATAGGGACAAGCACCATAATTGTGACCAGATTATTCACCACCAGTGAGAAGACATAAGTCAAAAGACAAAAGGATAACATTATTTTCCATTTATCACCTTGAGTGAATAATGCAATTTTTTTTGCCAGGTAACCAAATAGTCCACCTTCATCTAAAATAATTGTCAGGATACTCATGCCGACGATAAAATATATTATATCGATTTTACTTTTTAATGACTCCCAGGCCATCGGCCAGTTATAGAAACCCAGATAATAGCCACAAACAGTTATTAGAATTGCTCCTAAAACAAAGAGAATTGTTCTATCAATCCGATTGCGGTACACAAAATAATAGATGAGAAAGAAAACCAGCAAGACAAATAATACAGATAAAAACGATAAATTTTGAGACCAAGAAATTTTTCTAAACCGAATAACTAAATTTTTTTCCTTGCCATCCCGGACAAAAGTCACATTAACCTTTCTATGCTGTGCTAAAGATGGCAGGGCTTTTTCTAATTCAAGCAGTCCGGTAATTCGATTATTATCGATTTTTATAATCTTATCGCCAGGTTTCAACCCGCTAACCTGCCAGATGTTCCTGGCCGATTCGGATTGTCCAATCTTTTCTACCAGGAGACTTTTTCCATCAATTTCAGCTTGCGGTAGAAAACGCGCCCCCATCCAGTCAATTCTCTCTGTTCCTTGTTTAGTATAAACCATTCTGGGAACCAGTTTACTCATAGTGGTCAATAGTGGTTTTGCCCGCGAAACAGGAATAGCGTAGACCGTGGGATTATTGTCGTCTGAGATCTTTGGCAAAGTCGTGCATATTCCTACCAATTCGCCATTTTTATTGAACAGTGGTAACCCATTAACCGCTAAATTTGGAACCATATCAATTTGAATGAGTTTCCTTTTTGTTTGATTAAGTTTTAAAACTTTACTAATAATAAGTCCTTTATCAGTTGATACAAACAATAACTCGCCGGGTTTTACTTTTTCTCCACTTGCTGACTCTACAGGCGTAAATTCTTTATTAATCATAATTTTTAAAAGAGCCAGTTCAGTTTTCTTATCAATTTTTATAATTTCTCCGGTGAAAGATTCGTCATTATATGTTGTAAGATATAGATTCATCTTTTGAATTTTTGTATCAACAACCGGGATGGCATTATTTGTTTTGTATAAATTACGTTGGGACTTTAAGGGATTTAATGTTAACACATATCCCCGGGGATGAATGATTGTTCCATAACCAAAATTATTTATTTTCACAATGGACGGCTGGGCAGAACGCGCTGCAGTTTCAAAATTTATGTATTTAGGTTTTGGATTCATTTTCTTGAACAGGTTCGGTTCTTTTATAAAAATCCATAAGCCAGTGATTATCAAGAAAATTATTATCATTGTAGCCCATAATTTCAATTCGGTTTTACTCATATTGTTTAACCTCTGTCGGTTTTATGCCTATCATAAATTTCTAATGGCTCAATGCCATTAGACCTTGAGGGCTAACGATGTCCGCCTATACCTTGTATCCCTTTAAACCCGTATAATCTCCCATCAGTTGTTACTTTCAAACTCTGATTGAATAAACTAATTACTTTAGGTATAAAGATTGCTGCTACAATCAGTGCGGCTACAGCATCACCGTAGAGAGATACCCTCCTGGCAATGCCTATTCCAATAACTACTACTGAAGAGACTATTACCGAAAGCCGCAAGCTCTGGATTATTTCGGCTTGTGATACATTTTTTTCTGAGATTTCTTTTCCTGAACACAAGCTATATCTATATAAAAGTTGATTTGCCAGTACAGATAATATCGCTGTATACAGCGCGTAGGGACTTGGCCGGAGAAGTATTCCTTTTGCCACTTTAGCCATTCTTACTACGGAAAATATCAAAACGTCGCCAATTCCCAGAATTAGCATTACCGAGATGACCAGGCCGGCAAACCAAACAGATTTATAAAAAGCACTATTTCTATTTATCAAGAAAATCGATCTTACCACTACAAAACTCTGATAAAATGAAAACAGCCCATCAACAACCAGTGACTCGCTTGAGCCAAGTATACCGACCACACCTTTCACTAAACTTAAAAAAAGGCTGACAAATAGTGCCCACAAGCTTAGTCTTTGCTGGCAACTTTCACACTCTTTGTTCAATTTCATTCGCTCCACCTAACTCACTAATCCTACAATTCCCGCGCCCAGCAGTATCCAAATTGGATTTAACTTATACTTAAGTAACGAAATCAGAGCTATCCCGGCAATGAAGATAGTTTTGAAATCAATCAATGAACTTTTGCCAATACTTAAACCCGCTTGCAAAATCATGCCAATGACCGCAATCCGGGCTCCACGAAAAAAATTTGCTAATAATTTATTCTCCTGGAATTTTTTTATTGCCTGTGTGGCCAGGCAAATCATCACAAATGAGGGCAAAATTACACTTACCGTGGAAACTATCGCACCCCATATGCCATAAACTTTATATCCAATAAATGTTGCCGAAATTACCACTGGTCCGGGAGTAATTTGACCCAAAGTTACTGCATCAATAAATTCCCTTTTGGTGAGCCAGCCATATTTCATGACCACTTCGTTTTCTACCAGGGGAATTATGACCATACCACCACCAAAAGAGAAAGTGCCAATTTTTAGAAACACCCAGAATAACTTAAGTAATATATCCATCGTTTTTGGTTTTTTAACCTTTAGGCCCTATATAAAGAATGGTGCCCGCTATTCCGGCAAGCCCCACCACGGTCAAAATATCAAACTTAAAAATTAATGATGAGATAAATGCCCAGATTAAAATACCCGCTCCTCGATAATCTTTTATCTCTTTTTCACCGAGTCTCAATCCTACAGAAACTATTAATCCTGTAACTGCCGCCCCTAAACATTCAAATATTGTCTCAATTTTAGGTGTTATCTTATATTTGTCGTAAAGCATAGCGAGAATAATCATTAGAATAAATGATGGTAAAATAAAAATTAGCGTGGAACGTATCGCGCCAGACCATTTCTTCAGTTTATACCCTGTGTAAGTTACAATATCCATTGTCACCGGCCCTGGTAAAATATCACCCAATACCGCTCCTTCAAGAAAGTCTTTATCGGTCAGAATCTTCTTTCTTTGTACTAATTCATTCTCCAGTAGAGAGAACACAGCCATAGGTCCACCGAAACCAAGACACCCGATTTTGAAAAACAGATTCCAGTTAACGAATTTTGTAAGAATATTACTTCCTTGTTCCTCTTTTCTCTCTATTCTTATCGATTTCTTTTTATACAGACTGATTAAAGAATTTCCTATCTCTCTGGCTTTGCTCTCATCGCCAATCTTGCGATACAATTTGAGTGCCTCTTGCCAAAGTTCGGTCACAAGTTTTAACGTCTCTTTGGTTATAGGCTGATTGAAAACAAGTAATCCCCGCTTATATAACTCATCTGCCTGCTTTCTTATGCTTTGTTCCATATTCGTTTATCCCATGTTTTCATATTCTCAAGATGACCTTCATAGAGACTATCATCGGCCAGTGTAGTGAGTGGAAGAGGTTGCAGTTATCTTCCTTGCAGGTCCCACTTTTTCAATCGGAAATTAATATATAAGGATTGGTCATTACGGGGACGATATACATCCAGAACCACTCCCTGCCCTTCCCTGAGTGGCACCTTTTTTATTGCTTCCTTAAATGCATATATGTTTGGCGTGGGATAACCGTTTACTGACCTGATAATGTCCCCTGCCTGCAACCCCGCTTCCATGGGAGTTATGCCTTCTACTTCGTCAACGGCAATTTCACTGGTGGTAGTATTAGCGTCGTTCTCCGGGACAATATCTATTCCTAACCAGGCAAGTTCTTCAATGCCTTCGCCCGGAGAAGGTTGGATTCTGTTCTGCAAGGGTGACCTTGGTTGAGCCACTGCTTGTACATATTTGTAATTTGCTTGGTTCCGCTTTACGAATTCATAACCAGCAGGTCGAGTGGCAGATGGTATTTTTACCTTGGTGGTCAAGTCCAGGAAATTGCCAAAGAGTTTTTTTGCCTGACTTACGGGAATAGCAAAACTTACACCTGTATACACCGACTCAACAGGAGAAAATATTGCTGTATTTATCCCAATGACTTCACCTCGAAGATTGAGCAATGGACCTCCACTATTGCCCGGGCTTATGGGCACATCGGTCTGAAACACATCACGTAATACTATTCCACCAATTGGTAATCGTTTCCGGCGTGCACTGATAATTCCACTGGTGACAGTTTGAGTCAGTCCAAAGGGGTTGCCAATAGCAATAACCTTATCTCCTACAGCAACTTTGTCCGAATCGCCAATGGGTACGCAAGGGAATGTTTGATTTTGCTGACCAGGACTGACAATTTTTAATAATGCTAAATCTTTTTCTCTCTCGCCCCCAATTAGTTCCGCGGGATAATCTTTATATCCTTTTTCATTAAATAGGGAAATCATAATATCACCGCCCAATGCAACCACGTGGTAATTAGTAAGCACATATCCCTGTGGGTGAACAATGACTCCACTACCGACACTGCGTCTTCCTGATGGAGTAATCACTTCCCATCCCTGTTGCCAGGGTGGCGTCTGAGTTGTATTTCCCACACAAATACCTACCACTGCCGGTTTTATTTGATTAACAATATTACTTACCCAGCCGATAATTCTCGGCGTAGCACCAGTAGCCGCATCAGGAGGAACATTACCCCCGGATATACCAACAGGATGAATGTAAGAATCTACCGAAGTAGGTCGGGAATTTATTCTGCCCACAGCATTATGTAATGCTACTGGCATAATATTTTGGAGATATCTGTCTAAACCGTCCTCCATTTCATCAACCTCAGTTTTCAGACCACCACGAAAGAAGAGTATTGAACAAAAAATCAAGCCCACACAGATGACCATTATCAAACTCATATTTTGCCAATTTTTCATAATTAATAATCTATATTTTTTACTACTCGTTAGCTGCTATTGGTTTTAAAGAAACCTGAACATTACCGATATAGTGCATTCTGCGCATTAGAGCAGAGCGTATTTCGCGAGAAACTACATTTGCTTCTTCGAGCGTTTTCTCTCCTTTGACACACACTTCTACATCCACCCATATTTTCTGTCCTATCTGTCTTGTCCTTAGGTAGTTTATTTTTTTCACTCCCGGCAATGAAACTATTGTTTCTTTTATCTTCTCAATTTGTTCCAGTTTCACAGAAACATCAAGTAATCCACGATAATTCTCTATTACCAATCCCGCACCCATCCTGAAAACAAGCAACCCCACAAATACAGCTGCCAGAGGGTCCAATTGAGGAAAACCGAGTTGGCTGCCAAGGATGCAAATTACCACCGGTATGGATGAGTATGCGTCGGAACGGTTATCTACAGAAATGGATTTCAAAGCAGGACTGTTTAATTCTTTAGCAGCGCACATAGTATAATGTGAGATAACAAAATTTGAATATACTGAAAGTAATGCTACCCAGATGGCTAAGATTTTCGGTGGATTTATTTCCGTCTGCGAAAAAAGAACCTTTGATGAACCATAAAGTATTTCTCCAGCAGCAAAGATCAGGACAATACCTACAATTACCCCCACTATAAACTCTACCTTGCCATAGCCATAAGGATGGGTTTTGTCTACAGGTTTTTCACCAAACCGCGTGCCCCACGCTGCAAGGAGAGCACAGATTATATCCGACCCTGAATGCAATGCATCGGCTAACAATGCTCTACTCCCGGTTATGTATCCAACCAGTCCCTTAAGAGAAGCGAGCATAACATTTTGCCCGGCACTTAGCCACGTTGCTTTACGACCGCAAGTTTCACATTCTTGTTGAGCCATTCATAATCCCCTTGGTAGAAGCTGCGGCTGTTCTTTCATTACTATCTCAATTGGTCTACCTCCGCGTATCAAGGAGAAAGGGATACCCCTGGATAAATCTCCCTTTTTTATCGCTTTTAAGAAACTTATCAAATCAGGGGTCGATTTATTATTCGCTTTCTTAATTATGTCACCGTCTTTTATTCCACAGTTTAATGCCAAACCTTCTGTTTCAGTGGCAATTATACCTTTGGCATCTTTAGGTAAACCATAAGTAAATGCAATTTCGGGAGTGATAGTAATCGCAGCAATCCCCAGGGAGACGATTTCCGCACTCCCGGTCTCTACTTCCGCATTTTTCAATAGATTAATCGACTTATTTTGTATGGCTGCCGGTTGAGCTTGCCCCCAACCACCCCCCGCAGTCTCAAGTTTAATATCCAGCCGTTTTCTTCCCCGCAATATGGTCAACTTGACCTTATCGCCGGGTTTCTTCTTTGCTAACAAAGTTCTTATTTGCGTTTCATCAGTAATTCTTTTGCCATCAAAACGGATGATTACATCCCCGCGTTTTAATCCCGCCCCAAAAGCCGGTGAATTAGCATAAACCTCATTTATCAGAATGCCTCTATCTACCGGGACATTCAGTTGTTCAGCGAGAACATCGTTTAGAATTTGTATGTTTATGCCCAGCCAGGCGGGTGCATCTTTCGGTACTCTCGTGTTAGGTTGTGTTCTTTGCCCAGCCGTTAAATATGCTCTGGGGTTGGGGTAACCTAAGAATTGCATGGCAACTTTGCGGGCAGACCCGCCCATATAACTGCTAAACACCTCTTTTGCCTGATTTATTGCTACAGCAAAACCTAATCCCGTGTGTGTTTGAGTGGGTGAATAAATTGCTGTGTTTATCCCGATAACCTCACCACGTAAATTGACCAACGGACCGCCAGAACTGCCCTGGTTTATGGGAGCATCTGTCTGGATGAGATTATTGAGTTGATGTCCCTCAATGACCGTGGAGGCCCTTACCGCACTGACTATACCCGACGTTACTGTCTGGGATAAACCGAAGGGATTACCAAAGGCTAAAACCGTATCACCTGCTTGAACTGCATCGGAATTGCCTGTAGGCGCAACTGGTAAATCAATATTCTGCGGATTTATTTTTATGATAGCCAGGTCGCGGTCAGATGCCTGGGCAACTATCTGACCTTTGAAACTCCTCTGTCCCTGTGCAGTAAACAACGTCACCGTAACAAACCTCTGTCCTGAAACAAGATGTGAATTAGTCAATATATATCCTCTTTTAGAAACGATTACGCCAGAACCCAGACCCTGAAATCCTGGCATAACTGCTTCTTGACCAGGGAAAGGAAGAGGTCCATTGTGAATGGTCAGCGGTGGCGGTTGTTGCACCGTAGGTTGCATCCAAACCTGTTGTTGTCCTGGAAGCGGGTTATTTGGTAAGCGGGGACAGAACATCGACGAACCGCAATTGGGACAGGCAATTGAGGCCCAGGGAATGCCCGGCTGGCGCGTTACTCTCGTTCCACAATTGGGACAAAACATAGTAAGTACATTGGAACCAAATCCTTGTCCCCCCATACCCCAAACCTGTGTCTGTCCCTGCGGCAATTGGGAAGGTGGCAACCATGCTTGATTTTGGACCTGTGGGTTCTGCCCTATCTTCGTTCCGCAATTGGGACAGAGAATTGGTGCTAACGGCCTTTCCGGTGGTTCGACAATTACCCAACCATCGCGAGGACATTTACGCCATGCCAAATCGGGTATTTGATTTCCCATCACTCCCCATTTCTGAAAAAATGGCTGGGCATTGGGCAGGCTAATTCCCACAACTGCTGGTTTTACTAATTCCACAATATTATGATAGGAATCCTGTGGTATCCTGATAGTGGCCTGATTAGGTTTATTCCCTGACTTGATTACAGCAGGAAGATTTGTCTTGCCCAAAAACATCCTGTCTTCCCAGACACGCTCCTTGCTTTTCCATCCTTTGCCTAACAGGATCCAACCTATCACAATGATAATTAGAACTACTAAACCTACTAACCACGGTTTTAGTTTTTCTTTGGCACAAGCATTATTAGAAGCCATTGTTTTATTCTTTGTTCTCATATCCCTGAACCTTGAGAAGTTTAATACATAACATCAGATATCTTTTATTTTGTTCCCGCAGGTTTTTTACCAGTATTCTTCAGTCCTAAACCAATCAAAGTCAACCCAGCAAGAACAAAAAGAACTGCTATCACTCCTCTGATAATATCCCAGATGAACCACCACCAGGAAACTATCGCCCATAGACCTATAGCAAGGACAACTAAGCCAGCAATAATTTTATTCATCTGTAGAATCCTCCTTCCATTCAAAATCCACTTCCGGTGCTTTCAATAAATCACTTTCAGCACCAATGTATGGTTTCCGTTGACCAAATCCATAAATTCTACCCAGAATATTTGTGGGGAATGTACTTAGAAGTTGATTATACATCCTCGCCACCTCGTTGTATTTTGCCTTCTGTTCGGCAATACGATTTTCTGTATTGGACAGTTCTTTAATTAAATCTTGTATAGACTCGGTAGCTTTTAAGTCTGGATACCGCTCAACAAGAGCCAATAGCTTTGATAACGCAGCATCAAGTTTTTCCGCAGCTTCCATTCTCTGTTTAACATTTTTCGCCCGGACGAACATTTCTCGCGCATCAGACACATGCTTAAATATCTCTTCTTCGTGAAAAGCGTATTTTCTTGCCGCTACCACCAGGTTAGGAATTAAATTAGTGCGTCTTTTCATTTCCACCCCCACTTGAGCAAAATATGCTTCCGCGCGAGTCCCTACTCGGGCATAATCGTTGTACCAATGAATAAGCGCCCAGACAATGGCAGCAATTGCTACCGTTAACAGCGTTCTCAATAGCCACGCTAAGACTTGATGCTTAGCAAAATATTCCTTTACACTTCCCGTTAACTTCTTAATTCCATTTAACTGTCGTTTTGATAATGCGCGTATTGGATATAATTTGTCCAGATATGCTCTTCTGATTACTGCTCTTATAAGACTCATTTTTCCAGTAATTTAAATGGCAATCTTTGAAAGAATTCTTTAGTCTACTAATCAGTTTCTTCGGCTTCCATTGCCTGGCGGAAGGCATCAATTGCCTTACTATGTTCACCTTTACCATCATAAGCTAATCCTAAACTGTAATAGTATTTTGCTGTCCGTGGGTTGAGTTCAATTGCTCTCTCATAAGTTTTAATAGATTGCTCGTGCATTTTTTTCCTGTCGTAAAGTAATCCTAATCGATAGTACGTTTCAGGTTGGTCGGGAAAAATTTTCAACGATTTTCTGTATGAACTTATTGCTTTGTCAATCATATTTTTCTTATTATAGGCTAAACCGAGACGGGTATAGATTTCTGCTTTATCAAAAGCCGTAGATTGGATACCATTAAGCTCAAGTTTTAATATCCTCTTATAACAGGTAATCGCCTCATCCCATAATCCTTTTTCGCTGTAGGCCAGGCCAAGTTTGTAATAGGCCCCTCCACCGGAGGGATTAAGCTCTATTGCTGTTTTCAAAGAGACTATTGCCTGGTCCATTTGGCCTTTATCAGCATATTTCTCTCCCACTTTGCTATAAATTGTTGCCTGATCTAAAGATTTTGGCTGGAAAAGCTGCTCAATCCCTTCAAGGAATCTTTTAAATGCCAGTCCCAGCATCTGTAATAAGATTTCGATTTTTGCTAACATCTTCGTCCCTCCTTATATTGTTAGATTGTTACATCGTCTTTTATTCCTTATCTATTACCGGTGATTCTTTTTCCTGCAATTCCATCGCTTTTCGTAAAAAGTCTACCGCCTTGTTGTGCATATTTTTACTATCATAAGCTAATCCTAAACTATAATAATATTTGGGCTCTTGAGGATTAAGCGAAATTGCTCTGTTATAGGAGATAATCGCCTTGTCGTGCATTTTTTTACTATCATAAAGTAAGCCCAGCCGGAAATAATACTCGTCGTGATGTGAATCCAGTTTTATTGCTTTTTTATAACACTTTAAAGCTTCCTCTGTTTGATTAAAATAGTCGTGGGCTAAACCTATACGATAATAAACCTCATGATTTCGTAGTCCTAACTCAATACTTCTATGGTAGAACCTCATAGCTTCCTCCCAGCTTTTTGTTCTCGTATAGATTCTGCCTAATTGAAAATATGCATCTTTATTATGCGGACTGAGTAAAATAACCTTCTGGTACAAATCAATTGCATCCTTTTCCCAACCTCTATCCACGCATTCTCTACCAACTTCCGCATATACCTTACTCACCTGTTTCGGGTCAAGGCTAAGAAATTTCTCTATAATATCAAGTAATTTTTCCCAGTAGAGGATAAAGAACTTTAGAAATAATCTTAATTTTATAACCATATTCGAATCTCAATGTTGATTAAAAATTTCCCACAAATATCTGATTGTAGATATTGCTGAAAAATGGTAGCCGACGGCTTTAGCTCCGAAGTCCCGATGGCTCCATCGGGATTCGGAGTCCTGTCGGACCGACGAAAAGGTAATAAAACATGATAACGCTCCGATGAATCGGAGCGACTACCAAAATCGATTCTTTCATATGTTCATTTGGATTTCTTTTTTTTGCCCATGCCTAACACCATCCCAATAGCGCCACAGGTAATACCCCCTGCCCAAAGACAGAGTCCTACTGGCAGAGCAATTTCAAATAGGCCAGCTACTAAAGTTACCCCGGCAATCGCGCCCAGAACTCCAGTTCCTGCACCGGTAATCGTAAAAGCAGCTGTCTTAACGGGACGTCTCAAATCAATACCCGTTTTCTTTTCTTCTAAGTTTGTTTCCCACAACTTTTTCCCATTAGTAACTTTCTTTTTTACCACCTCAGACCTCCTATTAGATTTTTTTTAGTGTGAAGTCCAACTATCTAAGGAATGAAAATCTAAACTAAATTCTTTTTCCTATCTTTTGTAGCTCTTTTCGACAATCCTTTATCTGTTTAATTAGGTTCTGTACCCTTTTTTCTTTTACGATAGCCCTCTTTTTATCGACCAATCGGTAACACTCCTCGCCGAGAATACCGAAAAGTTCCTCCATCCTGCTTTTCAGGTGACCAGCCTTAACTTTCACCTGGACACGCCGAATAATTTTTTTAGCTTCTTTCGGCCCGGCTACTACCCCGGAAGCGATTGTCTTAGAGAAGTCGGTAGTTATTTTACCAGTGACCTTTCCCGTAGTCTTGGCCGCAGTCATTATTTCCTTGGGCAGGAGTACCGCTCCCTTCTCAACTTTTTTCAGCCTGTTCCAAATTTTTGCTGGCAGTTTGGGCTTTTTCGGTATTCTTTTAACCCTTCTTCTAACCTTCAATTTGGAAGGTTTTCGCCGTTTGCCTGGTTTAGCTTTTTTGGGTCGCCCGGGTTTTTTCTTCATTCTCTTCTTTCCCTCTTTTCCTTCAATCCAGGCATAAGGGTCTTCTCCAGAGACTCTTCTTTTACTCACTAAATGCCGAATCTGAATCAATCCTCTCCTGGACAATGGTTCTTCACCTAATGCCTTTCTCTTGCGTTTGCTTTTGCTTTTGCTTTTACTCACGAGAAATTACCTCCTTTGCCAATTTCATATAGTCCTCTGCACCGTAAGAATTTGGACTGTATAAGGTAATTGGCAATCCAAAACTGGGACTCTCGGCTATGCGAACATTTTCTCGAATAATAGTTTTAAATACTTCCTTTTTAAAATATCCCTTTATTCTGTCCAACACTTCCTGACTTAGATTTGTGCGCACATCGTACATTACGGGGATAACTCCGGTTACTTTAAGCAGAGGATTAACTTTTTTCCTTACGATTTCGATTGTTTCCGAAAGTCTATTTATTCCTTGCAAGGCAAAAAATTGAGTCTGGATGGGAATAAATATCTCTCGCACAGAGGTTAACGCATTCAAGGTGAGCAACCCCAAAGAGGGAGCACAATCAATCAAAGAATAGTCATATTTTTTAAACGTCAAGAAAAGCCGGTCTTTGAGTACTGTCTCCCTGCTGGGCATATTAACCAGTTCAATTTCTGCCCTGGAAAGGTCAATATTAGCAGGGATAATATTTAAACCCTCAACTCCAGTGGGAATAATCACTTCCTCTGCCTTAGTCTTCCACAATAGAAGGTCATAAATCGAATATTCTAACTCGTTACTTTTGATTCCCAAATGGATAGTTAAATTAGCCTGTGGGTCTAAATCTACCACCAACACTTTCTTTCCCAACTGAGCCAGACAAGCTCCCAGATTTGCTACCGTGGTTGTTTTACCCACACCACCTTTTTGATTGATTAAAGCTATCGAACGCATTTTCTTTCTCTTTTACTTCATTAGAAATTCCATTTCTAACGACCTCATCCTTCAGCATGAAGATATGGCAAATCAGAGCGAGGATAAATGGATGCGAAACTGCAAAGTGTTCATAGAGTGCCTCGCCGTCCCCCGGTTTTGCTCCGCTACCCCCGGGGGGCACGGCGAGGAGGGGGAGTTACTCTCCCGGTAGATTGATAAGCATCGACCATTGACCAAATCCAGACAATAACTAAAAAGAACCAACCAATAACAATAAAAGACAATACCCAGGAAATGATATAGGCGATAATAAATCTTGTTCCTTTAGTATACTCTTGATTATAAATCTGTCCCAGCCCGGGTAAGAGAAAAGAAAAGACAACTGCCAGACCTCGATACGGATGATTAGCCATCCCTTACTCCTGGTTTGATATTTTTAGACAGTTAGCTTGACAACACATACAAAATTGTTGATTTTGAATTTCTACCAATATCCCCAGTAAATATTTCTCTATTGCAACATCGGCATCTTTTTCATCAACCAGGATGACTTTAATATTGTGACTATTGAGATTATCAATTACACTTTGGTTCATATATCTTCCTATCATAACCTGGCAATTACGAATCTCTGAAGTCACTTCATTACGTATTCGTTCTATAAATTCCCTTGTTTGAACCGATACCGTTTTGGGACAGATATTGGCTCGGTGCGGGCAACAGAGATTCTCTTTGACTGTTCTGCTGTTAACTTTGTTACCTTCAATTTCATAGATGATAAAACAACAACATCTCCCAAAATGGTATGAGATGTTTCTGCCGTCATCTGAGGGAATAGCTATCTTCACTCTATCCAGTCTGTTAACTCCTTCTTAACCAGGTCCCGACCCACTGGGTTTATACTGTGGATATTCCCGGTCAATTATTTTGTGCAGTACCCGTATAGTTTCCTGACGAACCTGCAAATCAGGGTCTTTCAGTTTCTTAGTTAAAATGGGAATAACATCTTTGTCACCCCACTGGCCTAAGGATTTCACTGCTCCCAGACGAACGTTCTTTTCTTTTGAATTTAAATTAAGGATGGTCTCATAATAATTAATCTGTTCTTCGCTACTTTTTTTAATCTCAGTAATCTGGGTTTTTATCCATCCTATCTCAGCTTCACATTTTTTCAATTCACGAACGAAGCCTTTGATCTCCTTTCTCTGCCAGATGTTTTTTGCCTTCTTTCCTACTAATTTAAATATCATCTCACCCATTTTAGTGAAGGTAGTCCATCTTTTCTTTTCCCATTTCTTAAGATCACTTTTTATTCTTTTGATTCTTAATGTCTTTCCGCTCACTTGAATTGCTTCAGCTGTTTTCGTCTTGATGAGACCGGGCATAGTGCCAGCTCTCTTAGCCACTGCTAACGTTTCTCTGGCTATTATCCCTGCTGTCTTTCCGGAAACTACCTGCACTTTCTTTAATAATTTTTTACTCATCTTTTCTCCTTTTCAATTTAGAGTTGTCTCTACCCGGTCAGGAAGCAACCTTCCTGCCATAGAAATTTATCAATAAAAGCTGAGTATCTTATCGATATCAGATCCCTGACGATAAAACGGATGAAACCAGGGTGTAGACTGAGTTTAACTGGCTCAATAATTGTATATCGGGAATGCCAATTAAAATGAGTAATCTTTTTACATAAATGATTCAAGAAGAGGTGAGTTTACCGACAATAAATATTGATAAGTTGTGCAATAATTTGGCAAAATGTTAAATTATTTACCAAATTAGGAAGTTTATTTTTTTCGGAAGGATTTAAAAGAGGCAATTTTTTTCTCATCAATTCCAAAATGTTTGAGCTTATTATATAAGGTATGGCGAGTGACGCCTAAAATCTCTGCTGCTCGACTGCGATGTCCACGGCAATGTTCTAATACCTTTTCTATATACATCTTTTCCATTTCCTCAAGGGTAAAATGTTTCTCCTCAGAAGGCATTAAAAATAATTGTTTCACAGTCTTATGTTTCTGAATGATAGGCGGTAAATCTGCAACTTCAATAGTATTTCGTTCGGTTAAAATTATTACCCTCTCAATCACATTGCGTAGTTCACGAATATTGCCCGGCCAATCGTATTCCTTTAACATTTCCAGTGCTTCGGGTGAAATTGTTTTTTTTCCTTTACCAGAAACCTTTAAATTATCTAAAAAGAAGTTGATTAGCAAAGGTATATCATCTTGTCTTTCTCTCAAAGACGGAACAGTAATAGTCACTACACTTAAACGATAATAAAGGTCTTCCCTAAACCGACGAGAAGCAACCTCTTTATATAAATCCCTGTTAGTAGCACAAATGATTCTTAAGTCAACCTGAATTTCCTGGTTACTTCCTAAACGGCGAAAGTCTCCGGTCTCCACCACTCGCAATAATTTAGATTGTATACTTGGGCTTATTTCACTGACTTCATCCAAAAATAGAGTTCCCCCATTAGCTGTTTCTAAAAGACCGTGTTTCAAACGAGTAGCGTCAGTGAAAGCGCCCTTTTCATATCCAAAAAGCTCACTTTCCAAAAGAGTATCAGGGATAGCACTACAATTGATTACAATGAAGGATTCATCCCAACGCGAACTATTCTTATAGATGGCATTAGCTATCAATCCCTTACCGGTGCCTGTTTCTCCTTGAACAAGGACAGCAGAATCAGTGGGAGCTACTTTCTGGACCAAATCCAAAATCGATTTCATTGCCGAACTCTCTCCCACCATGTCAGAAGGGAGACTGCGGCGTGACAATTTTCCATTTCCCTCGCGCCTACTCTTATGCTTCTTACAATGCTCAATGGCTCGTTCAACAGTGGAGATTACTTGATTTAAATCGAAAGGTCTGCTCAGATAATCGTAAGCGCCCAAACGCATTGAATCAAAAGCTGAGCGCATCGTGCTATGTTCGCCAAGCACAATAACCTCGCTAAGGGGATGTGTCTCCTTGATACTTCTCAGAATCCTGTTTCCCTCTATGTCCGGCAATTCCGAGCTTAACAGGACAACTTGAAACTTTCCGTTTTCTAACTCCTCCAGACCAGTATCTCCATCAAAAACTTCCTCCACATTGTAGCCTATTTGAAGCAGTTCTTTTTTTAGATTTTTCCCTATAAATTCTTCACCACCAATTATTAGAATATTTTTCCTCTCAACCATAGAAAATTCCTAATTCAGTAACTTACGTTACTGATTTTTTTCTGAAGTTTCTTATGACATTTTGGACACATAACATGAGAACCATAAAGGATTTCGTTGTAAGGTAACCATTTGTCAAAAATAAATAGTGACTTGCACCAGGCACATTGTATTCTTATTCTTTTATGAGAATATGTTTCTGCATTTTTTCTAAAAATAGAGGATATTTCTTTAAACTCTTTATTATACTGTCTGAATATCTTCAGAATATCCGGGTCGTATTTATGATTTTGTTTATGTAATATAATATCGCGTATCTTTTTATGAGAAAACGCCCCTCTATAACGCCTATACGACGTAAGAGCATCATATGCATCTGCTAAGGCACAAATTCTTGCAGAAAGAGGAATATCTTTACCTTTTAAACCATATGGATAGCCTGTTCCGTCGTAATTTTCATGGTGATAAAGCGCTATTTCTCTTGTTATCTTAAAAAATTCGTGCAAATCATGCTCCACACCTTGCTCAATTGCGGATAACATTTCATATCCATAATGAGTATGAGTTTTTAATATTTCGAATTCTTTTTTTGTAAGAGAGTATGGTTTCATAGTTATCCTTTCGGGTATATTTATCTTGCCAATATCGTGTAGCTTACTTCCAAGATACATATACTCAATATATTTTTGGTTAAAAATTTCAACATAATCTTTCTTCTTCCATAATTTTTCACAAATTAAACGAACATATTGTGAAACTCCTTCCATATGGTCCATAGTTTCATATTGACCTTTTGTCTTCACCAGACATGCTAAAGCTGTTTCGGTTATCGCCATAAGTAACAATAATAAAGCATCCTTTCGAAATACATTTGTAAATTTAACTTTTATATTATCTATAATAGCTTGTTGACCGGAACACCTTATAAAACTTATAAATTCAAGGGAATTTCTAAACATCGCCCGGAAATCATCAGCCCCATATTTTGAATACTGGAATGCATCCCGAAAATTTGGTTTTTCTGAAATTACTACTATTTTAGAATACGGAGAAATATCTTTAAAGTAATCCAATACACGAAAACCTTCAGTTACGCCCTCTGATATTTTAAGGAAAATCAGGTCAAATTTACGATTTTTATAAACTTGTTCTACTTCCTCAATCTTCTCTCCTGTATAAATAGCATAAAGTATATCTCTATCAACCCATGGTTGTATGGTATTTTCTATACCGAAATTGAGTAAAAGCACATCTATTTTTTTCATAATGTTAGGAGTAGCTCCGATTTATCGGAGCGTTATATAGACACGTTTACGCAAACTGAAGCTCCGAAGGAGTCCGAGCCTCTGGAGTCCTCCCGAGAGGGAGGGAGCCCCCCGATTTCATCGGGGGAGTCCAGAATTTGCGACTACCAAAAATAAGAGGGAGTTCCTGGCGTTATACAAGCGGGTCATTCATTTTTGTCTGTTATTACTTTATGCAATATTTCGTTCAGTTCTTCAACTTTATATGGCTTAACAAGAAAACCGCTAAACCCATATTCCCTGAAGTTGGCCATTACCGGGTCATTGGAATAACCGCTGCATACAATTGCCTTAACCTCAGGGTCTATCTCAATTAGTTTCTTGATGGTTTCCCTGCCTCCTATGGTACCGGGAATGGTTAAATCCAAAATAATTGCATCAAAAGACTGCTGGGACTCTTTGGCTTTTTTGTACACCTCAACGGCTTCCGCACCGTCTCCGGCGGACTCTGGCTCATATCCGATAAGCTTGAGCATATTGCCGGTAACATCTCTGACCATCTTCTCGTCATCCACTACCAGAATTTTGCCGCCGCCGGTAAAGATTTTTTCTTCCTCCTCCTTCTTTGTCAGGAATTCTTTGGGGAGAGCAGGAAGATAGACATAGAAAGTTGTTCCTGCTCTTGTTTTGGATTCTAAGGTAATGTATCCCTGGTGATTTTTAATTATGGAATAGGTGGTGGCAAGTCCAAGACCGCTTCCTTTCTGTTTGGTTGTGAAATAGGGGTCAAATATCTTAGTGAGGTATTCTTCAGGTATACCAACTCCCTGGTCTTTGATGGATATCTTTATATATTCTCCCTCCTTCACGGGAAAACCATAACTCGCATCTATAGTAATATTTTCCGCACACACTTCAATTATTCCCCCTTCCGGCATAGCCTGGTCGGCATTGATAATCAAATTGTTGATAACTTGACTTATCTGCCCCTCATCAACCTCAACCGGCCAGAGATCGGCTGGTAGGGAAAACTCACAACGGACCTTGGAACCTCTCAAGGCAAACAGGGTTGAATCTTTTATTACTTCCGCAATAGAGAGTATCTTCTTAATTGGCTCTCCGCCCAGGGAAAAGATGAGCAATTGCTTGGTCAAATCCCTTGCCCGCAGGGACGCTTTTTCCGCCTCTGTCAATCTTTCGCTAATTTTATCTCCCGGTTCTGTATACATCTTTGCCACAGAAATATTGCCCAAAATCGCCATTAAAAAATTGTTAAAATCATGGGCAATGCCACCGGCAAGAATACCTACTGATTCGAGTTTGCTGAATTTTAGAATCTCTTGTTCCATCTTCTTGCGTTCGGTAATGTCGCGGGTAACTCCCAGTATCCCTACAGCCCGGCCATCCTGGTCGCACAGAAAAGACATCGTGCTCTCTGTGCATACAGTGGAGCCGTCCTTGCGGATTAATTCCAGTTGCAGCGTCCGTGACCTGAACAGGTCTTTCTGCTCCATTTCTTCTATAGCCAGTTCTTCTGCAAGAGCCTTCCTGATAAACTCAAGGGAGGCAGGAGTCAATCTTTCTTCCAGTGTCTGGGCCATCGCTTCCTCAACGCTATAGCCTCGTACACGCGTCACAGAGGGGCTAATATAAGTGAACTTAAAGTTCATATCTGTGGTCCAGATAATATCCTGCACGTTCTCGGCAAGTAAACGGTAATTTCTCTCACTATCCCGCAAAGCCTTCTCTGCCTGCTTGCGCGCCAGCCATGTAGCCAGGTATTTCCCTGCCATTTCCAGGAAAGTGATATCAAACGGTACGAACTGCCCTTTGCGCCTATAGTTCAGCTGGAGCAGACCAAAGGTCTCTATTTCGGTTCTCAATGGAACAAAAGCCACAGATTCGTAATCCTTAACATTGCACTTATTCCGCATCCACAACTGACGGTCGGCCTCTGTAGTCGAGGCCAGGAGTTTACTAGTGCTATTCGTCCAGAAGCTGCCGTTCTCAGTAAAGAAAGGCTTAGCAGGGTCAAAACGGCCTGAGATGACGTTTCCGCACATACATTCCCAAACAGGATTACCTTTGTCGTCGCGTACGATCTGACCGTCGCCGTCACGAATGCAGAGGCTGTTTCCCATTCTCACGAACTCCTCAGGAAAGCCTTCTGTCTGGAAGTAGGGAAAATCATCCCCTTCGCGCAGGCGGATGCCAATACTATCACAACCCGAACAGTCCTTGAGGAAATGGATAGCTCCCTGCATCGTCTCCTTGAGAGAGACTGCCTTGTTGAGCAATTGAAACAACTTAATGAGGTACTCACGCTTCCGTTCGATTTTTTTCTCCAGAGTAATGTCCCTGAGAATAGCAACCACTCCCGTGACCTTTTCCTCATCGTCCCTGAGAGGGTAATAGGACACCTGCAGATCACGGTTACCTGCCTGCGGATCCTCATATACCATCTCGAAGCGCACGTTCTCGCCTCCCAAGCAGCGATCGAAGTTTGGCTTGACTTTCGTTTCGAACGCGTCTTCGCCCACCAACTCTGTGACAGTATGACCAACGACCTGATCCCGATTCAAGCCACGATATCTCAGAAATGCCTCATTGGTGAGGCAATAGACGTACTGGCGATCCAGTATAGCAATCATCTCCTGTGAACTCTCCACGGCCTTTTGATACTCCTTCAGTGTCTCCTCTCCCCGCCTGTGCTCGATTATCCTTCCCAATCGCCCGGAAATAGCGTTGAGCAAATTTCTCTCTTCCTTTAGGAAAGGTCCCTCGTCGCTTTCTGGCTTTTCTTCCAAGAGACAGACTTCTATACTGCCAATCAGTTTGCCGCGGACAATGATGTCACTGGCTTGTTTCCAGATGGTTTCTCTAAAGTCTCCCGTTTTAAATTCTTGACCCTCCAGGATAATTCGTGCGCAAGTGATTTCTGGATACTGCCAAGTGGGGGGAATGAGACCAACTATCCCCTGAAATATCTCCACTAACGAAATGCCCGCCTTCTCCACGAGCTGAGAAATGCCAAAGAGACAATTCAGTTCCTTGACCCGCTCGTTAAGATCGTGCGTGCGCTTCCACAGATCACTTTCCATCTGCTTGCGCTCGCTGATGTCCACGCCCTGGGCTATAGTGCTTAAAAGGGTCGTGCCGTCTCTATCATAGATATTTGCCGAGTTCCAAAGTGCCAACTTGATATTTCCGTCTTTGCAAAGAATTGGAATTTCCACCGATTTCCAGTATTCACCACTCAATGTGCGTTCGATCTTGCTTAGTGATTCGTCTCGGCTTGCTTCGGGGAAGAGCATGCGCAGTTCTTGGCCAGTGGTCTCATCGGTTGTATAACCCGTAAGGTGCTCGAAGGCATGGTTGAACCGGGTAATCCTGAACTCCTTGTCCCATACGATGATAGGAGCGTTCGCATAGTTGATCAGATTCTCTAAGTAGCTCCGTGCCTCCCGCAACTCCTCCTCGGTCTTCTTGCGCTCGGTTTCTAATGTTTCCAGTTCAGTAAGCCATTGACTCATTTTCCCTAATTCTTCGATGAGTTGTTCTTTTGTCCTATCTTCACCATTCATCTTGTATGCCTCCCAAAATATGCGGCAATTTCGCCTGATATACGAGGTAAGTTACATAATTCTTCGGGGAGAAAAAACTACCCAGAGGACCTTTGCTTTCCCATTACCAATATTCCTGAACTTATGGGGAAGCATAGAGTTAAAGGAGATACTATCGCCTTGTTCTAATGTGTAAGCTTCCTTTCCAATTTGCACTTTAATCTTTCCTTCAAGAACTAAACCAAACTCCTCCCCTTCATGCATACTCAACTGCTTTCCGGTATGACCTTTTGGCTCTAATGTAAATACTAATGGCTCCATTAAAACTTCAATTCCGCTGGAAGTTAGTATCTCTACAAGTGCATTAGAATCTTTTAAAAAAAATCTTTCTCTTTTGTCTCTCTTTACAATAGTTTTACGAGGGACTTTTTCTTCTTTGAAAAGATAGTCTAACTTCACATGCAAAGCAATAGCAATTCTCTTGAGGCTTTCTACCGAAGGATAGACTATCCCCCTTTCAATCTGAGAAAGAAAACTAGCACTCACTTTTGTTCGCTTAGCCAGTTCCTCTAACGTGAATTTTTTCTTAATTCTAATCTCTTTGATCCGTTGACCAAATTCCATTTTTCACCTCTCTTGGTTAAAATTAAGATGCATTTTTAGACGCAACTCTCCTTGTCGAAGTTTACTGTTTAAACTTCTTGATGAATTTATCAATAAGATAAATATTTACCTATTTAGTTAATACATAGCAATTTATCTGCCAGGAAAAGCGGGGAGTTTAAAGAACTACTTTAAGATTCTTCCGAAAGACGTGTGTTTAGGGAGAACTTTTATAAGGCAGGTATGGAATTGTGGCGGTTAAGTAATATTCATTTCATCCGAACAGTGTTTCACTATTGACACAGAATTGTCGTTTCCTTTATGAATATTACTCATTTCTTGCGAAAGTTCATCATTTTCTCAAATTTGCTACAACTGTGTTAATAATGGTAAAAGAAGCGATTTTGTGCGTAGGATTTTGATTTGCCTGTTATTCCAGCAAATGTTTAGTTGGGAAATGGCCGAATAATTCGTGTTAATAGTTACATAATGTGGTATTCTTTCAATTTTCTGTACAACTTTGACCTGCTTAGCTTCAGAGACCTGGCAGTTTCTATCTTATTACCTTTACATTCCCTAAGAGCTTTGATGATGGCATTTCTTTCAAAGTCTTTTAACAATTTACTCAAGCCCATTTTATCTGAGGGGCAGGAATAACCTGCCGGTAGTCTGGAAAAATCGATCGGCAAATCAGCGGGTGTGATATATTCACCTACAGAAATTATTAATGCACGTTCTACAACATTGGCTAATTCTCTTACATTTCCCGGCCAGTCATATCCCATTAGAATTTTCATAAATTCCTGGCCAACCTTTTTCTTTGTTGTAGTAACCTGACTATTAGCCATAAAATGTTTTACTAATAATGGGATATCTTCTTTCCGTTCCCTTAAAGACGGCAAATTGATGGTAATAACATTTAACCGGTAATATAAATCTTTCCGAAAATTCCCATTTTTCGCATCTTCAACTAAATTTCGATTAGTCGCCACTATGATTCTAACATCTACTCGTATCTGTTTGATTCCCCCTAACCGGCGGAATTGATGAGTTTCTATGGCTCGTAGTAGTTTTGCCTGTGTAGTCAATTTCATCTCACCGATTTCGTCAATGAACAATGTTCCTCTATCCGCTATTTCGAACAATCCTCGTTTCATAGATGAAGCATCAGTAAAAGCCCCCTTTTCGTGTCCAAACAATTCATTTTCTAACAGGTTTTCTGAAAGAGAAGCACAATCAATAACTATAAATGGTTTATCCCTTCTATTACTGTTCTTATGAATGGCTTTTGCTACTAATTCTTTGCCAGTTCCACTTTCACCGATAATGAGAACCGGGGAAGAAGTTTTAGCTATTTTATCAATTAAGGAAAAAATCGATTTCATCTTTGAACTTTTTCCAATCATTTCATAGTATTTATCTTTAATTTGTAATTCTTCTTTTAAAATAATATTTTCTTTCTTGATGACTTTTTTCTCATACGCTTTCTGTATAACAGCTTCTAATTCATCTAACCTGGCCGGCTTGGTCAAATAGTCGTAACAACCTAATTTCATTGATTCAATTGCCGTAGTTACACTTGCCTGACCGGTAAGGATTACGAATTCGGTTAATATATTTTGTGTCCTGAATCTCTTCAATAATTCAATACCATCCATATCAGGCATCTTAATGTCAATCAACCCCACATCAAATTCTTTTTTTTCTATTGCTTTAAGCACTTCACTTCCATTACTAAAGACTTCCAAATGATATTTAGTTTTGGATATCACTTTAACCATTAATTCTCTAAAGCCTGCTTCATCATCAACAACAAAAAGATTTATTTTCTTACTCATCGGCTCTTGCTCACTTATCCTCTGGGTACAAAATATGTATTCTCTAAACTAATGCTTCTTTTATTTCTTCTATCCCAAATGGTTTTTGTATACACCCGGAAGCGCCTTTTTGTATTAGCTTATTCAATAAGTAATCATTCATTAATTTCCCTGTTATCATTACTACTTTTGTCTCTGGCGAGATTTTCTTTATTTTTTCAAGAACAATATTACCTGGAAATCCCGGCATTATAATATCTAAAAAGACAACATTAAAATACTCATTCTTAACCAGTTCAATAGCTTCCCTGCCAGTTAATACAGATTTCACTTTGTGTCCTTCAATAGACAACCAGTTAATGAGTATTTTGCATATTTCTTCTTCATCATCCATTACCAAAATATTCATATATTGCGCATTTTCGATTTCTCTCTTCTTTTGTTCTTTAACGGTCCTTTCTTTAGGTTCTACTTCTTTCACCGGTAATTTGACTGTAAAAGTGGTCCCTTGCCCTACCTGGCTGTTAACTTCAATTGTCCCTTTATGTCTCTGTATAATTCCGTAAGAAACAGACAAACCAAGCCCTGTTCCAGGGATAGTGCTACCTCCAAGGGCTCCTTTAGTGGTATAGAAGGGTTCAAACACTTTACTTAAATTCTCTTTTTCTATCCCCTTACCTGTATCACTAAAACTTACTTTTATATTTCCCTTGACCTGCTTAACACATATTTCCAATTTCCCGCCTTTGGGTAACATTGCATCGCGAGCATTAATAACAATTGCCAGAAATATTTGCTGCATCTCTACTTTATTTATTTTTATCGCAGGAGTTCTTTCGTATTTCCTGACCACTTTGATATTATGCTTTTTGAGTTGCTCTTCCGCAAGCGATAGTACTGATTCTATTGGCTCAGTAATATCACATAGTTCTTTTTCAGACAATTCCGGTTTTGAGAAAGTCACTAAATCTTTAATAATCTTTGCCGCTCTATCAGAAGTGTCTAAGACTATATTTAAGGCATGTTTCATATCTTCACGCTTCTTTGTTCTTTGGGCAAATGCTACATGTCCAACCATTATCTGAAGCAGGTTACTAAATCCATGTGTTATGCCACTTGCCAGAGTACCTAATGCAGCCATTTTTGCTGACTGAATAAGTTGTGCCTGAAGTTTCTCTTTTTCTTTCTCGGCCTTCTTGCGGTCAGTAATGTCCTTCCCTATACCAAAAACCACTCGCTTGCCGTGACACGTTGCTGGAGTGATGGACAATTCAAGAATCTTAGACTTGCCGTGAACATAGTATTCAGTTTCTATAGTTCCGCTACTCTCCCAAAGAGGTCCGTGCTCTTTAAGTACCTGTCTTTCTTTGCCAGGTGGAATAAAGTCGCGTATGTTCTTCACCAGGAATTCATCGCGTGTGCACTCTACAAACCGGAGTGCTGCCTCATTGCAGGCGATATAGTTGCCTTCAGTATCGATGACTAGAATAGGGTTGACTGTCTTCTCGAACAACGTGCGGTATCTCTGCTCGCTTTCCTTGAGTGTTTCATCTGCCTTCTTGCGTTCGGTGATATCGTGTTGGGTGGAAACAAAATTTGTTATTTTGCCTTGTTTATCTCTAAGCGCACTTATTCTCACATAGCTTATGAATTCTGTGCCGTCTTTTCTTTTGTTATGGATTTCTCCTTCCCAAAAACCTTCTTTCTCTACGGCATCTACTATCTGTTTCGCCACTGCTTCCGGTGTTGCACCTGCGTTTAACACTGCTACATGTTTTCCGATTAATTCCCCTTTTTTGTAACCAAACAGTTTATCCATTGCATCATTTGTATATATCATTATCGTATCAGGGAATGTAATATTTATAGCTTCTCTGCTTGTCTCAATAGCTTTTAGAAGTTTATTTTTCTCTTCTTTTACCTTCTTTTGTTCGGTGATGTCTATGATAATTTGCAGGTCGGTTTCCACTATCCTTTTGAATTGTTTTATTAATTTTTCGTATGTCTGGCAATAATAATTCTCTTTGTTATCTAACACGCAAATAGTGCCGAAGATCTCACCATCGGGCCACATCAGTGGAAACCCCAAATAGGAGACCATTCCCAGCTTGATGTCAGGGTTGTGGACCCATTGGGGATCTTTCCTTACATCGGGAACCAGCAGTTTGTCCCGTTCTCTCATCACCTTTTCACAGTATAGCCCGGAATCTAAGTTCTCCTTCTCACCCCTTATGTAAGGATTGCCCTTTGAGGCACTACTCACAAAAACCTCTATCTGAGGAGGTATGACTTTCATGATAAGTCCGGCAGGAACCTTAATAACTTCTGCCATTAGGTTTACTACCTCCAGCCATTTGCAAATCACATTTTCTGGGATGGGCGGTTTTCCCACTCTCTTTATTAGTTGTCCTTTGGTTTTGACTTTATCATCCATTTTCTCCGCCTCATGAATCAAACAGATAATTGTTTTATTCTCTCTTGTTTATACTACCTTCTTCAAATTCCGATACTGACAAAAGATCATTTTTATAAGATTTAATCTTTTCTAAGGACGAGTTTATTTTTAGTTCCTGTCGATAACTGGCTACTGAACGTCGAGATATATCTATGTTAAAGGCTTTTCTTAATTCCTCTCTAATTCCTTCATCGGTATATATACATTTCCTATCGTCAATAATATCAGTAATTAGTCTTTTTATTATTTTTTTCCTGCTGAGAAAAAAATATTTAACCGGATATTCTTCTCCCCAAAGAGTCTCTATACTACGCCGAGCAACTGCCCGACTGATTAGACTAGGATTAACATTCATCTCTTTGGCTAACTCCCTTTGGGAAAGCGAGACGAGATCCTTAGGATTAGCGGTAGCAAAATAGACAGATTGTTTTTTCAAAATTTTCCTGATAACTTTGTAAATAATGGATTTTCGTGTATTAATTGTTTTTAAGGTATAAAGGAGTCTATCTATTTTTTTCAATTCAGCCTGGTTAAAAACTCTATTCTTCAGCTCTGCCAACTTTTCATAGTTGATCCAATATCGACCTTTAACCAGATGGGGAGAGAAAAAACTAATAACAAAGTCTCCGGAATCGTCTTTCTCTATCTTAGCAATCTTTGAATAAGATATATTCTTATCCAGATTAATCATTGAAGGATTAAAAAATTCGCTGTGAATGGAGAAGTCGTCTATGAGAGTCATTATCTTCGTTACCTCTTTTTCCGCTAAATTACAAACTAAAGAAATATCTTTATAAGACAATTCTCCATCGTTATATAGAAAATATTTTTTGAATTTATCTATTCCCATCCGTTTAATAAGAGGGATGACTTCTTTCCGGCTATCGAGAAAGGATTCAATATTAAGAGAACTTCTATCCACCGCTATATCCTCTTTAAGTTCGTAAAAGTTTTTTGCCAACCCGCTTCGCGGGAAACGAAGATAACTAATCACTTTTTCTTGTCGGTTAGAAGGAGAAAATAATTTTTTAAACAGAGGGTCGTTCTCGATTTTTTTGGTCATCTTAGCGAAATCGCTTTCGCTAAGTTCCATAAGGTCGGCTAACTTAATCCTGCCGATCAATTTCAATACTTGCTTTGTTTGTGGAAGTTGTTGTAGTCTTATTTCTCTCTTCTCATTTCCCATACCCATTTCTTTCCCCCAGGAAAAGTTAGAAAGACCCCTCATCCACTACTAATTCTTTCTCAGCAAAATTTGATATGGCTTCAATTAGTGCACTATTTTGAAGTAATACTTAAAAAGATATGCAAAAAAATTTGCCTCTCCTGTAAGCAAATCCCATTTTGGGCAATCTACTCTATACAAATTGCTCTTTCAACTTCAAAGTAACTTTTCTCAAACTTTAGGCCAGGACAGTGGAAACTTTATGGAGAGCAGCCTCTCTTCTTAAACTTTTCCTTCATATAATTGACAATTATACCTCTGTCCTGTTTACTAATTTTAGTAAATTTTACCCCTCCAATATATCTGTTACTCCCTTTGTATCTACCCCCTTTTCTTATTTCCTTGACCCAGACAACATTCGCCAAGGCGTAAATGGAGACAATCCTACTCTTAAGGTAATCGAGGGGTTGATATATTTCCATTTCTATAAAAGTTGAAGGGGGAATG
>JABUBP010000021.1_pt1 | contig 28669 bp, 26 predicted proteins | sample 7240331 | NCBI WGS metagenome assembly JABUBP01 (sample SAMN07256347, study PRJNA390944) | subsurface metagenome | isolation source: Methane hydrate marine sediment | place: Pacific Ocean: Eastern North Pacific, ODP site 1244 | collected 2002 | reverse complement strand
CGTTGCTTGCCATGCCCGGGCCGGAACGGCCGATGCCACCGACTGGGCGCGCATCGCCGCATTCTACGAAAAGCTGTCGGCGCGTGCTCCCTCTCCGGTGATCGAGCTCAACCGCGCGGTGGCCGTCGGCATGGCGGAGGGATCCCAAGCGGGACTTGCGATCATCGAAGCCATCGCGCACGAGCCGGCGCTGAAGAATTATCATCTACTAAGTGGCGTGCGCGGCGACTTCCTGCAAAAGCTCGGCCGCCACGCCGAAGCGCGCGCCGCGTTCGAGACGGCAGCAGCGCTCGCCGGCAATCGCAGGGATCGCGACCTGATGCGAAGGCGGGCGAGGGAAGTGCCGTAGGACGGATTGGCAGCAAGCGCCGCTTATGCAGCTACCGTGGCAGCCCGACGGCGTGCAGCGCCTCGACCAGGCGATCGAGCGTGGGCTGCGGCAGCGGCGGCAGGCCGCTCGTCACCTTGGCGAGCGTCAATTCGGGATAACCCTCCCGCAGGCGGCGAATGCTGTCGGAGGCTTCCTCGCGGGCGCCTGCGAATACATAGGCCGGGCAAAGCGTCCGGTGCATCCAGGCCAGCGACGGATGCTCGGCCAGCGCGCGCTGCTGCCACTGCGCTGCTTCGCGGAAGCGGCCGGCGTTGAAATGCGCGACGCCAATGCCGTAGATGCTGTTGAAGGCGAGCGCGTCTGATGGCGCGAGTTCCAGCGCGATCATGAACCGCTCGATCGCGGCATCATCATTGCCCCGGTAGACGTCGTTCCATCCGCTGCGGCTCCAGGCAAAGGCCGAGCTGCCGTCGGTGGCCAGTGCCTTGGCGATCACGCGGTCGGCGCTTTCATCGTCGAGCAGCGACAGCGCGGTGCCTGCGACGGCCAGCACCCGCGGGTCCGCGCGCATCGCCAGCGCCTTGCGCGCATACTCGGCGCTGCGCGCACGGTCCTGCGCAGGATCGGAGCCGTAGTAATACACGACGCGCTGGCCATAGGCCCACGCCGCGAGGGCGAAGGGCAGCGGATTGTCGGGATCGCGGCTCATCGCCTCGTTCAGCAGTTCGATGGCGCGCGCATTGCCGGCCGCCTCCAGCGACAGAACGCCCTGCATCGCACGCAACGCCAGGTCCTGCGCGGTCAGATCAGCATCGCTCTTCTGCAATGCGCGGTCGATCTCGGCGGCGCGAAGACTCGGGCGCAACGCTGCGGCCAGCCTTGTGGCAAGCTGCTCGTCGAAAGCGGCGGCGCGATCCCAATCGCCCTCGATTCGGTGCGCCCACAGATGACGGCCGGTCTCGCGGTCGATCAGCCGGAAGATCAGCCGTGCCTGCGCGCCCGTGCCTCTGATCGCGCCGGCCAAATGATAACGCATCGACCCGGCATGCGCCGCCGTCGAGATGCCGATCCGTGCCAGCGCCGTCGTGATCTCGTCCACGATGCCGCGCGCGGCCTCCTCATGACCGACCGCCGTCTCGATCGGGCCGATCGATACGCCCGGCCGATCGCTGCTTTGCGAAAAAACCTGCGGCTGTGCGGACACCATGTTGGAGAAGGTCGCCTGCCGCTTCAACGTCTGCGACGGCGTCTCGGTGTAGCGGCGCCGGTACTCGATCGAGAACCGGCCGAAATGCGGAAAGCCGCAGGCGGACGCGATGTCCATTACCCGCGTGCCGGGCCTGCCGAGCAAGAGCTGCCGCCGCGCGGCGTCGAACCTGAGATCGCGCAGCGCTTCGTGCGGGCTCTTGCCCAGGAATGTCTTGAACTGTCGCTGCAGCGCGCGGGCGGAAAGGCCGGCTGCGGCCGCCAGCTCGGCGATGCCGATGTCGCGCTCGAGCGCGCCATGCATGAAGTCGAGCGCGCGGCGCACCGCGCGCGGCAGCACGGCCGCACCCGACGTCACGCCTGACGATATCTCGTCCTGCCGGATCACCGCTTCATCCCTGGGGGTTCTGTTGCCGGCATCATAACCTGATTTGTCTTCGCCAGCCCGGCAAAGGTTTCGTCTTCCGGATAGCAGTGTCGCGAATTGGACAGGCCAGACCCGCCCTTGCGCATACCTACCATCACAGCAGCGCGCGATACGGCGCTTCTAAGACGCAAATGAAGGGAAAAAGTCTCATGTTCAGTAACCATGCCGGCCTGCCACCTCCGGCTGCGGCCTCCCGCCGCAGGCCGTTCTGGGCGGCGCGACGGTCGCGCACCGCCATTCCGGTGATTGCCGCCGGCGCGACCTTCGCGGCCGCAGCGCTCGCCGCGACCGAGTTGCCCGATGCCATCGCCGCGCCGGGCGAGACCCGGATCGCGACCATCCACGCCGAAGGCGCGCAGATCCATGAGTGCAAGGCGGACGTATCCGGCAAGCTCGTCTGGCAATTCCGTGAGCCGATCGCGACGTTGATTGCCGACGGCAAAACCATCGGCCGGCATTTTGCCGGTCCGCAATGGGAGCTGGACGACGGCGGTCTGGTATCGGGCAAGGTCGTTGCGCGTGCCGCCGGTGCAACCGCCGCCGACATTCCGCTTCTGAAACTGGCGGCAACGATGCAACGCGATCGCGGCATGCTGGCCGGCGTCCTCACCATCCAGCGCCTCAACACCAAAGGCGGCGTCGCCGAGGGGCCGTGCGAGATCGCAGGCACCCTGCAGAACGTGCCGTACTCGGCCGACTACGCCTTCTACAGGAAGTCGAAGTCCACACGTCTTCCCGACGCGATCCGCGCCGCGGAAAGCCAGCACTGATTTCCACGCACGCAAATTTCAACAGGAGAGAACACAATGAATATCCAGCCCCCCGCGACGCCCGACCTCACCGCCGTCAAGGCCAAGCAGCAGGCCACCTGGGCTTCCGGCGATTATGCCGTCGTCGGCACCACCCTGCAGATCGTCGGCGAGAATCTCTGCGAGGCCGTCGACCTCAGGAGCAGCCAGCGCGTTCTCGATGTCGCCGCCGGCAATGGCAATGCGACGCTCGCCGCCGCTCGCCGCTTCGCCGAGGTGGTGTCGACCGATTATGTCGGCGCGCTGCTGGAGCGTGGCCGCGAGCGCGCCCGCGCCGATCGCCTGCCCGTCGAATTCCGCGAGGCTGACGCCGAGAACCTGCCGTTCCCCGACGCGAGCTTCGACGTCGTGCTCTCGACCTTCGGCGTGATGTTCACCGCCAATCATCCCAAGGCGGCGGGCGAACTCGTACGCGTCTGCCGTCCCGGCGGCAAGATCGGTCTGGCCAACTGGACGCCGGAAGGCTTCATCGGCAACCTCCTGAAGACCGTCGGCAAGGCCGTGCCGCCGCCATCAGGCGTAAAGTCGCCGATCATGTGGGGCAAGAAGGAATATCTCGAGGAGATCTTCGGCAGCGGCGTCGCTATCGCGACGCAGAGCCGGCACTTTACCTTCCGCTACAAGACGCCGGCGCACTTCCTCGACATCTTCCGCACCTATTACGGTCCGACGCACAAGGCGTTCGGCGCCATCGACGTGGTCGCGCAGCAGAAGCTGCAGGCCGACATCCTGGCGCTGATCGACCAGTTCAACGCCGCCAAGGACGGCACGCTGGTCATTCCCAGCGAATATCTGGAGATCGTCATCACCAAGCGCGCCTGATTTTCGCAGCATGATCCCGACCCGAAGGGCCGCGTTAGCGCAAAGTGCCAGGCGGCTTTCGGAAAAGATCATGCTCGAAGGAGAAGCGCGGGACGACGCGGGCGCGGCGGATTGATTTCGCCGCGCCCGTTTGGGCTGATCGGGGGACGCTGACATGGCCAACACCGCAAGCGACGTTACACGCGAACATCCCTATGGCTGGGTGATCGTCGCCGTTTCAACGATTGCTCTCGCGCTCGGCTTCGGCGCCGGCGGCGTGGTCTCTGTCCTGATGAAGCCGCTGGAGGAAGAGTTCGGCTGGTTCCGCGCCGACATCTCCATGGCGTATACGGCCTACAGCATTGGCGCCGCGAGCGGCGGCCTGTTCTGGGGCGCGATGTCCGACCGGTTCGGTGCGAAACCGATCGCGTTGATCGGCGTGTTCGGGATGGCCGCAGGGCTCGCCGCGCTGAAATGGCAGAGCGCGCAGTGGCAGCTTGACCTGCTGTTCTTCCTGATCGGCGCGGTCGGCTTTGCCTGCCTGTTCACGCCGCTGACGGCGTTGACGGGATTGTGGTTCAGCGCGCGCAAGGGTCTTGCGATCGGTATTGCCACCGCGGGCGGCGCGTTCGGCCAGGGCATCGTGCCCTATCTCGACCGGATGCTGATCACGGAGCTCGGCTGGCGTGAGGCCATGCTGGTCACGGGCATAGCCTTCCTCGTCATCCTGTTGCCGCTGATGTTCTTCCTGCGGCCTGCGCCGGTGGCCGCCCAGCCCGCAGGTCAGTCGGCGGCGCGCGACGCCAATCTCTGGAACCTGCCGCACAGCGTCACGCTGCCATGGCTCGGCCTTGCCGCGCTGTTCTGCTGCATCTGCATGACCGCACCACAGGTGCATTTGATTCCGCTCGGCATCGATATCGGCTGCAGCCCGCAGACCGCGGCGGGACTGTTGCTGACTGTGATGGTGACGGCCGTGTTCGGCCGGCTGTTCTTTGGCTGGCTTGCCGACCGCATCGGCGGCCTCAGATCCTACTTCTTCGCGTCGCTGGCGCAGACGTCCGTGGTGTTCTTCTTTACGCAAACCAAGAGCATCGCCGTGCTTTATCAGCTCGCCGTGTTGTTCGGCTTCGGGTTTGCCGGTGTGATGACATGCCTCCTGATCTGTGCCCGCGAGGCCGCGCCGCTGCGGCTGTCGGCGTTCGCAATGTCGGCCGTCGCCACCGTCGGCTGGATCGGCATGGGTCTCGGCAGCTACCAGGCCGGCTTCTTCTACGACATCAGCACCAATTATCGCCTGTCATTCGCCAATGCCGCAGGCGCCGGCGTGCTGAACCTGATCGTCGTCGGCGCGCTGATCTGGTACCGCCGCGAGCGCAGTCGAATGAAGTTGCGTCTTGAACCATCTTGACTAGTTCCTGTACTGCCGAGGTCCAGAGGCGCTTGGGGTGCTACTTGGAGGCGAAGAAGATGAATTGGACGAATCAATGCCCGGTCCAATTCTTATGGAATTAGGGCTATCGTCCTTTGTGTTCTGCCGACCTAAGGCTTTTCCTGCGTTGTACAAATCTCCTAAACTGCTACCAAGAGACATGATGCGCTGGATTGCGTCGATCTTTGCGTTATGGTCCCTTATCTCTGCGGCCTCACGGCGCATCTGATCTGCGGATCGCAGTGTGTGCTCTGTTTCGTTTCGCACTTTTTGTCTCAAAGAGTCTATCTCGATCTGGCTTGGCGCCAATGTCGATCCGTTCCACATTCGTCCTATAGCCGATCGAAGCTCATTGAATGTCGAGAGATCACGCTCCGCGTTGGCTATCTCAGCATTGTATCGCTTGATGGCAGCGTCCGCGGCAGAAACGCGATCTGCTAAGGCGGGGCGAAGTTCCTCCGACAAGTCGTACCAACTCATCGGTAAAGACTTGCCTTTGTATAAGAACGCTATGTTGAACGGAACATTGCCTATCTCGTTTCCAAGTTTGTCGGCAAGGCCTCGAACCGTGTCTTCCGAGGAGGCGTAGACATCACGATTGTGTGCGAGAGACTCCCGCTGCTCTCGTAGCCGTCTAATTTCCGTGTCCCTCAAGTCGGCGGCGTCATACATTTTTCGCAACTCAGCGGCGCCCGAGACTATCGTGCCTTCGGACTTTGCGAAGGTTCGCATCTGCCCCCGGTCAAGCAGGGAGTCTAGTTTAGGGGGAGCTAATTTATCCAAGGCGACGATATCAGTTCGGATACGTTCCACATCCTTGTAGTCCAGGGCAGAGCTGAATGTCCTTGTTTGATCACTCAACCAGCTCTTCAAACCACCGAAGAACCGCACGATCCGTGACGATTGCGAGGAATGCTTGTTCAGCTCAACTAAAATGGATGTTGCGTTGCTGTATAGTTCTTTGCTCAAGGCCTTGTTGTCAGCCTTGGTATTGCTGCCGGCTGGGGCAGAGCTGACAACAACAAAAAGCTGTACAGAAGCGATCAGCATCGCCAGCCATGATTTGCCCATCTTCAAACTCGCAATTTTGAACTTAGCCGCTTGCATCGATCAAGGTCGGCTAGGGCCACATCTTGAATCGCGAGAAGCCGACCTTCCTCCGCGACATAGCTGTCATAAAGCGCGACTTGATTGAGAAAGTCGCTAAACTCCCCTGGAGCGAGACCAGTTTCATCTATTGTTGTGGGTCTGCAGCCTGCAATCTTTTTTGGATCATCAGACGATACAGGGTCTTCTGTCCAAGGGTCATTCTCTACCCTAAAGCGGGTGACGCGCTTTACCCAAGTGGCCCGCTCCCATTGCTCGGAGCCGATAGGGCCGACTTCGTAGAGAGACTTGCCGCCGTAGATCTTCTTCCTACGAACGAAAAATTTCGACCTAGTGACGGCGGTTAACACGTCCACTCTCATGAATGAGCTGCAAGATTCGCTGGCATATTCGAGCCTTCCGACAGTTTTGCACTTGGTGCTTGGTCCGCTTCTTACTTGCTCGCCGGCGGGAGAAAGCGTGCACACAGAGCGGACAGCCTCCTCGTTGCTAAGTTCCGTCGCGTCAAAAGCGTCCGCCAAGAGCATTTGTATTCTATTCTTATCGCGGAGGCCTGTGATCGCGCGGCGAAACTCTCCGGGATTTGGCATGTTGGCTCGTATGCCGGAGGCGGTAGTCATTCGTTCCAAGGCATTGCGAACATAAGTCGTGGTATCGACCAACTTCGCGCGAGTATCTTTAAGCGTCTTTCGGTCCGAATGTTTCACTATAGCTTCTACAGCGTTGAGCACATTCTGCGCCGCTAAAGCTATGTTGGGAGAAGGTGGCGAATAGGACGCTCCGTGAGCGATCTTAGTCGACAGCTCATAGGCTCCGTTTGGCCCACTTACCCTAGTTGCGACCTCTGCCTTAGTGCCGTGGTCGAGCGCATCTGCGACGGTGCTGCAGAGCGAAGCGGAGTCAGAGAGGTACTGAGCGGCTAGAACCTCGGAAGGTAGTCGATTGATCTTCTCCAGAATCCTCTTTACGTCTACCGCTAGATCCGAGACTGCCTCAAGTATTGCCAGCTGGTTTCTCAACACTTGATCAAGCTTCGCATGGATGGCGTTGAGTTCGAGTTCGAAATCACCGCTCCTTTTGGCAAAGTTTAGGGTATCGGAAGCCACTTTAGCCGCGGCACTCACGATCGCCACTACTGTCAGCGGCTCGATGGCAAATGCAGCGTTGGCCCTCACAGCTAATGTAGCGGCGCCACCGAGAAGAAATATTCGACGGTTCAAAAGCATCTCATCCTCTCATAAAGCGATCAGGAGCGGCAACGAATTTTTCGCACAACTTGAAAGAGTATGGCGACTTCGGCATGTTCGCAAGCCCGTCGGATTAACGCTAGCTAGGCATGGTACGCCTACGCCACGTTTCTCTCTGTGCTTGCCTCTCCGACCGAAGGCTGCTGGCGGCATGCGCCGGTCGTGTTCTTCTTCACCTGATCAAGAGCGCCGGCGTGCTGAACCTGATCGTCGTCGGCGCGCTGATCTGGTACCGCCGCGAGCGCAATCTCCGACAAGCGGCCCTCGGACCGGCGTGACGTTCAGCCCTTGCGGCTGACATCCACGAGTTCGAGCACGCGCGCGGTCTCGCGGCGGACCGTGCGGGTCAGCTCCGCATCGTCGATCAGGGAATGACCGTAGGAAGGAATGATCTCCTTCAGCTTCGGCAGCCAGGCCTGCGCGGTCAGCTCGCCCGCAAAGCACTTTTGCAGCACGCTGATGGCGATGAAGGCTGCGGTCGAGGCGCCCGGCGAAGCGCCGAGCAGCGCCACCAGCGAATGGTCGGCCGCGCCCACCAGCTCCGTGCCGAACTCCAGCAGCCCGCCGCGCTTGACGTCGGGCTTGATGATCTGGACGCGTTGCCCCGCGACCTGTAGCCGCCAATCTTTCGGATTTGCAGTCGGGTAGTATTCGTCCAGCGCCGCCAGGCGATGATGCTCCGATTGCAGCACCTGCTCCATCAAATATTCGGTCAGGTCCAGATTGTCGCGCGCCACCGACAGCATCGGCCTGATGTTGTCGGGCCTCACGGATTCGACGAGGTCGAGCAGCGAGCCGTGCTTGAGGAATTTGCTGGAAAAGCCGGCATAGGGGCCGAACAGCAGCGAGTGCTGTCCGCCGATCACGCGGGTGTCGAGATGCGGCACCGACATCGGCGGCGAGCCGACCGCGGCCTTGCCGTAAACCTTGGCGTGATGCCGCTTGTTGATGTCCGGGTTGTCGCAGCGCAGCCAGATGCCGCTGACAGGGAAGCCGGCATAGCCGTGGCCTTCCGGGATGCCCGATTTCTGCAGCAACGGCAGCGCGCCGCCGCCGGCGCCGATGAAGACAAATTTGGCCGACACCGAATGCGTCTTGCCGCTGTCCCGATCCTGCAGCTCGACCCGCCAGCGCTTGTTCGCCTCTCGCGCAAGTCCGGTGACGCGGGTCTTGTAGCTCACGCTGCAGCCGGGCTGGCCTGAAAGGTAGCGCACCAGATGATGCGTCAGCGCGCCATAATTAACGTCGGCACCGGAATCGATGCGCGTCATCGCGATCGGCTCGCCGGCCGCGCGGCCCTCCGTCACCAGCGGCACCCAGCCGGCGATCTCCTTGCGGTCCTCGCTGTACTGCATGCCCTCGTAGCAATGGTGTGCCGACATCGCGGCGAACCGCTGTTTCAGGAAGGCGACACCGGCGGTGTCGTGCACGAAGCTCATGTGCGGCACCGGGTGGATGAAGCTGCGCGGATCCTTGATTGCGCCCTTCTTGATCAGATAGGTCCAGAACTGCCGCGACAGGTCGAACTCGACATTGACCTCGAGCGCGCGCGAGATGTCGACGCTGCCGTCCGGCCGCTGCGGCGTGTAGTTCATCTCGCAATTGGCGGCGTGGCCGGTGCCGGCGTTGTTCCAGGCTTCCGAGGATTCCAGCGCGCAGTCTTCCAGCGTCTCGAACATCGCGATGGAGGTGGACGGCTGCAGCTCCTTGAGGAACACACCGGCCGTTGCGCTCATGATGCCCGCGCCGATCAGCACGATGTCGGGGTCTGTGTTCATGCCTGTCTCCCCAAATGCTTGATGTTGTCGCTGTCAGCTCTTACTCGCGGCTCGAAAGGGCACCTCCACCCCGGGCTGCAACACGACATAGGCCCGCCGCCACGGCGCGCTGTCAGTCAGCCGCCAGCTATGGCCCGAACCCACCGTATCCTCGGCCAACAGGATGTCGCCCGGATGAAGCATGAAATGCTTGCCTTCGCGCGTCTGAAAATCGAGCGTGCCGCTGAGTGTAATCACGAATTGCCGCACCGGCGCGGTGTGCCAGGCAAAGGCACCGCCGGAGGCCGTCTCCTGAAACGAGACGCTGGCCGCCATGGCCTTGCTGCTCAGCCAGTCGCCGCGCGCGCCGGGCGCAAGATCGATCGAGCCTTCCTCGAAGTGCGAATTGCCGTCCTCGCCGGTCCACAGTCGAACACACCGAATCACCGATGACCTCCACCGTTGAACATGCCGCAGCATCGTAAGGTTGGGCTGCGTTGTCTACCATCAGGCACGCGATCTTTGGCGGCGGCATCGCCGCCTTTACTCAAATCAGCCGCATCCCCTTCAAGCTCGCATGCCCGTTCTTGCCGACGATGATGTGGTCGTGCACGGAGATGCCGAGGGGCGCGGCGATGTCGATGATGGCCTTGGTCATCTGGATGTCGGCCTGCGACGGCGTCGGGTCGCCGGAAGGGTGGTTGTGCACCAGGATCAGCGCGGTGGCGGATAGCTCCAGCGCACGCTTGATCACCTCGCGCGGATAGACCGGGGTGTGGTCGACGGTGCCGGTCTGCTGGATTTCGTCCGCGATGAGCTGGTTGCGCTTGTCGAGGAACAGCAGGCGGAATTGCTCCTTGTCGGCAAACGCCATGCCGCTGCGGCAATAGTCGATCACCTCGTTCCAGGAGGATAGCGCGATCTTGCGTTCGATCTCGCGCTTTGCGGCGCGGCCGGCCGCCGCGGCAAGCAGCTTCAGCTGGTTGATCGAGGCATCGCCGATGCCCTTGACCTCGCGAAGCCGCTGCACCGGCGCATGGATCACTTCGCTGAACGAGCCGAACTTCTTCAGCAGCTCTTTTGCCAGCGGCTTGGTGTCACGCCGCGGCAGCGCCGCGAACAGCGCCATTTCGAGCAGCTCGTAGTCGCTCAGCGCATCGGCACCGGCCGCAAAGAACCGCTCGCGCAGCCGTTCGCGATGGCCGAGATAATGCGGCTCTTCGGCAGGCTTGTCTTGGGGATCGGCAGGCGTGCGGGACATCGGCACAAGAATGCCGTGCCGGACGGCTTTTGCAAGCTAGGCGCGCATTTCCCGGGTGGCGATCGCGAATATTTCGTCGCCTGCCCCGATGGCCACGAAGTGACCGGCGCCCTCGACCGGGTGCCATATCGCTCCCGGCATCCGATCGGCCACCGATTTGTTGATGAACGACGCCACGAGCCGATCTTCGCTTCCCTGCCACATATGGACCGGCCGCCGGATCGTCGTCACGTCGAAAGCCCAGCTGCGGTAGAGAAGCTCGCTGTCGCGGACCAGTCCGGCGCTTCCCTGAGCGAAACACTCAGTACACGATTCACCGAAGGCAGCTGCGAACTCCGGCTGCAGCAGTATCCGTCGATCATAGTCGTTGACGGCTTGTCCAATCTGCTGGACGAACGACCGGGGTAATCGTTTGGCGGCGAGGCCAAGTGCCGCATACATCAGACGGAAGCCTGGCTTGAAGCGCAGTGCAAGAAATCCGCCGAACGCGTCGGCCTTGGACAGGTGGCTCGCGGCCCAGTTGTCGCCGAACGCACCGTAGCTACCGCCTGCGATGCTGCTGACATGGCGCAACCGGGCGGGATCGATGTAGGCGGCTGCGGCAAGCGCCCAAGGGCCGCCTTCGGACCAGCCGGTCACCGCGAACTCGTGGCTTCCAAATGCGTCGGCGACTTCAGTCATGTCGTCGGCCCATCCGGCATAGCTGCGCCCCGTTTGGGGGCTCGATTTCCCGATGCCGGGACGGTCGACGCAGACGAGCCGCAGCCCGTTCCTGGCGGCAGAATCCGCAAGCAGCCGTGCTTCCAGCCGACTGCTTGGACCGCCGTGGTTGTGAATCACCAGCGGCCCATGCGGATGGCCGACCTCGACATAGGCGAGTGTGCGGCCGTCGCGGGTTGTCAACGTCCTCGTCGAGCCGGCCGGTACGGGCAAGATTCGTTCAACCATTTCTGGCGCTCCACTTGCGGCACATGAGAGGGAGCTACCGTATCATCTCGGAAAGAAGAAAAGGCGCCGCGCATGGCGCGACGCCTCGGCTCTCGGATCGATGGACCGCGTTCAGGCCTTCACGGCCACGAACGCGTAGCCGTTGCCGTCCTTCGACAGCGTGCCGACATTCGGGAAGCCGAAGTGATAGCCGGCGATCATGCCCTTCTCCGCGATGACACGATCGTAGAACGCGCGGCGCGTCGCTTCCGCCTTCGGTCCGTCCGCGTCGAAGCCGGAGAACATGCCGGGGTTCTTGACGAACAGCGGGGCGAAGCCGCTGACGTCGCTCTGGATGAAGAGCTGCTGTCCGCCCGAGGCGACCAGGAAGGACATGTGGCCGATGGTGTGGCCGGGGGTGGCGATCGCCTTGACGCCGGGCGCGAGGTCGGCGCCGTCGACATACTGCTTGATGTTCTTCCAGGTTGGGAACGTCGACTGGATGCGCTTGACGAAGGCGCGATTGCCTTCCGGCGTCTTGTCCACCAGCGCCGGATCGGTCCAGTACTTGTACTCCACCTCCGGCATCATGATCTCCGCTTTCGGGAACACCTGGTCGCTGGTGTCCTTCGTCCACAGGCCGGAGACGTGATCGGGATGGAAATGCGAGATCACGACGGTGGAGACCGCCGCCGGGTCGAGGCCGGCCGCCTTCATATTGTCGGCGAGCTTGCCGACGGTGGCAGGTCCGTTGGCGCCGAAACCGGTATCGAACAAGATCACCTTGCCGCCGGTGCGGATCGCGGTGACGGTGAAGGGATTCTCGATCTTGTCCGGGCCGACGCCGGCCGCGGTCAGCGCTTTCTTGACCTCGTCAAGCGAGGCATTCTTGACCATGGCTTCGGTGACCGGGCGTTCGATGCTGCCTTCGTGCAGCGAAAACACTTCGATGTCGCCGACCTTGTACTTCAGGCTGTCGGCGGCGCGCTGCGCCTGGGCCGCGCCGATGAAGGAGACCGGGCCCTTCAATCCGAACACCAGTCCTGCTGCCGTAGTGCCGAGAACCAGGTCGCGTCGCGAAATCTCGAACATCGTTTCTCTCCCTATTATATTGATCCTGAGATTGATCCTGCCCGGGCTCTCGTCGTGCGGAGAGCGCCCACGCGGGTTGTACCCCGGCGCATGCAAGCTATTCCGCGGGAAACGGCCTCGGCTGATCGTCACGTTGACGCAGGGAGTAGCGTTGTATTGAGAATAATTCGCAACAGAGAAGAAGGCGCTGGCCTACACCGCGACCCACGGCTTCTCGCCGGCACGCTCCGACAGCGTGAAGATCTCGACGCCATCCTTGGTCACGCCGACCGAATGCTCGAACTGCGCCGACAGCGAGCGGTCGCGGGTGACGGCGGTCCAGCCGTCGGACAGGATCTTCACATGCGGCTTGCCGAGATTGATCATCGGCTCGATGGTGAAGAACATGCCGGGCTTCAGCGGCACGCCCTCGCCGGGGCGGCCGATATGGATGATGTTCGGCTCGTCGTGGAACAGGCGGCCGAGGCCATGGCCGCAGAAATCGCGCACCACGCTCATGCCCTGCGGTTCGACAAAGCTCTGGATGGCGTGGCCGATGTCGCCGGTGGTGGCGCCGGGCTTCACGGCAGCGATGCCGCGCATCATCGCTTCATAGGTCACCTCGACCAGACGCTCTGCCTTCCGTGCGATCGGCTGGATCATATACATGCGGCTGGAGTCGCCATACCAGCCGTCGACGATGAAGGTGACGTCGATATTGACGATGTCGCCTTCCTTCAGTGCGCGGTCGCCGGGCATGCCGTGGCAGACCACGTGATTGATCGAGGTGCAGGTCGAGTAGCGATAGCCGCGATACATCAGCGTCGCCGGGTAAGCGCCGTGGCTGAAGGCGAAGTCGCGCACGAACTCGTCGATGACGGAGGTCATCAGCCCCGCCTTCACGATGTCGGTCAGCTCGTCCAGGCATTTCGAGACCAGCGCGCCTGCCTTGCGCATGCCGGCAAAGGCCGCGGGGCCATGCAGCTTGATCTGGCCGGTCTTGCGCAGCGAAGTGTCGGTGGCTTCGACGTAATTCATGGAGGTTCTTTGGCGGGCTGATTTGCGGATTGGTCGTCTAATTTAATGATTGGCGGGCCCGGCGCAAGCCGTGGTTGCTGCGGGGAATGGCCCAAATTCAGCTCGGAACCTCCACGATGGTCTCCACCGGCAGGGCGCCGCCGCGGACGCGGATTTCCCGCACCGGGTAGGGCACGCGGATGCCCTCGCGCTTGAACGCGTCCCACAGCGACAGCATCACGTCACTCTTGACGTTGTCCATGCCATCGGGGTCGGCGATCCAGAAGGTGAGGGAGAATTTCATGCCATGCTCGGCAAACTCGGTGAGGATGCAGTTCGGCGTCTTGCCCTTGGTAGCGCGCGGATGGGCAGCGGCAATTTCAGCCGCGAGCTTGCACACCAGCCGCGGATCGGCGTCGTAATTGGCGCTGAAGGCGATCTTCACCAAGGTGTTCTTGTCGGTATAGGTCCAGTTAACGACCTTCTGCGTCACCAGGTCCTCGTTCGGAATCAGGAATTCGCGGCCGTCGCCGGCGGCGACCGAGATGTAGCGCGTCTTCATCGCGCTGATGCGGCCGGTATTGTCGCCGATGGTGACGAGGTCGCCGGGCTTCACCGATTTGTCGACCAGCAGGATCAGGCCGGAGATGAAATTGGCGACGATCTTCTGCAGGCCGAGGCCGAGGCCGACGCCCACCGCGCCGGTGAATACCGCGAGCGCCGACAGGTTGATGCCGACGGCCGACAACGCGATGACCACCGCGACCACCATCAGCCCCATGCGGATCATCTTGACCAGCAGGACCTGGATCGACGGCGTCAAATCGCTTGAGCGGTTGATCCGGCTCTCGGCGAAATTGCCGGCGATGTTGGTCAGCCACACCGCCACGATGACAAGCGCGCCGGCCTTGATCAGCAGCAGCGGCGTCAGCCTGAGGTCGCCAAGCACGATGGCGTAGGAGTCCAGCAGGTCGATCGCGCTGTCGAGCTGGCCGATGATGGAAAGGGCTGCCACCGTCCACGCCGCCAGCGACACCACCCGGACGATGAAGGCGTTGCGGATCACAGAGGTGATCAGCCGGATCGCCAGCCAGGCCAGCGCGAGCTTGGCGGCGACCACGATCAGATAGCTGCGGCTCGGCCAGGTCGCGTGGTACATGATCACGCGCGAGACGATCATCAGGATCGCGAAGATCGCCGTGGACGCGCTGAATACCATCACACGGACGAAGTGCCGGAGCGGCAGCGGCCAGCGCATCGCCAGCGACGACATGTCGACCCGGGAACGGATCGCGGCGTCCGCGGCCCAGGCGATCCCGGCCGCGGCCAGGATCAACCCGAATTGCAGATAGAACCATGGCGATGACACCTCCGCGCCCACAGAGCGCAGCAGGGTCTGGATCGATTCCATGATCTCGTGCACGTCCTTCGGCAGGAGTTCGTTGGCTGGGCTGGTCTGGGACATCGGGCTTTGATTCGACTGGCGGGAAGAGTCTCACAAGGAGGGCGGGTGGACCATCGATACTCCACAATGGAAATGTCGATTTGGGCCGGAAAACACGGTCAGATTGCCGCTATCGGGCAGAAGGGGGTTGGCGCGCAAGTGTGGCGACGATAAGGATGCAATTGCAAGTATTTGCAATGATTTGACAGGACTGATGGCTTCTCTCGACTCGGTCAGTATCGCAATCCTTCTGGGCGCCGTCCTCGTGATGGCCGGCATCCTGTCGAGCCTCCTTGCGCTCCGCTTCGGCGCTCCCCTGCTCCTCGTCTTCCTGTTCATCGGCATGCTGGCGGGCGATTCCGGTCCCGGCGGGCTGCAGTTCGACGACGTCCGCACCACCTATCTGGTCGGCTCGGTGGCGCTCGCTTTGATCCTGTTCGACGGCGGGTTGCGCACGCGTTTCCAGAGCATCCGCGCGGTGCTGGCGCCCTCGATGGTGCTGGCGACCGTGGGCGTGCTGCTCACGGCGCTGCTGACTGCACCGGTCGCCAAGTACGTGCTCGACATCTACTGGAGCGAGGCGTTCCTGATTGGCGCCGTGGTCGCCTCGACCGACGCGGCGGCCGTGTTCCTGCTGGTGCACACCCAGGGCCTTCGTCTGCGCCCGCGCGTCGGCGCAACCCTGGAAGCGGAGTCCGGCACCAACGATCCCTTCGCGATCTTCCTCACCCTGATGATGGTCGAGTTCATCTCGATCGGCCAGAGCTCGGCTGTGCATGTCGCGATGGAGTTTGCGCAGGAAGCCGTGCTCGGCACCGCCATCGGCGTGGTCGGTGGACGGCTGGTGGTGCTTGCCCTGAACAAGGTGGCGCTGCCGCAGGGCCTGCACGCGCCGTTCGTCACTACGGCGGCGCTGGTGATCTTTGGCTTCGCGCAGATTGCGCACGCCTCCGGCTTCCTCGCCGTCTATCTCGCCGGCATCATCATCGGCAACCGCCCGACGCGCGCGCACAATTCCGTCGTCGCCTTCCTCGATGCCGCGACATGGCTGGCGCAGATCGTGATGTTCGTGCTGCTCGGCCTTCTGGTGTCGCCGAACCGTCTGCTTGTCAGCGTCGGGCCCGCGGTCGTCGTGGCGTTCGCGCTGATGATCGTGGCGCGGCCGGTCGCGGTGTTCCTGTGCCTGGCGCCGTTCCGTTTCAACTGGCGCGAAAAGATCTTCATCGCCTGGACCGGCTTGCGCGGTGCAGTCGCGATCTTCCTCGCCTCGATCCCGATGCTGGTCGGGCTCAACAAGGCCTATCTCTATTTCGACGTCGCCTTTGTCGTCGTCATCATCTCGCTGCTGCTGCAGGGCTGGACGCTTGGGCCGGCGGCGCGGCGGCTGCATGTGGCGCTGCCGCGCGTCGACCGCGGCCCGCGCCGCGTCGAGCTCGATCTGCCCGGCCAGCTCGAGCAGCAACTGGTCGGCTATCCCGTGCGCACGAAGAGCCTTTACTTCCGCCGCGGCCTGATTCCGTCCTGGTCGAAGCCGACGCTGGTGATCCGCGACCAGCGCATCCTGACGCCGGCGGAAGCCGATCCCGTCGCGCCCGGCGATTACATCTATCTGCTGGCGCCGCCGGAGCGCGCCGAGGCGCTCGACCGCTTCTTCGTCGACATGGCCCCGTCAAGCGCGCCGGATCCGCATCTGCTCGGCGACTTCATGGTGTCCGGCGAGCACACGCTGGCCGAGCTTGCCGAAATCTACGGCGTCAAGGTGGACGAGAACGAGAAAGCGCTGACGCTGTCGGACTATTTCGACATTCATCTCCACCAGGCGCCGAAGGAAGGCGCCGAGCTTGCGCTCGACAGCATCGTACTGGTCGCGCGCAGCCTGGGCGGCGGGCGCGTCAACGTCGTTGGCCTGCGGCTGCCCGAGGACGAAGACGAGGCGCCGCCATTGACGCGCAGGCAAAGGGCGCGGCGCAAGCTCGCCGACATCTGGTCGCAGGTCGCGGGGGTGTAGCCGTCATTGCGGGGCATCGCCGCAGCGATGCCCCCTGAATGACAACTAAGCCAGCACCTTGACCCCGCCCAGCGCCGTCACCTTGCCGTTGCGCAGCATGACAATCTGCGTCGCCAGCTGCCGCATTTCGGCGGCGTCATGGCTGACATAGACCATCGGCACGTTGGCCTCATCGCGCAGGCGCACCAGATACGGCAGGATCTCCACCTTGCGGCCCTCATCGAGCGAGCCGAGCGGCTCGTCGAGCAGCAGGAGGCGCGGCTTCGATAGCAGCGCCCGTCCGAGCGCCACGCGCTGGCGCTCGCCGCCGGAGAGTTTTCCCGGCCGGCGATCGAGCAGAGGACCGATATCGAGCAGATCGGTGACGCGCTTCCGCTGCGCGGCATCATCAGGCAGGCCGTTCATGCGCCGCCCGTAGTCGAGATTTTGCGCCACGTTCATGTGCGGAAACAGCCGCGCATCCTGGAAGACGTAGCCGATGCGGCGGCGGTGCGGCGGCACGTGCACGCCCTTCCCGGTATCTTCGAGGATTTCGTCGTCGAGCGCGATCACGCCGCGGTCGGGCCGCAACAGGCCCGCGATCATGCCGACCAGCGTGGTCTTGCCGGCGCCGGACGCGCCGAACAAGCCGGTGACGCGGCCCTCGCTGGTGAAGGCCGCTTCGAGCGCAAACTCTCCGAGCTTTTTGGTGACATCGACGCGCAGCATGTCAGTTCCCGTGCAGCCGCTGCGTCGCGCGCCGCGCGAACCATTCCGACGCGATCAGTGCGCCGGTGGCGATGACGATGGACACAATGACGAGCCGCAGCGCCGCGGCATCGCCATCCGGCGTCTGGATCAGCGAATAGATCGCCGACGAGATCACCTGCGTCTCGCCGGGAATGTTCGACACGAAGGTAATGGTCGCGCCAAACTCGCCGATCGCCTTGGCAAAGCCGAGCACCATGCCGGCGAGGATGCCGGGCAGCGCCAGCGGCAGCGTCACCGTCGCGAACACCTTCCATGGCGCAGCGCCGAGCGTGCTCGCGGCCTGCTCAAGCCGGCGGTCGATCGCTTCGATCGACAGCCGGATCGGGCGCACCAGCAGCGGAAACGACATCACGCCACAGGCGAGCGCAGCGCCGGTCCAGCGGAACGCGAACACGATGCCGAGATGGTCGGCAAGCCACGCGCCGACGATGCCGCGCCGGCCGAGCGTAAGCAGCAAGAGATATCCGGTGACGACGGGCGGGAGCACCAGCGGCAGATGCACCAACGCATCCAGCACCGACTTGCCCCAGAAATCATGGCGCGCCAGCAGCCATGCCAGCGCGATGCCGAACGGGGTGGCGACCAGCGTTGCGATCACGGCGACCCTGAGCGAGAGCAGGATCGCCGTCCATTCGGCGGGCGTGATCTCGCTCATCAGGTGGTCGGGCTGAGCAGAAACTTGAAGCCGTACTTTTCCAGAATGTTCTTCGCGGCTGTGGAGCGCAGGAAAGCGAGATAGTCAGCCGTTTCGGGCTTCGCCCTCGTCGTCGCGGCAACGGGATAGATGATCGCGGGATGCGAGTCCGCCGGGAAGGTGCCGACCACCTTCACACCCGGCTCGACCTTGGCGTCGGTCGAATAGACGATGCCAAGCGCGGCTTCGTTGCGCGCCACCAGGGTCAGCGCCGCGCGCACGCTGTCGGCCATCGCAAACTTCGGCTCGGCCGCTTGCCACGATCCAAGCTTCTCCAGCGCCGCCTTGGCGTATTTGCCTGCTGGTACCGACTTCACGTCGCCGGTCGCGATCCTGCCGTCGCCGGCAAGCTTTGCCAGATCGAAGCCGGCGCCGATATTGACGTTGTCGATTTTGGAATCCTTCGGGGTGATCAGCACCATCGTATTGCCGAGCAGGTTCACCCGCGTCGCTTCGTTGATGTTCTTCTTCGACACCGCATAGTCCATCCAGTCGGTATCGGCCGAAATGAACACATCCGCCGGCGCGCCCTGTTCGATCTGTTTGGCGAGCGCCGAGCTCGCGGCATAGCTCACCGTCACCTTCACGCCGGTTCTGGCGGTGTAGGCCGCGTCGATATCGTCGAGTGCGTTCTTCATCGAGGCGGCGGCGAACACGGTAATGGATTTTTCCTGCGCGGTGGCCGGCAAGGCCGCGCCTGCGGCGACGAGCAGGGCAACAAAAATTGGGGCAAGGCGATTCATGGATGGCGCTCCATGCCCGGTCGCACGCGCTTTCGCACCCGCTGGCAGGCGTTGGCTTGATTTCAGGAGTGCGACAGGCGGAAGCGCCGTTCCGGCAATCCCTTGCCGACGTACAGCCGGGCGGGACATCGCAATGCGCGGCAACTATAGCCCATCTCCGCGCGGTGGCAAAAGCCCTTGAAAATCGAGAATTACTGCCTGGCATCCGGCATGTTCAGCACCGCCCGGCAGGCCGGCGGCAGCTGCGCCATGGTCATCGGCGGTTTCGGCTTCGGCGGCTCTTTCGGCGGCTTCGGATGCAGCGTCGAATCCTTGAACCAGAAGGCGAGGTCGCCGGTCGAGCAGCCCTCGCTCGCGTCCGGTTCGGGCTGGGTCTCGCATTCGCCGGAGCCCGGCGGGCATCGGATGCGGATGTGGAAGTGATAGTCGTGGCCGTACATCGGCCGCACCTTGGAGAGCCAGCTGCGGTCGCCCTTGGCCTCGCGGCACAGCGCCTTCTTGATCGCGGCGTTGACGAAGATGCGCTGCACCGTCGGCTCCTGCGCCGCGGCGCGGATGACAACCAGATGACCCGGCGTGAACACGCGCGGATCGATATCGAGGCGATCCTCGCGCACCATCATGGTCGCCGACATATCCTCGCGCTCGTTGAGCGACAGTTGCCGCCCCGGCGCCGGCGTCAGCCAGATATCGGCGTCGAGCCCGACCTGGTGGCTGGCATGTCCGGTCAGCATCGGCCCGCCGCGCGGCTGCGACATGTCGCCAACGAGGATGCCGGGCCAGCCCGCTTCCTTCTTCGCCTTCATGGCAACGCGCTTCACCAGCGCGATCATGTCGGGATGCGCCCAATAGCGGTTGCGGGACAGCCGCATGACTTGCCAGGCCTCGCCATTGATCGGCAATCCTTCCGCGCCGGCGATGCAGCCATGGGCGTAGAAGCCGACCACGCGCGGTTTTTCCGCGGCCGCGGGCAGATATTTGCGGGCGAACAATTCCTTGGCGCCGAGCTTTGGATCGTTGGGATTGGCCAGCGGCGGCAGCGGCTTTGGATTGACCGTGCCCTTGTCCTGCGCGAGCGCGGCGGAGGCACTGACGATGCTCGAGATCAGGAGGGGGATCAGGAATCGGCGGGGCTGCATGCGGCAAAACTAGCATGGAATGCATAACCGCGGGCCAGTGCGCCGCAGCACCATCCCCGCTCAATTTGACGCGAGGGCGCCGGTTAAGATTAATCCCGGCCGAGATCGCGTGAGCCCTTTACAAGACGCCGCGGAAATCCGCAAAATTGCCGCAAAATAAAAGGGCATGACCCCGCAAAGTGGATACCGGTTTGCGGGACAAGGTCATGCCCAAACAAAAGATGGGCAGGCGCCGCGGTTTGCGGAAAGACCATGCCCACAAGGCGTAACAGGGCAGGGTATTTTCATGCGTGTGTTGTCAGGCTGGCGGCCGGCCATTGCGGCTGCATTTGCTTTATCCGTTGTTTCCATCGCGCCGGCACTCGCTGACGTCGTCGTGCACATCGACAAGTCAGCACAGCGCATGTCGGTGAGCGTCAACGGCCAGCCGCGTTACGCCTGGCCGGTCTCCACCGGCCGCAGCGGCTATGGCACGCCGAGCGGCGTGTTCGCGCCGCAGATGATGGCGCGGAGCTGGTTCTCGAAAAAATACTACAACTCGCCGATGCCGCACTCGATCTTCTTCTATCACGGCTTCGCCATTCACGGCACGACCGACATCCGTCGCCTCGGCGGGCCGGCATCGCATGGTTGCGTGCGCCTGCATCCGTCCAATGCCGCGACACTGTATGCATTGGTCGAACGCAATGGGCGCGGCAGCACGCGGATCCAGATCGATTGAAGCGGCGCATGGCGATTTCCAGCCGGGCTGTGTAGTCTGCTCCGCTCCAATTGTCCGAGGGAAGCGGGATATGCGGCCGACGCCTAGCGAACGACCCCGGAAGCATGAGCTGTGGTTTCCGTGCGGCAGGTATTTCCTGCGGACGATCCGGCGTGAGGACGCCTCCGATCGGTGGGCAGGCTGGCTCGGTGACCCCTGGGCAAGGGACGTCCTGAACCTGGCGCCGAAAAAAATGCAGAAAGCCGACATCGCGCAATACATCAAGACGTTCGATCAACGATCGCGTCTGCTGCTCGGCATTTTTGAGAATGGCACCCGCCTTCATGTCGGATTCGTCCGGCTCGATATCGACTTTGCGGCCAATGAGGCGCTCGTAAACGCGGTGATCGGGGAAGCGGAGCACCGCAACCGGGGCGCGACCACCAATGTGTTCGTACCGATCCTCGACTTCCTGTTTGATACCGTGGGGCTGGAAAGGGTGAAGGCGTCGGTCCTGGATCGCAATCAGGTCACCCTGCAGTATCTGCTCAAGATGGGTTGGCAAATCGATGATGCCGCGGGAGGGCAGATCAAGTCGAGCACGGATGGTGCGCTGCTTGACCTGCGTACCGTGGTCTGGACGCGAGAAGCCTATCGCGCGTTCCGGCTGACCGGGATCGGAAGCCGCATTCTGCGCCGGCTATCCGCCAAACGCGCAAGGCCGCGCTGACCTGCTACGGCGCGCGGCCAAGTATGATTGTACGAGTGTAGTCCTCACAGCCCATGTTCGGGCGGGCTGCAGCCGGCGGCGATCAGTACCTTGCAGTCACAGCAGGTGACGACCAGAAGTTATAGTTGAGCCCGACCTTGACTACGTCGATGCGCTGCCTGATGTCCGCCGGGATCACGAAGCCGCTGACTGGATCAGTCAGGTTGTTTCTGCGACTGCCGAAATCGTAGTGGTCGTATTCGAGCTTGGCCGACCAATTGCCGGAGAATGCCCATTCGACGCCCACGCCAGCGGTCCAGCCGAAGCGGGTCTCGGAGGCCCGGTAGTCGGCCGGAGGCACGAGGCCGGGGAAGAAATTGGCGACGATGTCGTAACGGTCGCGCGCCCACGCCCCGCCGCCCTTGCCGTACAGCATCACCCGGTCCCACGTGTAGCCGACGCGTCCGGTCACGGCGGCCAGGGCGTCGGTCTTGGCACTCATGTTCTTGCCATTGAAGAAGGGATCGGCGGTGCTGCCGGTGATATTCGCCCAGGCGATGTCGCCCTCGATGCCGAGCACCCAGTTCGAAGCTACCTGATAGTTGCAGCCGACCTGGCCGCCCGCCAGTCCGCCGCTCACCCGATCCCTCACTACCTGTCCGACATCGGCAAAGTTGGCGGCGAGAGGATCGCGGAAATCCTTGTTGCCCCAGCCATATCCAGCCTCGGCGCCAATATAGCAGCCGGTCCAGCTGAATGGGACGGCCGCCACCATCGGGGCTTTCACGGCCATGCGGGGTGCGGGTTGCAGATCGGCGGCCATCGCGGATCCTGCGAAAGCCAAAGCGGAACTTGCCAACAGCAATCTCTTCATTTGCACACCCAAAGTTGAGTTGTCCCGAGTGCGACGATACGGCGCATCGCCCCGCCACGCTGTATCAAACGGGCAACATGGGCACGAAATCGGTTCCATGGCGTAACGTTCGCGGTGGTGCGGCCCCGTAAAACGCGACCAATTCGCTCTGGCTGGCAATGGCACGCGAGCCTAATCCCGGAATAACCTTGTCACGCGGTGCCGCATATTCGTGCGATTCCGGGTCCTGTTCAGCCGCGCCCGCCCGCAAGGCGAGATCATCGCGCTGCTGCAAGCCCAGCGCGGCTTGATCGCCGCCGGTGGCAAGGCGCACGAAGCGGCGTGAGCGACGGATCGGAGCTCTTGTTCTGGCTTGTCCTGGACGTGCTTGGGCGGCCGCTGCGCGCATTCCGCCGTTGGCTCGACCGCCAGCCGCACCGCGATCCGTCGCAGATTTCCACGCTGCACAAGATTGGCCGGCTGGCGCTCGCCGCGGCGATTACGCTGCTGGTTCTTGTCCCGCTGGGATGGGTAGTCTTCAGGTGATTCACCCGTCATTGCGAGGAGCGCAGCGACGAAGCAATCCAGCTTTCTTGTCGCAGCAGGGAAGCTGGATTGCTTCGCTTCGCTCGCAATGACGGAGAGAGCTACTTCCCTTTCCGCAAATGATACGTCAGCGCCAGCGCCACGCAGTGGCGCAGCTCGGCTTCCGGCAACTTCTTGTCCGCATCGAGCAGGATGGCGCGGTTGCCGCTGTAGCTGAGCTTTGGGTACAGCTCGCGAAAGGTGTCCACGAGATCGGTCTGGCAGTGGAAGAACACGGCAACCTGGTTGTCGGCCTTCTTCACCCGGTCGATCCGGATGGTGCTGCCGCTGCCGGTCTCCGGCGTCAGGTAGCTCGGCTGTCCCCATTTCAGCGCTTCCTCGATCCGTCCCACGCCCTTGGTCGCCTTGGCGGTGTCGAGGATCAGCCGGCGCAACGCCAGCAGCTTGACCTTGATCGGCTTGGGGCAGGCGTCGAATGCCGCATCGACAGACGAACCCGGCGCCGCGGTCCGCCCGGCCGCCGCGCGTTTCTTCGCCGGATTCATCGATCCCCCTTAGTCAGCGTGCGCCCTTGAGATAGCACGACGTCGCGCATGTCGTCGTCACGCCTTTCTCGCACTTGATGCAGGCGGCGATGCACTGTTCCTTGTTCGCCGGATTGTAAGAGGGGAAATTCGCGGCGATGCATTTGGGGCCCGAACTGGTATCGGGAGAACAGCCGGCTACCACGAGCAGCGTTGCGAGGCCGATCGCCGCGATGAATTCCCGCTGCCTCATTCGACTATACCATCAACGGGTGTGAATTCGCCTGGTGAGAACGCCGGTCAGACTAGGATAGCTGCCGAACCGGCGGAAGAGGTTCGATGGCCCTTGTCATCGGCCGATCCGGAATCGCTGTGGCAACGTCCCATGTCAGAAGAGTGGCGGCAATCGGCATGAATACGGACACCTGCGGCCGCAGGGTGCGATTCAACGCCATGCGGGCGTTCGCTCGCGGGGCCGTGGAACCATCCGCGGCCGTGGTGTTTTGTCACTTTGCGAGAGGGGGACCAGCGAAATTCCCCGTCAGGATCGCCTTGCCCATATCCGCGTAATGGTCGTCGCGGGCCTGGAGCTGCTGGTTGATGGCGTGCATGTCGCGCAGCCGCCGCTCAAAGCCGTTGGCGCGGAACACCGCAGTGGCGCCGGCCATGTGGTAGGCGACGTCGACGATCTCGGTCGATTGATGGATGGTCGAGGTCGCCGCCAGCCGCAGCGCGACCCGGTGACCCTCGGTAAAGGGGCCGCGGTTGAGGTCGTCCCAGACCTCGGCGGCGGTGGCAAACAGATAGGCACGCGCGCGGCGCAGCTTGGCTTCGGTCAGGCCGATCAGGCCCTGCACCGCGGTATTCTCCTTCATCGCGGTAAGGCCCTGCGGCGTCTTCTTGCGCGACAGCTCCACCGCCGCATCGAACTGCGCGCGGGCGACGCCCAGCGAGGTCGCGGCAAAGCCCATGCTGTAGATCGCGTTGGTCGGGATTTTGTAGAGCGGGCCTTTCTCGCGCAGCGCCGACGGGTCGTCGCGCAGTGCGGCGAACTTCTCGGGGATGTGGAGATTGTTGACCGAATAGGAGTCGGTGCCGGTGCCGCGCAGCCCGATCACGTCCCAGACGTCGTAGAGGGTCGCCTCCGACAGCGGGAACAGGATGGTGCGGATTTCCGGCGATCCATCTGCCTTCTTGCGCGGCGTGCCGTCGGCCTCGGTGATGCGGACATGCGCGCCCAGCCAGTTGGCCTGACGGATGCCGGAGGCGAACTCCCAGCGCGCGTTCGCGCGGTAGCCGCCGGGCTCGGCGCGGACGTCGTGGTTGATTGCGCCCCAGGCCAGAATGCCCGGCGTCGAGTTGAAGATCTCGTCGGCGGCGTCGTGGTCGATATAGGCCGAGATGACGGCGCAGACGCTGCACTGGCCGAGGCACCAGGCGGTGGAAGCGTCGGCCTTGGCGATCTCTTCCTGCATCTGCATGAAGGTCATGAGCGGCGCCTCGGCTCCGCCCAGGCTCTTCGGCAGCAGCGCGCGATACATGCCGTTGTCGATCAGCGCCCGGACGACGGGTTCCGTCAGCCGGCGGGTGCGCTCGATCTCGTCGGCTTCCTGTTTGATCAAGGTCGCCAGCGCCCGCGCGCGTTCGACCAGGTCGATAGCGGTGGCCTTGTTCATCCGTCTCCCCGTGCCCTTTTTGATTGTGTTCGATGGGCGGGCGGATGGTGGCAAATCCGCCCCGCCCGATCAAGCCGGACGGAACGCAGATCAGGCCGCCGCGCGGCCGAGGTCGAGGGTTTCGCGGCGTTTGGAGGGGAAAGCCAGCGCGACCGCAACCGCGGCAAGGCCGATGGCGAAGGAACCGGCATGCAGCCATGTGTAGGCATGGGTGGTGTCGTAGACGAGCCCGCCGGCCCATGGGCCCAGCGCCATGCCGAGGCTGGCAAACGCCGAGACCGCGCCGAACAACGTGCCCATGATTTTGGCACCGAAGAATTCGCGCACCAGCACCGCATAGAGCGGCATCACCCCGCCATAGGCGAGGCCGAACGCCACCGAGAGCGCGTAGAACTCGCCGAGCCGGAACACCGCCAGATACGTCGCGATGCACAGCGCCTGCACGAGGAGACCGCCGACCAGCACGCGCTTCGCCCCGACCCGATCAGCCAGCGCGCCTAGCAGCAGCCGTCCGCCGAGGCCGGAGAAGCCGGCGACGCTGTAGACCGTCACCGCCGTGAGCGGCGCGATGCCGCAGATCATGGCGTAGCTCACCATGTGGAAGATCGGCCCGGAATGCGCGGCGCAGCAGGCGAAATGTGCCAGCGCCAGCGTGATGAATTGCGGCGTGCGCAGCGCTTGCGCCGCGGTCCATTCGACCTCCGGCGCCGTGCCGGCGCTTGCGCCCGCGGGGCCGGCCGCCTGCGGCGCCGGGCGGATCAGGAAGCACGCGGGGATCAGCAGCGCCCATGCCGCAATGCCGATCACCAGCATCGCGGTGCGCCAGTCATAGGCCGTGATCAGCATGCTGGCGGATGGCGCGATCGTCACCGGAGCCACGCCCATGCCGGCCGAGACCAGCGCCACCGCGAGCGAACGATGCTTGTCGATCCAGCCGCTCGCCAGCGCCATCATCGGCGCATAGAAACTGCCGGCGGCAATGCCGATCAAGACGCCGAAGGCAAGCTGGAATTGCCAGAGCTCCTGCGCCTGGCTCGCCGTGACGAGGCCGAGCCCGAGCAGCAGGCTTCCCGCCAGCACCACGATGCGTGTGCCATAACGGTCGGACAGCGTGCCCCAGATGAAGGCCGCAAATCCCATGCAGAGAAAGTCCAGCGTCGCCGCTGCCGACACGCCCGCGGTCGACCAGCCCATCGCTTTCGAAATCGGCTGCAGGAACACCGCCAGCGACAGCATCGTGCCGAAGCCGACGCAGGTCATCAGCGCACCTGCCGCGACAATGACCCAGCCGTAGTTGAACCGCGATGTGCTGCTGGAGGAGGCCTGGCTCATGCGTTTCCCCGGCGCTGTTGTGTTGTTGTCGCGCTCGGGGATGATCGTGGCTTATTCGCCGCCGGGGAGCAATGCGCGGGAGGGCATGCCTCGCATACGCGGATCAGGTGATTGTGAGTTGCACGCTCGGTTCAGAGCATTCTGGGCCGGATCAGTTTGCCAAGCCGAGAACCACGAGCAGCAAACTATCCAGTTGGCGCATCGTCTCGGAATCGGCACGGCCAATAACACTTCGAACCCGGTCGCGGCGAAGGGCGACCATCCGGTCTGTCATGATTTGCGAGCGAAGGCGGAGGCCGTTTGATGGCTTGGGTTCGATCGTCGGCCGCAATGGTAGGTCTGGCTGAACGTCAGATGAGATCGGACAAATGAAGATCGTGGTGAAATCCTTGAATAGATCGGCTTGCACGATGACACCAGGCCGCGGTCGCCCCAACTCGCTGGGGGCAACCATCAACACGATGTCCCCTCGCTTCACTTCCACTCGCTCCAGTCGTACGCAGCCTCAATCCAGGCGTCGATGTCTTCGTTATCGGATTGACGTGCGATCAACTTGGCTTGACGGCGAAGGTCCGCGCGAACCTTTGGGTCACGCAGATCGGGAACCCAATGCTGTACGGGTCGTAGCCCCAATGCACGCAAGCGCGTGCGGCGCGCCGCCATCCGCTGGCGCGGGCTACGAGCTGAACTGGTTCGGGTCTTCTTCGGGGTGGTAGCCATTCAGCTAACGTAACATGTTACACATGAGATTTCAATGGCGACTTCGCTCTAACGTTGTATCGTGCTAACGGTGAGATTTCGATATCTCAAAACGTCGATCATCAATTGTCCAGAGAGAATGCATGACGCGCTTTTGGATTACGGCACCGTACCAAGCGAATCCGTCTGAAAACTTCGACAGTGTTTGGGATTTTGATCTGTCGCACAATACGATTTCGATTGGCTGGCCGGGCTTTGGCAATGTGTTGAACATGACCAAGGCTGAACTAAACGAAGTTGTGTCCCTGAAGTACGCTCACAAGCCGCGCCAGACCAGAAGCCTCATCGAACATGCTATGGGACTTTTACCGGGTCATTCAGCCGGGAGATGTGATTGTCGCGCGACGCGGACGAAAAACACTCTGTGCAGTTGGCAAAGTCACCAAGAGTGCAATTTGGTCGCCGGGAAAGAACCCTAGAACCGATCATCCGGGCTACTTGGGAGTTGAATGGCAAGCATCACCTCGCGACCTTGAGTTTGGAAGCATAGTCTTTCCAATGCACTCCCTCATGGAAACCACTGAGGAAGGCTTCGACAAGCTTTTGCGGAGCGGGGATTCGAATGTACACGAGCCGGTTACGCTGGTCGGAAGCACGGATGACCTCGTTGAAGACAGCAATGTGTTCGTGCTCGAAAAATACCTTGAGGAATTCATCGTAACGAATTTTGGCACAATCTTTCAGGGCGCCCTCAAAATTTACCAGGATGCAGAGGGTAATGACGGTCAGCAGTACACAACTGACATCGGCTATGTTGACATTCTGGCAGTCGAGCCTCGGTCCAACTCTTTCGTTGTGATCGAGCTGAAGAAAGGGCGACCCTCAGATCAAGTAATCGGTCAGGTTCTGCGCTACATGGGATGGGTGCAGGAGAAGCTTTGTGTTGACGGTCAAAGCGTGAAGGGACTCGTCATTTGTCAGCAGCGCGATGAGAAATTGGTCTACGCGTTGAAGATGGTAAAAAACATCGACGTTCGGTATTATGCGGTTTCGTTCAGCCTTCGAGAGGTGCCGCAGTAGTACTTCAGCTTGTTTAGCTAGCGGGCCACTGGAAGACTCGGCAGCAATAGCAATATACAACTAATTCGCCCGACGCGTCAAGTCATTTTCGCAAAATACGAAGTGGCGGACCGCCGTCGCCGGCTACTGTGCATGGGGTTGTTTTGCGAGTTTTGGTCGCAGGTCCCGGAAACGGCCTCAGCTATCCACCTTCAGCGCGGCAATGAAGGCTTCCTGCGGGATGTCGACCTTGCCGAACTGCCGCATCTTCTTCTTGCCTTCCTTCTGCTTCTCCAGAAGCTTGCGTTTGCGCGTGATGTCGCCGCCGTAGCACTTTGCGGTGACGTCCTTGCGCAGCGCGCGGACGGTCTCGCGTGCGATCACCTTGCCGCCGACGCCG
>JABUBP010000020.1_pt1 | contig 28725 bp, 29 predicted proteins | sample 7240331 | NCBI WGS metagenome assembly JABUBP01 (sample SAMN07256347, study PRJNA390944) | subsurface metagenome | isolation source: Methane hydrate marine sediment | place: Pacific Ocean: Eastern North Pacific, ODP site 1244 | collected 2002 | reverse complement strand
TCGGGCACTGGCAGCAGCTTCCCATCAGTTACCTTGGCTGGGCCTACGGAGCCGCCTTAGGTTGGGGATACGAGCGGAATGCTGATCTCGATCTGCAAGCCGCCTTAGACCGGTTTGCTTTCCATGACCAAGCAGGCGTAATGGGTAAACTTCTCTACGATCTAGGAAACACATATCAGCAGCCGGGTGTAGTGATTCCGAACAGCAGCGTTCTCTTCCTTGCCTACACTATTCCTCTAGACATCTCGGGCATCTCGAGCTTGCCTGGGTTGTATGCTGAAACCATCATAAAGGCGCAGCAATCCCCCAACAAGATCCGTGCAACCATCGAATACATTGACGAATCGATATCTGCATTAGGCCGCGCCCGGATGACACGTTCCGATGCCGATTTAATTAAAGAAGAGGTGCAACTCACCGCCGACATGCTTAAACACGGCGCGAAACGACTTCTGTCCACTATTGACAGAAGCGGCATTCGCAAAGAGGATCTACTCGATGAATTCCGTATTATAACCGCGACCTACCGCCGTCTATGGCTCGCCCGCAACCGCCCTGGCGGACTAAGTGATAGCTTGCAGCCTCACGATTGGGCGTAATGTTCAGCGGATAGTACACTCAGACAATAGCTTCACTCCTTCCAGGGAGAGGAGGATCGCTTTTGGAGAGGCTTTGCCCCTTCAAGCTGTCCCCAGATTGACACTAAAACAAGAACACGGCTAGAATATCACTTAAGATAGATTAAAGAGGCAGGATATTGTATCAAAAGACAACATTGGATAACGGGCTGCGTGTTATCACGGTCACTATGCCTCATACCCGCTCGGTATCTATCTGCATCTTCATTGGCGTCGGCTCCCGATACGAGGCTGAAGCCGAAGCCGGTGTCTCGCATTTTATTGAGCACCTGCTTTTCAAGGGCACGCCAAAGCGGACAACAGCCAGGGCAATCTCGGAAGCCATAGAAGGAGTAGGGGGAATACTCAATGGGGGTACCGACAAAGAATTAACCCTCTACTGGTGCAAGGTGGCTCAGCCTCACTTTGAGCTAGCCCTGGATGTGCTAGCAGATATGCTACTCCACTCCAAGTTTGACCCTCAAGATATAGAAAAGGAACGCCAGATTATCATTGAAGAGATTAATATGAGTAAGGATTCCCCAGCACAACGGGTTGATATGCTCATTGATGAGCTTCTATGGCCTAAGCACCCCCTGGGACGCGATATCGCCGGCAGCAAGGAATCAGTAGCTGCCATTACCAGAGACACAATGCTTGACTACCGGCAAGGTCAATACCTAACAAATAACACTGTAGTTACCATTGCCGGTAATATACAGCATCAACAGATGGTAACCGCCGTCAGTCAAGCCTTAGGTAACTGGACTAACCAGCGGGAGCGTTCTGGACATTCAGCATATAGGGAACAACCGGCTCAGCGGCTGCATGTTGAGACCAAAGATACCGAGCAAGCCCACCTTTGCCTGGCACTACCCGGCTTATCACTCTTCCACCCCCAGCGCTTCACCCTTGACCTACTTAATGTCATCCTCGGCGGGGGGATGGGCAGTCGCTTGTTTACTGAAATTCGTGACAAGCTAGGACTTGCCTACAGCATTCATAGCTATGTTGAACACTTCCTTGACACTGGCTCAGTTACCGTCTCGGCAGGGGTGGAACCAAAAAACTTGTTAACTGTCATCAAGGCTATCCTGGAGCAACTCTCCCTGCTCAGAGAAACAGTCCCTGAATCTGAACTGTCCAAGGCAAAGGAACTATCAAAAGGACGCCTGCTACTACGCATGGAGGACAGCCGCAATGTTGCTGGCTGGGTAGGAGGACAGGAGATTCTCACCGAGCGCATTCTTAGCGTTGACCAAGTAGCCTCCATTATTGATGCCACTACCGCTGATGAGCTTAAACAGTTAGCCCAGGAGCTATTGATAGGTAGCCGACTCCGCCTGGCGGTAGTCGGGCGTGTCGCCAAGGATGAACCCCTGGAGGGACTGCTGAAGCTATAATAAAAATAGCCGCAGCCAAAAGACTACGGCTATTCTCAACCTGCTCGGGCAAAAGCCGATTAATACATACCACCCATGCCACCACCCATACCACCAGCCGGCATCTCCGGTGCTTTTTCCTTTTCCGGGATATCGGTAACCAGCGATTCGGTAATTAAAACCATAGCCGCCACGCTAGCCGCATTCTCCAGAGCCGACCTTACCACCTTGGTTGGGTCAATAATACCCTTCTTTACCATATCACCAAAGTCATCGGCTTCCGCATCGTAACCAACCCCGGCTGGACTCTTCTTAACCGCATCCATTATCACCGCCCCGTCCCTACCAGCATTTTCAGCAATCCAGCGAATTGGCTCATCCATGGCTTTGTTAACAATGTCGACCCCAGTAGCTTCATCCCCGCTAACCTCGAGCTTATCCAGAACAGGGAGGGCATTAAGCAAAGCAACACCACCGCCAGGCAGAATACCTTCTTCTACTGCCGCCCGGGTAGCCGATAATGCATCCTCAACCCGGTGTTTCCTCTCCTTAAGCTCAACCTCAGTAGCAGCTCCTACCTTGATTACAGCTACTCCACCGGCCAGCTTCGCCTGCCTTTCCTGGAGTTTCTCCCGGTCAAAATCAGAGGTAGTCTCCTCAATCTGGGCCTTAATCTGCTTGATTCTGCCCTTAATCGCCTCGTCCGAGCCCTTACCCTCAACGATAGTAGTGTTATCCTTATCGGCGGTTACCCGGCGCGCCCTGCCCAGGTCTTCCACGGTAACCGAATCCAGCTTCCGCCCTACCTCCTCCGAAATCACCTTACCCCCGGTAAGAATGGCCATATCCTCCAGCATTGCCTTACGCCGGTCGCCAAAACCGGGAGCTTTAATCGCCAGAATATTTATGGTGCCCCGCAACTTATTGACCACCAGAGTAGCCAAGGCTTCACCATCCACATCCTCAGCTACAATAAGCAGGTTCTTTGACACCTGCAGTATCTTCTCCAGAGCCGGTAACAGGTCAGCCATCGCCGAGATTTTCTTATCAGTGATAAGGATATACGGGTCTTCTATCACTGTCTCCATCTTCTCGGCATTGGTGATGAAATAGGCGCTGATATAGCCACGGTCAAATTGCATTCCCTCCACATATTCTGTCTCATACTTTAAGCCTTTGGACTCCTCCACAGTGATAACCCCGTCCTTGCCCACCTTCTCCATCACCTCAGCAATTAAATCACCAATCTCACGGTCAACAGCGGCTACAGTAGCCACCTGAGCAATCTGCTCCCTACCCTTTACCTCAGTAGATACCCGTTTAAGCTCATCAACAATAGCCGTGGTTGCCTTCTCAATACCTCTCTTTAGAGCCATAGCCTCGGCTCCAGCCGCCACATTCTTAAAGCCACCAGAAATAATAGCATGAGCCAGAATAGTTGATGTCGTAGTCCCATCACCGCAAGCATCATTAGTCTTAGTGGCGGCTTCTTTAACTAGCTGAACCCCCATATTCTCGAAGGGATCAGGAAGCTCAATATCCTTGGCGATAGTAACCCCGTCATCGATTACGGTTGGTGCCCCCCATTTTTTATCCAGTGCTACACAATGTCCCTTAGGTCCTAAGGTTACCTTAACCGCATCGACTAAAGTATCTATCCCCTTCTTTAAAGAATGCCTAACTTCCTCATCAAATATAATCTGTTTAGCCATTTTTTCTCCTCCTTACATACTAACTTAGTTTGTTACTTAGTTTTCTTAGCCAAAATATCGCTCTCACGCAAAATCACTAGCTCCTCATCCTCAATCTTAATCTCAGTGCCCCCATACTTAGCGTAAATCACTCTATCGCCGACCTTAATATCCACAGCTATCCGTTTTCCCTCATCGGATAATCGGCCCGGGCCAACCGCCAGAACCTCACCCTCCTGAGGTTTTTCCTTGACCGTATCGGGCAGAACGATTCCCCCCTTGGTCACCTCCTCCCTTTCAATAGGTTTGACCACCAACCGGTCAGCTAACGGCTGAAGTTTAACCGCCATTCTAGTCCTCCTTCCTCAAATTAAATTAACCAATCACAGGTTTAATTTGTTAGCACTCTAACCCTTAGACTGCTAACTCACATATAATAATGCATTTAGACACATATCGCAACTCAATAAATACTTATTTACAGTTAATATCAGCAATTGAGAGGCATCCTGATACCTAATTTAGCCTTTTATCCTATATAAAACGCCTCTTTTTACCCTTGTACTGTTTGAAACTATTTATCAAGCCATCCCCTCCCCTTGGACGGATTTTACAGTTTACACTAAATCGTGTAAAATTTAATTATGGGCAAGTACAAAGTAAGCCGAGCCCAATGGGATAGTGAGTATATCCAAGCCCTAAGGCGTCATTTAGGTCTAACTCAGCGTGAGTTAGCTGAGAGACTGGGCACGCGTCAGCAAACAATAAGCGAATGGGAGACAGGGATGTATAAACCGCGTGGTGCCTCAGCTACCCTGCTGTCTATCATTGCTGAACGGGCCCAATTTGAATACCGGGCCACCCCTTCAAAAAAACCTTAAAGACCTTGACATTATACACGGAACCGTGTATAATAATTACAACTTCATCAAGAGCTCGATACACAGTTAAGCTAAGGGAAATCATAAAATAGGCGGTTTAGTCCGAGCAAGCCGCTTTTGTTAGGTTGTTAATACACGATATCGTGTTAAATCAACCAAGGAGAGTTGAAGAGAGGCGAAGCCTCTCTTACATAACCGATTCCCCCTCTCTTTATAAGGGAGGGGGATAAAGGGGGTAGTTACTAAATAAATATCTAAACGAGGTGAGGTTGATAGACAATCCTCCAGAGAGTCTAATTGTTAAAATTTGGCAGCACCTGTTGCTGAACGGAACAGAGCTGACCCCCGAAAGAGGTAAGCCACTAAAGATAATCTACCCGGGAAGGATTAATGATGACCGGGGTGCTGATTTTCGGGATGCGGTTATTGCTACCAATAGAGGATTAATAAAAGGAGATATAGAAGTTCATGTTAAATCTAGTGATTGGCAAGCTCACCGACATCACCAGGACCCGGTCTATAACCGCGTAATCCTGCATGTGGTGATGTGGCACAATACCAAGGCGGCTACCAAACTCCAGAATGGAAAGGAGAGCCACATCCTTGCCCTACACAAATATATAAAAAGCCCGATTAGCCAGTGGCTTGATAGGATAGAGCCCCCAGCCAGCCTAAATATACCATGCCTCAAAGCTTTAGAACGCCTGGCTACAGGCATTATGGCCGAATTTCTAGATAGCGCTGGAGAGGAACGGTTTTTAGCCAAGGCAGTCAAGTTTCAAGCCGACCTAGCCCAAATGGAGGCAAGCCAATCCCTTTACCAGGGGATAATGGGGGCTCTGGGTTACTCCAAGAATAAGCTCCCCTTCCTGGAGCTAGCTCGCCGGTTGCCACTTCAGGTTCTAGAGTCTATTACCCAAGGTAAAATATCAGATGAGGAATGCCTTGCCCGGCAACAGGCTCTACTATTGGGTACTGCTGGACTTCTTCCCTCACAGCGTCAAAGTAGGCACCAGGAAAATGAATTAGATGACAAATGGATAGACAAATTGGAGAGGCTATGGACTTCTTACCCCCGTACCAAGACAATGCCCCCCAATGCCTGGCACCTATTTAAGGTCAGACCAAACAACTCCCCCGTTCGTCGCCTAGCCGCTATGAGTTATCTCATACTCCGCTACAGGGGAAAGGGAATATTTGAAGAGTTAGTTAACTTAGTGAAGGAGGTGCCTACCAGCCAAGGCTACCACAGATTAGAAAAGGGGTTAGTGGTTACCACCAATGGTTACTGGGCAAGTCACTCTGATTTTGGCTCAGGCAGCAGGATAATAAACCAGTCCCTCATTGGTAGCCGGCGAGCCGATGATATCGTCGTCAATGTGCTTCTGCCCTTCACCCTTGCCTGGAGCCAGGTTACCTCCCAGCCAGAACTAGAGAGGAAAGCCCTTGACCTTTATCGCCGCTACCCCAAGCTGGCAGTAAACTCAGTGGAAAGGCATATGAGGCACCAGCTTGGACTAAGCAGTAACCTGGTCGACTCAGCCCAGCGGCAACAGGGGCTAATCCACATCTATAAGACTCTGTGCACTCAAGGCAGATGTAATTGCTGTCCTTTAAGCCAGCTTGAGGCTGGGGATCACGTCTAAATCCAAGCCATCTATCTTATTGGCTCGGAACCGGTAGTAGCCGCAGGCAGCAATCATAGCCGCGTTATCAGTGCATAATACTGGCTCCGGAACCAAAACCGGGATTGGCGAATTTTCCGCCAGCCGCTGACGAAGCAACTCATTCGATGCCACCCCACCCACCAGTAAAATCTGCTTCACCCGACACTCTTTGGCTACAGCCACAGTTTTGGTAACCAGGACATCAATCACTGCCTCCTGAAAGCTAGCCGCAGCAGCTGCCTTATTGGTAACTTTACCCCCCTCCACCAATCGCAGCAGGGCTGTCTTGACACCACTGAAACTGAAGTCGTTAGTCCCCTTTAGCCAGGCACGAGGCAACGGAATAGAAGCAATACCATTCCGAGCCGCCTGCTCAATGGCTGGACCACCCGGGTAGCCCAGTCCCAATATCCTGGCTGCTTTATCAAAGGCTTCGCCGGAAGCATCGTCCCGCGTCCGTCCCAGCACCACATAATCCCCGTGCCCCCTCATTAATGCCAAATCACTATGCCCCCCGGAAACGATAAGACACACCAAGGGAAAATCAATACGGCGGCTAATCAACCAGTTGGCGTAGATATGACCCTCAAGGTGATTAACTCCAGTAATAGGTAATCCGTGAGCTAAAGCAATAGACTTAGCTACATTTACCCCTACCAGCAGTGAGCCAGCCAGACCAGGTCCAATGGTAACAGCAATGCCATCCAAATCACTCCAGGTAGCCTTAGCCTCAACCATCGCCTGCTTTAGTATTGGGATAATAGCCAGGATGTGCTGCCTGGAGGCTACCTCGGGAACAATCCCCCCGTAGCGGGCATGAATTTCCACCTGAGAGGCAATCTGATTGGACAGAATTTTAACCCCGTCCTCTACCACCGCCGCTGCCGTCTCATCACAAGAGGTCTCAATACCCAGGATTTTCATACCTCTGGGATTATAGCATAAACATTGCTAGCTGTTTTGACACACCTATTAGCCAATGATATGATGATTAAAGGGAGCTATTTGAGGTCTGGCTAAGAGTGAGGTGATGTTACATGTCCGGTGTTGAAACGCTATATTTGGCGTTGCTTTTTGTCTGTCTACTATTATCAGCCTTCTTTTCCAGCTCGGAAACAGCCTTTATTGCCCTACAGCGGATAAGGGTGGCGCACATGGTTAACACCAAGGTAAATGGTGCTGACCGAGTATCAAGGATGCTTCAGCGACCGGCAAAGCTTTTATCTACCATCCTGCTGGGTAACAACTTCGTAAACACGGCCGCTACCGCCCTGGCTACTATTCTGGCCGTCTCTGTCTGGGGGCAAGGGCGGGGGTTACTGATTGCCACCATAGGAGTAACCATCCTCCTTCTTATATTTTGTGAAACTACTCCCAAAACCATAGCTGCCCAGCGTGCTGAGAAACTGTCTCTAATATTTGCTCGACCAATAGAGGTAATATCCTGGTTATTTACCCCTTTCGTAGTCGTGCTAAGCTGGATAGCCTCAGGATTCAGTAAACTAGCCGGAGGAACACCAGTGCCCAGGTCTCTAGTCAGCGAGGAGGAAATTCGCACTATGATATCAGTGGGACACAAAGAGGGGACGGTGGAAACAGAAGAAGCCGAGATGCTCCACAAGGTTTTTGATTTTGGTAACCGACCGGTTCGTGAGGTGATGGTGCCACGCCCAGAGGTTATATGTATCGAGCAAGGCTCCAAAATAGCCGATTTCCTTACCCTCTATGCTGAATCCCCAATATCCCGTTTCCCGGTATATCAAGAGAATATGGACAATGTGGTTGGTATCCTTTCGGTAAAGGATGTGCTTATGGCTCTGGCCAAGGGCACCATCAATAACCAGAGTGTCGTTGATGAGCTAGTGCGCCCGGCTTACTTTACTCCTGAAACCAAGCCCATCAGTGAGCTCTTTACTGAGATGCGTGATAAAAACTACCGGATGACCGTGGTTGTAGATGAGTATGGTGGCACTGCTGGCATAGTCAGCCTGAGCCGCCTAGTGGAAGAAATTGTAGGTCCAGTTGGGGATGAGCTAGCCGCCGCCGAAAAAGAATATGAAGCAATCAATGAGTATACCTTCCAAATTGACGGTGGTATGCGCATTGAGGAAGCCAACGAGGAGATGGGGTTAGAGCTACCCGAGGGCGATTATGAAACGGTAGCTGGTTTTGCCCTCCACCTTCTTGGACATATCCCTAAACAAGGCGAGCAACTAAGGTATAAGGGCTTGAAACTGGTAATAACCAAGATGCGGGGGGTGAAAATCGAAGAAATTCTACTGACTAAGGAAAAGCCTAAGGAAGGATATGCAGCGTCTGCGCATTAGGTTCTGCCGAGGACAAGAGGTAAAGTTCATCTCCCACCTGGATATACTGCGCCTATGGCAAAGAGCCCTTCACCGAGCCGGAATATCAGTGGCCTACTCAGAAGGATTTAGCCCCCACCCCCGAATATCACTAGCTGCCCCCCTTCCCATCGGGGTAACTAGTCAAGCCGAGTTAATGGGCATCCTTTGCACCAAATGGGTCTCCCCACATTTCTTCACCGCGGCCGTAAGCCAGCAACTGCCGCCTGGTATTGAAATATTACAGGTATATCAAGTAGCTTTAACCATGCCATCCTTACAATCACAGGTTCGCTATGCCGAATACGGGGTTGAAGTAGAAACTGAAAAGGGGCAAGGGGATATAGAATCAGCAGTTACCAGCTTGCTTTCAATAAAGCATCTGCCGTGGCAACACCAGAGGGATACCGGCACGCGAAATTACGACCTGAGGACTCTAATTGGTGACCTGTGGCTCATTGATTGGCGTAGTGGCTCTTGCACTGTAGGCATGAGGTTACGTTGCGATAACAGCGGTTCAGGAAGACCAGAGCAGGTTACCACTGCTCTAGGTTTTGCCCATCACCCACAGTTAATACACCGCACCAAGCTTATTCTAGAAGCGAGATAATGAAGGGACTAATCAAAACTAGCATTATAATTGCTGCGCTTATTGGCGTCGGCACTCTCACCAGCATTCTTATCACCAGTAACCTTAGTAACAGAGTAGCCACTGCTCATGAGCGTAGCTTTAAGGAGGGGCGTACCCAAGGTTACGAGACGGGCTTCCATGAGGGGAGCAGCACTGGCTTCCAAGAAGGCAGCAAGATTGGCTACGAAAAGGGCAGGGAGGGATACGATAGCTACAATGGCGACTATGGAACAGGCTTTTATTTTACCTACAATCCCACCTATGACGAGTTGCAAGCAATCCTGGCTGAGAGTAACAAAACTACTGCCATGGAAATCAATTACTATGCCGGGGCTAACGGCATCCGAACAGCATACGTTCGGTGTCAAATTGCTCGTAAGACCACCGAAAGAATGGTTCACATTTACCACTTAGTTGCTTTTGAGACTGTAGATAGGGGGTTTATTATTATTAGGCCACGGTCACACGAAGAGGTAAAGGTAGAAGTTGGCAAAAGCTACAGTGAGTTGAACGGCTTTCCCACCCCATCCTATGACGACACAATTACTAAAATAACAATCGTCTGGTGAATTAAAGATGAGTGAGCTAAAAGAAATGGCTATTGCCATAGCCAGAATTGTCCTCGGGGTGGTTGTCCTGATAGAAGGGCTTATTGCCTTGGTCTTCATTGCTTACACAAGTACTATAGGTGACACTTATAGTGATAAAATCACAGCTGCTTATGAGGATAGCTACGACAATGGTTATGCCCAGACCTATGATGTCGGTTACCAGGAAGCCTACGGCGAGGCATACAATAAAGGGTATGACAAGGGGTACGAAATTGGGCTGGAGACTGGTTCTAAGGCAGGAGTAGCTACCCGCATCGAGCTTTATAACCCTACATATAAAGAGATGAGGGAATTCCTGGCTCGCGATGAGACAGATTCTAATCCGTTTGTCATAGGTGAATACGTCTGTTCTGATTTTGCTGCCCAGCTTAACAATAATGCTGAAGCGAATGGCATCCGAGTGGCATATGTACGCATTCGCTCTAAAGAATGGGGGCACGCCGTAGTTGCCTTTGAGACAGTAGATAGAGGACTTATTTTCATTGAGCCCCAGTCAGATAGAGAGGTAGGGCTGGTTATAGGTGAACCCTTCCCATGGTATCTGGTTGGTGCAATCAGTCCAATGAGTTCTTATGACCCCATAGTTGAAATCCAGATTATATGGTAAACATTGAATCCGACTTATCGAAGCGTGAATAAATGGTGAAAGGGCAAGGATACCAAGAACGGCTAGGGCAACGGGTGCTGGGCTTCATTCAGGAAAATAAGCTAGTGTCAAGTCAGCACTGCCTACTGGTAGCGGTATCCGGTGGATCAGATTCAGTCTGCCTGCTCCATATCCTGGTTAAACTCCGGGAGGAGCTGGGTATAAGGCTACATGTAGCTCACCTTAACCACCAACTGCGAGGTGCTGAGTCTGAGGCTGATGCTCATTATGTTGCCGACCTAGCCCATCGTCTAGATATTCCAGCTAGCATAGAACAACGTGATGTAAAGGCTTTTAAAATCCAGCAACGTATTTCACTGGAAGAAGCAGCCCGTGAGGTGCGATATACCTTCCTGGCTCAAGTAGCCAAATCTATTGGGGCTAACCGAGTGGCAGTAGGACACACTGCTGACGACCATATAGAGACCATACTGATGCATCTAATCCGGGGGACGGGAACCAGAGGGCTTCGGGGATTGCAACCATCCAGCCGGTGGCAATCTTCAGGGAGTAGTCTCACCATAATAAGGCCCCTCTTGCCGGTAAGCCGACGGGAGACAGCAGACTATTGCCATAATCACCAGCTTATGCCCCGAATTGATGCCTCCAACCTATCTCTATCGCCACTTAGAAATAGAATCCGCCATCAGCTTCTACCCCTGCTTGAGAGCTACAACCCGCAGGTAGCTGAAGCCCTGCTCCGAACTGCCCGCATTGCCGGCGATGACCTTGCCTTCCTAGATAAAGAAACCACCCGAGAGTGGGGTAAAATTGCCCAAAAACAGGGAAACACCATTACTCTAGATAAGGAAGGGTTTCTCAAGCTACCCTCTGCCCTCAAGCGATACCTGCTTCGGAGGGCGATAGAGGATTTATTAGGTAATCTTAAGGACATTGAGAGCCGCCACATTGAAGAAATAATGGACGCTTTAACCAAGCCGGCGGGAAAGAGACTCAGCCTGCCCGGCGGCTTAATCTTTTCCATTGAATACAACCGATACCTACTAGGTTCAGACCAAGCGGCTTTATCCCCCTTCCCCATACTAGCCACTGAGTTTCCACTAAAGCTCCCTGGAGAAACGGTGCTACCCGGCTGGCGTATAGAGGCAACTATCATTAGCCGGGAACAGATGCCAGAGAAGGATGAGGACTTTACCGCCTACTTTGACCGTGATAAAACTGGCGATAAATTGCTGGTGCGACCCCGCCAGCCCGGTGACAGGTTTCAGCCCCTGGGTATGAGCCAGCCCAAGAAGCTGGGGCAGTTTATGATTGACGCCAAAATCCCTTCTGCCTGGCGGCAGCGAATCCCCCTTGTCTGTTCTCCCCAGCATATCCTGTGGGTTGTCGGCTGGCGTATAGATGAGCGGGTAAAGGTTACCGATGCTACCAAGCAGGTTCTGTGTCTGAAGTTTGAGCGGGGCTAAATCAGCCTTACATTATGCGTTTGAGCCTGGGGTTGGGGGTGATACCGGGGATTCGGCCCCGCTTGGCTACTGGCTTGCCCTCTACTTCATGGAGGTCAGCGGTAAAATCAATGGGCCTAGCCCCGCTAATATAGCTGCCGACGCCAAAACCATCAACCGGAGCCCCACTTTCAACAAAGTAGGTAATGCGCTCCGGGTCAATGCCACCACTAACAAAAATCCCCACATGCTTGAAGCCGGCTAAGTCCAGCCTGGCTCTCACCTCCTTGACCAGGTCAGCAGTAACCTTACCTCGCTCACCAGGGGTATCAAGCCGCACACTATTAAGCTTCTCCCCCAGCGCCTGAGCCACCAGCAGGCTTTCCTCAGCCTCATCCTTAAAGGTGTCAACCAGAGACACACGGGGCACCTCAGGCGGCATATACTTATCAAAGGCTACAGTCGCCGTAACCGTATCACCCATAATAATAATCAGGGCATGGGGCATAGTCCCTGATGGCTCAATGCCAGCCAGCTTAGCCCCAGCTATACTGGAGCAACCAGCGCAACCTCCGATGATAGCCGCGTAATCCATTACCCTAACTACTGAGGGGTGAACATGGCGAACACCAAAACTGATGATGGGTATCCCCTTGGCTGCTTCCACACACTGCCTAGCTGCCGTTGCCCAACCACTACACTGAGCTAGAATACCATCTATAGCTGTTTCATACAGCCCGTAGCTCTGATAGGGTGCCGTTATGCGCAATACCACTTCCTTACTCTCCATTGCCTCACCCTCAGCCAGAGCCCATACCTCACGGTTACCATCAGGCAAAATCCTAGCCAGCAGAGCCTTGACTTCCTCCATACCACAGAGTATTCCGGCTCGACTGGAGAATACTTCCATAGTAGCTACCGGGTTAAGCGCCTCGTGATGCAAAATATCTATAGTGCGAGCAAAGTAAATATCAGCCGTCTCCCCGGATAAGACCGCCTCAGAGGGTTCGAATTTAGGTAGCTTAACGCGACTAACCCTAAAACTGGTGAGCTTCGCCCCCAGCGTCTTCTCCATATGTTCCAGGGCAAAGTGGTGTGCCTTCTCATCAAAGGAGGCAACGCAGTCAACCGGCACCTCAACCTTATAGTCACGATTTCTGGCATCAGCCACAGTATGCAATACGCAAATATCGGTGCACACCCCACAAATAATCAACTTCTCCGGCTTGAGCTGGCTCAGTTTCTCCTCAAGTGGGGTATCAAAAAAGGCGCTAAAGCGCCTCTTAGGTATTACCTCGCCCCGATATCGGGCTAACTCAGGGATGACCTCCGCCTCGGCGGTGCCCTCAAGGCAATGCGGGGGAAACATCTTGAACTCCGGGTCATCAGGGGAATGATGGTCGCATAAGAAGAATACCGTGGAACCCCGGGCAAGCTCCTGCTCCAGAAGACCTTGCACATTGGGGATTATGCGGCGGGCTCGAGTCCCACAATATAGAGGGTAACCCTCCTCCAGGAAACCCCTGACCATATCCACCACTAAAACTACATTAGCCATAGTTTTCCTCACCTTTATTGTGGTTGTTTATCAACCTCACCCCTTTCAATCTTCCCCGTTTAGCTTAATGCCTAAAGTGCCTCACCCCGGTAAAAACCATAGCTATATTATACTTATCCGCCATCTTAATTGACTCATCATCTCTTATTGAGCCACCGGGTTGGATAATAGCGGTCACTCCATATTTGGCTGCCGCCTCCACCACATCAGAAAAGGGGAACATAGCATCCGAAGCCAGAACACTACCCTTAACTTTCTCTCCTGCCTTTTCTTTAGCTATCTGAGCACTGATAATGCGGCTGGGCTGTCCCGCCCCCATTCCTAAAAGTGTCCTATCCTTAACCAATATGATGGCATTGGACTTTACATGCTTAACTGCCCGCCAGGCAAAGAGCAGGTCTTCTATTTCGGCTTGAGTTGGCTCACGTTTGGTTACTGTTTTCAAACTAACGCTAGCCTCGGCTAGAGAATCTGAACTCTGGACAAGGAATCCCCCCTTTACCCTGCGGAAATCAAGGTAGCCGGTTGGAGTCGCCCCATAAGTCGGGGGTAGTTCAGCAACCAGAATACGAAGATTTTTCTTACGCTTTAATACTTCCAGAGCCTTAGCCTCATACTCGGGAGCAATGACCATCTCATAAAAGGTCTTGCTAATCTCCTCGGCAGTAGCCAGGTCAATCTTCCGGTTACAGGCAACAATGCCACCAAAAGCAGCTACCGGGTCGCCGCTCAGTGCCCGCCGATAGGCCTCAGCCGTATCATTATGACTGGCCAGACCACAGGGGTTAGTATGTTTGATAACATCTACGGTGGGTGCTGAAAAGTCAGTAACCACACCCCAGGCGGCATCAGCATCCATTATATTGTTAAAAGAGAGTTCCCTGCCCCATAGCTGTTTTGCCCAGGTGATACCAGTCTCCTGTCTTGCCCCTACCACCTGCTCGGCGTAGAAGGCAGCCTGCTGATGAGGGTTCTCACCATAACGAAGTCCATAGCGCTTTTTCAGGGCAATGGTCATCTCCTCAGGAAAAGCCTCCATATCCTGCCCCAGATACTGCGAAATAGCCGTATCATAGATAGCTACATGCTGAAAAGCCTTCTGAGCCAGCCTCTTACGCTCAGCTAGCTCCACCTCTCCCGCCCTCAATTTTTCCAAAACTGGCTGGTAATCGGCAGGGTCTACGAGCACGATGACACTGGGGAAGTTCTTGGCTGCCGCCCGAATCAGGGTTGGTCCGCCAATGTCAATATTCTCTATAGCCTCATCAAAGGTAACACCCTCCTTGGCCACCGTCCAGACGAAGGGATAAAGATTAACTGCCACCAGGTCAATAGTCTCAATATTATTCTCGGCTAGCTGTGACATATGCTCAGGAAGGTCACGCCTGGCCAGGATGCCACCATAAACGACTGGATGCAAGGTCTTTACCCTGCCATCAAGAATTTCAGGAAAACCGGTAAGCTCGGAGACACTTTTCACAGGGACACTAGCCCCTGCCAATGCCTTTTGGGTGCCACCGGTGCTAAATATTTCAAACCCCAACTGGCTCAGCCCTTTGGCGAAATCAGTTACCCCGGTTTTGTCAGACACACTAATAATAGCCCGCATGGATACTCCTCCAATTACTTTATTGAACAGGATAAATTTCAAACACGTTGTTAATCAACATTGTCATCACAGTTTTTACACATTCTAACCAGGGTAAAATTTTTTCGGTCAATTTTAGCTCTCCTTGGCTTGCCCGCTACTGAATAGCCGAGTCTATTATATAATTTAATTGCACCCTGATTATCCGCTTCAACATCCAGTGCCATCTTTGTGGCACCACAGCTTTTAACTTCCTCCTCCATCCTCAGCAGAAGATTAGTCCCCAGTTTAGCGCCCCTGAATTCGGGATACACAGCAATATTACTAACGTAGTATTCATTATCTTCAACCTTCCCGGTCAGGCTCAAAGCCTTCACCAAAGACAGAATTCGGGCAAAAAATCTCAGCTTCATATACTTAATCATCAATAGACCAGTTCTCCATTCTTCCTCTCTTTTGGTTTTCCAGTCATATCCAAGAATCATGCCTGCCTTGGTGCCCTCTACCTCAATGAAATACGAATGTTCAAAACTGAACAAATTCTTTGGCTGGCGAAATAGATTTTGAATCACACTGCTTACATCAGAACCATAAATAACAGTGAAAAAGATTGGAGCAGACAGCGAAAGAAGATTAGTAAAGTCCTGAGCATCTTCCGGAAGCCCCTTTCGCATTATGATATTTTCATTGGCAAACATCGTAGACAATGTCACCTAACTACTTGATAACTACCCTCGCCTCTCCTATCTGCTTCACCACCTCACCAACAATTTTAGCCTCAGGTAAGGCTTTAATGAGCTGATCAACATTACCCGGTGAGCAAATAATTGCCATACCGATACCCATATTAAACACACGATACATCTCGTTTTGGTCAACATTACCCCGCTGCCGAATGAGCCGGAAAACAGGAGGTATAGTCCACGCCCGACTCCGAAATTGGACAGCCACACCCTGCGGCAGAATCCTAGGCACATTACCCATCAAGCCACCCCCGGTAATATGGGCCATACCCTTGATAATCGGCAGTAGTGGCTTCAACTGGTGGTAGTAGCAGCGGTGAGGCTCCAAAAGCTCCTCGCCTAAAGTTCGACCCAGCTCAGGGTAGTGAGTATTTAATACTGATGGGCTTTCACCAAAGAGCTTGCGCACCAGAGAATAGCCATTGGTATGTAACCCACTGGAGGGCAAGCCAATAATGGTATCACCAACCACAATTGCCTTCCCCATAATAATCTTTTCCTTCTCCACTACACCAATGATAAACCCCACCAGGTCATAATCCCCCCCAGCATACAGCCCTGGCAGTTCTGCCGTCTCGCCGCCAATAAGAGCACAGCCAACCTCACGGCAAGCTTGAGCCAGCCCCTTAGCAATAGCTCCCACCTTTTCCGGTACCAGCTTGCCAATGCCGATGTAGTCCAGAAAGAAGAGAGGCTCAGCGCCACAGGTAAGTATGTCATTAACACAGTGATTGACTATATCAATGCCAATCGTATCGTGCTTAGCCAGGGCGTTGGCAATCTTTAGCTTGGTACCCACCGAGTCAGTACTGGATACCAGCACCGGCTCCTTATATCCCTTAAATTCAAAAAGCCCCCCAAAGAACCCGACGCCGCTCAAGACCTCAGGGCGGAGGGTAGACCGGGCATGCTTGCCAATCAGCTCTTTTACCCTAGCCGCAACATCAATATTAACCCCGGCTTTGGCATAGGTTTCCTTAATTTGCTCGCCTCCCTGATAAAAATTCCCTTCACTTACCAAGCAATCTCGTAAGCCATTGACGCCACGCAGCAACCACCCTTATCTCACCACCACAACGAACATAGTTCTTGCACGGTAAGATGCCCCTTGGTTCAACACCACGTCCTCTACAGGCTGCTTCCCATGCCCACTTACCTTCAAGAGCCAGATATATATCTTCCCTGTCGGTGAGCTCCAACCCACACCTGTCACAAACCAGTTTCTTCATCTAGGTAAAAATCCGATTTAACCCCAAAAAATGCGGCTATCTTTTTGCTCTTCGACCAGCTGCCGCCAGAGGTGCCACCGCTAACCAAAGGGTAATAGTTATCAACATAGCCATGGGATAGTCTATTTTTTCTATCCCGAAATTTGGGGCAATAACACCCCAGAGAAGCATAAAGATAAAGGAACTCAGAAAGAAGCCAGGTATAGCCGCCAGTATTGTAAAGTAACCCATTATATTAGCCCCCTATATTAATAAATGATGAATTTAATCATAACACTTCGGGCAGCCTACTTGCAATCACAGAAAACTGACCGCCATAGGCGCTAACAAATAATGGGGATTATAAAGAACCGACTATTTTAGTCTACCGCTGCTTTATGCCAAAGGGGCTATATTCTTCAGCCGGCATAGTCTCCAGTGCCAGCTTATCCATCTCAAGCTGCACTGGTATGGGGTAGTCACCAGTGAAACAAGCCAAACAGAAAATATCCTTAGGCAAAGCCACCGCTTTAATCAAACCATCAATGCTTAGATGACCTAATGAATCAGCACCGATAAAATCCCTAACTTCGGCTACGGTCTTCTGAGCCGCAATCAACTCCCGGCGGGTAGCCATATCCACGCCGAAGAAACAGGGGTAACGGATAGGTGGGGCACAGATGCGCATATGCACCTCTTTGACGCCGGCTCTTCTCAGAAGCTTTACTACTTGTGGAGTAGTAGTACCGCGGACAATACTATCATCAACCACTACCAACCGCTTGCCATCCAGCATCTGGGGCAAGGGGTTAAACTTCAGTTTAACGCCGAGGTCTCTGATTCGCTGGTCAGGCTCAATAAAAGTTCGGCCCACATAGCGGTTCTTGAGCAATCCTTCACATAGGGGGATATTTGACTTGCGGGAATAACCAATACCAGCGGCGGTAGCTGAATCAGGCACACCCATAATTAAATCGGCGTCCACAGGGTGCTCTTCGGCGAGCCTCTCTCCCATAGCTTGTCGGGCTAGATAAAGTAGCCGACCATTAATCGCACTATCAGGGCGGGCGAAGTAGATATACTCAAAAATACAAAGCGCCCTTCTGCCCACCTCTCCCCGGTAGCTATCAACACCATTCTCAGCAATAGAAATTATCTCACCCGGTTCAACCTCTCTGATAAAGCTGGCTCCAATATGGTCAAGGGCACAGCTTTCCGAGGCTATAACCCAGCCGCCATTAACAACCCCCAGACATAAAGGGCGTATACCAAAGGGGTCACGAACTCCAAACAAATTGTGGTTTGCCATGATGACTAAAGAATATGCCCCCTGAAGCCGATGCATAGCATATCTTATCTTGCCTACCCAGTCTTTCTCAGGAGAGGAGAGGATGAGGTTAGCGATAACCTCGCTATCCGAGGAAGTGTGGAAGGTATAGCCTCGGTCAGAGAGTTCCTCATATAGGTGCTCGGCATTGATAATATTCCCATTGTGAGCTACAGCAATAGCCGCTTTACCCTTGCCCACTATAATAGGCTGAACATTAGTCACCCGGCTAGAACCCCTGGTGGAGTAGCGATTATGACCGATGGCAATATTCCCGGTGAGATGACTTAACGAATCCTCATCAAACACCTGGGATACCAACCCCATCTTGGCATAAACCTGGAGTCTTTTACCATCAGTAGTAGCAATGCCAGCACTCTCTTGACCACGGTGCTGAAGAGCAAATAGGGCAAAAAAGGTAAGTCGAGCTACATCCTCATCGGGAGCATAAACGCCAAAAACACCGCAAGATTCGTGCAAGTTTGCCTGCCTCTCAATTCACCCCAACTAACACTACCTAGTAAATTATAGACCATTCCCTACTTGTAGGTCAACTAATTTTGGTGTGGGATTTCAGCCAGTCAATAACAATAGCCACCGCCCTATCATTCTGCCGCAGTCTGTGTTCGGGTCCATCAATTATAATTAGAAGTTAAAAATCAATGCGGTAAAGCCCTAGTGGCAAATCCTTTCCGCCAAGCAATCTTCAGATGAGTCACTGAATTTACTCACCACTGGACGAACATCGGGATGTATGTTCAACCATAATAAAAACAAGGCTATGAAAACATCAACTCGAGCCTATTATCTGACTACTACCATTTGCCAATAATTTGTGATAATATTACAAAAGAGATTATCGATGGACTGTTTTTCATTCGAAAAGTTCTTGATAAGTAGTGATAGTCTTCACATATACGGAGCCAGTAAGTTAATCTTTACTTCGGATAAGTCCGGCTTACTACCTTTACTTGAATATATCGACCGGTTTTCTCCCTGTCATCAACAGGTAAATATATTTGATAAGGTAATGGGTAACGGTGCGGCATTGCTATCTGTTTTGGCCAATTGCCAAAAAGTTTACAGTCCATTGGGCAGCCAACTGGCCGTCAGTACACTGGATAAATACCGCATAAGTTATCACATAACCAATGTAGTGCCCTACATTCGGAAAACCCCAGGGGGAGAGATGTGCCCTATGGAGAAACTGTCGTTGCATAAAGACCCAGAAGAATTCTATGCCGCGGTTAGAAATATTGCCAACGCCCGTGTAAGTAAAATATAGCCAAAATATTTCAGAAAATTAACTCTAGTTAAAGAAACACCAGGCGGAGCTATTCGAGAGAAAAACAGTGTGGAATATTTGTACTTCTTTTATTAACCACGAGTTGAAACTATGAAGGGAGAAAAGATTAGTGAAGTATCGACGATTTGGTAAGCTGGACTGGGAGGTATCAGCGCTTGGCTTTGGTGCTATGCGACTACCCCTGACCGACGGCGATCCGGCAAGTATAGATGAACCTGAGGCCATTCGGATGATGCGATACGCCATTGACCACGGTGTCAACTATCTGGACACGGCTTACGGATACCACTCCGGGCGCAGTGAGTGTATAGTCAATCGGGCACTCCAGGATGGCTACCGCGAGAGAATGAAGCTGGCTACGAAATTACCCGTCGGTCTTGTCAATTCAGCCCAGGATTTTGACCGCTATCTCAACGAACAGCTTGAGCGTTTGCAGACAAAGATTGACTTCTACCTACTGCACGGATTGAATGGTCAAACTTGGCGCAAGGCACAGGAACTCGGTGTGCTTCGCTGGGCTGAGGACAAGATGACACAGGGGAAGTTTAAACACCTGGGCTTCTCCTTCCACGATAACTACGAGACCTTCAAAAAAATCGTAGATGCTTACGATAACTGGACTCTCGCCCAGATTCAGTACAATTATATGGATGTAGACCACCAAGCAGGTCGGCGTGGCCTAGAATATGCCGCAGGCAAGGGGCTGGCGGTCGTCGTTATGGAACCGTTGCGAGGTGGACGGCTTGCCAAAGAGCCCCCGGAGCCAGTAGCTAGGGTATGGGGGACTGCTCCACAGAAGCGTACCCCAGCTGAATGGGGGTTACTGTGGGTATGGAGCCACCCTGAAGTCTCGGTGGCTCTCAGTGGTATGAGTACTATGGAGCAGGTGAAGGAAAATATAGCTACCGCGGAGCACTCCAGAGCGAATAATCTCACCAGGGATGAGCTGTCACTTATTGAGAGAGTGCGTGAAGCCTACAATGAATTGAGCCCCATCCCATGCACTAGCTGTGGGTACTGTACACCCTGTCCAAATGGTGTGGCAATCCCGAGAATCTTCCAGATGTATAATGAGGCAATAATGTACGATGACCTGCAGACAGCGCAGTCCCAATATAAGAATCCCGACATTCTGAAGGAGGAGCAGCGTGCCGACCAGTGCCTTGAATGCGATGAGTGCTTGGAAGCTTGTCCACAGGAGATACCCATCCCAGAGTGGCTAAAGAAGGCACACGAACTACTTAAACCAAAGCAATAATCGCCCAAGAGAGGACAAGTTGTCAAATTTACCTACCACTGGACGAACATCGGGATGTATGTCCAGCCATGCGTATAGCTATTTAATACCGTTTTCAGTGTCTATATCAAGAGACGGATAGTTGGAAGTAATGATCCAAGCTTAAGTCACTCAACAATTTACTATTTTGTAAAATCTGGCTCTATAAGCCTTGGTTTTTAGACTTCATCTCCAAAGTCGTAACTGCATTCCGCACGGATAGAGGGGGTATTTTCATATAGAGATAAACCTAAAGGGAATATTGAGGGGAAAGGTGGTGGGGGCGCTCTCTATTCAAGTGGGCTGGTGCCGGTAATGTGATATACCCAGCGGGGTGGAATTCCGTTCACTGCTCGGTTGACTATCTTTTTTAAGTGACATTGGCTCATGCGCTTATCCTCTAATTCAATTATGTATCCATCACCATCATCTAGGCGAACATAGTCCTCTAGAGTGAGCTCTCCCCACCAGTTTGTTTCTTCTTCATGTAATAATCGGTAGTTAACACGCCCTATAAATTCGCTATCACTGAGCTTGTAGAGATAGCCTATGCTCATTTTAATTCACTTTCTCTTACTCTAGTTGTTATAGAATAACCTATTACCCACTCGAAGTTCAATAGACTTTCCTAACTTTTTTAACGCAATGTTACCATAATTCTACTTACTCAATTATTCTATTCCCCGTTGAAGCCATTTTCCCTTTAATAGCAATGATTTTCCCTAGTCATTTTACCCATACGATACGTTTCCTTCATCCTTAATTCTGCTGTCAGATTTCCTTATCATCACCGTAGTAATTTCGCTTAGAATTGATGTCTGGCTAATACCCTAGTAGAATGTAGCCGTGATAATTATGGTTAGATGCCAAAAATGTGGTGCTGAAACTAAGTTATCATTAGCTGATTTAAACTATGAAGGCCTATTCCGCTGTTGGAAATGCAGGCAACCACATATATTTGTGATAGAGAATGATGAAATAAAATTACTGAAACAAATAAAATACGAAAAATACGGTGAGCAACTAGAACTAGACATTTAGGCACTTCTCTATAACCTTAGCTTTATTGATCGGGAATGGTTACATTAAAACCAGACGCCTTAGTTTCATAGACTATTTGAATTCAGAAATTATTACCACTGAACAAACATCTGAATGTGTGCCCAGTGATGCGTATAGTTATTTAATACCATTTTCATTTTCAGTTTGATTTCGGTCACAATAGTGAACTAGTGCTGTTTGAATTTAGCTTTCAAGGCTTCTATTTCTTGTTGTCTATCAAATTCCTCTTGGCTGAGGGGTTCACATGATTTCAGCTTATTATTCTCCATTGTTATAGTGAAGAGCTCTCTACATTTCCAGCAACGATATGGTCCCTGATAACTTGACTCAACCAGAGAGATACTTCCCTCGGTTTTACACTTAGGACATTCGATTTTTGCTACCATAACTTGAATTTATTCCTATAGTTAGTCACTTACCATTCCAACACTCTTTTTAGTTTAAAAGATCCTACCTACGCCAACATGTGATCTTGGGGATGTTTGTCCAGCCATGCGTACAGTATACTAATACCATTTTCGTTCGTGGTCAAGAGTATTAACTAATCCCTTTTAGGGTGTAGGGATGTTTACTTTTCCACTTGAAAGTTAAAGCCACTCCCGAAGGTGCAGACATCAAAGGTTACCTTGATTCAAGCGTACTTAGCCCTGATTCGTGCCTACTCACCACTGGACAAACATCGGCATGACGACGTGGATGTAGTTATCAACCCCCACCGGGCGGATAACACCGGGGCTTGACGGATTGGTAGTCTCCAGAGCTACCTGTGCCTCACGAAGCACGCCAAGCACATCAATTAGATACTTGCCATTGAAGGCAATCTTTGCCTCCTCACCCTCAACAGTAGCATCAATCTCACCAACATCATCGCCTACTTCCTCCGACCGGGCTGAAATTGTTACCTTGCCCGGGGTTAGCTCCCCACCAGGGGCTATCACCAAACGGACAATACCACCGCCATCACTGGCAAAGATAGAGGCTGTCTTGGCCGCCCTCAAGAATTGAGCGACATCAACTACCACCCGGGTATTGTAGCTCTGAGGAATAAGCTGGGCATACTGAGGGAAGGTGCCCTGCACAAGTTGGGATACCAGCTCAATATTCTTCAGGCGAAATAGAGCCTGACTCTTATTGGGATTTACCGTTATCTCAATAGCTTCCTCCTGGTCAGCTATAAGCCGATTTAGCTCGGCTAAGGTCCGCGCCGGAATAATGACCTCGGTCTTCTGGCTAACCGGGCTAATAAGAGGTAGCTTGTATACGGCTAATCTAAAGCCATCAGCCGCCGCCAGCGTCAGCAAATCACCATCAAACTCGGCATCAACACCGGTGAGCACCGGGCGAGAGTCCTCCGAGGCGGCAGCAAATACAACCTGGCCAATCCCCTGACGAAGAGCGTCTACCTCAACCTTGGTGGTAATACCATCTTCAATCCTGGGTATAGGTGGAAAATCCTTGGCATCAACTCCACTGATTCGCGCCTCAAATCGGGCACATTTTAATCCTAATGTCTTAGTCCGAGGGGAAAGGCTAATATCAACCCTGTCGCTGGGTAAGGAGTTAATAAACTCGGCAAGAAGTCGGGCGGGAACAGTAATTGCCCCTTCTTCCTCAACCTTGGCGCCAATCCAGCAACTAATAGCCATCTCCAGATTAGTGGCAGACAGCTTAAGTCGAGACTGGTCTACGGCTAAGAGAACATTATTAGTTATAGGCAAGGTTGTTCTCGTAGCTACCGCTCTACCCACCACACTAAGCCCCCGATTTAAGTTCTCCTGAAGACATGATAGTCTCATAATCCACCCCCTAAATTATATTAACCGATAGTGCTGTAGTATATACCAATAATTAATTCTACTCAAGATTTTTTACACCTCTGCTATCCTTCTTCTATTTACTAAAAGTTATCCTCTCGCTTTGCCATCTTCTCCTACTCAAGTTTAATTGTCCCACTTTTGCCACCGCTTTTTCTAATTAGTCGGAGGCTCTCAATTTGAATTCTCCGATCCACCGCTTTACACATATCATAGATAGTCAAAGCAGTAATCGCCGTAGCAGTAAGTGCTTCCATCTCCACCCCTGTCTTACCCAGGCTTTTTACCGCAGTGGTAATCTCCACTGTGCCATTCTCCTCATCCAGACTAAACTCAATCTTAACATCTCCGATAAGAACTGGATGGCACAGGGGTATTATATGAGGCGTTTGCTTGGCGGCCATGATGCCAGCTAGCTGAGCTACAGCCAGAACATCCCCCTTTGGCATGTTCCCCTTCTTTAACCGCTCAAGGGTAGTAACCTTCATCCTGACCAGGCATTTGGCTACTGCCTCACGCTGGGTATCAGGCTTCTCAGTAACATCTACCATACGGGGGCGACCTGATGCATCTACATGGGTTAGCTCTTCCATAATTAACCCCCTACTTGAGAAAACGGCCTATCTTTAGGTATGTAGCCCTCGGTCAGGTGGTGGTGCAATGGCTTTCTGGCAACCGCCTCCTCAATCAATTGTTTTAGGCCGTCTGAGGATACACCACTGCGCAAGGGCTGCTTCAGGTCTATTTCATCCTCGGCTAACAGACAGGGGCGGAGCTTACCATCAGAAGTAAGCCGCAGCCGATTGCAACCAAAGCAGAAATGCTCACTAACCGGAGTAATGAAGCCAAGGGTGCCCCTGGCATGAGGGAAGCGAAAGTATTTGGCTGGTCCATTACCTACACTGGGTAGGCAAGGCTCTAATTCCCCCAACAGTTTGAGGCGCTTCCTCATATTACTGACCGAGACAAGTTGAGAGGCTGTGGTGCTCACCCCAACCGGAAGCATAAGCTCAATAAAGCGAACATGCCACCCCTCGTCAATGGTTTTAGTAGCAAAATCAAGTAGTTCATCATCATTAATCCCAGCCATAACCACCACATTAATCTTGACCGGATTAAGCCCAACAGACCTGGCGGCTTCAATGCCTTCCAATACACCACTAAGATTACTGTTACGACGGGTAATAAGCTCAAATTTGTCCGGCTTAAGCGTATCCAGGCTTACATTAACTCGCCGTAAGCCCGCCCGCTTCAACTCAGCAGCATAACGACTAAGCAAGAGCCCGTTTGTGGTTAGAGAAATATCATTTATGGCGTCTATATGCGCCAGCATCTGGATTAATTTGGGCAGCCCTGACCTCACTAATGGTTCGCCGCCAGTGAGCCTTACCTTATCTATACCTAGCTCAGCAGCAGCCAAGGCTACGGTGTAAATCTCCTCATAGCTAAGAATGTCCCGGTGAGACATCAAGCCAACGCCATCGGATGGCATACAGTAGATACAGCGCAGATTACAGCGGTCAGTTACCGAGATGCGCAGATAGTTTATAGGCCGTTGAAAGGAATCAGAAAGTCCCGTCATAGATAACTTCCTCCCGCCATTCTGGCAAATCAGGATACAGGGAACAATAGTAGATTATATAACAAACGAGAAGGATACTTCAAAATTTTGCGCTCTGAGCCAGCAACTGGTATGCTTTCCTGGCGGCTTGCCCGCGATGACTAACCTGATTTTTTATTTCCAGAGGTAACTCAGCCATTGTCTTATCTAACTCAGGAAGGTAAAAGACGGGGTCATAGCCAAAGCCCTGCTCACCCCTCGGCTCAAAGGTTATAAAACCCTGACACTCGCCGGAGCAAAACTCCACCTCACCGTCAGGGGTAGCTATAGCAATAACACACCGGAAACGAGCCGACCGCTTCTGCCAAGGCACACCCTTGAGCCGCAACAATAGGTAGGTAACCCTATCCTTGTCGGAAGCGTTTTCACCAGCATAGCGAGCCGATAGCCGACCGGGTTCCCCACCTAGAGCGTCAACCTCCAGCCCAGAATCATCGGCTAAAGCCAGTAGCTGGCTTTCAGCGGCTAAGAGTGTCGCCTTTAGCCTGGCATTTTCCTCCAGGCTCTCACCTACCTCACTAACTACGGTAGTGATGCCCTGTTCAGCTAAGGTAACCAGCTCATAGGGAAGGTTTTGGAGTAGACTCCTATACTCGCCTACCTTGGCTTGATTGTTTGTCGCCAGGAGTAACTTACGGTGCAATGGAACTCCAAAATAAGCAATCGTCTCAGAGATTACCGATAAACTCATCGAGAGTCATGGCAGCCATGGTCAAGGTCTGAAGCGTGCCTCTTGCGCCCAATTCTACAGCTACTTTGGATACAACCTTGTTGTCCTTAGCCTCTAGGATATTTATAAAATCGTACGGACCTAGAAGAGCATACTGGGCTAGTATCTTAACTCCCATAGCCTCGACTTCCTTATTAACCTCTTTGATTCTCTGTGGATTCTCTTTTATAGTCTTCCTTCCCTGGTCAGTTAAGGTGGTAAGCATAACATAAGTTGCCATTTGTTTACCTCCTGCTCAAATATTGGTCGCGTACCATCACACCCTTCCCAGATGATAGCCACTGCCATTGACTCAGTCAAGGTCCACAAACCTTCCCTCCAGTTTTTTCATTACCTGAGGCATGGTGGTGTATTCCATCTCCTCTAGAGGCAGACGGTGCGGTTCAAAGGGGCCATGAGCACGCATATAATCAGCGACATCACTCGCCTGCTGGCGGGCATTATCAAAGGACTTATCATCAAACATATCTCGAGGACCCACCAGCTTGCCCCCAGAAAGTTGAAAGCCAGCCGCCGTCACTCTGGGCGGTCCATCAAAGCGAGTCGGGGTGCTATCCTTAACAGACACCGGCATAAGGGGACCATGATGCGAACCTCGCATCCACCCCTCTACCAAAAGGGGTAAGGCAAATGGTTCCAGCACCTCTCCTACCGCCGGGAACTGCCCCTGAGAGCGAACAATACACACCGGGTCATCCTTGCCCACATATCGCCCAGCAATCAAAGCCAAACGCTGGGTGGAGGATGTGGCGGCTATCTCTCCGCTCCCCCGGTGATAGACTGACTTTACCATAAAGCGTGAAGGTGCCCCTATAAAAACCAGCAGGTCATAAATCTCATCAGGGGCATTAAAGGTTACCCGCTTATTCTCTTTGATATCTTGCACCTCAAAGGAAAAACCCTGGTGCATATTATCAGCAATAACCAAACCAATGGTATTAAACGGGTCGGCAAACATCTTGTATAGCGGCATATTCCACGCCCCAGACGAGGTCTTATCCGCCATAAAAATAATAATGGTCTCAGCCACCCGCTCCTCAAATTCCATCTCAGCCACCCCGGGACCCATCCCTTTGACATTACCCGAAAAGGCATCCGATAGCAAATCCTGTCCGGCACCATGAAGTTTTAACTTTTTAGCCACCTCTGTGCAGTCAACAAAGGTATCCCAGGCTAATTTATGGATCTTCTCACTGTTCTCACCCTGTTGGTGAGTCATAATCAGTTGCAGGTCATCTCCACACTTGGTTACATGATAGTCAACCAGCAACCCGTCTCTCTTGGCTTTGGCTATGCACTCCTCACCCTTGGCGATGACATCAGGGTGAGACTCAGAATGCCCCACATAACCACCAATATCAGCCTTGATTATACTTAGTGTGATTTTCATAATTCCCTCCTTCTTATTGGTTAATATTCAATCCCCTTTCCGTGCTATCATCCCCTTATCATAGTGTGATTTTCATAATTCCCTCCTTCTTATTGGTCAATATTCAATCCCTTTCCGTGCTATCATCCCCTTATCATAAGGGTGCTTAATCTTCAACATCTCGGTAACTAGGTCTGCCAGTTGAACTAGCTTGGTATCAGCCTGGCGACCGGTAAGGATAAGCTCCACCTTTTGTGGCTTATCACCGATAAGCCTAACCACCTCATCCAGTTCAACTAGCTTCCAGGCTACCGCCAAATTTACTTCATCCAGCATTACCAGGTCATAGCTACCACTGAGCACAGCCTCACGAGCAGCGGCTAAAGCCTGCCTCGCCTGTTCTTTTTCCTCTGGCTTGACATTGGCTGGGTCAACGAATTCCAAGCTGCCAAAGCTAGCCATAGTGACATTGGGTAGCTTAGATAGGATATTGCGTTCCCCATAAGGGTAGCTACCCTTCATAAAGTAAACAATATATACTCTCAGGCCATGACCTAAGGCTCGGATTACTGTCCCTAGAGCGGCTGTAGTCTTGCCCCTGCCCTCACCAGTAAAAATCTGAACAAGACCCTTAGTGAAGGGTTCTGACGAAGAACGAAATGATGCCTTTTCTGTCAATAAAGTCCCTAAACGAGAAATTGGTAACAAACTAGCTGAACAACAAGACTGCAGTAACAACAGTTTAACAACCTGCCCCCGACCGTGTCAAGGCAGTGTTATTGCAATCTCACTCCGAGGCTATATAATGAGAAGGGATAAAAGGAGCAGCATTTTGAGCTGGGATAAGGTCAAAAAAGCCAGGCAGCAGCTTTCCCGAGAACAAGGTACTACTATTAAAGATTGGGGGGGTAGAATACCCATTGCCCTCATCTACCCCAACTCCTACTACATAGGCATGTCCAACCTGGGACTTCACGCCATATACAAGCTGCTCAATAGCTACAGCGAGGTCGTTTGCGAAAGAGCCTTCTGGGAAAGAGAGAGCCGGGCTGAGCAACTACCCCCCTTAAGCCTGGAATCTCAACGACCCCTCCCAGACTTCGCTGTCCTCGCCTTTTCTATCACCTATGAGCTTGACTACTTCAATGTAGTGCAAATTCTTAGAGCCAGTGGCATACCTCTATATGCTGCTGACCGTGATGAGAGGCACCCGCTAGTTATAGCCGGTGGTCCCTGCATTATAACT
>JABUBP010000019.1_pt1 | contig 28817 bp, 35 predicted proteins | sample 7240331 | NCBI WGS metagenome assembly JABUBP01 (sample SAMN07256347, study PRJNA390944) | subsurface metagenome | isolation source: Methane hydrate marine sediment | place: Pacific Ocean: Eastern North Pacific, ODP site 1244 | collected 2002 | reverse complement strand
AGCTGCCCCCCGGTACGCCTAATGAACGTCTGCGAGGGATATTTTGAGCAACACAGGCATCACACTATCAAAGTCCGACCCAGCGGGGCTGACGATGCTCGGCTCTTTCCGGAGCCTGGGGTTCACCGAGACAGAACGGCAGGACGTACTGAGAATAGACGACGTCTACCTCTTCGTGATAGAGCCCCTCATCGTGCCCGAGGAGAGGTACAAGAACCCGACGGAGCCTGATCCCTATCCTATTGACTACGACGCCCTAGCTGAGGCATACGACATCGAGTACTTCGTCGTCGCCTCCCGGCACGCCTCCCAGAGCGGCAAACCATCCCTCACATTCCACCCAACGGGGAACTTCGGGAAGGCGATGTACGGCGGAAGGACGAGGGAGCTCCAGGCGACCCTGGCCAACCCCATGCGCCACGTCTTTCTGAAGGCCCTGGAGGATCCCCCCAGGGGCTTCGAGGTCTCCCTGGAGGCGACCCATCACTCTCCCACCCAGTTTCGGACACCCATGTTCTTCGCCGAGGTCGGGAGCACCGAGACCCAGTGGAGGGACGAGAGCGTCTGCGGTTACCTCGTCAGGGCGATCATGGAAGGAATAAGGGAGGATGATAAGGTACCCACGGCTATCGGGTTCGGCGGAGGCCACTACTGCCCGACGTTCTCGGTGATGGAGAAGGAACTCGCCTTCGGCCACATGGCGGCCAAGTACGCGATAGATCTCCTCACGCCGGAGCTGGTGGGTCAGATGGTGGACAAGACCCTGGACGGGGTCGAGGGAGCGGTCCTTGACAGGGGACTGAAGGGCCATCAGAAGAAGAGAGTCGAGGTCGCCCTGAAGAAGCAGGACGTAGGGATACTGGAGAGATGAGGGTCTACCCTACCTTGAGACGAAGCGGTTCCCCCTGATATAATACCTCAGCTCCCGGGGGAGGTCCCTAGTGACGCCTATCCTGTGCGAGGTCGCCGTCTGGAACTCCTCGGGGCCCCCGTCAACTATCTTGAGCTCAGCGGATCCCTCGGTCACGTCGAGGCCGTGGAGGTCCTTGGTCACGTCCAGCGCCTTCGTGAGCTTCCCGGGGCCGCTCGTGAGGTTGTACAGGTCCGTGACCCCCCGGTTATCCTCCATGACGGGTACCCCATCGATGGGCTCGAGGGCCCGCACGAGCACCGCCCCCACCTCCCCCGGCTCGTGGGCGGCGATGTTCAGGAGCCACCAGCTGTGGACCATGTAGATGAAGAGCCTCCCTGGCTCATCGAACATGGGCGAGTTGTAGTTCTTCCGACCCCTGTACGCCCTGGAGGCCGGATCCTTGTCCCCGTAGTAGGCCTCCGTCTCGACGATCCTGCCCGTCAGGACCTGGTGCCCCAGCCTTCTGACGATTGTCTTCCCCAGCAGCCCCTGCGCCACGGTGGCAGTGTCCCTTCGGTAGAACGATCTCTCCAGCGGCTCAACTCCGGTTTCCATGTACCTCCCTCATGATAGGGGGTTCTAGATGGCTTCGAACCGCCAGCTATCCCGGTTCTCCCACATGTCCCCGAGGACCTGCTTCGCCTGGCCCGGAGGCAGCTTCAAGAAGAGCTTCGCTAGGTGCTTGCAGAGCCTCTTCCTGTCGACGCCCTTCCTCCAGTCGTCGCAGTCGTGCCTCAGGGTCCTCTCCTCCAGGTCGATGTCCACAACGTAGCTGCGGATCTCCGCCTGGATGCGGTCCTCGGAGACCAGGTTGATGGTGAGCTCGCTGTCGTCAATCTTCTCCCCCCGTGACAGCCTGGGTGCGTCGGTGAACCTCATGAGGTGGTCCGCGACGCTGACATCGGCGTCGTCGACCTTGAATGACTCCAGGGGCTGGACGCCTCGGGGCCTCCCCTTCTGGGTCCTGTGCTCCACGATCTTCCGGAGGGAGGCCGACTGCTCGGTCGTCGCCGTGTTGAGCATCTCCAGGAGCTCTACTGCGTTCTTCACGGCGTTGGCGCCGTAGTGGTTGTTGAAGTAGCCGTAGACCTTCTTCGCCCTCCTCTTGGTCTCATTGACCCTCGGGATCCATGACTCCAGCTCGGATGCGGAGTAGTCGTAGTCGTACCAGATCCGAGAGCCGTGGCCATGCCACCTCACGTAGGCGAAGTCAGCGGTGACGTGGATGGCAGGGGGGAGCAGGGGCTCGTCCACGATGGTGTACGCCACGTTATGCTTCCTGAGTATCTCATACGTCTCCGGTCGCATCCAGGACTTGTGCCTGAACTCGACTGCCCACTCGTACTCCGAGGGGAGGACCTCCAGGTAGCTCTCGAGGTTCCCGACATGCTCCTCGTAGTTGAACTTGGGCCTCAGCTGGATGAGGATGGGCCCCAGCTTCCCCGACATGTAAAGGGGAAGCAGCAGGTTCAGGAACCTCCCCGTGTCCCCCTCGACCCCCTTGTCGAGATCCAGCCACTTGTCGTGGGTGATGACCTTGGGGAGCTTGAGAGCGAACGTGAACCCGTCCGGGGAGTTCCTCTCCCAGCCCTCGACCATCTGGGGCCTCGGGTAAGCGTAGAACGTGCTGTTCACCTCGGCTGTATCGAAGACCTTCGTGTAGGCGGTGAACATGCCCTTCTTCCTGTCGTAGAAGGGGCCGACCCACTCGTCGTAGTACCATCCGCTGGTCCCTATCCTCAGGCTCAAGGGACTTTCACGGGTTAGCCTTATGTGGAAGCCGTATTAAAGATTCAGTAAGGTGCATCGATGAGCGTCAGGATAAGGAAGCTGGCCGAGGAGCCCGGTGAACAGGTGACTGAGGAGGGCTTCAGCGGCGTCAACAACGTCTGGGTCGTCCAGAAGAGGGACGAGATGGGCCCATTCTCCAGCAGGATCTTCAGGATCGAGCCCGGGGGGCACACGGACCTCCACTCCCATGACAGGGAGCATATCGCCGTCGTCATACGGGGAACATGCAGGGTCGAGGGGAACGGGGCCGTCGAGGATGTGCGGGAGGGCAGCATAATCGCCGTAGGGAAAGGCGTAAACCACCGGTTCACTAACACCGGCCAGAAGAGGATCGCCCTGCTCATAATGAACTTCTTCCAAGCCCCCTCAGAGTAGATATCCCGGCCTTAATCGCATCTACTGACAGCGAAGAACGGCCAGTCCAACATTTATCTATTCATCCAGCAATAGGAGAGGTATGGCGGGCATCGAGGTCGTCAGCTTCGACATGGAGTGCACCCTCATCGACGACAGCTACAGCAGCCTCATCTGGGAGACGGATATCCCCCGGCTCTACGGGGAGAAGCACGGGCTGGACGTGGAAGAGGCCCGAGCGAGGGTCCTGGTGGAGTACGCCAAGGTCGGGGAGGACCGTCCTGAGTGGTACGACATAGACTACTGGTTCAAGCGGCTTGGGCTGGATGACGACTGGCGAGAGCTGCTCAGGCAGCGCGAGGGGGCCTGCTGCGTCTACAGTGAGGTGCCCCGGGTGTTGGAGCGCATGAGCGGGGAGTACACTCTCATCGTATCCTCCAACACCATCCGGGAGTTCCTTGAGGTGCAGCTCAAGAAGCTCCCCGACGTGTTCACCAAGGTCTACTCAGCGCCCTCCGACCTGAAGACGGTGAAGAAGACTGACAGCTTCTACGGCAAGATCTGTAAAGAGATGGACGTGAACCCTTCCTCGATGGCACATGTCGGGGACAGCCTCAAGTTCGACTACGAGGAACCGAGGAAACTCGGGATCCGCTCGTTCTACCTTGACAGGCAGGGGAGGTCATCTGGAGAGCACGTTGTGTGTGATCTCGATGAGTTCGAGGAGAAGCTCCGTTTCTTCAGATAAGGGCAGTAGACGGGACCTAGAAGATGGGTTAGAAATTCACAGTTCTTATTACAAAAGGCTACGTTGTATAGGGGATTAGGGGAAGGTCAGTCATGAGAAAGACATTTTCGGCTTTAATATTGTTGATACTGATCGCATCCACTCCTCTCGCAGTGGGTCAGGAGTACTACTCGCCAAACGAGCTCTCCTTCACCGTGTATGACGACGGGTACGTGGTCGTGGACTACACGGTCGACGTCGACCCAACGATGGTGAGGGTGAACGTCTCCCTCTTCGGGTCCCTGTACCAGAACCTGCTGATATCGGATCAAGACCTGCTGATCCTCGACTCCACCCCCACTGTGGGTGGGCTCACCATCGACACCCTGGGTGCGATCTCAGCGAGCCTCTGGTACGAGACGACCGACCTCACGGGGAAGGCCGGGCAGATATGGACCTTCGCGGTGAGCGCCCCGATCACCTCTACGATACTGCTTCCTGAGGGGTCCACGATCATCTCCCTGAGTGATGTCCCCTTGGAGATGGGGAGCCTCAATGGGAAAGTCCTCCTCACGATGCCCCTTGGAGATCTGGAGATCTCGTATACCGTCGGGGTGGTGGGCTCAAAGGAGCACGCTCTGGCCATCATCAACGACGCAGAGAACACGATCGAGGCAATCCAAGCTACGGGGGTCCTTACCCCTGACGCCGACGACCACCTCGAAAACGCATACTCATCCTACGATGCAGGGCTGTACCCTGAGGCCGAACAGCTGGCAGCGCAGGCCAAGACCAGCGCTGAGGACACCGCAGCAGACGCGTCCGCCACCACTCTGGCCATTGAGAACGCCATCTCGGCTATCTCTGACGCGGACGAGGATGAACGGACAGAGGGACTTGAAGCGGCTCAGGATAAACTTGCTGAGGCAGAGAGTTCCTACGCTCTGGGAGACTACACCGGAGCCCTTGAACTGGCAGAGGAGGCCCAGGACCTGGCGGAGAGCGCCACAGGGAAAGGCTCTGGCTCCAACATGCTGCTCTATGCCGGCCTCGTCGTCGTAGCTGGGGGGATTGGAGCGGCCTACATTTTGATGGGGAGATCGAAGAAGGCCCCCGTAGTACAGGCTGTGAGCTTCGATCTCGACAAGCTCTTCGGGGAGCACCCCAACCTCCGCATGGACGACAAGGAGGTGATAAGGTTCCTGGCCCAGAACAGGGGGGAGACCTTCGCGGCCGAGGTCCGGGAACGCTTCGACATCCCCCGGACGAGCCTCTGGAGGATGATAAGGAGGCTGGAGGGGGAGGGGATCATCGAGGTCGCGACGATAGGGGGCCAGAGCCTCGTCAGGCTGGATTCACGATACAAGCAGGGGTGAGCCGGAGATTGAAACAGGTGTTCCGAGATGTTCCTCCGGGTTCCTCTAATTCAACCCCTCCATCAGTATATCCGGTGATAAGCGTGACTTCGAAAAGGATCCTTGCGCTCCTGCTGGTCATGGTCATACTAGTCCCAACAGTAAACGCCTCCGGAGCCGCCTCACTGGCTCCCACGGCGACGGTGACCTCGAAAGTAATCACAGACTTCAACTCGCTGATCTCCAATGTGGGCTCAAACGCCACCGTTGTTGACTATGAGGCCCTCGCTGAGAGGCTCATGTTCCAGCTTGAGAAAGGCAGGGAGAGGGTGGAGCGGGCCTTTGAGAACAGGGACCTGGAGATACCCGAGGCGGCGAGGGATGAATACAGTCTCGGCGTTGAGACCCTCAACGAGACGAGGGAGCTGATCTCCAGCGGGGACTATCAAGCCGCCGCTCAGGTGGCCAGGGGCGCCTTAAACCACTTCGGAGACGCCTATCGAATTTTCAGGGAACACATTCAGGCAACAGAGGAGCCGGAGGAGACCGGCGAGCCCACTTTCAATGAGACCGAGAGGGGCCTCAAAGTTGCGATAGAGAGGGCCTACGTGTATCTGGGCAGGCTCAACGCGACCGTGGTCAGCCTCGAAGGTGAGGGCTACGACGTGTCCGCGGTTCTCGAGATGCTCCGTAAGGCTTGGACGTACATGGGAGAGGCCGAGGCTCAAATCGAGGAAGGGGAGCTAAGGAACGCTGCTAGGGCTCTCGCGACGGCAAGGGAGACCCTCGGCCAGTCGAACGGCCTCATGAACAGCACTGTCAAGGCCTACAAGGAGAGAAGGGTCCAGCAGTTCATGGCGCAGGTCCAGAACAACATACGCAACATCAACGGGACCATTGAGAGGCTCCAAACCAGCCTCGAGGCAGGGAGAACCAACCAGGTGCGTGCGGTCCTCTCCACGGTCGAGATGAAGGTCCAGGGCCTCCAGGAGAGACTGACCAGCGGCAACCTCGACGTCTCCCTCGACGAGCTCCACGCAGCCGTGAACTCGATAAACGAGGGGCTGAACGAGCTGGACGGTGAGACCGCCACCCAGATCAGGGCGATGAACATGGTCGAGGCAAAGATGCAGGTGCTGAACGCCTCAGCCGTGAGGATCAGCCAGAGGTACGCCAACTACTCTGACGTCCGGGGCGAGGTGGACGCCCTCCTCAGCAGAACCAGGGAGATGTTTGACGAGATCACCGATGAGATCAAGGCGGGGAACGCCGAGGCCGTCAGGGACCTCCTGAGGATAGCGAACAGCAACGTGGTCGAGGCGAACAAGAACGTCCGCCGCTCCATCAAGGAAGCCACACAGGATCAGAGCCAGATCAGGCCTGGAAGCAGTTCCCAGGGTGGAACGCAGATCCAGGAGATGCCGGGCACCCAGAATCAGGGGACGGACGACATGCCTCAGCAGAACTCGACCCAGATCTCAAGCGCGAACCGGACAGCCACAAACCCTCCATAGAACCGCAGGCTTCATTCCAGTTCTTTCTAGTATTCCAGCCCCAAATCAGACATGATTTAAGGGCTCCCAGACATCTTCCTTGAGTGGCTGAGAGAAATGTCTGGATCAGAGGTCGAGATGGTCCCCCTCACGGAGGCGGAGAACGAGGTCAAGGTGGTCACCCACAGGCTGGCCCTCCTCCACCTGGCGTTCGCGAGGACCCTCGTGGACGAGTACGGCTGGGATAGGGGGAAGCAGCTCGTCCTTGACGCTATGAAGGAGTACGGGAGGAGGGTGGCCAAGAGGACCAAGCAAGGGCATCAGAGCCTCCCCAAGTACGGGTTCTGGGAGAGGCGGGAGGGGAAGACCCCCATATGCGAGCTGGGCAAGATAGTCCTCGAGTACGACGAGATGGACATAGGGAGCCTCTACTGCCTCATCGACCCGGCGAAGACCATGTGGGCCAACCCCGATGAGAAGCTCGTGCACACCAGGTGCCTCACCGTCGGAGACGAGCACTGCGAGTTCGAGACAGTCCCCACGACGAAGGAAGAGAGGGATGACTTCTTCGGCGAGAGCAAGGATTGGGCTTACGTGGACCCCCGATTGGACGAGTACTACAGGAGAAAGGAAGATTCCAAGGAGTAGGGGCACCAGAAATCATTGAGCGGGGAGGCTCACACCGGGTCGAAGGCAGGCAGGATGGTCCCGTCCTCGTACATGTCCTCCGGAGACGTGAGGCTGTCCAGCTCCTCGAAGAGCTTCCTCAGCTTCTCCTCGGGGTAACCTCCTTCCAATGCCTTCCGGCCGTACCTCCTAGAGGCTTCGTAGTCCCCGTTCTTCATGTGGCCGAAGGCGAGGCCAAAGTTGGCCTTCGAGTTACCGGGGTCGGCCTCGACGGTCATGTTCCAGGCTATGATGGCTTCATCCAGTTCGCCGTTGAGGAAGTGGGCGTACCCGAGGGCGTACGTCGCCTCGTGGAAACCTGGCTGGACCTTGACAATCAGCTTGAGCTTCTCGACGGCCTCCGGGACTGTCCCAGGTTCCTTCATGAGGGGCAGGGCCTGCTCGTACAGGCTTCTTATGTTGCCCCACATCTTCCTCGAGATCATCGGAGACCAGATGGTTCCTCCCTGTTTCCCTCTATTTTAGTAAAGTGTACTGGTATCAAGTTTTACTCAGCTATGTATCACTGTACAGTCTGTGAGTCGATTTGCCGTCGGCTTCAGGTCTTCCCGAGTGCCCTCTCGTACGCATAGACGAGCCTTGAGGTAACCACCCATGTCTCCAGGGGTTCAGGGTAGATGCTAACGGCCTCGTCTGCCAGCGCCAGGGTCCCTTCACCTATGGGACCATGGGGAAAGGCGCCCACTAAGACGGCTGAGACCTCCTCTCCGGACAGGGTCTTGCAGACCTCCTCCAGGTTGGAGGGGCGTCCATGGCTTGTCAATGCGATGGTCCGGGATGGACCTATCTCCTTCAGGAGGTCCCCCAGACTCTTGGGCGTCACGGTCATGAGGGGCTCGTCCCCCTTGGGGGGCACTCGGCCTATCATGAGGAGCTGCTCCATGAGGCTGTCGAACCTGTTGCAGTCCCTGGGGACCCTCACCTCCGGGGAGACCTGTATCACCCTGTCGTCGTACGTGTGGATCCAGATCCTGAGGCCTCCCTCTTTGTTGAGGGGTGCGCCGAGGGCCTCGAGGAGGCAGATCTGCACGATATCAGGTCGTCCACGTTTATGAGCGTCGGGGAGCCTGCGCATGCCGGCGTGGTGGAGGCTCCGGTTCAGGAGGGTCTCCTCGGGATTCTTCCCCCGCCTCTTGGCGTTCCGCCGGACCGAGGGGTGGCGCACCATCTCAGCGGGCACGGTCTCCAAGGCGGCTTCAACGAAGATGAGGTTCAACATACCTGCGGAACCTAAAATAGGGAGACGTGTTCTTAAATCTGAGTGGTAAAAACAATGGCTGAAGATTTCACGCTCGCCCCGATGCGGAGACTGCTCAGGAAGCATGGAGACCTGAGGATAAGCGAGGGGGCCGCGGAGGAGATGAGATCCGCTATCGGAGAGTACGGATCCAAGATAGCGGAGGCAGCTGTCGCCCACGCTCAGAGCGAGGGTAGGAAGACAGTCCTAGACAGGGATATCAGGACTGTAGTGGAAAAGGCGGGAGACAGCGGAGAGAGCCGATGACGATGGAAAGGAAGCAGAACAGGCCGGGGGGCCTCCTGGGCCTACTCTTCGGAAACCAAGCGGATTACGTTCGAAGCCTGAAGCCAGCGTATGCTTTAACGTTCCTGATATTCTTCTTCTCGTTGGCTGCCGGCTATAGCCTGGGGAGCTTTGACATAATGGAGGCGTACCTTGACGCCCTGCCCTCGGGGATTCAGGATTACAGCCTTGTACAGTTCCTGATGTTCATCATAGGCAACAACGTGTTCAACGGCTTCCTGTGGATAACCCTGGGCTACGTGTTCAGCTTTCCGTCCCTGTATCTGAGCGCCCTCAACGGCTTCGTGATAGGCAACATCTCCCACACCATGATAATGGAGCAGAGCCTCAGCTTCGTCCTGGTCGGATTGATACCGCACGGGATAATCGAGATACCCACACTGCTCCTGTGCTCAGCGATGGGGATGAGCCTCGGATATTCAATGATAAACCGATTGAGGGGCAGAGGGAGCCTGAGACTGGAGCTGATCAAGGCCATGAGGCTGTTCATCACGAGGATACTGCCCCTCATCGTCCTGGCGGCGGTCATAGAGGTGACGGTCTCCCCCTTCCTGATGAGCCTGTTCGGCTACTACTGACTCCCCAAGAAGTTGCGCCAGAAGGACATCATATCCTTAGTTCGCATGAACTAAAATACGGGGCCACTCTATCTCGGAAAGTCCTCAACTCGTTTAAGCTGTACCTGCCCATGTCTTCTAGCTCGGGGCAGTGCCTCCCCGGTAGCGTGAACTGCTGCAGGACGAACCGTTTCGAGCCTGTGAGGTATTGGGTTATCTTATCCAGATCGTCCCCGTCGAGGAGGCCGGGTATCATCGTCACTGTGAACTCGTGGTCGACGCCTCCCCTCCGCAGGAGCCTTACGCTCTGCCTCACGGAGTCCAGGTCGACCTTGGACCTCACGACCTCGGGATACCTCTCAAGGGGCGCCTTAATCTCCATCGAGACGTAGTCGATGAGCCTCTCCTCCATCAGCTTCTTTATCCGTTTATACCTGGTCCCGTTGGTGTCAATCTTTACGTCGAAGCCCAGGGACTTGACCCTGTAGATGAAGCCGAGGAGGCCGTTGTGGAGCGTGGACTCCCCGCCTCCGATGCAAAGGCCGGTGACGTAGCCCCTCACCCTGTAGAGGTGGTCGTATACGTCGCTCTCGATGACCTTGCTCCCCTCCTGCTGGTTGTGTATGAGGTCCGTATCCGGGCAGTAGGGGCACCTGAAGTTGCAGCCGTAGACGTACACCTTTGAGCAGAGCTTCCCGGGATAGTCTCGGAGGCTCAGTTTCAGCAGCCTGGCGATGGGCACGTGCAACCTGTTCATACCTCTACCCGGTCGAGGTCTCTTCCTTTTCAACAATTCTTCCTGTCCCCTTCGTTTCAGCCCTGCACGTCTCTCCGTCCACGGAGTTAATCCTCGTCTATCCGTCTCCTATTTACATATCGGTTTTAAACCATATGTTTCTGGCCCAGTTATGTGGGGTTCCACCCCGCCTTAAGCGTATTGAGGTTATAAGGCACAAACAGACCACCATCATTAGAGGAATTGAGAGTGGCGCGAGGGACCGGGAAGGAGTTCATGGAGAAGACCAAATACGAGAACATGGACAGTTCGGACCAGAGCAGGGGGCTCCCCCAGCCACCCCTAGAGCTGCCATACGACAAGTCGAGGACGGTCGTCGACCTCCCGAAGCCTCCGGAGGTCAGTGTGGGCGACGTCTCCCTCAGGAGGGCCATCGAGGACCGCAGGAGCGTGAGGGAGTACTCCGATGCGCCCCTGACGCTGGGGGAGCTGTCGTGGCTGCTGTGGTGCACGCAGGGAGTGAGAGAGGTTGCAGGGAGAAACGCCACGCTGAGGAACGTGCCGTCAGCGGGCGCCCGCCACGCCTTCGAGACATACGTTCTGGTCAATCGTGTAGACGGCCTGAAACCCGGCATCTACAGGTTCCTGGCCACGGAGCACAAGCTCGTCGAGGTTGAGACGGGTGGATCCATGGCGGAAAAGGTCTCAGCCGCCTGCCTTGGTCAGAGATTCGTGAGGGCCAGTGCAGCCACGTTCATCTGGACGGCTGTCCGCTACAGGATGGCATGGCGGTATATGGAGAGGGGGTACAGGTACATGCACGTGGACGTTGGCCACGCCTGCCAGAACCTGTACCTCGCCGCCGAGGCCATTGGGAGCGGCGTCTGCGCTATCGGGGCCTTCAACGACGACCAGTTGAATGGACTGTTGAACATCGACGGGGAGGAGCACTTCGCAATCTACGTGGCGACCGTAGGAAAGAAGAGGTAGAGTACCTCATCCTCTTTTAGTAGAAAAATTAAAGAAAAATGGATTCGTGAGGCCCGACTACAGGGATTCGGCGAACCTTTTACCGAAGTCCTTGCACTTCTTCAGGGACTCGCTCTCGTTGTACTTGACGTTGCTGGCCACCTCGACGCAGACCTCATCCTGGACCTTGAAGCCGAGAGCCTTTATAGACAACTTGAAGACCGCCTCCATGACCCAGGCACCGTCCCAGCCGTAGCTCCCGAACACCGCCGCGGGATGCCCCTTGACGTCAATCTTACCGGCCTTGACGTAGCATTCCATGTTCTCGACGAGGGCTCGCATCCCCGGTGTGACGTTGGCGTAGATGCAGGGTGACCCGTAGATGACCCCGTCCGCCTCAGCTAGCAACGTGAGGGGGAACGGCTCCCCGACCTTCTTGATGTCGACCTCCACAACGGAGCCAACACCCTCGGCGACCGCCTTGGCCATCTTCTCCGTGTTCCCAGTCTGGCTATCGTAAACGACTACAACCTTCATTTCATTTCAACCCTGTTCCCCCACGGACCCTGAGGGCCGGGGGGGTATCTCCTGATTCTACTTGATTGATTTATTTATATATTCCTAGCCTTATCGGATGGACCCCCCTGAGAATAGCGGCTTTTATAATGCCGGACGCGAACTTCAACATTGAAGCCTTGGGGCTCCGGATAGGATAGGGGGCAGACGGATTGAAGATCGGGGAGAGGACGTGTAAGACGATCCTGGGCAAGAGCGGCATAGGCAGCGTCGACTACTCCGTCAACCCCTACCTGGGATGCGCCCACGGCTGCGTCTACTGCTACGCCCGGTTCATGGGGCGCTGGGGCGGCCACGCCCATGAGGAGTGGGGCTCCTTCGTCGACGTCAAGGTCAACGCCCTGGAGCGGCTGGAGGTCGAGGCCGCCAAGAAGGCCAAGGGGGTGGTCCTCCTCTCCAGCGTCACGGACCCCTACCAGCCCGTGGAGAAAAAGTACGAGCTGACCAGGGGCTCCTTGAAGATACTCCTTGAGCACCAGTTCCCGATCTCCATCCTAACCAAGTCCGACCTCGTCCTCAGGGACCTAGACCTGCTGAGGCAGTTCGACAGATGTGATGTGGGTTTCACCATCACGGCCTACGACGACCGGGTCAGGAGGGTCTTCGAGCCCGGGGCGTCCCCGGTGGAGGCCAGGCTCGACGCCCTGAAGAGGGTGAGCGACGAGGGCATCACGACCTGGGCTTTCCTCGCGCCAATCCTGCCATACCTCTCGGAGGAGGGGCTCGACGACCTCCTCGACGAGTTGGCCTCAAGCGTCAACCACATCTTGGTGGACAGGCTGAACATAAAGTCGGGGAACATGACCCAGATCAGGAGGGCGCTGTCGGAGGGCTACCCAGACCTCCAGCCCCTGTTCGAGGCGGCGGTGGGTAAGGAGTCCGGCTACTACCCCAAGTTCAAGCGGGAGGTATCCGAGAAGTGCCGAGTCCGCGGGATCCCCTGCGACATCATTTACTGAGAAGGGGATCAAGGAAATACGTCATATAGGTGAGATTCAGCGCAAGGACTCAACGCTGTCACCTATAATCCTGTCATCAAGGGCTACTTGCGAACCTTCTTGACTTTGTAGACAGTCTTCCCGTTCTTCTTGGTCTTATACCGGGTGAGAATCCAGCCACCATTCTTGACGGACTTGCCCATGTTAGGCGTGAAATCGTTTAGTGGTAAATATTAGTAATATGGATGTGTGATACCTCTTAGAGACTCATTACTTCTGCAGCTGTAGTTTACTTGTTGAAGGCCTTCTCGTCTATCTCCACGTCGTGTCCATCCGGGTCCTTGAAGAACACGATCCTGGAGCCGTCGCCTAGGGTCATCTCCCGCAGCTCCAGCCCCTTTGCCTTCAGGCGGCTCACCATGTCGTCGAAGTCGTCGGTGGTGTAGGCCAGGTGGCTCCAGCTCCCGCTGGGGGCCTCGGGCGGCTCGGCGCGCTGAACGATCTCAAGGAGGCTGCCTCCCAGGTCGAGGAAGGCGATCTTGGTGGTCCCGAGGTCTAGTTTGCTGTGCTCCGGGAAGCCGAATAACTCGCTGTAGAACTTCAGGGACCTCTCCAGGTCCTTGACGTAGATGCCTACGTGGTCCAACGACGCCTTCATCGCTCATTCGCCTCTGTGCTTGAGCTCTGACTGGGCCGCGGCCAGCCGGGCGATGGGCACCCTGTAGGGGCTGCAGGAGACGTAGTCGAGGCCGATGATGTGGCAGAACTCGATGCTGTGGGGGTCTCCGCCGTGCTCCCCGCAGATGCCTATCTCCAGCTCGGGGTTGGTCTCCCTCCCCTTCCTGACGCAGATCTCCATGAGCTGGCCTACGCCCTCCCAGTCAAGCTGCTGGAACGGGTTCGCCGGCAGGAGGCCCCTCTCCACGAAGTTGAGGAGGAACTTCCCCTCGGCGTCGTCCCTGGAGAGGCCGAAGGTCATCTGGGTGAGGTCGTTGGTGCCGAAGCTGAAGAAGTCGGAGGCCTCGGCTATCTTGTCGGCGGTCAGCGCGGCCCGGGGTATCTCTATCATTGTGCCGAACATGTAGGGGAGGTCCATGCCCTTCTCCTCCATCACCTCCCTGGCCACCCGCTCCAGCTTCGCCCGCTCCGCCGTGAGCTCGTTGACGTGGCAGGTCAGCGGGATCATGACCTCGGGGTGGACGTCGACGCCCTTCTCCGCCATGTTGCAGGCGGCCTCGAAGATGGCCCTGGTCTGCATCTCCGTGAGGCCCGGGTACATGAGACCCGCTCTGCAGCCCCTGAGGCCCAGCATGGGGTTTGTCTCCCACATGCTCTCCACGACCATGAGGATCTTCTCCTTCGCCTCTAGCTCCTCTGGGTCCTCGCCGGTGCACCTGAGCTTCGTGACCTCCACGATGAGCTCCTCCCTGGGGGGCAGGAACTCGTGCATCGGGGGGTCGATGAGGCGGACGATGACGGGGAGGCCGTCCATGGCCTCGAAGATGCCCTCGAAGTCCTTCCTCTGGAAGGGGAGGATCGCGTCCAGCGCCGCCTGGTACTCCTTGACGGCTGGGTTGCCGTCGGCTTCCTTCATGAGGCCTGCGAGCTCCTCCTTCAGCGCCTCGTCGTCTGGGCTGAGCTCGAGGCTGTTCTCCAAGTCAGCGATCCTCCTGAGGATCGGCGCGGCGGCGTCTGACTGGAGGATCATCTTGACGATGTTCTCCCTCCGGCTTATCTCCTCCCCCTCCTGGTCGAAGAACATGTGCTCAGTCCTGCAGAGGCCTATGCCCTCGGCGCCGAATAGGCGGGCCCTTGCAGCGTCCTCGGGGTTGTCGGCGTTCGTCCTGACGCCTAGCCTGCGGACCTCGTCGGCCCAGAGCAGCGCCTGCTGGAGCTCCTTCTCCTCCTCGATGTTTGGGATCATCGTCTCGATCACTCCGGCGTATACCTCGCCGGTGGCCCCGTCGATGGATATCCAGTCGCCCTCACTGAACTTCCTGCCTTTCACGGTGAACGAGTTGTCCTGGGAGTTGATCCTGATCTCCTCGGCTCCCGCGACGCATGGCTTCCCCCAGCCCCTGGCGACCACCGCTGCGTGGGAGGTCCCGCCGCCATGCTGGGTGAGGAATCCTTTGGAGACGATCATGCCGTTGACGTCGTCGGGGGTCGTCTCAGGTCTAACCATGATTACGCTCTCCCCGGCCTTCCCCCTCTCCTCCGCCCTGTCGGCGTTGAAGATGGCTATGCCCGAGGCGGCGCCCGGTGAGGCGTTTAGCCCCACGGTGAGCAGGTCTCCCCTTGCCTCGGCGGCCTTCTTGGATGCGGGGTCGAACTGGGGGTGGAGGAGCTGGTCGATGTTGTCGGGCGTGATCCTCATGAGGGCGGTCTCCTTGTCGATGAGCCCCTCGTTGACCATGTCCACGGCTGTCTTGATGGCGGCCTTGGCGGTCCTCTTGCCCGTGCGGGTCTGCAGGATGTAGAGGACCCCCTTCTCGATGGTGAACTCGAGGTCCTGCATATCCGTATAGTGGGACTCAAGGGTCTCCGCAATGCCACCCAGCTCCTTGTAGAGGTCTGGCTGCTCCTTGTCTAGGTCCGCGAGCTTGAGGGGGGTCCTGATGCCTGCGACTACGTCCTCCCCCTGGGCGTTTAACAGGAACTCCCCGAAGAGCTCCTTCTCGCCGTTCCCGGGGTCCCGCGTGAACATGACGCCGCTGCCAGAGTCCCAGCCCATGTTCCCGAAGACCATGAGCTGTATGTTGCATGCCGTGCCCATGTCGTCGGGGATGCCCTCGGCCTTCCTGTAGGTGATCGCCCGGGGGATGTTCCAGGAGTTGAAGACAGCTGCAATAGATCTCTTCAGCTGTTCCATCGGGTCCACTGGGCAGGGGTGGCCCAGCTCCTCGGCGTAGACGGCTTTCATGCCCTCCACAGTCCGCTTCAGGCCGTCGACGCTGAGGTCGGTGTCCCCTTCTACGCCCTCCCTCTCCTTCTCCGCCTTGTGGACGTCGTCGAACTTGGCTCTCTCTCGGTGCATGACGACGTCTCCGAACATGGTGATGAGGCGTCTGTAGGCGTCGTAGACGAACCACTCGTCCCCTGTGAGTTTGATGAGGCCCTGGGCCGTGTCGTCGTTGAGGCCGAGGTTGAGGACGGTATCCATCATGCCGGGCATGGAGATGGGTGCGCCGCTCCTCACGGAGACCAGCAGGGGGCTCTCCACGTCGCCAAACCGCTTCCCCGTCTTCCCCTCGAGGATCTTGACGTGTTCGAGCACCTCCTCCCAGAGGCCCTCGGGGAACTCGCCCCCTGCTTCGAAGAAGTCGTTGCATGTGCTCGTTGTGATCGTGAATCCGGGGGGGACCCTGAGGCCTATGTTGGTCATCTCAGATAGGTTTGCGCCCTTCCCCCCGAGGAGGGATTTCATCTCCTTGTTTCCTTCGCCGAAGGCGTAGACCCGTTTAACCATTTTGAAATTCTCCTGATGGAATGAATTCAATTGGGGTTGTTCATAAGTTTACCCGTGTGGACCTGTCCGGATGGGGATCGTGTTGGGAAAGAATTTTCTGTAGTACGACGTAGTAGATGTGAACTGCGTTGGTCGACGTTGACAGGCTCAAGGCGGCTGTGAGGGAGGCCGTCGAGGAGCAGAGGCTACGCCTCCACGAGATAAGCAGGATCCTCTACGAGAACCCCGAGCTGGGGAGCGAGGAGTTCAAGTCGGCGGAATTGCTCACATACGAGTTGGAGAGCCACGGTTTCCAGGTCGAGAGGCAGCTCCACGGGATACCCACGGCATTCTGCGCCACATACAAGGGCAAGGCTGGGGGGCCGAGGGTCGCGGTCATAGCGGAGTACGACGCCCTCCCGGGGGTGGGGCATGGGTGCGGCCACAACCTCATCTCCGCGGCGGCTGTGGGGGCGGGAGTCGCCGCGAGCAGGGTCATGGAGCAGCTGGACGGGGAGGTTCTGGTCGTCGGGACCCCCGCCGAGGAGGGGATGGGACCCAGCGCCGGGAGCAAGGTCATATTGGCCAGGAAGGGCTTCTGGGACGACGTCGACGCGGCGATGATGTGCCATCCCTCGAGTGTTTACGGCGTGGGCACCCGCCTGCTGGGGATCTGGAGGATCTCCATGGAGTTCGAGGGGCAGACCGCCCACACGGCTGTGGACCCCCACAGCGGGGTGAACGCCCTCAACGCTGCGACACTGGCCTACATTGGGACCCACATGCTGAGGCAGGAGGCTCGGCGGGACGCCAACGTCGTCATCAGCGGGATTATCACCGAGGGGGGGCTCGCATCCAACATCATCCCGGACAGGGCTGTCTGCAACTTCGGGGTCAGGAGCAGCGACGAGGCTTACCTTGAGGAGATGGTGGAGAAGGTGGCCAGGTGCGCCGAGGGGGCCGCCCTCGCGACGGGGGCCAAGGTGAAGGTCAAGAAGAGGAGGGTCTACAGCAGCAAGAAGCAGAACCCGCCCCTCATCGATGTCCTGTGGGGGAACTACGCATCCCAGGGCCTGGAGATCGCTGACTGGAGGGACACCTACAGAGGCATGCCCCTGGCTTCGTCCGATTTCGGTGACGTGTCCCATGTCATCCCGGTCGTGAGCTCCAATATCAAGGTCGGTGAGCCTGGGTTGCCCGGCCACAGCGTCCAGATGGCTGACGCCACCATGACTGAGCAGGGGCAGGAGGCTATGATGGTGGGGGCGAAGGCGCTTGGCATGACGCTTGTGGAGCTCCTCGCCGCCCCGGAGAAGCTGAAGGCTGTGAAGGACTACTTCGACGCCAACTGAGACCCAACATTTTCCCGAATACGCTCAGTAAAATATTTAGACGAAGTCACGAAGTATTTGGTGACGACCTGGAGGAATCGGAACGCGCATACTCCTAGTGGCCTCTTCCGACTCGGAGGAAGCGGAGAACACCCTGACGGGGCTCGCCGACGCAGCACTCTCCAGGGATCACGAGGTCACTTTGTTCTTCAGCGACAGATCTGTGAGGCTCCTGGTTCCCAGAGACGGTGAAAAGTACTATACTAAATTCAGTTCTCGTGGGACTCGCCTCCTCGCCTGCAGGACGAGCGTCGCGACCAGCGGGGTGGCTTCCTCGGAAGGGTTCATCGAGGGGGTGGAGATGAGCAGCCTCGGTGAGCTCGTGGACCTGTTAGATGACCACGACAGGATGATCTTCGTAGGGGGGGATACCCGGTAGCGACCTTAATGGTGATCTTCAGCCGAGGCGAGGACTCTCACAGGGTAGAGGAGGGGCTCAGGCTGGTCGCTGCGATGCTGGGGATGGACCAGCCCACCACCGTAGTCTTCGTGGACGACGGGAGGGGGATCCTGAGGGAGGGTGCGCTGACCGACGAGCTGATGAGGGACTACCTCACCACGGTTTCCGACCTCGCAGGGCTCTACGCCCTCGACGCCTCCATGGGTAAGAGTGAGATGGACCCGGCGCTGGACGTGACGCCCGTGACCGCTGACGAGCTCGCGGGGATGATGGTGGAGTGTAAGGCCGTGGTTGCCTACTAGGAGGGCGATGTATGAGCACTCTTTTCGTAATCGGGAGACCCCTTGAGACGGAGACCGTCCTGGCCACTATGGAGGGACTCGTCGCTAAGGGGGAGGAGGTCCACGTCATATTCGTCCAGGGTGGCGTTGTGAACGCTGCCGATGAGAAGTTGATGAGACGTATGAGTTTCGCCAGTAGCCTGAGCTGCCTAGATGCCGATGCTGAGGTCATCGACGGCGTGAAGCGTGTGGATTATCTCGGTTGGGTGCGGCTCATCGAGGAGTGCGAGAAGATGGTCTCCTGGACCTAGGGCTTCAGCCACCAGACCCAGCCGCGCCTCTCCCTAGAGCGCTCCCCCTCGATGACGCCCCTCCTGCGCAGCCTGTTCAGGAAGACCACCGTGGAGTCGGGGCATTGCACCCGCCTCTTCTCGGTCTCCTCCTGGACCTCCTTCGTGGTGAGGGGGCTCCCCGCCTCCCTGAGGACCCTGAGGATGTGGTCGACGGCCTCATCCCCCTCCAGACGCCTGTAGTCCATCCCAACCATGTTACGTTAACGACTTTTTATCTCATCCGGCTCCAGCGAAGCCCTTCGATCAGTATCTGATACTGAAGGAGTCCAGGTCTCCCGTCGGGGGCTCACGCCTGACATCTATGCCCCTGACGATGGCGAGAGACGGCCCCTTCCAGCAGCGGGTGATCAGGTCCTCGACGCTCGTCTCATCTCCCTCGGCGACGAGCTCGACCCTCCGGTCGGGGAGGTTCCTCACCCAGCCCGTCAGCCCCAGGCTCCTGGCCTCCCTCACGGCGAAGCTCCTGTAGCTTACCCCCTGGACGCGTCCGGAGATGTGGAGATGGATCCTTGCCTCAGGCATGGTGGACACTGACATGATGGGGGGTTGAAAAGAAAATATTATCGGGTGAAGGAGGGTCACTTCTTCTGGTGGGGGATTAGGCAGAGGAAGACGAGGTCCTCCTTCCCGGTGTTCCGGAACTGGTGCTCCTCGTCCGGGGGGACGTATATGACGTCGCCGGGCTTGATCGGGTTCTCCTTCCCGTTGCCGAAGACCATCCCTCCGCCGGACTCTATGTAGGTCTCGTGCTCCCAGGGGTGGACGTGCTTGGGGGTGTATCCTCCCGGTGCCACGGTGAACTTCCTCATGGCGAAGTTGGGGGCTCCCATCCCCTCGGTGATGAGCCAGCGGACCTTGACGTCCTTAGCGGGGGCTCCGACCTCGGCCTCCTCGATCTCGGTGTAGTGGTTTAACTTCATAAATCATGGTAAAACCTAGGATTGTATTATAACTACCGATTTTTTCCATGTGCGTAATTAGGGGCGCGATACTAACATGAATGGAAAACTAGCATTGTATTGACAATAATAATGTTGTAAGTCAATCATTGAACCATCGTAGGTTCTAATTACTCTTAACTGGTACAATTATGTGAGAGTTAAGATAATGATGTTGAGGCCTGTGGCACTGACTGAGGCTGACCTCAACGATCCAATATGGAGACTTCTATTCGTAGCCTTGTTTGTAGGCATCTTTGCGTTCTACCGTTTCTTCAGTCCAGGCCATGTAAAACCCACAGTAGGACGTGCACCTCTGGAAAGCAGACCCCCCGCTTTGGAGATGGTATTATGTCCAGAGTGTGGGTCAGAGGAGATCCAGTTCGACACCTTGGATCTCATGATCTATCCTATTGAGGTTAGCTGCAAGAAATGTGGACATGAATGGTGGTACATTCCACCTCCTAGGCTAAGATAATCTTCGCGCGTGCAGTCCCTAAGTTCTATTGCCTGACCACTCGTCCAATAATGACTTCAACTCGGCCGCCGTTGGGCCCCCCCTCGTCTCCTTCCTCGTCGCCTTGAACGAGCCAGCAGCACACCCCTTACGAAGGGCGCCCATGTCATCCAGACCCTCGACCTTCGCCGCCGCGAAGGCCCCGATGAAAGCGTCGCCGCATCCCACGGTGTTGACCACCTTCAGCCCAAGCTCCTCAAGGGGGACGGCGCTCACCTGTATCGTCGTCCCCGAGGCGCACTCCCTCAAGGCGCAGCCCTCGTCACCCCGTTTGATAATCGCCTTTATCCCTGGCTTATGAGAGTTGAGGATCCTCCCAATCTCCTCGGGGTCACTGGTGCCCAGGAGGTTCTCGAACTCTAGGTGATTCAGGATGAAGTAGTCCACATTCCCCAGGATCGGAGATATCGCGTCCAACCCGTCCTCAGCGTAGACCCCCGGATCCCAGATCACCGTCACCCCGTTCCTCGCGCAGACCTCCGCGAGCGCTTCAGCCGCCTCGAGAGGAGGATCCATGATCACGGCGACCTTGGAGCCGGCAACCAGCTTGGAGATACCAGGTTCCTGGAAGCTGCTCGCCCCCAAAGCCAGGTTAGCCCCGAAGAAGGTGTGTATCTCGTTCTCGCCGTCCCCGCCGATGGTGATGTAGGCCTGACCCGACTCCTCCCCGGATATCCTGACGATGCCCGAGGTCTCCACGCCCTCGCCACGAAGAATCTCCAGCTGCCTCTCGGCTACCCCATCGTCCCCGAGGGCTCCCAAGAACGCCACCCTCCCCGGACCCATGATGCGGGCGGCCGCCACAGCGACGTTGGCCGCGGTCCCCCCGGAGACCCTCTGTATCTCCCTGATCGGGACCTCCTCGCCCGTGCGGGGAAGCCTCGCCATGAAGAGGTTGATGTCCCAGTTGATGGCGCCACAGCAGATGACGTCGACCAACCTCAGCTCACGCCCCTGACGACCCGGTCCATGACGAGCCCCAGGAACCTCCCCCCGTCGACCTTGACGCAGACGTCGACGTTCATCTCATCGGGATCCGCGGGGCGATGGAACCGCCTATTGACCACGGTCTGGCCCTTGGAGAGCTCGCTTACGCACTCCACGTCCACCCTGTGCCTCTCCACCCCGACGATGTCGGGTGCCAGGACCGCCGCCACAGCTATAGGGTCGTGTAGGCTTGCGTACCCCCTCCTCATGACGTTCCCCCTGTAGAGGTCTGCCACCAACTTCGCTCGCGGGGTCCCGAGGCCATCGATCTCGCCATGCATCTCCTTCGACATCTGGTTTGACGGGTCGGTGGTCACGTCGAGGCCCACGGCGGTCAGCGGAACCCCCGAGTCGAAGACGATCTGAGCGGCCTCGGGGTCGTGCCAGATGTTGAACTCCGCCACCGAATTGACGTTCCCACCTCCATAGGGAGTCAGGCCGAAGGCCCCACCCATGATCACCACCCTCTCCAGCTGCTCCACGATCCTCGGCCTCGCAAGGACGGCCGCGGCGATATTCGTCAGGGGACCCACAGGTATCAGGGTCAACTCCCCCTCGTACTCATCCGCCTTCTGGAGGATCACCTCCACGGCCGTCCGCGAGTCGAGCCGGAGCTTGGGCTCAGGGAGGACCGCCTCCCCGAGACCGGTGTCCCCGTGAACGCCCCTAGCATCCCTGGAGCCCCTGAGCATCGGCTTCACGGCCCCAGCGGCGACGGGTACGTCGTCCACCCCCAGGAACTCGAGGAGCTTCAGGGCGTTGAGGCTTCCCTGCTCCAGGCTGACGTTGCCCACGACCGTGGTCAACGCCTCCACCTTCAGCTCGGGGGAGGCGAACGCCAGCAGTATCGCAAGGGCGTCGTCCACCCCGGGGTCAGTGTCGATTATGACGTGCTCCATTGCCTTCCTCTGATCATGGGCGATTAAATAAATAAGCCTGTGAGGGTGAGACATTGACATGGAACTCAGGGACATCTACGAGGCCAGGCGGAGGATACGCCAATACGTCAGGGAGACCCCCCTCGACGGGAGCCCCTTCCTCGGAGACCTCTGCGGGGGGGAGGTCAGGCTCAAGCTTGAGAACCAGCAGCTCACCGGCTCGTTCAAGGCGAGGGGCGCCCTCAACAGGATTCTGAAGCTGACCCCGGAGGAGAGGCGTAGAGGCGTCGTCACCGCCTCGTCGGGGAACCACGCCCAGGGGGTTGGCTATGCGGCCCGGATGCTGGATATGGATGCAACCATTGTCGTTCCTTCGGAAACCCCAAACGTGAAGCGGGAAGCCATACGGAGATACGGGGTGAAGCTAATTGTCCATAGCGGGGACTACGACGCGGCCGAGAGATACGCCCGGAAGCTTGAAGCTGAGGAAGGGAGGGTCTTCGTCTCCGCCTATAACGACCTCGACATCGTGGCAGGCCAGGGGACCATCGGCCTCGAGGTTACCGAGGCATGGCCGGAGATGGACGTCGTCCTCGTCCCAGTGGGCGGAGGGGGGCTAATATCAGGGATAGGATGCGCCATCAAGGGCGTGGACAGCGGCATCCAGGTGCTCGGCGTCCAGTCAGTGGCCTCCCCTGTCATGTATGAGAGCCTTAGGGAGGGGCAGATAGTTGAACTGGAGCTGGATGAGTCCATCGCCGAGGGGCTCTACGGGGGCATCGAGGAGGGCTCAGTCACATTCGACCTCTGCAGGAGGTACGTGGACGAGATTGTCCTGGTCCAGGAGGAGACGATACTGGAGGCCATGGGAAGGCTCCTGAAGCACCAGCACCAGGTCGTGGAGGGCGCAGGGGCAGTGGGAGCGGCGGCCATCATGGAGGACCCCAAGCGATTCAAGGACAAGAGAATAGGCGTCGTCGTCAGCGGGGGCAACGTCGAGGCCGACCTCCTTAAGGAAGCACTCAGTAAAGTTTAGATTGGATCAGACCGAACTCCTAGGAAGAGCTGTCGCCCAATGAAGAGGATAATCGTCGAAGCCGTCGAGTGCGCCGGGTGCAGGGTCTGCGAGTTGGCGTGCTCCTACGGCCACGAGGGGAGGTTCAGCCCGAGCCTCTCCCGCATCACCGTCATCAAGGAGGACAAGCACGGCCTCGACTACCCCCTCTACTGCCGCCAGTGCGAATCATGCTCCCCCGTATCCACCTGCCCCACGGGAGCCCTCTCCAAGACCACGGAGGGCACCGTCGCAGTCGACCCGGAGGCATGCACAGGCTGCGGCAGCTGCGTGACGGCGTGCAACTACGACGCGATCAAGCTCGACGCATCCTCAAGGCCCCTCATCTGCGACCTCTGCGGAGGGGAGCCGGAGTGCGTCAGGAAGTGTCCGACTGACGCCCTCAGGTTCGAGGAGTCAGAGGCTTTCACCGAGACCATGGAGGACGCATTCGCCAGGCTGAGGACGGAGTGGAACATAGATGACTGAACTCGGCGGATACGCGGGCAAGATCCTCAGGATCAACCTCACCAAGAGGGAGGCCAAGACGGTCGACCTCGACAAGAGCCTGGCGCACCGTTTCCTGGGGGGCAGGGGCTTCAACTCGAAGCTGCTCTACGATGCTGTGGGCCCGGACACCGACCCCCTCGGCCCCGAGAACCTGCTCATGTTCGCCACCGGCCCCCTCGTGGGCACGATGTTCCCCACGGCCAGCAGGTTCAACATCTCCGCCAAGTCCCCTCAGACCGGCATCCTGGGGGACACCAACGCGGGGGGACACCTCGCCTCTGAGATGAAGTTCGCGGGGTATGACCAGATTGTCCTCGAGGGGAGGAGCGGCAGCCCTGTCTACGTGTACGTGAACGACGGGGAGGTCGAGTTCAGGGACGCCTCCCATCTGAGGGGGAAGGACGTCTACGAGACCGATGACATCATCAAGGACGACCTGGGGGATAGGCGGGTCCAGACGGCCATCGCTGGGCCGGCGGCTGAGAACGGAGTAAAGTTCGCCGGGGTCTTCGCTAACCTGATGAGGGCCGCCTCTCGGACGGGGATGGGCACCGTGATGGCGTCGAAGGGCGTCAAGGCCCTAGCGATCCGCGGGACGGGCTCCATTGAGGTCGCCCACCCGAGAAAGTTCGAGAGGCTCGTGGACGAGATAACGGAGGAGATCTACGGCCACGAGCAGTACGAGGGGAGGAGGCGTATGGGGACGACCCGGATACTCCTCATGGCCAACGCCATGGGCTTCCTGCCCACCCGCCACTACACCTCGGGGACATTCGAGCACGCCGAGGAGGTGAGCGGCGAGAGGCTGGCCGAGGAGTTCAACGTCAAGAGCAGGGGCTGCTTCGCCTGCACCATCCCCTGCAGCAGGTTCTACGTCGTCAGGGAGGGCAGGTTCGCAGGGCTCTACGGGGAGGGGCCCGAGTACGAGTCCCAGGGCTCCCTCACCGCCCGCACCGGGAACAGGGAGCTGGAGCTGGCCCTCAAGGCCAACGACATGTGCAACAGGCTGGGCATGGACATCCTGACCGTCAGCGAGTGCATCTCCTGGGCCATGGAGCTCTACGAGAAGGGAATGCTCACGAGGGAGGAGACGGACGGCCTTGACCTCTCCTGGGGGAACGGGGACGCCATGCTCACCCTCATCGAGAAGATATCAAGGCGGGAGGGCTTCGGCGACGTCCTCGCGGACGGATCCAAGGCCGCCGCCATGAAGCTTGGGAAGGGGCTGGAGCTCACGATGCAGGTGAAGGGCCTTGACCTCATCATGGCAGACCCCAGGGGGCTGAAGGGCTTCGGCCTCGGCTACGCCGTGGCCAGCAGGGGCGGGGACCACCTGAGGAGCGAGCCCTTCCTGGAGCTCAACGACGACCCCGCCATAGGGGAGGAGATGTTCGGGGTACCCGAGGCCACGCTGCGCCTGGCGGACAAAGGGAAGGGGAAGCTCATCTCCTTCTTCGAGGACTGGAACGCGGTCATCGACGCCCTGGAGCCCTGCAAGAACATAATGCAGAACATGGAGATACTCACCTTCGACAGAGCGTCGGAGGTCATCGAGGCGACCACGGGTATGAGGATGACGCCCGCAGAGGTGAGGCTCGTGGGCGCCCGCATCGTCAACATAGAGAGGGCGTTCAATGTCAGGGAGGGGATGCGCCGGAGGGACGACTCCCTGCCCCGCAGGTTCAGGGAGGAACCCCTCACGGAGGGCGCCAGCAGCGGGACGGTGTTCGACCAGGAGCCCATGCTCGACGAGTACTACACCGAGCGCGGCTGGGACCTCGAGACGGGGGTCCCGAGGAGAGAGACCCTTGAGGGACTTGGCCTACCCAAAGCGGCGTCAGAACTAGGCAGAATAAAATAATAGGGGGGTCGCTGGATTCATCCGAGTACGCAGCGAAGCTCAGGCATCTATATCTTCAGCAGCTTGGCGGCGTTGCCCCAGAGTATCTTCTCCTTATCGCCCTCGCTGATGTCCAGACTCTCTATCCTCCCCACCGCGTTGGCCAGGTCGCCTATCTGGTGGGGGTGGTCGCTCCCGAGGACTATCTTCTCGACTCCCGAGAAGGCGATGGCCGACTTCAGGTTGTCCCGGTCGTAGATGATAGAGTCCATCCAGATCCGCTTCAGGTAGTTCTCGGGAGGCTCCGAGATGTTCTCCTTGCACTCCGGGTAGGCCTTGTAGCCGATGTCTATCCTCCCCCTGAGGTAGGGGAAGACCCCTCCGAGGTGGGAGGCCACCAGCTTGAGGTTCGGGAGCCTGTCCAGCATACCGCTGAAAACCATCCTCAGGACGCTGAGGGTCGTGTCCACGCCGAAGCCGAGTATCGGGACGAGCCTGTAGTCGCCCATCCATGTGGAGTTCATCGGCGACGTGGGGTGGATGAACAGGGGGACGTCGAGCTTCACCGCCTTCTCGTAGACGGGCATGAACTCGGGGAGGTCCAGGGGCTTCCCGCCCACGTTGGTCATCAGTGTGCCCCCCTTGAGGCCGCACTCCTTCACGGCTCGCTCCAGCTCCTCCGCCGAGGCCTCAGGGTCCTGAAGCGGTAGGGCCGCGAGGGCGACGAACCTGTCGGGGTGCTCCTCGCAGACCTCCTTGAACCCGTCGTTCGCCAACCTCGCGAGCTTGATCCCCCTCTCCGGGGTCTCCCTCTCTACGCTGGGGGTCGTCAGCGTGAGGACCTGCATGTCGACGCCGCACCGGTCCATGGCCTTCAGCCTGTCCTCGATTACGACGTGAGGGCCCACCACGATGTTGTAGTCTCCCTCGTAGTGGACGAGAAGCCTGCCCTGGTCGTCTGTCTCGACCCGCGCGTAGCCCGCTCCCCTGCTCAGTTCGTCCATGTATCCCTTCGGGTAGAAGTGGTTATGGAAGTCTATGTTCAATGTTTGATCTCCTTGACCTCGGGTGTGGGCAGGATATAAAAGCCGGGTGGGCATGTACAGGTGCCCAATACGAAAATCGGCTTCAATAAATTTATACAGATATATGGTTATATCAGGATTCTCTTTTCAATCATTTACTGTCACCGCTTAAGCCCGTGCGTACGCCTCTTTCTGGTTTGGACCCTTCAACTCCATGTCCATCATCGTCCTGTCGAAGACCAGGTGAATCTTCTCACCACATTTCTTGCAGAAGAGGGTGATGGTGCCCCCTAGTTCCTGGAAGATGACCGGGTTGATCGTTCCGCATTCCGGACACACGACCTCCCTCTTTTCAGCCCTCCTTCTTGATGCCAAACCAGACTCCACCATGCTCACGTTGACGCGATTCGTTTCTTCTCTGTAATGATGACGGACCAACTTGGTTTTAGAATGGGGGTTCTGAAACTAAATGTGGTCCATCGACCAGTATTAGTTTTATCTATTAAAATATTATGTGTCTAAAACCAAGATTAAGGCATGTCTGCAGCGCATTTTTAGTTTACACACACAAGATTTAGTGGTGAATGTCAATTTATCTATATACAAACCTGACCGATGTTGTAGTCCCCCTCGTAGTGGACGAGAAGCCTGTCCTGGTCGTCTCTCTCGACCCGTGCGTAGCCCTCCCCCCTGCTCAGCTCGTCCATGTATCCCTTCGGATAGAAGTGGTTATGGAAGTCTATGTTCAAGGCTTGACCTCGGGTGTGGGCAGGATATAAAAAAGGGGTGGCCATGTACAGGTGCCCAATACGAAAATCGGCTGCGCGCGCACCTCGGAGAAGTGAAAAGTTTTTATCTTAGTGAAGTCGCCTTGGATTTTAGGGTGGAAAGATAATCATAAAGGAATATTATTCCACCCCGAAATCAGGTGAAGAATGACCATGCCAATCTGCGAAATTTGCGGTATGGAAGCCATCAAGGTGACGGAGTGCTCCCAGTGTGAGTCAAAATTCTGCGACGAATGCGGGGACCTTAAACGCAAGCTCTGCTACGACTGCGTAGGATGGGAAGACGAGGCTGACAACGAGAGCGATGACGACGTCGACAACTGGAACGACGGATGGGACAGCAGCGAGCCCAACTAGAAAGAGACCACCGCTCATTAGCCGATTATTTTTTTCTCATTTAACTGCCTACCGAAAGGGGAGTCCATTTACCAGTGGAAAGATTCTTTACATCCTACTGAGTTATACCTTGAGCCAATGGCAGAACATGGCACACCGGGACGCGTGAGCTTCGGACTAGGGGACGCCATCAGACTGGGCTACGACTACATCAAGAAGCGGCGGGACCGGGCGATCATCAACATCGCATCGGTCGCCCTGGGGATCGCCTTCCTCACAACGCTCCTCCTCACGGACTCCTTCTACAGGGCCTTCGTCGCCGCCGGGGGAGCCCACCTGAGCATAGAGTCCTACCAGTACTGGCTTATGTTCGTCGCCCTCATCGTCTCCGTCGTCGGGATCACGAACGCTGTCCTGATTTCAGTCTACGAACGGTACAGGGAGATCGGGACCCTGAAGTGCATAGGGGCCATGGACAGGCACATCCTCCTCCTCTTCCTCGTGGAATCCCTCATCCAGGGAGGAATAGGCGGCATACTGGGGTTCATCCTGGGAGTCATCGGAGCCCTCATCTCCACAGGAGCCACTACAGGCTTCGACATCATCTTCAAGGTCCCTGCAACCGAGATATTGACCCTCTTCCTGGGATCGACGTCTCTCTCGATATTCCTATCAGTGATTGCGACGATCTACCCCGCGCGCCATGCTGCCAAGCTCAACCCCGTGGAGGCACTAAGATATGAGCTTTGACATAATAATCCAGCTTGAGGACCTGACTCGCCACTACGAGATGGGCGGAGTCCAGATAAAAGCCCTTGACGGCGTCGACATAGAGATCAACAGGGGAGAGTACATCTCCATCGTGGGGCCCTCAGGATCAGGGAAGACCACCCTGTTCAACCTCGTAGGCGGCCTCGACCGGCCGACCAGGGGAAAGGTCTACATCGACGGCGTCGACATCTCCCAGCTTGACGCCTACGAGCTCGCCTGGCTCAGGTGCCGGAAGATAGGCTACATCTTCCAGACGTTCAACCTGATACCCGTCCTCACCGCCCTGGAGAACGTGTCACTGCCCACCGTCTTCGCCGGCGTGCCCAGGGACGAGGGGCTGGAGAAGGCCCACAAGCTCCTGACCTCTGTGGGCCTCGGGGAGAGGGTTCACCACAGGCCCGGGGAGCTCTCAGCAGGACAGCAGCAGCGTGTGGCCATCGCCCGGGCTATGGCGAACGACCCGGCGATAATCCTGGCGGATGAGCCCACCGGGAACCTGGACCTGAACACAGGGATGGAGATCATCGACCTCCTCCACGGGCTCAACAGGACCCGGGGGATGACCCTGATTGCGGCCACCCACGACCTCAAGATGATCACCGCTAGCGACCGCGTGGTCTGGATGCGGGACGGCGCAATAGAGAAGATCGAGAGAGGCGTC
>JABUBP010000018.1_pt1 | contig 29162 bp, 27 predicted proteins | sample 7240331 | NCBI WGS metagenome assembly JABUBP01 (sample SAMN07256347, study PRJNA390944) | subsurface metagenome | isolation source: Methane hydrate marine sediment | place: Pacific Ocean: Eastern North Pacific, ODP site 1244 | collected 2002 | reverse complement strand
CGGACAGCCATATGGGTTCTCTCCTCCTCCCGATCGTACCTGTGTGAGGAGATGATGAATGTTGTCGCTCCTGGGAGGGGTCTGCCTTTGAAGGGATCTAGCATTCTTCCAAGCGACTGCAGAAAGTTCGGGCGCTCCGCGGCCGATCGCGCGAGATTGTGTTACGGTATGAGCAGGAGTTGGTGATGGGGAGTAGGTACTGCAGGTTCCTCATTGGGACTCCCTTTTCCGTGCTGGAGTCCAATGAGAGTGATTTTTGGCTCTCACCTGAAACCCCATTTCCGACCTACAGGATCATTACGGCTCCCGCTTTCCTCACCGCATATCCCGCGAAGATCAGTGATTCAAGAGAGACCATGAATTCCTCAGGATGAAGCGTTGTCCTGGTGACGGCTTCGTCAAGCGGAATCCAGTACTCCAGTCCATAAATGTCGTGGAGTTCCACATACAGCTTCCGTGCGGTGTCGAGCAGATCGTATCGCTTTGAGACCTTGAGAGGAGAAGAGTAGATCTTGTTCGCCTTCCAGTGCATATCCAACCAGAGTTCAACGACATCTTCGACATCGGATTGGGTTGCTTTCGAGGCTCTCTGAAGTCGGGCAATCGATGAGGTCAACTTGGGAACTGCATCGCCCAAGTTTTGTTTGTAGGGCGCGTATCCGGTTCGTTTGTACTCTTCGCGGAGGGTATATACCGCGTCAGTTATCGTCTTTTCAACGGTGTTCATCGGGTCGGGTTTGATGATAAGTGCATCGAGAATATAGGACGTGATGAATGGCTGCCCCTCGTATATGAGTTCTTTGTAATCCTTTGATAACGGGTTCGGTGACGTCTCCTCGATAACGAGCGGAATGTCCATGATATACTCATCCGGGCGGTAGATCGCCCGGTTTACCTCCTCGCACCCGCTTTTGACCGTGCACTTTTCTTGGTCGGATATGTAGTAGTAATATCGTGAGTTAGAACGGAAGAAATCCCGAGGAATGACCTTCATCGACCCTTTGAATGTATTCCACTGCATCTTTTTCCCCAGGACTGCGGCGTTGATTCCTCCCACCTCGCTGGCAATCGGGGGAGAGGAGAGGGAGTAGAGAGCTGAACATTTTGCAATCTGTTCGATTGTGTCCTCCTCACCCCGGAATGGCATGGTGAAATAATGCACGATCTCTTCGTAGTCCAGAATTTTCCTGCGCTCTGCCAGGGGGCATGGATCGAACGGCTTCCAGCCGCAGATGGTTTTAACGGTTATGCAGTCTTGAGACCCTTTGAGTGAATATTCTCTTTCGGATTCGATCTCGACTTCAGCGAATGTATGCTCGGCCGGCGGGTTACATGACTCAGCAAAGAAAATCTCCTTCTTCGGGCTGTTCAGGAACGGCGATGGATGGAGGTAGAAGTATTTCCCATCTTTTGTATCGTATTGGACGAAGCCGGTGTTGTCCCTATTGAAAATGAGTTCTTTCTCCAGAACTGAGAGTTCTGATCCCTGCCACCGGTCGTAAAGTGACATAGAGAGTTCTTTTCTCTCAAGGTAAAATAATCCTCTCTTGAGAGTTTCATTGAACAGCGGAGGGATTGTTTTGATCTATCGTGCTGTTTTCATCATCACGAAGCCTTTCCTGGAATAATGAACACCATAATGAAAGATTTTCGAATACTTCTGTCTTTGCGCTCTCCGTAAGAGTGGGACGCGCTGAAATTGTATTAGCATAGAAGTGGACGAAAGGCCTTGCATTGGTACTAGGGGCGATCATTGTTATGAGTTTCAGGAAAATTACGTTTCGGTACCATTCATCGATATCCTCTGCCCAAAGTAATTCCGTAAATTTCAGAGCAATCCCTATTACTTCAGAGTCTCCCGTTTGGCCCCTGGAACCCATCGCTTCGATAAGATCGATAAACGGGCTGTTCAAATCCCATGACGATCTTTCTGCAGAGTCTAGCAGTAATTCCGCATCGACAGGGATGGGATGGTAGTGCCACCGAGTAAGATGCGAAATGTAGGCGAAATGCTGTTCTTGCGTAAGAACGCCAACATTGAGGCAGTCGAGAAGAACGCTCGGGGTCGAGGTTGTGGAAGATACGCTAAAATCCTGTCTTCCAACTAAATGAATCAGGGCATCATCAGAATAGAGGATGTGGTTCGGCAACGCCGCAAGAAGAATACTATCTATGGATGCAGCGCCGAGAAGGGAGTTATACTCTTGCTTTTTCGAGTAGTCGTACTTTAAAGAGCGATAACACGGAATGACCGTGCAGTTTGTGCGAACCCACTTAAGTAAAGCCTCTAAACTTTCCTTATCCTTCCGGATCGCTTCCTCCGGAACTTCCAGCATTGCCAGGGAGCCATTAGTTATCGTAAGCGTACTATGAGCTCTCCCACGGGTCCCGGAATACTCAAGGACTGCCCACCCGATCAAATCGATAGTACTTTGCGCTATTCCAAGTTTCCCGTATCTCTCTTTAAGGAGATCACCAATCTGAAGGGAGTGAATGGTCGCGATGGCAACGGGGTCAAGAACGAGTATGGCACCATCATCCAGATCAGGGAGAGCCTTGAGGCGGCTTCCATGAGGATTCGGCGTATAGTATATTCCCATATCCGGGGACTGCACCAATAACGAGCAGACGGAGAAGAGATTTGATCTTAAATGGTTGGCTAAAGCTTCGATCGGCAATTTCCGCTGTTTATAGACCTCAAAGGCGGGGTTTGCCCAGTCCACGTTCCGAGAAACCGCCTGCTTCAATCGTTCGATATCTTCAGGATTGATTCTACCTTCTGCATCGTGCCGCATTGGGAATCTTCGAGGACCTCCTTTGTTACCGGGGAATCTTTGGGCAAAGTTTTCTGCACTGTCTTGAAACGCATGGACATACTTGCTTTTGATGCTTTTAATGATCAGATGCTCATCAAATAGCGGATCTTGTTCGCCGTGAAGAGAAATCTCTGCACCAACTGATTTTCCTAGAAGCAATTGTGCAAGGGAATCGGAAGGATCCGGTGTAGGAGAGTCCACCTGGGGATCTGAATCAATCGTAACTACCTGCATTCTTCCAAACTGATCCTCATAATGAACTGAAGAGCCCACATTTACAACATCCGGGTCGGAGAATTCCCTTCTTTCATCGCCCAGATCGAGGAAGAGAGTGATATAGTCCCAGTGGGCCTCGGGGAGTTTGAAATGCTTTTTCAACAGTCGATGCGCCAGATCAAGCGCCTCGTAAAATCTGCCATGATAATAATAGAGGCGAACAAGTTTTGCTCCAGAAAAGTACGAAAGCGTTTCAAATTCATAGGGCAAAGACAGGAGCGATTCTACTGAAGCGACATCCCCGTTTCTAAAATAAACCATGGCTAAGTTCACTCGCATATCATAATCGTCGGGGAATTTTTCGAGGAATGCCTCACAAAGCCTCTCTGCCTCAGATAAATCTCCAATCTCAAGATATATTGCGAGTTCGATATTGGCGGAATGCTTGAGAGGGCCATGCACCGAGTGAAGTTTTCGGCACAATTCGAGCGCTTTCCCATGATGTCCGCCAAAATAGCAAGCGTCCATGAACCGATGGGTATACCCAGTGTCCTGCGTCGGATCAATGAATTTTTGATAGATTGCTATGGTGGCCTCAAACTGGTTGAGATGGTGGCAGATGTCTGCTATCTCCAGTTGCTGTTGAGGGGAGAGGGCATCCGAGAACAACTTTTTGACGATATCGAGGTGAGCAACGGCGTCTGGAGTTTTCCCTATTTGATGTAGCACTTTAATGAGGTCAAGATGCCTCTGGATGCTGCCTTCATCTTCTTGTAATCTTTTTTGGGCGAGTTCTTCTGCTTCCTTATAGCAGTCCTTACCTTTTGTGACGTACAGTTTAAGGAGGGAACTTGCAAGTGTTTCTTCCTGCTCTTGTGTCAGGCCACGTCCTTGATAACTTTGAATCAATTTGATTGCTTCATCAAAGTGATGTTGCCTTCTGAGACACTCAAAGAAGATCTCCAGAGCAGTTGGAGAGAAGCGTTCCGTCCAGAGCACCTGCTGGAAATACTTCTCTGCTTGTGCATATTCTCCGACCCGGAATGCATACCAACCTTTGATGAAGAGAATATCTGAATTTGCCGGGTCAAGTTGGTATGCCCTTTCGATATCGGTTTCTGCCAGTCCCTCATGTCCAAGCATTGTATTTACACGCGCCCGCTCGATAAGGACGTTAATGAGAGCTCTTTGAAGGTCAATATCCTCCGAGATCTGGCTTAAGATATCATCATATAGTCTAATTGCGTCTAACAATTCCTTCTGATTTGTCTCGTTGATTTGGAGGCCTTGGAGGGATTGCGGTTCATCTTGGACCGCATGGTACTTTGCAGAGGCAAGAAGGGTCTTAATTATCAATGTATCCTCTTCAGCATTTTCGAGTGCAATACCCAGCCATCGCGCTGCCTCCTTGAAGTCTCGCTGAAAGTAGTAGTGCTGACCTAAGGCCACTGCCACATCTGGACTGTGAAGAAGGGATTTAGGAATCTGGTTGATGATAGGTTCAATAGATCCCTTCGCCCCTTTTGCTTGGATGAGCCGTGCATATCCTATGGGATTGGATTGATTTTTTTCGATAACACCACGAGCAAGTTCTTCTGCAACATCACATTCCCCGACGAGGATGTGCCCCAATGCAGCGTTGAGTTTTGCTTTGTCTTCATCTGGCTTGTACTGCAGCGCTTGGATGAGCTTTTTTCCGCCACGTTCAAGGTTATTCAAACGAGCTTCAGCTACGCCCTGCATTGTTACGATTCTATACCTGATCTCATCAGAAGCACGTGACCACTTGCTTTTTCTGAAATCATTCAACAACCGGAGAGCAGTGGATGGGCGATGTTCATCCAACTCTTTTTTTATGATATCCAAGTCTTCGTGAAATTCTGTTGAAAATCCAGTTATATCGATCCCGGATGAAAAGAATTCTTTTTGTTGACGGAATCCGTTTTCGATAACCATCCGTGTTTCTTCATGTTCTGTCGCTACCTTAGTTTCGATCTTTTCAACGATATCGGAGATCTGATGAGAAAGATACCATCGCTTCAGAACGGCGGGATTTTTTCGGAGTAATTCCTCAATGTCGTCCCAAGACCAAATTTTAACCGAAAACTTACCTTCGCCCCGATGACGTTCGGTAATCTCCATGGCGAGATCCTGAATCTTCTTATCGCGTGGAGCTGTCGTTACGATGATGTACTGAGAGATTGCAGGTTTGAAGGATGCAACTTTTTTAACTTCATCCAAAACTTCGTCTTCGGGAAGGTCTTTCGCGGGATAGGCTCCCTTTTGTTTACACTGAACGCCAATCCGGCCATCTTTTGCACCTAGATCAATAATGATATCAATACCGTTTTGTTTCTGACCTGGTCTCCCATACTTCTGTACCTGGTCAATGCCATAGATCTCACCCAAGAGATCCAAACACAATCCTTCGAAGTCCTGCCAATTCGTGGGAGGTGGTAGTCTGGTATTATGCTCATCAAGCATTGTTCAAGCTCCTTTCCCTATGCCGGGTCCTGCATGCTGACCAGTACGGATCTTCGTGATTGTTACAGATCTGTATCTGTCACCCCTGTTTTGATATTCAAAGAACTCCTGTATCACACAGCCCCCTCCACAACCGCCACCTCGTCCTCCGCGAGCCCGTACAGCGCATACACCAGCCGGTCGATCTGCCGGTCGGTCGCGTCGATCATCCCGGCGAGCACCTCCTTCTCATGCGGAGCCTTCGCCGCCGCGAGGCGTTTGTTCAGGTCGAGCATCTGCTCCACGAGGGTGACCATGCGGTCGTGGCGGGTGACATCGGCGGGGTCGGAGAAGTCGATGGTGCGGATTGGGAATGTCTGAACGACGACTGCTGCAGGCATGAAGAACCCTCCCCGTAGTTTAGGGAGCAAAGTTTCGAAAAGGAACGCGGTTAACTTGCTGTTGAGTATGCCCAACAGGTACTTATCGTCGCTTGGAATAGCAAAACACTTGTTGTTTGGATAGAGCCCTTTGGCATCTATTGCAAATTCCGGCCTCTGGCATATTTCAGGATAGAGTATCTTCGGTTTTTCGAATACTCCATAGTATTCGCAAGCGCGGAGCTCCCACCAGTAATCGCCTTTATCATAGCGCTTCTCTGCCTCCTTTGCATGAGGTTCCAGGTGGTTGGCAATTGCGGGCACATTTTCTTTTAACCAGAGCCATTTATTCCGGTGTCCTTGGGAATTGAGATCCGTCCAGCCTTTTTCGAATAAAATCAGAAACAGTGCATTTTTGAGTGGGCTGTACCGCTTAATCTCTTTTCCAGCGAGATACTGCTTGATGAATGGAGCACTCTTCGGATCTTCATTTATCAAGCGTTGTTTCGTCCCTTCATCAATAACAAATGCTTTGTTGAGGCCGGTTTTCACTCCCCAGTATATTTTTCCACGAATGTAATCTGCAAGGGAAACGCCAACCTCTTGAAGTTTCTCTAATAAATCTTGAGATTTCTCATCAACAAGTGACCAGCCTGCATCGTCCAGCGAGTCGAGGTTAACCGAAAAGGAAATCTCATCCACGTAAGCGGCGAGATCGCTGAAATCGAGCGAGTCGACATTTGTCACCTGAAAACTTGCATGTGGCTCACCCGTTGATACCCGCACAATACACGGATACGTCGTCGCCCGTTCAAAGACCGGCAGATCCCCGAAGTCCACGATCTCCTCGATTCGCTTCTCTTTCAACCACTGCCGGAGCGGCTTCCCGTAGTTCGCCCGCATCCACTTGTTCGCCACGATGTAGGCGAACTGCCCGCCCGGGCGGAGGAGCGAAACACCCTTCTCGATGAAGTAGGTGTAGAGGTCGGCGACGCCGTGGTAGACCGCGTAGTGCTTTTTCGCGTACTCCTTGAACTCCCGCCCGAGGATCTCCTGGCGGACGTACGGCGGGTTCCCGATCACCGCGTCGAATCCGCCCGTCTGCAGAATGGCCGGGAACGCCCGGTCCCAGTCGAAGGCATTGATCCGGAAGATCGCGTCCTCGTCGTCGAGGGTCAGTTGCACGTCGTTGTAGATATCCGGGCCGACGAGCGAGTTCCCGCACTTGATATTCTCGTGGAGCGACGGCAGCACCCGCTCCTGCGTGATCGTCAGCTGCTTGCCGATCCGCTCGGACTTCTCGCCCTCGAGCACTTTGAGGAGCAGCGAGAGTTTCGTCACCTCCACCGCCTGTGGGTCGATGTCCACGCCGTAGATATTGTTGAGAAGAATCCGCTTCTTCTCCTCGGTCGTCAGCCGCCAGTCGGTATCGGTCACCTGGTAGATCGGGAGGAAATACTCGTCGCCGTTCCCCCGCTTCTTCCTGCCCCTGCCCTTCTTCGCCGGCGCAGGCTTTGCCGGCAGGAGCGCCAGCACCGCCGGATCGGTCATCTTCTTCCCGTCCACGAGCAGCGGGACGAGGTTGTCCATGTACCACGCGAGGTGCCAGTCAAGGAGGTGCTGGTAGGCGCCGAGGAGGAACGAACCCGAACCGCAGGCCGGGTCGAGGACGTGGAGGTCTGCCACCGCCGCCGGGTCTTTCCCCTTCACGAGGTTCCCGACGGTCTGCTTCACGATATACTCCACGATATAGGTCGGCGTATAGAAGACCCCGCCCGCCTTCTTCACCTCCGGCTTCTCCTCGACCTTTGCCTGGTGCCCGGCCGTCAGGCGGATGACCTTCCCGAGGAACTGCTCGTAGACCTGCCCGAGAATATCCGCCGGGAAGACCGAGAACTCGTAGGGCGAGTCCGGGTAGTAAAGGTGGCCGATGATCTGCTTGAGCACCTTATCGTCGATGGAGAGGGAGAGCGTCAGGTTGTCCGGATCTTCCCGGCCGCTCTCTGTCGAGAAGTGGAACAGCCCGGAGTTGTATCGGTCGTCCGCATACCGGAAGAGTGACGTCAACTGCTCGTAGATGTCCTTCCCGGCGGCGATCCTCTTCAACTGCTCGTACTCCTCGATCCCGCGATCCTCACAGATCCGCAGGAACACGATCCGGTCGATCGTCTTCTGCACCGCCGCGTTCAGTTCTCGGACCGAGAGATCCTTATTCCGGATCGCGATGTTCTTCGCAAGGAGGTCTCGCCACCCTTCAATCTCCGCGAGGAAAGCATCGTCGATGCTGGCGGTGCCCTTCCCACCCTTCTTCAGTTTCAGGTTATCGACGTAATTATCATATCCGCCGGTCAGAATGCCCTGTTTCGAGAAGAACGCCGCAATCTCATCCCACTTCTCGATATAGTCGGTGTATCGGTAATAGCCGATCCGCTTCGCCGACGCTGGATCTTTCGGGGAAGGTTTCGCCGTGCAGTCGTAGATGATGAACTCCTCGAAGTCCGTGAGCAGGCTGACCGGCAGCTTCGCGCTCCAGGCATACCGGCGCACCTGGTAGGCAGGCTCCGGGTTTTCTTTGAGGTTCACCGCAGGCTTCTTTGCCTCGACAAAGAACTTCCGCATACCGCCGATCCGGAATGAGTAGTCCGGCGCTCTGGTGGACTTCTCCACCCTGACGGTATCCTCGTGGATCACGTCCTTGTAGCGTTCATCGAGCCCCAAGTGGTTGTTCACGTCCCAGCCAAGGGCCTCAAAGAAGGGATCGATGAACTCCTTTCTGACCTGGAATTCATTGTAGGAGTGAGACGTATATTTTGCATAGTACTGGTCGAATCGCTTGACTAGATCAACGATTTCGGGCGGGGCGGGCATGGTTATCAGTGGAATATGGAAAACAGCCCAGCATTAAAGTTGGCATTTACACGTAGCATAAATCTCCGTTTTAGAATGTACTAATACGCTCAGAAAAAAGAGAGTTACAAGGTGACTATTCTCGCTTTGGAGGACACCTTTTTACTTTACTCCAGTTGCAGCTTCCTCCATCAGAAGGCGCTGGTGGAAGGCGGTCGGTTACATCGTCCAGACGGACGAACTCACCAGTGCGATCGCACTGGTAGCAACCTTTTCCGGGAATTTCACCCGGTTTATACGTCCCTTCGGACATAAGAGCTTGTATGGTGACGAGTATGTATAAGGGAAACGGACGCGGTGTGAAAATGAACGATCGATTTCTGTGAAGGTGGAAAACACTCCAGATGCCCGTGAAAGAGTACGAAATTGCTATTTGTGACCAAAGAACTGCAGAATATCGGACAGCGTGCGGATCAAATAGACGATAAAAATATTTGAACCCGAATACACAGTTTTTCATGATACTGTCTTATCTACGGCCTTTTACGCAGTATAGACCTCCATATACACAAAGTGCAAATTATCAAAAGTAGAAAAACAGCAGATGCGACACTTGGTCGGGGCTGATCAACTTCTATTTTGATTTCATCCGTGCCATTCCCCAATATAACATCTTTTTCTCCTTCATACTGGTAAATGCCTTTGGAATCAACCATTCTTACAGTATATGAAGTATTGTCATAAACGCCAAGAGTCACAGGGCATAAACCCGATTCATTGGTCTTGAGTTTGATAACTGCGCCAACAACTTTCTGAGAGATCTCATTGTTATTCATTTGAACGTCAATGGAGCAATTTGGAATAGCTTCTCCGTCGCGTGTTGACATCAGGATAATTTTTTCTGTGTTTGGGATGTAATGGGTTGTTCTATCCTCAATTTGGATCCCATTTTCAAAAGCATAAACAGGACCGAGTAACCGGGTTTGGCTATAACCAAGATAATGATCTGCGGGAGGGTAATAATTAAATCCAGAGTCTGCAACGACCCATTCGGTTTCGTTTATAAGAACCTCCGACCATGCGTGGTTATTAGTATGACCATCGAAATCTATGAAGCCATCGATTTTGACCGTTCTGCAAGTCAAACCGGTTCGATTTGCCATGTCTTCGAATACAATGCCAAACTCCCCACAGTTACCTTTGTTCAAAAATAGGTACCAGCCAGATTTAGTTGAGATCTCCCGAAGAATACTATCTTGGATCTGGAATCTTTCAGAAGTTAGTACAAACTCTCTGAGTTCCCAATTTACAATATTCTGTACAATTTCGGTATCATTTGAGGACTTAAACAGTATCTCCTCACTTGTTTTGTTTAAATAAACTTCTATGTGCTCGGCAGCGTAACAATTGTAGATTGTATATGCGCAAATAACAGATGCCAAATATAACAGAATGATCACTGCCATCCCAAATATGATACATCTCAATAATAACTTGCCATTTTTGTAGAAGAACCGACGATCTAATCCGCAAGGAAAGGAATTTCTTTTTTCCTTGAACCAGTTTTTGAAATCCACAATCGCTATTACTTAATTATGCAAAAATAGTTTACGTTATTCGCGTATTCATGCGATCGAAATAACTTCCCGAATCTTGCTGAAAAAGAAACACAAAGGGAGCGGTTCGAATGTCAGGCCTCCTACAAGACCCGGCCCAAAACCAATTGCCCAGACCACGTCCCAAAACCCTGTCCCCTGCGCCGCGGCTTCAATTCAATTCATAACGTTCGACCACGATCAGAGGAGAGGACAACCTCAAGCAAAAACACATTTCAAAATTAGAAATAAGAACACTCAAAAATCAATGCTGCGGGTGGGATCCGAACCCACGATTTCCAGATGTCCCAGGCTTGGACGCACCGTTTTTCACAAAACCCTATGAGTCTGGCGCCCTAACCGACTAGGCCACCGCAGCATACAAAGTGCAGTATAACAATGCTGCATTGGCAAATAAACCTTATGGCTCACCGGAAAAATGGGATGGAGGGTTACTTCATGCTTTTGCGCAGATACACGTCGACCGCTGCCGTGATCGCCGCGACATGCTTTCCCTGCCGGAGCGAGGCGGCCAGCGTCTGCATACGTGCCTCCTCCTCGTGGAGGTAGTGGCGCAGGCTCGTTGCGATATGCTCCTCCTGCAGGAAGTGCGTATGCGTGTCGCCGGCGATGAAGTGGGCGTTATGCACGATCGCGTAATGGAGCGGGAGCGTCGTCTTCACGCCCAGGATGACGTACTCGTAGATGGCCCGGCGCATCCGCTGGATCGCCTCCTCGCGGTTGGAACCCAGGGCGCAGAGTTTGGAGATCATCGAGTCGTAGTGCGGAGGGATGGTGTAGCCCATGTGGATACCCGAGTCGACCCGTATCCCGGGTCCTCCCGGGGACCGGTAGCAGACGATCTTGCCCGGATCGGCGGCGAAGTTGTTCAGTGGGTCCTCCGCATTGATCCGGCACTCGATCGCGTGTCCCCGGATGCTGACGTCCTCCTGGTCCATCGAGAGTTCCTCGCCGGCGGCGACGGCGATCTGCTGCTTCACGATATCGATCCCCGTGACGAACTCCGTGATGGTATGCTCCACCTGCAGCCGGGTGTTCACCTCCATGAAGTAGTAGTTGCCGTTCGCGTAGAGGAACTCCACCGTGCCGGCGTTTTTATAGTTCGCCACCTTTGCGGCGGTGATGGCCGACGCCGTCATCTGCTCCCGGAGAGCGGGCGTCATGATCGGGCAGGGTGCCTCCTCGACCAGTTTCTGGTGCCGGCGCTGGATGGAGCACTCACGGTCGTAGAGGTGGAGGGTGTGCCCTTTTGCGTCGGCAAGAACCTGGATCTCGATGTGACGCGGTTTCGTGAGGTACTTCTCCACGAGGATCGTCGGGTCCCCGAAGGCGGACGCCGCAATCCGCATCCCCTTGTCGATCGCCTCCTCGAGTTCCTCCTCGCTCTCGGCGATATGCATGCCGATACCGCCGCCGCCCGCACTCGCCTTCACGATCACCGGGTAGCCGATCTCGGCGGCGACCTTCTTCGCCTCATTGACGCTGGTGACACCCTCCGGCGTGCCGGGAAGGACCGGAACACCGGCCTCGCGCATCATCCGCTTCGACCCGATCTTCGAGCCCAGCGCCTCGATCGTCTTCCACGAAGGCCCGATGAACGTCAGACCTTCGTCCTCGACCAGTTTCGCAAACCCGGAGTTCTCGGCAAGGAACCCGTACCCCGGATGGATCGCCTCGGCCCCGGTCTTCCTGGCGACATCGCAGATCCGCTCCTTGTTGAGGTAACTCTTGGACGGGTGTGCCTCCCCGACACAGAACGCCTCGTCGGCGTACTTGACGTGAAGCGCATTCTTGTCCGGCTCGGAGTAGATTGCGACCGTGTCGATATTCAACTCACGGCAGGCGCGCATAACCCGGATGGCGATCTCACCCCGGTTGGCGATCAGGATCTTGTCGAAATACTTCATCGCACAAACTCTCTTTCTCGGTAACCCGGGCAACAGGCCTCACTCGATGACCATCAGCACGTCGCCGTTCTGCACGACGTCACCGGCATCCACAAAGATCTCCTTCACCGTGCCGTCACGAGGGCTGCGGATGGGGTTCTCCATCTTCATTGCCTCAAGGACGATGAGCGTATCTCCCTTCTTGACGGCGCTCCCCCGCTGGGTCAGCACCTGCAGGACCATGCCCTGCATGTTGCTCTTGACCCCACCGGCGACATCCCCGCGGGGAATCCTCCCTTTGGCCGACGGGGTAGCCGCCGGGGCAGCGACCGAGTTCCCTTCCACGGTGACGATCCGGACCGAGAAGATCTCGCCGTCCACCTCCACCTCCATGGCGCTCGGGATCTCCGCCATCCTTGCCGATTCGGCGACCGGCTTTGGGATCACTTCGGCCTGGCGCTCACCCCGGAGAAACGACGGAGCGACGCTCGGGTAGAGTATGTAGGTGAGAACGTCTTCTTCCCTGGTGACCAGACCCTGCTCCAATGCCTGCTCCCGCATCTGCTCGTAGACGGGCGCAAGAAGGTCCGCCGGGCGAACCGTGACCGGCTCCTCGTCGCCGATGATCAACTTCCGCACCTCGGGGCTGATCGGGGCGGGAGAGCGGCCGTACAGGCCGAGGACGTAGTCCTTCACCTCCTTTGTCACGTTCCGGTAGCGCTCCCCGTCCATGAGGACGTTGAAGACCGCCTGGGTGCCTACGATCTGGCTCGTCGGCGTCACGAGCGGCGGGTAGCCGAGATCCTTCCTCACCCGGGGGATCTCATGGAACACCTCGTCCAGGCGGTCGAGCGCATCCTGCTCCTTTAACTGGGAGACGAGGTTTGAGATCATGCCGCCCGGGAGCTGGTAGATCAGCACGTCCGAGTCGACCCGGTTCGCGATGGCGTTGAAGAGCGGCTCGTACTTCTCCCGCATCTCCCGACAGATGTTCCGCACCTCGCGTAGCGCTATCAGGTCGATGCCGGTGTCGCGCGGCGTCCCGATGACACTTGCAACAACGCTCTCCGTCGGGGGCTGGGAGGTGCCGAGGGCGAACGGCGACATCGCCGTATCGAGGATCTCCACGCCCGCATCGATCGCCGCCTGGTAACTCAGGGGCGCGACGCCGCTCGTGCAGTGGGAGTGGAGGCAGACCTTGATGTCTGCCGTCTTCTTGATCCCCGAGATCAGGTCGCGGGCATCGTGAGGCATGATCAGGCCGGCCATGTCCTTGATGCAGATCGAGTCGCAGCCGAGCGAGTAGAGTTCCTGCGCCATATCGATGAACGTCGCGACGGAGTGGACCGGACTTGTCGTGTAGGATATCGCGCCCTGCAGGTGCGCCCCGACGTTCCGTACCTCCTCCATTGCCTTTTTCATATTCCGGATATCGTTGAGCGCATCAAAGACCCGGAAGACATTGACCCCGTTGTGTGCGGACGCCTCTACGAACTTCTCCACCACGTCGTCGGGGTAGTGCCGGTAGCCTACGAGGTTCTGGCCCCGCAGGAGCATCTGGATGGGAGTGCGCTTCAGTTCGGCCTTCAGCATCCGGAGACGATCCCAGGGGTCATCGTTGAGGAACCTGATGCAACTGTCAAAGGTCGCCCCCCCCCCCCCAGGCCTCGACAGAGAAGAAACCTACTTCGTCGATGGCCCGGGCAAGAGGGAGCATATCCTCAGTCCGGAGCCGGGTGGCGATGAGCGACTGATGCGCGTCCCTAAGCGTGGTATCGGTGATATTGAGTGAATCAAATTTGGCAGCACACATCGAATTTTGCACCTCGAAGGGCTGAGAAGATATCGATAAAGCCTCTAAAAAATTCATCGTAATAATATAAAAACGTCACGAAGAGGCAGACAGGATAAAAGCCCGGGTATTACGGCCATTAAGGAAGCCAGAGTGTCTAACGATTCCGTTCTGAATTGTGGGCATATCCGCCCTCCGATCGTATATCCCCGGACCACCAGCAGCCTGGCTATCTCGTCGGATCGCCTGATCTGGGTGACGATGAGGGTGACGGCGAGCGGCACGATAGAGCGGGCACCGGGCCGGATTCCCTTCAGCGCCATCGCAACCCGCATCTGCTCAATCTCCTGCCGGATCACGGCGAGGCCCGTAAGCCCCATCTCGGCAATGAGCCCGACCTCGAACCCCACCCGGTTCCCGAGGGCCCAGACCGCCACGGCAAGCACCTCTCCTTCCTCCGTCTCGGCATACGTCCACGCGGCGAGGAGGAGGACCACGGTCATCCGGATGAAGTAAGAGAGCCCCGGACCGCCCCCCCACGCAGAGAGAAGCGCTGCGGCGGCGATCATCGCGATGAGGGAAAGAAGCACCCCGGGACGCGGGAGGGCCTTCGTGCGCGGTGTAAAAAGCAGCCACCAGACCAGGGCGGCGACGGCTCCCACCGTGCTTGCGAACGCAGCCATCGAGAGGACTACGGTGGATAGAAGCCTCAGCCTTGGGTCCTGCATATCGCCTCCCGGGCATCCTGGAGCCTGATGTTCTCCGGGCGGGCCCCCTCTTCCAGGGCGTACCTGAGGTAGGGCGGGGCGTGCCGCCACAGGGGGATCGCCCCGGGCACGCTGCCGCGTGCCGTCAGGGTTCCGGCCTCCATCTCCCAGATGGCATCCACCCGGGGGAGGACCGCGCGCTCGTGCGAGAAGATGATGGTGATGCCCTCATCCCTCTCCTCGATCATCCTGCAGGCTTTCCTTTTCGCGGTGCAGTCCAGAGAACTGAATGGTTCGTCCAGCATCAGCAGGTCCGGGTTCCGCATGACCGTGCAGGCCAGGGTCAGCCGTTTGAGTTCGCCGCGGGAGAGGTGGAACGGGTCGTCGCCCCCCCGCCCGGCAAGGTCCGCCCGCGCGAGCACGTCGTCCGGCGCAAGCCCCCAGGAACCGGCCTCTTCGGCAACGGTCGGGCAGGTGATGTGGTGTTCGGGGAACTGCAGCAGGAGCAGGGCCGACGAGACCCCATGCCACCGGACGGCGCCGCTCCCCGGACGGAGCAGTTCGGCGAGCAGAAGGGCGAGCGTCGATTTCCCGCTCCCTACCGGCCCGCTGACCAGGTGCACGCCCGCATCGAAGGTGCCGCTGCCCCGGAGGGTGAACGAGCCGCGGGAGAAGAGGAGCTCCTCGAGGTCTACCCTCACCGGAGAACCCTCCACATCGTTGGGTAGAAGCACGTCTCCTCGAGCCTGGCGAAGACTTCTTCGGGCGTGCCGTGGTGCCGGACCACGCCATCCTCCATGAAGAGGACGTAGTCCGCGCGAGCCGCAGTATCCATCGACTGCGTGCACCAGAGCACGTGGGCCGCCGTGCTCTCCTGCACGACACGGCGGACGCGCTCTGCCGTCCCGGCATCCAGGTGCGAGTCGGCCTCGTCCAGGACAAGCACCTCGGGGTCATCGGCACAGGCCGCAGCCAGCGCGACGAGGGCTTTTTCACCCCCGGAGAGGGCCGAGACCTTCGCATCAAGGAGGTGCAGGATGCCGACCGTCCCGGCGGCCGCTCTGACCCTCTCATCAGTCTCCCGGCAAGGATGGTGACGGAACCGGGGGGTTGACGCGATCTCGTCGTATACCCGGGAGAAGAGGAGCGTCCGGTCGGGGAACTCTCCCACCCACCCGACCTTCACGGCCGACGGCGGCCTCCCGAGGAGCCGGACCGTCCCTGCGCAGGGCTCCTCGATGCCGGAGCAGACCGCAAGGAGCGTCGTCTTGCCGCTCCCGTTCGGCCCGATCACGGCGATATGGCGCGCATCCGCCGTGAGGTCGGGGATATCGACGAGCCGGTGCCGCAGATCGGCGATGCGGATCATGCCACCCGCTTTCCTATGGCGTATGCCGCCAAGACCTTCACGACCTCACCGACGACGAACGGGGCGACCCCGAGCAGGACCGCCTGAAAGAGCGACAGCGACGCTGAGTAGGCGAGCCATGCGACGCCGAAGAGGTAGGTCAGAGAGGTCGCTGCGATCAGTCCCGCGACCCGGCACTTCGCCGACTGCCGTTCGTAGGCGAGCCCGACGATGAGAGCGGCGGGGACAAAGCCGAGCAGGAACCCTCCTGTGGGGCCGAGGAGCACCCCGAGGCCCGCCGTCCCGTTATGAAAGACCGGAAGGTTCGCCGCCCCGAGGAGGACGTAGAGGCCGACGGGGATCACCCCGTACCGCTTCATGACGATCCCGGAAAGAAGCACGAAGAGGGTCTGGAGCGTGATCGGGACCGGGGGCAGCGGGATGGATATCCAGCTCCCGGCAGCGATCAGCGCGATGAACGTGCCGCTGTAGGCGAGGATCCGGGCTCGGTGTATCATGTAAACTATTCTCTATTGGACGGTTGACGATAAAAATCCTGTCAACCAAAAAATATGGGGGGGGGTGACAGGCTCCGGGGGCTCTAGAGCTGGAAACAGTCGCCGGCGATAACCCGCTCTATTCTCCCGTTATCCTTGCGGAGGACCAGGGCGCCGTGGTCGTCGATATCGATGGCCTCTCCCTCAAAGGTCTTATTGATGGTCCTGATGGCCACCCGGTGATCGAGCGTCAGGGAGAGGCTCTTCCACTCGCGGATGATGGAATCGTACTCTCCATCCTTGAGCTGCTGGTAGCGCAGTTCGAACTCCCGCAGGATCCGGGCAAGAAGCGCTACACGGTCGACCTCGTGGTCGACCTCCGCCTGGAGTGAGGTCACCGTCTCTCGCAGGTTCGACGAGAGTTCGGCGAGGGCGATGTTCGCGTCGATCCCGATCCCGAGGAGGCCGTAGTGGACGGTATCCGCCTCTGCAGCAAGTTCCAGGAGCAACCCGGCGACCTTCTTATCCCCGACGAAGATGTCGTTGGGCCACTTGATGAGCGCACCGATGTCGTACTCCTTCCGGATAGCACGGGCAATCGCGACCGACCCGGCCATGGTGATCATGAAGAGGTGGTCGAGCGGGATCTTCGGTTTTAAGAGGATGGTGACCCAGATGCCGCCGGCAGGCGAGACCCAGGCGCGTCCAAGCCTTCCCACCCCGCCGGTCTGCTCTTCGGCGATGATCACCATGCCGTGCAGTTTTTCAGGATCGGTCTCGCTCGCAAGCTTCTTCCCGATCCAGCTCGTGGAGGCGGTGCGGTCGAAGTGGCGGATCTGCTTTCCAATGAACCGGGTGCGGAGCTGCTTATGGATCTCGTACGGAAGGAGCCTGTCGGTCTTCGTCTCAAGGCGGTAACCTTCCGCCCGTGACGACGATATACCGTATCCCAACCTCCGGAGTTCGCGTATCTGCTTCCAGACAGCCGATCGGGTGACACCCAGTTGCTCTGCAATCCGTTCGCCCGATACCGGGCCGGGCGATTCTTCGAGAATCTTCAGTACGTTGATTGCCGTATCCTTCATATCCATTACCTTTTCGCTGCAGGCGACTCCGTCGGGAGCGGACACGGATCCTTGCCGCATACCTGTCTTCGGATCTCCGCGTTCTGCTCCATAAAACCCGCCAGATCAAAGATGCCGGTCACATCGACGATGCCGATTGCGCCGATGGCCCTGCCTTCATCATCCCTCACCGGCGCCACCACCACCGGGATGCCTTTGTAAGGGCCTCGCGGGGGTCTGACCCTCTTTGTGACGTTCTCGGCCAGAACCTCCTCGAGGACGGGGCCCGTATAGGCCTCGTCGATAACCTTCCCGTCCTCGATCCTGACTCCCGGATGGTTGCGGGATCGTGCCGTGACGGGCAGACGGCCAAGCAGATCATGGATGCAGATCATGACGGGAGCGAGATCGCGCGCGCTCGAAGATGCAGAGATGATGTATTGCTCCATGGTCGTACCCCTACTTTTCATCATGGTTTATCTAGAATAAGGTTTCCCTCTCGCCGCAGGAGAACTCCTTGAGGAATTCACGTGACGGGTACTCGTGGATGCTGGAGACCAGGATCATGCCGTCGCCGATCGCCTTCCCGATCAGGAGCGCCTCGCCGGCAGCCGAGGCGGCAAGCGTCTCGCCGCCGTGGGCCGGGAATGAGCCGTCGCACTCGACGGCGGCGAGGTCGTACCCGGCGAAGAGGGAGGTGTAGTTGCTCTCCCGGGTGAACCGGACGGCACGCGGCCCGTACGAGAACGTGTAGGTTACCGGGAACGGGAGCCAGTCGTAGGCGTCCTCCCGCGAGCCTCCCGCGCCGAAGACCAGCAGCCGCCCGCCGTTCTCGACGAAACGCCGGATGCGCCCCTCTGCAGCCCGGAGCGCCGGGAGGAGGTTCGAGTAGTCCGGGTTCGCAAACCCCGTCGGCACGATGAGCGAGACGAATTTCCCGCGCCAGAAGGGGGAGGCGAGCATGTAGGGGTTGACCGCCTCGCAGCAGGCGCCGCAGTCCTCGATGAGCCGCGAGAACATAAGGGGGCTGTCCCAGAGCAGCCCGGTTCTGCAGGTCACCCCTTGATCACTCCCAGCGGTTCCAGCCGGGCGACGATATCCGAGAGGCCCGCTTCGTGCACGACGCGCACCACTTCCCGGCTCGGCTTATACGCTTCGGGCGCCTCCTCCGCGAGGGTGGAGTCGCTGTGAGCGCGCACAAGGATGCCTTCTCCTGCGAGGTGTTCCCGGAGTTCTTTCCCCCGGATCTCTTTCTTCGCCTTCGACCGGCTGAGCACCCTGCCGGCGCCGTGGCAGGTGCTCCCCCAGGTCTTCTGCATCGCGGTCGTCGTGCCGTGGAGGAGATAGGAGGACGTCCCCATGCTCCCGGGGATGATCACCGGCTGCCCGACCGCGGCATACTCGTGGGGGATACCCGGGGCCCCGGGACCGAACGCCCGCGTCGCGCCTTTGCGGTGGACGCAGACCTCCATCGACGCACCGTCGACGTCGTGGCGCTCGAACTTGGCGACGTTGTGCGCGACATCGTAGATGAGCCGCATCTCATCGTAGTCGATCCCGAAGATCTGCGCGAATACCTTCCGGGCCTCGTGCATGATGACCTGCCGGTTTGCCCAGGCATAATTTGCAGCGCAGACCATGCTGCCGTAGTAGGCGCGGCCTTCCGGGGAATCGATCGGAGCGCAGGCAAGTTGCCGGTCGGGGAGTTGTATCTGGTATCTCCCAAGCGCACTCTCGAGTACCCGTAAGTGGTCGGTGGCGACCTGGTGGCCGAGGCCCCGTGAGCCGCAGTGGACCATGAAACAGACCTGCCCCTCGGCGATCCCGAAGACCTTTGCCGCTTCCGGGTCGACGATCTCTCTCACCACCTGGACCTCCAGGAAGTGGTTTCCGGCGCCGAGCGTCCCGATCTGCGGCACGCCCCGCTGGCGCGCTTTGGCACTGACCGCCTCCGGGTCCGCGCCCGGAATCGCACCCTCTTCCTCACACCGGACGAGGTCCGCCCCGGTGCCGAGCCCGCGTTCAACCGCCCACCGTACGCCGTCGACCATGACCTCGGTCAGTTCCCGGTTCGAGACCCGCAGGGCGCTCTTTGCCCCCACGCCGGTCGGCACGGCCGCAAAGAGCCTCTCGATCAGTTCCCGTTTCTTGCCGGCGAGATCGGCCTCGGTCAGGGGTGTCGCGATCAGCCGGACGCCGCAGTTGATGTCGAATCCGACCCCGCCGGGAGAGATGACCCCCTCGGTCATGTCGAACGCGGCAACACCGCCGATGGGAAACCCGTATCCCCAGTGGATGTCAGGCATGGCAAGTGAATGCTTCACAATCCCCGGCAGGGTTGCGACGTTGGCGAGCTGGCGGACGGCCCCTTCTTCGAGCGTCTCCGCCAGTGCCCGGGAGAGGAAGAAACGTCCCGGCACCCGCATATTGGGGACGTATCCAATGGGGACCTCCCATTCGAGGTCTCCGATTTTATTGATTCCTTCAAGCATAGTGATCCCTCAGATATCGAAGATGATCTCCACCACATAGGCTTCTTCTTTTTTAACTATTTCGAGCCCGAAGTAGGATATGCCCTTGATGAGCGTCCCCGCGGAGTGCCGTGCAGGGTCGAAGGGCTCGCCCCTGAGAGCGGCGACAAGGCGTGTGCCCTGGATGTCGACGTCGAAGGTGCAGAAGACAGTGTTCTCAACATCGGTGATGAAGAGCAGCTCCGAGAGGTAGTCGATAAGGAGGGATTCGAGATTCTCCGCCTCCAGGGAGATCTGCCGTTCGATACCCCGGTCCTCGCAGGGGCCGTACATCACGTGGAACATGGCCCGGCCTGCATCGGAGAAGATCTCGCTTAAGGTTGCGCCCCGCACCCGCATGAGGACATCGGCGGTATGGTCCAGTTCTTCGAAACTCATGGTCTAGATGTCTTCGTAGAATATAGGAATCATTCCCCTGTGGATGGAGTCGATGTAGCGGGCCTGGTATTTCGAGATGTAGACGGTATAATCGCCGACCGGAACCTGCAGGTCGGTCGTCTTCGGCGGTTTGACCGATGTCGGCAGGAGGATCGGTCCGCTGCAGGCTGTGCTCACCCTGAAGTCGCGTTTCCTCTGGAGAATATACGATCGAACGTCGTCCGTGACATATATGCTCCGTGACGGTCCTGACTCCCCAACGTCGCTCTGCATGGTAGTCCGTCATATTGGTTTTGGGTGTAAAAAAAGAGGTATGGTTTTCGAGTGCTACGTTGTTCCCAGGATATTCGCCACCACGTCCACGTACTGGTCTTTCAGCTCGTAGACGGAGTTCGTCCCTTCCGCGTTCCGCCTCACGTGCAGGATGCCTATCCGGGACGCGATGATGCCTACCATGGATGCGACGGAGTGGTAACTGATTGAGAACTGCTTCTGCAGCTTCTCGTAGATCTGGGGTATGGTCAGGGATTTTACCTTTACGAACAGGTTGAGCAGCTCATGCCGGATTCCGTCCCGGTCCCGTGAGAGATAACCTTTGAGTCGAGCTTCTATCTCTTTTTTGAGCTCATAGGGTGATCTCATATGTGCTTGTGATTCGGTATTTTATATATATCTTTTCTTTTCAATCATTTAATCGGAGATTATGCCAGGAGGACGACAATTGTCTGACGAAATAGGATCAGGTGGATTATAAGAACACCATTTTCCAGAATATCAGGGATATGGGGTCTGATGCGTTTTTACGCAGAAATAATCCCGACTCCATGACACTCTCCCCTCCCCACGATGGGCTTTCCCTACGCGCGCCTGCAGCGCCGGGATTAGCATATATCTTTGGAAATAATGATTATGCTTTCCCTACGCGCGCCTGCAGCGCCGCCTCACCTCGCAGGGACCTGTTTCCCCTGGCGGAGTGCATGCACCGGAGCAGTATCCCGTGAGGGAACGCTCTGGAGAAGGATGTGCTTGGGGCTCCGGGCGACGCCGGGGGCAGGGAGTTGCGACGGATGGAACGCGACTGGCCGCAGGGTGCGACGGACGACGTCCGGAGCTTGAGAAGCCATCAGGCTTCGAAGCAGGAGCGGGAGCACCGAAGGTGCAAGTTGCGAACGTCCGGAGTTCGAGAAGACCGGAGGTCTTCGAGTGGGGGTTACGGGTATCACTCTATGAGGTGGGACAGGGGAGGAGGGAGACCGCCAAATTCCTCCGGCGACCCCCGCCTCTCACCCTCTCCCGTAGATCCCCGTAACTTCACGGAACTCCCGCATGGCCTGCTCCCCCGCCTGCTCCGGCCGGAGCCGCCACTCCCAGTTCCCTTCCGTCGTGCCCGGCCGGTTCATCCGCGCCTCCTCACCGAGGCCGAGGACGTCCTGCATCGGGATGATGACGGTATCGGCAGGGGAGAGCATCGCCAGGCGGATGAGTTCACGGTGGACCCCGCCCGCCGTCACCTCCCGCCCGACGTAGGCGAAGAACCGCTGCTTATCCTCTTCCGACGCCTCCTCCTCAAACCACCCCCGGGCCGTGTTGTTGTCGTGCGTCCCCGTGTAGCAGATGAGATTTGGGACGTAGTTGTGAGGAATGTGAGCGCTTTTCGGGAGCCCCTCGCCGAACGCGAAGAGCAGGATCTTCATCCCCGGAAGATTGAACCGGTCCAGGAGCTCCTGGACGGCCGGGGTGTTCGCTCCCAGATCCTCGGCGACGATGGGAAAGCAGGGGAACCGCCGGGCGAGCGCCTCGAAGAAATCGGCTCCCGGCCCGTCGACCCAGGTGCCGTGCTCGGCCGTCGCATCGCCCGCCGGGACCTCGTAGTAGTCGGCGAACGCCCGGAAGTGGTCGATCCGGAAGAGGTCGTAGAGTTCGCCGGACCGGGCGATCCGACGCACCCACCAGTCGTAGCCCCGCTCCCGGAGCACAGGCCAGTCGTAGACCGGGTTCCCCCAGAGCTGCCCGGTCCTGCTGAAGATATCGGGGGGCACCCCCGCCACCACGGTGGGGCGGAGGTCTTCGTCCAGTTTGAAGATCCCGGGGTTCGCCCAGAGATCGACGCTGTCGTATGCGACGTAGATCGGGATGTCGCCGATGACCTGGATGCCCTGGTCGGTGCAGTGCCGGCGGAGGGCCGACCACTGCCGGCTGGCGAGGTACTGGAGGAACTTCTCCTTCTGAATATCGTCGGCGAGGAGCCGGCGCATCTTGTCGAGAGCCTCCGGCTGCCGGGTCCGGACCTCCTCCGGCCACCGGCTCCACTCCTGCCCGTGGAAGCGATCCCTGAGCGCAACAAAGAGCGCGTGGTCGTTCAGCCACCACCCTGCCTTGTCGCAGAACTCTTCATACCCGCGCTCCGGCCCCGAGTAGCGAAACCGCTCGTAAGCAAGCGAAAAGAGCCGCTCCCTGTACCAGGCGGCCGCCTCGTACGCCACCCGCCCTTCCGGAAAGTCGGGCGCCGGCTCCAGGTCGTCCCGCCTGAGGAACCCCTCCCGGGCGAGCAGTTCCGGGCTGATAAGGAGAGTGTTTGCGGCAAACGCCGACGGGCTGCAGTAGGGGGCGTTGGCGTATTCGATCCGTGTCGGGTTGAGCGGCAGGATCTGCCAGTAGTGCTGCCGGGCCTTCGCCAGCGCCTCGACGAACCGGTATGCCGACGGGCCGAAGTCTCCGATGCCGTATGCCGACGGCAGGGACGTGATATGCAGGAGTATGCCGCTTCCCCGTGTCTGGATCATGTATCGTCTCCCCGGACTGGATTGTTCGACCCTTTGGGACTGTCTCCTTTTATACTCTCTGTCTCCTTTTATACTCTTGTACCGGCGGGCAGCCGGTCGATCCTGTCGGAGAGGGAGACACCGGGCAATCCCGCACCTATCCTGCTCACGGGGGTATGGTCAAATAGGTTCCCGCCATGACGGGGCCGGACAGGAGGTGATTAAAACGGCTTTACCAACCGGCGTGACCGCGTCCCGCGTTCACGAGTACCTTCGCGACGTCGCCTACCCGGCAAGCAGGCAGGACCTGATCGACTATGCGCGGCAGGGCAATGCACCTGATGAAATCGTGCGAACGCTCGAACGGCTGCCCGAGAGGCGCTATGCAAGTCCCGAGGTCGTGACCGAGACGATAGGGATGCTGATGTGACGGGGGTGCCGGGCGTTACGGCACCGGCGCTCTCCCCTCCGCCGCCAGCCCCGTGAGGTACGCCTCGCGCCGCGCTACGTATACAGCCGCCTGCTCCCCAAAGGGCACGTACTCCGCGACAGCCCGGCCCTCCCCCGCGAGCCCGAGTTTTGTCTCGTCCGCGAGCCCCATCAGGAACCCGAACTCGACCGTCCCGGCCTCGTCCTGCACCAGCCACGCGACCAGATCGGGATCGTGGGTGCCGGCCGAGAACGCCACGCCCCGGTCGAGAAGCCCTGCTGCAAGCGCCCGAAAGCGCCGCCGGACCTCTTCGAGATCGGCTGCATCCCCTCCGTAGGCTCCCTTCACCAGGCGGGGCCTGATCCCGTGGCGGATGATGCGATCGAGGTCGTCCGGGGTGCGGTCGAGGGAGGCCTGGAGGGCGAGCGTCACCGGCAGCCCCTGTCGCGCGCAGGCGATGGCGGCATCCACCGTCGTCTCCACAAGGCCCCGCCCCTCCATGTCCACTTCGAACCCGACACCGCATGCACGTGCCTCACCGCAGAGCCGGAGCAGGGAGTCGCGGGCCGCATCCCGGTCGATGAGCGCACCGAGCGCAGTCATCTTCACCGTGAGCGATGCGTCCAGAGCGTGCTCGTCGATCGCGGCTATGACGGTGGAAGAGCGCTCCAGGTTCTCCCAGACCTGCCGCTCGCTCCGGGCATACTCGCCGAGGGCATCGAGGATGCACCGGATGCCCCGGGAGTTCTGCACCCTGCACCGCCGAATCGCCGCATCGAGGTCGGGCAGCGTCCAGCGGTCAGCCCTGCCTGGGGTCGTGGGCAACACCGTATCCTCTCCGCCCGGCCCTACGGTTTCCTTGCGAGCAGCCATCCGCGGCCGACCAGCCGTTGGCTGGCAGCCTTCTCCCAGAGGTCAAAAGTCCAAGACCTGCGGTCTTCTCCCGCGATGTTCGTTTGGAACACCGCGCCCCGCAGAGCATCCTCATACACTTCCTCGCCGAAGAGCCCGGTGACCGCCTCCTTCTGGCCGTGCAGGAGCCTCTCCCGGATCTCTCCGACCTGCCTGGCGGGGTCTCCGGGGATCTCCCCCCGATCCGTAACCGCAAACCCGTTCCGCTCAAGGAGTTGCGCATAGCTCCCGACGGTCTCGAAGTACGGGAAAGCCCTGAAGGTATGAGGGTGTGCCACTCGTCGTCGCTCATCGGCCCGGTCTGCACCCAGTCGGTGAACGCGAGAGTGCCTCCCGGCTTTACCACGCGGAAGACCTCGCGGACCATCTGGTCTTTGTCCGTCACGTAGCACCAGGTATCCTGCCCCCAGACGACGTCGAAGATCCCCTCGTGAAATGGCATATGGAGGGCGTTGCCCTGCTGGATGTCGATCCGTGCGGTAAGCCCGGCCTCCTCCGTCCTCCTGACCGCTTCGTCGACCATCTGCGGTATCGCAACAAGCCCGATCACGGTTGCACCGTACTCCCGCGCGATGCGCCGGGCCGGATCCCCGGGACCCGGGAGGAGGGCAAGCACCCGGGTCTCCCCATCCAGCCCCGCCCTCTCTGCAAGGGCATCGAGGTCACGCTCCGTATCCGTCTCCTCGCCCGCGAGCATCTCCCAGATGAGCCCGACCGGCCCCCCGTAGACCCGCTCGACCTCGCCGGCATGGACGTCCATCATCGTCATCCATTTCCGCCGTACGATATCGCCCATGCGAAACCTCACCTCCTCACCGTGCCGCCACCGCCTCCTCCTCCCGGATGGTGAAGAGATCGCGCAGCGGGTCTTTGACGCAGGCCTCAAAGATATCCCGCACGTGTGTGTGGGCAATCTCCAGCCAGTCGGCCACCCCTTCCGGGGGGATGCTGTGCCCCTCCGTCAGGAAATAGTCGATATTCAGGAGGAACGCGTTGTGCTCCGTCGACTCGGGCACGGCGTCGGTGAGTTCCACCCGGCAGTTGTCGCGGTTGTCGTGGAACGCGAACTCGCACCCGGTGATGAACCCCGCCGGCACCCTTGGGAGTTCCGGCGGGAGGGTGGGGTAGAAGGCGAAGTAATCCGAGAGCGTCACCTCCTGCTCGGGGATCTCGATGAGGTTGACGTAGCGGAGGTTCATGGTGCCGATAGCATCGGCGCTGATGACCTCCCGGAACCGGTCGAATGCCCCGCTGATCCTTTCCGAGAAGGCCTCCCAATGCACGTAAGGCCTCTGGCAGCTCACCGATAAGAGGCGGGGCCCGACCTGGACCGCACAGCCCTCGTCCTCGGCGAGGAAGATCGACCGTTCGGTGACCAGGAGTTCTTCGCGGAGCCCCTCCGGCCCGAGGAGTATGACCACCTCGCGCACATAGCGCTGGTCTCTCTTCGGGTAGGTGTCCTTGAGGTGGCTGTAGAGTATGCCGGGGTAGGTCATGTCCCAGGGAATATCCTCGGGAAACCGGAACTCGCATATCACTTCGGCGGCAGGCGGGTTTGCGTATTTTTGTACCTCTGTCATGATCTTCTCCCTCAAGGGGGTGTAGGAGAGAGGGAGACTACATTAAAGTGACTGCTCCCCGGCAGAGACCGGGCACCAGCCGGGAAGGAGCATCCGCACGATGCTTTATCTGTTGGGGCTGCATACTCCGGCGCGATGAGCGAGACGTTCCGCCAGGTGGTCCACCTGCTCATGGGGCTCCTCGGCGCCGGGATCGTCCTCCGCCTGGATGACCGGATGGCCCTCGTCTTCATGAGCGCCGCGCTCGTCACGCTCGGTGTGCTTGACAGCGTATCGACGCTCGCCGGGCTGCAGTTCGGGCGGCACACCCTCCGGGGAAAAAAAGTCGCTTGAGGGGACGATTGCAGGGGCAATCGCGGCCGCTCTCGTGCTGACCCTCCTGATCCCCCTGGTGGGCGGCCGCAGTCGTGGCGGGCGTCGCCGGCATCGTCGAGGCCTACTCCCCGGTCGATAACAACGTGGCCGTCCAGGTCGGTGCCTGTGTGACCCTGGCTCTGGTGGCGATCGGGACGGGTTTCTTCTGATGGGAGAGGAATGACCGGCAGGCCCTGCAAGCCTGCCTCACCCCTCGGGGTCGAGACCGGCCCCCCTTATCAGTGCTTGACGCCCCGCTTCTTGAGCTCTTCCGACTTCCTCTTCGAACACTCCTCGCAGCGGAACTCGGGCGCCGGGTCCTCGGACTTGTCGTAGTTCTCCGCCCTGACCAAGCGGTAGCCCCGGGCAACCGTGCCGCAGTCCACGCACCGGACCTCTTCCCGGATCTCCCACTGGGCGGCAAGCGCCTGGGAGGTGAAGATGAACCGGTCGACCCAGAAGAAGATGAGGCCGCCGATGAGGTTGGCGACGATGGTGGCGGCCAGCGCTCCGAGGCCCGCGAGCAGGTAGAGCACGCCGGCGAGGAGCGGCGTCGAGAGCTGCCACCGGACGAGGTAGAGGCCGTAGCGTTTAAAATTTACATCCACGTATAAAATTCGATCAGATCCATCATAAAACCCGGGCCGGCACCCGGCCTACCTCCTCAGAGGATACTGCAGGAGGGGGGATCGCCTGCGCCGGGCGCCGTGCCCCCCGGCATCGTCAGGAGAGCACCAGGATCCGGCGGGTCAGGCTCTTATGCACCCGCTGCTCGTGCACCTGCAGGACGGTGAAGTGGCGGGCGGCGATATCCGTGATGTCGCGGTGCGTGACGACGACCGCGCGCCTTCCTGGCCGGAGGATGCGGCGGACCTCCGCAAGCGAGCCGTCGTAGAGGCGGTCCATGCTCTCCGCGCGGATCCGGACCGATTGGCCGTACGGGAGGTCGGTCACGACAGCGTCGAGGGCACGGTCGCAGATCGGGACCGCCGTGGCGTCGGCGATTATCACGTCCGACCCCGGGAGGTTCTGCCGGTAGCCGGCGACCATCGCGGGATCGAAGTCGCTCCCGAGGACCCGGACGCCGATCTCCCGGGCCTCAAGGAGGATACCGCCGGTGCCGCAGAAGGGGTCGAAGACCAGTTCCCCCGGCCGGACCAGGGAGATGTTGACGAGCGCCCGGGCCACCCGGGGCATCATCACGCCGGGGTGGAAGAACGGACGGCGCATGGGGTTCCGGGAATCGAACCCGCCCCGGTCGATCCGCATCAGAACGCGGCCGAAGTAGCAGCGGTCCTCCGAGACGACGGCACGGTACTCTTCGACGGGCTCACGGAGCGAGACCGGGCCGGCGATCAGGCTCCCGATCAGCCGTTCCAGGTCGAGGTGCGTGGCGTCCATCCGGCTTTCCTGGACCGTCTTCACCCTGCCCGCAAACGGCTTCTCGGTCGTTATGGCGAGGTCGCGGAGGAGGGCCGCAAACGCCTCCCGTGTGGGCTCGCACTCCCCGAGGTACTCCATCACCACATGCGTCAGGGCAAGGCGCCCGGCGGCTTCCGGGTCCGGGCACTCGGCAACAGCGACCTGGGCCCGGGTGTCGAGCACCGTGCCCACGCACTCCAGTTCAGCGACCGGGAGGTCGGGGTGCTCGCCGGAGAGTTCGAAGAGCAGTTTCATCCTCAGGGTATTGGGCCGGGAGGGCGATAAAGCGGGCGGGCAGATGGGCTGGCTGTTGTGGCGGATGTGCCGGGGGGGACTCGCTGGATATGGCCGGTTACTGCCGCTCCGGGCGGGTGCAATCCGGAACCCAGCGGGACTTAAACCTCGACCGTGAGAACAGCCGCACGTTCCCGGACACGGATTTCCCCCGAGTATCGCGTCTGGGGGAGGGGTTGCAGGGGAGGGGGGAGACGGTCCAGGGAGACCCCCTCCCCTGTCCCCACCCCCCCGTGGCGATATCCACCACGGTCCACTGTACCGGGATTTTTCCTCATAACCGGTGTTTCCGCAGCCGCAATGCACAGCCTTTCGGTGCTCAAACTCCTGGCCCGTCGGATAGTTGCCTACAAAAGACCGCCTAGCTGGGAAGACAACACCGAAATACACGCAAAAAAGCGAACCGATAAAGCGAGAGGGAAACCCCCTCACTTCACCGTCTCTTTCATCTTGTCGACGACGTCCTGAAAGAAGCCTTTGCCCTTCTTCGTGGAGGGTTTCTTCCCCTCCATCTCAAGCAGGCGCTGGTAGATCTCGCGCTCCTCCTCCGTCAGGTGTTTGGGCACGACGATGCGCACCCGCACCAGCATGTCGCCGGGTCTCGTCTGCCATCGCACGCCCTCGCCCGGTATCTTCAGCCCGGTGTTGTACTGCACGCCGGCCGGGATGTTGAGGGCGACGGTGCGCCCGTCGATCGTCTGCACCTCGACCTCGGAGCCCAGGATCGCCTGAACCGGGCTGATTTCGACGATCGTCTCCAGGTCGTCGCCCCGCCGGGTGAACGTCCTGTGCGGTGCGACGCTGATCTCGATGTAGAGGTCGCCGCTCGGCGCACCATACTCCCCGGCGTCGCCGTAGCCCTCCGAA